>Ga0207864_1004688_pt1 | contig 10128 bp, 9 predicted proteins | sample HigsolmetaAR202D_FD_184834 | JGI IMG/M metagenome (GOLD analysis project Ga0207864, IMG submission 184834) | Ionic liquid and high solid enriched microbial communities from the Joint BioEnergy Institute, USA - AR20-2-D (SPAdes) (version 2) ...
ACGGCTGGAAGACGCTGACACAAGCATCAGCCGCAAAGGACACGATTGACCTCGCCGCCTGACCCAATACGATGTCTATGCTGGAGATCGCGCCACCCGAATTTCAACACAGCTCGCGACGGCACCCTGCGGCAAGCTGATCCGGCACAGTTCGGAAGGCACGGCGATCGCATAAGCTACACCACCTCTCGGGACATCATCACAAGTCCACGCGGGCGTTAATCGCAAGGCGCAGGACGGAGCGATGGCGCGAAGATTACGGCGCTGGTTTCTCAGCGCCCCAGTTACGGCTACCGGCGGAAGGCTCTTGGGCTATTTCAGACGGCCCCCAAATTTGAGTCGCACGGCGATTGGGAGGCCAATACTCAACGATAAGGAGATGGGACATGAAAAAAAGCTTCCCGAGGGCAGCTCATTGGTTTCCTGCGTGAGGCCGCAGGCAGGCTGCCGGTCAGAGATCTGTGGCACGGCCAGGGCTTCAGAAAAGATGGTGCTGGGTGGGCTGACGCCAACCGCCTATGCGAGAAACGGGCACGTAAAGCCATTGTGACGAGCCAGCGGCTCCAAACAGCCCCCTCCTGAAAGGGGACGAGGGGCGGTGAGGTCGGCCTCCACCATACCCGCAGCGCCATCACTGGTGGGTTAACGGCTACAACCGTGTCCGGCTAAGCCCCTCATCGATCTCAGCCCGTCGGCAGACACGCCAAGACAATCGCACAACCGGCTCCGCTGAGGCGAAGGTTACGCATTTCCACAGTTGATCACATCAGGCCAACTGGTGTATTAACAAATGTCAAGGCTTAAATCACAGCCGCCTGAAAGTTTGTCAGCATGTCAAGCTCAACTGGCTCTCGCCGGCCCGATGTACAGTAAGGCCCACTATGGCAACGCCGACAGGAACGCAGGCTCTATTTTCTCACTCTGGCAGAGATGCAGTCGAACACGCCAGGTTTCTATACTCCTATTTATCAAGACAGTATGTTTCCAGATAAGTGCGACGGGGAATGGTGGCGCGCTTATTCTCTGTTAGTTCATAATGCAGCGCCCCACCGAACGCTAAATATGGTTATGAAGGCGCACAGTTTGTTTTGGGCAAAAACTCTGGCGGTAGCGGCTTCCGCGCCAGATATCCATCCCGCCTTCAAGCCGGTCGGCCATCATCTTCTCGACGTCGCCGCCGTAGCTCGTCGGTATCTTGACCTCAACCCGCAACGATTGAGGCGCGAGAGTGCATTGACGGGCCTCGCTCCGGAACAACATGCGCGGTTATGCACATTGCTCGCCGCATTGCATGATCTCGGCAAGATCTCCCCCTGGTTTCAGGCGCAGGCCGTCGCGCACTGGCCGTTTGGCGCGCTTGGCAATATCCCAGTTCACGCCCGTCGCATCTCCCATTGGGAAGCCACGGCGGTACTGCTTGGCGATTCAAAAATACGCCAGATGCTCGCAGCCGCGCTGGGCGGAGTGCTGGACCCACAGATCGTTGCCGCGGTCGCAGGACACCATGGTCGGGCACCGTCGTCAGACTATTTTGAAGAAGCCAACTCTTCCAGACTCGGGATCGCAGTAGGTGAGGATTGTCTCGCGGTGGCTCGCGAACTTTGCGAGGAAATCATTTCGTTGCTCCTGCCCGAGCCGCTTGCTTGTGCCGAGTGGACGCGAGCAGACGCCTTCTCTTTCAGTCTCAATGGATTGATCACCCTCGCGGACTGGATCGGTTCCGACGTTGCGCATTTCCCATTCGAACCGCCGGAGATGCCGCTTGAGGAATATTGGCCGCTTGCGATTGGCAGGGCAGAGGATGCCTTACGTGCGAAGGGCCTGGTGCCAGCCTGTCCTCAAAGTACGCCAACGCTCTCGCTGATATCGGCTCAGGCCGGCGCCAGTCCACGTCCGATGCAGGCGCTGGTTGGGAAACTCGATATTGGCGACCGCCCCCAACTGATCCTGATAGAGGACGGTACCGGCTCGGGAAAGACCGAAGCCGCCCTGCTGCTGGCGGCGCGCATGATTGCAGCGGGTCTCGGTGAAGGCATCTATGTCGCGTTGCCAACGATGGCAACGGCCAACGCCATGTACGAACGACTTGAGGCTGCTATCGGCGGGTTGTTCGATGAAACGAATGGACTGAAAGCATCGCTGGTATTGGCTCACGCCAAAGCATCGGTCGCCAGCGCCCTTGATCGGTTATCTGCCGCTGGTGATGTCGGCGGGGGACTGGAGGAGACGGTTTCACAGCGCTTCAACGCCTGGATCGCCGACAGCCGCAAGAAGGCATTCCTCGCCGATGCCGGGGCAGGCACGATCGATCAGGCATTTCTCGCGGTATTGCCCAAGAAACACCTGACGCTGAGGCAGTATGCGCTGGCGGGACGGATCCTCATTATCGATGAGGCCCATGCCTGTGATCCTTATATGGGCGAGGAGCTCAAGGTGCTGGTGGAGATGCAGGCTAAGCTTGGCGGCTCCGTGATCATCCTGTCGGCCACGCTCGCTCAGTCGCAGCGCCGAGACCAGATCCAGGCCTTTGCACGCGGTCTCGGGCTGAAGAGAAAGGCGATGTTGCCGCTCGAACGCGCAGTCCTCAGCGATGCCTATCCGCTTCTGACCCGCTATGCGGGCGGTGCCGATATCGAGGAAATACCCATCGAGCCGACAGACCGCCTCGCGCGCAGTGTTGGCATCGCACGCTTGCCTGATCGGGCCGCAAGTATCGAACTTGCCTTGGACATGGCAGCGCATGGCGCCTGCGTGGCCATCATCTGCAATGCCGTGGATTCGGCGATCGAGGTTTATGCGTCGCTGTTGCAGGCCGGCCATGCTTCCGAACGGCTGACACTGTTTCACGCCCGCTTTGCGACCGGCCACCGAATGGGCATCGAGGAAAAGGTCTTGCAACTGTTCGGAGTCGGCAGCCGGCCGGAGACCCGAGCCGGGCAGATCCTCATCGCCACCCAGGTGGTCGAACAGAGCCTGGATCTCGATTTCGATGTGATGATCTCCGATCTAGCGCCTGTTGACCTGTTGATCCAGCGTGCGGGCCGGCTCTGGCGCCACAGGCGCAGCGGACGCCCGGTCGCGGAGCCGATCCTGCATATTCTATCGCCCGATCCCGGCCGGTCGGTGGACGGCGACTGGCTTATGGACACGCTGGGTTCGGCTGCCCATACATACGATTTGCCGGGCGTCCTCTGGCGAACGGCGCGCGATCTTTTCGCCAGAGGCAGGCTGGATATGCCGACAGACCTGCGGAGGCTGGTCGAAGCTGCCTATCGTCCCGATGACGACGATCTGCCCGAGGGTCTCGTTAAGCCCCACCAGAATTCAGTCGGCAAGGAATATGCCGCCCGCTTCCAGGGCCAACACAACACGATCGACCCGCGCGGCGGCTATGCGGGAGTACGGAGCGTATCTGCAGACGAGGAGGTCGGAACACGGCTTGGTGAGAAGAGCATTACCCTGCGGCTGGCACGTCGAAGCAACAGTGGCCTGGTTCCGCTGGTCTCACGCCAGGGTGCGCCGGATGCCGTGAACTGGATGCTCAGCGAAGTTTCCGTCCGCTATCGCTGGCTGGCGGGCAAGGGGGGGGTGGACTCGCCGATTCCAGAACCCGCCGATCAGGCTTGCGTCGACGCGACACGCGCGACATGGCCGGAATGGGAAAGAGGCATGCCGCTTTATGAGGTCGGCGAGAATGGCATCTTGCGTAATCTTGATGATGGTAAGCTTGTGTACAATAGCAGAACAGGTCTACACCGTATGCGGTGCGAAACGGAAATTTTAAGCAATTCATGCGTTCAGTGAACAGAAAAGCTAATTAACAAGCACCACAAATGCGCTTTAGGCGTTAGATCTATGATCAGAATAAACATACTTAGGAGGGGGCTTCGTGGATAATGAAATTCCCGCTTTCAATCTCCTTACGGACGAATTCTTTCCCGTAAGGACTTTGTCCGGCGCGCGCCGATGGGTACGTTTCGAAGAGCTGCGGCTTGAGGACGGTGACTTTCCGGTTGCCTTCGATTGGCCCCGCGCCGATCTCAATATAGCGACTTACGAGTTCGCCATCGGTGTACTTGCGCTCGCCTACCAACCGGAGGATCACGCAGACTGGATAGCAATCTGGCGCGGGCATAGCGAGATTGATCTCGGCGAGCGGCTTGCTGCATTGGCATTCGCGTTCAATCTCACCGGAGACGCAGACGGCAATGGACCTCGTTTCCAGCAGGATTTCGAGGCGATTGAAGGTGAGGTGAGCGACATCGATGCCCTCTTCATCGACACGCCCGGCGTCAACGGCCAGAAGAAGAATGCCGACGTGCTCACCCATCGTGGCCGGTTCCCTGCGCTCGGGTTGAAGGCGGCGGCCATTGCGCTCTACGCGCTCCAGCAATTCGCGCCCTCGGGTGGAGCCGGAAATCGGACCTCGCTACGTGGCGGTGGGCCGATGACCACGCTGGTCTGGCCGGATCGGCCGGGGTCGGCTTCGCCAGCGCCGCTCTGGCGGGTACTGCTCGCCAATCTGCCTTTGTCCGCTTGGGGTGCGGGCTATCTTGATGATCACGAGTTAGCCCGGGCGCTGCCTTGGCTAAAGCCGACGATCACGTCAGAAGGCAAGCCGCCGGACGAGGTCAGTCAGACTGATCCGCGTGCCCATCCGCTGCAGGCGTTCTTCGGCATGCCGCGCCGGATCAGGCTGGTGGTCAATGGGAATGGCATCTGTGCGCTCACCGGCGAGACCGGCCCGATTGTCACTGGCTTCATCCAGAGGCCGTGGGGCATGAACTACGGCGCCTGGCGTCATCCGCTAACACCTTACCGTCAGGCCAAGGAGAGCGAACCGCCCTATTCAGTCAAGCCGAAAACGAGCCGCTTCGGCTATCGAGACTGGGTCGGCGTCGTGGTCGGGCGGCAGGAGAAGGCCCATTCCGCCTTTCGGGCCGAACCAGTGGCTGAACTGTCTCGTCGCGCAGCCGATTTCCGGCGCGGCGGCCTGGCCTCGCCGCGCATGCTGGCTGCGGGCTGGGCGATGAACAACATGGAGGCCGTAACCTTTCTACAGTCGATGCAACCGCTCTACCTCGCGGAAGACGAGGCCAAGGCTGCGCAGATCGCGCGCCTCGCGAAAGATCTGGCCAATGCCGGAGAGGCGGCTGCAAATCTGCTGAGCGCCCATCTCAAGCTCGCACTATTCGGCAAGGACGCAAAGATCGCGATCGACACCGGCGTGTTCGAGCAAGCGACCGACGCTTTATTCGAACGTACGGAGGACCCCTTTCACGCTGTGCTCGAGGCGGTTATCGCGGATGCGTCCTGCGAAGACCAGCAGCACCGCCTGCGCTGGCTTGCGATCTTGCGCCGCACGACGCTCGATCTGTTCGACCTGCATGCGACGACCCTCTTGGCAGAAGCCAATGACATCAAGGTGGCGATGCGTGTGACCGATGCCTATCGCCGCCTGCGCAGCGCGTTGGGCAACGTCGGCAAACTGGCCGCTGCACTCGGAATCCAGCAGCCGGTCGGGGACGATGGGCCGAAGAATCCCGCAATGCAGCGGAGGAGACACACTTATGAGCAGAGCATTTGATACCCGTCTCCTAGCGCAATCCATCCTGGGTTGGTGGCAGTCGCTCTATCCGAACCAGGTGACCGGACAGCGGGGCGATGCCGGGGCGCGGGCTGCGATGAGGCGAGTCGGGAGTCCCGCCGAGGCTCTTCTTGCGCCGGCCTGCCACGATCTTCTGCGTGCCCTGCGGCAACAGGGGGCCCCACCGGACAGGATGAGCAACAGCCAACTGAAACGCATTGCGCTTGCGGCGACCGTTATCTGCGAATGCCGTCATGATCAGACAGGACCGAAGGCGCTTTTCGAGGTGCTGGGTGCCGCGCCTGATGGCGGGCGGGCACCGCTGTCGCCGCTGCGGTTCCAGGCACTGATGGCGACGATGAGTCGGGGTGAGGGCGCCGAGCAATTGACAGCGCTGCGCCGGGCAGTTGCGCATGCCAAAGATGCGCCCTTCGATGTCCAGCGTCTGGTGCGCGACATTCTAACCTTTTCCGACGACACCCGCATTCGCTGGACATTCGACTACTACGGTACGCGGCGTGAGACGTCGGCAGCCAGTTCCGTTACGGAGGAGTCCCTTTCATGAGCCGCTTCCTTCAACTGCATGTCCTGACCGAATATCCGGTGTCCAATCCCAATCGCGACGATCTCGGCCGGCCAAAGTCGGCACTGATCGGCGGTGTTCCGCGCCAGCGCATTTCGAGCCAGGCGATCAAGCGGGCGATCCGTACCCATCCCGCGTTCGAGGAGGCGCTCAGAGGACACATTGGCAAGCGAACCCAGCGCATGGGGGAGGAGATTATTGCCCATCTGCAAAGACTCGGCGCCAATGCAGAGAAGGCTGTGGCCATCGCCAAGGAGATCGTGCCGGTCTTCGGCGCCATAGAGGACAAGAAGGATCCCGACAAGGTCCGCACCAAGCAGCTGGCGTTCGTCTCTCCGGACGAACGGGCGGCAGCGCTGGCTCTGGCGGAAAAGGCCCTGGCCGGAGAGAACCTCGCCAAGGACAAGAAGGACCTCGCCAAGCAGGTGATGCGGGCGGCCGACGGCGCCGTCGACATCGCGATGTTCGGTCGCATGCTCGCTGACAACACGGATCTCAACCGTGACGCCGCGGTTCAGGTCGCGCACGCATTCACGGTCAATCGGGTGGTGATCGAGGACGATTACTACACCGCCGTGGACGACCTGAAGAAGCCGTCCGAGGACGCCGGCGCGGGTTTCGTGGGGGAAGCCGGTTTCGGCTCGGGCGTCTATTATCTCTATGTCTGTGTTAACCGGCCGCTGCTGGTCGGCAATCTCGCCGGTGACGCTGCCTTGGCAGCGAGGGGCATCGATGCGCTGGTGCGCGCGGTATCAATGGCCGTTCCCGGCGGGAAGATCAACTCGTATGGCAATCATGTCCGCGCCAAGTTCATCCTGGCCGAGAAGGGTGACGGGCAGCCGCTCAACCTGGCGGGCGCCTTCACCAAGCCCGTGAGTGGTCCGGATTTCATCAGCGATGCGGTGAAAGCCCTCCTTAAGGAGCGCGAAGATTTCGCGACAGCCTATGGGCGGGGGTGGGAGGAGGAGAAGATCCTTCATGTCGGCCGCAACGACGCCGCCACGCTGGACGAGATTGCTGCCTTCTCTGCGGCGGGGTTGTGAGCCATGCGGGAATGGCTCGTCATCTGTCTGAGGGCGCCGCTCGCGAGCTTCGGTGACAATGCCGGCAATGTCGAGCGCGACACATCCGACATGCCGACGAGATCGGCCCTGATCGGGCTGGCGGCGGCGGCACTCGGTATCGAGCGCGAGGATGCTGCCGGCCAGGCGCAACTTGCAAACGGGCTGATCACTGCGGCGGCGCTATACGAGCGCGGCCACCCGCTGGCGGATTTTCACACTTTCCAGTCGCTGCGCCAGGCAGGCCGGGGTGCAGCGACCCGCGCGGAAGCGCTCCGCAAGACCGCCCATCTTGAGACGTCGATCTCTCGGCGTCACTATCGCACGGATGGCTTGTGGCAAGCGGCCTATCGTCTGTCGGAAGCGGCGGATGCGAGCCTGACACTGCCCAGCCTGAAGCACGCGTTCGAGGCGCCCCGTTTTGTGCTCTACCTCGGGCGCAAATCCTGCCCGCTATCGCATCCACTGGTGCCACGCCTCGTCGTCACGGAGACGGTGGTCGAGGCATTCAGGACGCAGCTCGATGCAGTTTCGGCGACGTTTGATCGCCGCGGCCGGGCGCGGTTACGACTGGTCAGCGTCGAGAGGCCGGAGGATGGTCCGGCCAGCAATCAGCCGCAGGTTCACACCCGCCACGACGATCCGCTCGACCGTACGACACGCTGGACCTTCCGCGACCGCCATGAATGGCGCTTCGTTATGGGTGATTTCAGCCCGGAGGAGACGTCCGGATGACAAACGCCGAAATCTGGTTTACCCGCGCTCGGCTGAACCGCGAGGCGCCGGATCTTGCGCCGCTGATCGGCCGTCTATTACCTGGCAAAGCCGACGATGAAAACCTCAACGCAACCCATCAACTCCTCTGGACGCTGATGCCGCGGGCAATGCAACAGGCTGGCAAGCCTGGGCTCGAGGGCGGCGGCGACCGCGCTGCCTTTCTCTGGCGTCAGGCCGAGGAACCCAATTGCTGGTATCTTCTAGGCCCAAGACCTCGTCAGGACGCCTCCTTCTTCACGGTGGAGACCAAGCCCTACGAACTCGTTCTCGAGCGAGGCGATCGCCTTGCTTTCGATTTGATTGTTAATGCGACGGTCAATCGCCTTGTTGACCCCTCCAAGGGACGAGACGGCCGCCGGCGCTGCGATGTGGTGATGGATGCGCTAAAGGCCGAGGAGCGCTTGGCCGGTGGTAGAGTAGACCGCGCTGCGCGGCGCCAGCTGACGGCGAAAGCAGCTTTGAAAACTTGGATGTCGGAGCAGGGCGCGCGCCACGGATTTGTGCTTGAGCTTGACGCCTTCGATCTCATCTCCTACCGCACGGTGGAAATCAACCGCCCCGCGCACGGCCGGGGCGGAGCTAGATCGCGCGGACGACCATTGATGGGGGTGGCGCACATACGCGGCATCGTTTCGGTGACAGACGCGGCGGCCTTTGCCGCCAAGGTTGTGACTGGCTTCGGGCGAGCCAAGGCGTTCGGCTGCGGCCTAATGCTGCTGCGTCGGGCCTGAGATGGCCGACACGACGCCAGAACGGCCCAGAATACCCGGTGCCGCTCCGCCGCGGCCGATCCCGCTCAAGGACCGGGCCTCGATCGTCTTCGTAGAAAAGGGCCACTTGGATGTCATCGACGGCGCCTTCGTGCTGGTGGATGCCAACGGCGTTCGCACCGTTATTCCGGTGGGCGGGCTGGCTGCGATCATGCTGGAGCCGGGTACGCGGGCCAGCCATGCGGCTGTTGCGCTCGCCGCACGCGCTGGAACGTTGCTCATATGGACGGGTGAGGCTGGGGTGCGACTTTATTCCACTGGCCAGCCTGGTGGTGCACGTGCCGACAAACTGCTCTGGCAGTGCCGGCTCGCGCTCGATCCCGACGCACGGTTGAAGATCGTGCGGCGTATGTTCCAGATACGTTTTGGTGAAGCCGCACCGGAGCGTCGTTCAATTGACCAGTTGAGGGGCATCGAGGGCGCACGGGTTCGAAGCATTTATCAGGGCCTCGCGCGCCAGTTTGGTGTCGACTGGAAACGCCGCGATTACGATCCTGGAAATTTCGATATTTCAGATGTGCCGAACCGTTGTCTTTCGGCGGCGACATCCTGCCTTTATGGGATAACCGAAGCAGCAGTTCTGGCCGCTGGATATGCTCCGGCGATCGGATTTCTTCATTCCGGCAAGCCGCTCTCATTCGTCTACGATATAGCCGATCTTTTCAAGTTCGAGACAGTGGTCCCGGAAGCCTTCCGAATTGCCGGCCAGCATGCGAAAGGAAAACTCGACAAGCCCGTGGAGATGGCGGTTCGTCATGCCTGCCGGGATGCGTTTCGCCGTTCAAATATTCTCAGCAGGCTGATCCCAGCGATAGAAGATGTGCTGCTAGCTGGAGAGTTGCCGCGACCTGAGGCGCCGGAAGATGCGGTGGGACCGGCCTTTCCGGACCCAGAACCATCGGGAGACGAGGGGCATCGGGGATGATGGTCGTTGTCACCAACAATGCGCCTCCACGCTTGCGCGGTCGGCTGAGCGTGTGGCTTCTGGAAGTTCGCGCCGGAGTCTATCTCGGTGTCTATTCCGCTCGCACGCGCGAGATGATCCGCGATCAGGTCGCGTCGCTGATCGAGGATGGAGATGCGGTGGTCGCTTGGAGTGCGCCTACCGACGCCGGCTTCGACTTCGAAACCTTCGGGCATAATCGACGTACGCCGGTTGACTTCGACGGATTGAAGCTGGTCGCATTCAAGCCTTCGTGAAAAGGGATTCTGCGGCATTCGCGGTCTACGAGGACCGCAAGCGTTGTTGTAAACGGATCTCTGAGAGCGAAGCGGAAAATCGGTAGACTGAAGCCGGAGAAAACTCTTCAATATTTTCAATCGCTTCCGGGAAGAGTTCCCCGCACACGC
>Ga0207864_1004692_pt1 | contig 10124 bp, 7 predicted proteins | sample HigsolmetaAR202D_FD_184834 | JGI IMG/M metagenome (GOLD analysis project Ga0207864, IMG submission 184834) | Ionic liquid and high solid enriched microbial communities from the Joint BioEnergy Institute, USA - AR20-2-D (SPAdes) (version 2) ...
GATTCGGCACCTGCAAACGATCGGGATTAGCGAAGTTCTCTAGAGTGGTTGGCGGCCGAAATACGACATCCGGGCACGGACCGGCATTCCCGCGCTATCCGTGGAGCCACAGATCCGTTTCCAGGGAAAATGGGCATACATTCGATCGTGACGACGACGCCGTGCCATGCCTACGCTGCGATCGGAATTGACTGGCCGATCACCGGTGAGTCAATCGCTCCGTCAAGGGATCGCGGGCCGATCCCTGGACAGGGAGGGACGAGCGCGATGACCGACAGCAGAGTCCAAGTGATCCAGCGCATCTGTGAGCGGCTGGCCGGCGACGGGGGCTCGGTCCGCCTCGACATGGTCGGCGGCCACCCACGGCTGCACATGGACCAGCGGCTCGCCCAGCAGCAGGCGCGGCGCGAGCTGACCCTGCTCGGCTGGAAGGTCATCGAGGGCCGCGAGCACACGCTCACCGTGATGGGCTGGAGCCGGGAGAACCTCGCCTACCGGCTGCGCACCCTGCTGCTCGCCTGCGGCATGCTCCGGCACGAGCGCCAGCACACCGTGCACGTCGCGATCGCCTGCGCCGAACGCCACCTGGAGGCCGGGCATCCCACCACGCTCGAGGACGTGCTGGAGGCCGCGCGCAACGAGGTGGCCCGGGAGCTGCGCTGGCCCGCCCGCCTGGAGGACGTCGGCGACCTCGACCGTTCCACCCACGACCCCGCGATCGCCGCCCAGCTCGACCACATCCGCCGCCTGGAGGCCGAGGTCCGCCACCTGTGCGACCAGCACCTCGCCGCCGCCCGCACCGCCGTCGAGGTGTTCTGGAAGTGCCGCCGCACCGCCCACATGTCGAGCGAGACCGCCCGCCAGGTGGCCATCCAGGAGGCGCTCCGCCCGCACCTGGCGTCCGAGCTCGACGAGCGCCCGGCCCCGCCGCGCCCGGCCGGCCTCGCCGCGGGCGGCCCGGCCGCCGACCATGACCCCGGGTTCAGCGGGTGGCGCGAGGCCCCGCATGGTTCCACCGGCCGCGGCGCCGGGCGGTCCCGGCGCGCCCGGCCGTGACGGTCTCCCCCGCCGGGCCCCTGCCGGAGGCCGCACCGGCGGCCCGGGGGCGCGGGGCGTGGGCGCGGGTCGCGGTGTGCGCCGGGGCGATCGGCGTCGCCACGGCGGACGCGGTCGCGGGCACGCTGCTGCTGCCCGTCCCTCCCCCGGCCTTCGCCGTGCCCGGCCTCGCCGGGGCGAACCCGGTCTGGCTCGTCACCGCGTACGCCGTGCCGTTCGCGGCCGTGCTCGCCACCCTCGCCGGGTCGGCCGGGGTGCGCGGCGGCCGGGGCACGCTCGCGACCGGCCTCGCCCTGTTCGCCGCCGCGGCCACCGCCGCCGCGTTCGCGCCGTCCCTGCCGGCCCTGCTGGCCGCCCGGGCCGTGCAGGGCGTGGGCGCGGGGATCGCCGCCGCCTCGGCGCTCGGCCTGCTCGCCTCCGCCGTACGCACCCCGGCCGGGGTCGCCGTGGCCTGGCCGGTGGCCGCCTGGCTCGGCGCCGCCGCCGCGCACGCGGCCGGTGCCCGCCTCGCCGGGCTGCACGGCCTGCCTGGACCGTTCCTGCCGAGCGCGGCCCTCGGCCTGGTGCTGGCGTGCCTCGCGCTCGCCGTGTGGCGGGGCGATGCGGCGGCACGGCGGGCGGTCCCGGACGGGCGGACCGCGCGGCGGCGCCGCAGGCTCGACCCGGTCGCGGGCCTCGCGGCCCTGGCGTGCGGCGTGGCGGCCACCGGGGTGATCGCCGACGTGCAGCGGCGCGGCTGGTCCGCCGCCTCCCTCGCCCTGTGCGCCGCCGGGCTGCTCATGCTGCTCATCGTCGCGGCCCGGCTCGCCCGCGGCCCGGGACGGCGCACGCCCGCGTTCCGCGCCGCCGTCGCGGTCGCCGTGCTGCTCGGCCCGGCTGCCGCGGCCCCGCTGGTCGCCGCCCCGCTGCTGTTCACCCGCGTCTGGGGCCAGGGCGTGGCGGCCGCCGCCCTCGCCATGGCCTCGCTGTCGGGCGGCGCACTCGTCGCCGCGCTGGCGGCAGGCCGCCCCGGCATCCGGTACGGCCCGCGTGCGGTGATCTACCCGGGCGCCCTCGGCGCCGCCGCCGCGTGCGGCTGGGCGGCCACCGCGGTGCTCCAGCCGGAACCCCGCCTGCTGACCGCGTGGTTGCCCGCGAGCCTGCTGCTCGGCGCGGGCCTCGGCACGATGTCCACCGGCGTCGCGATGGCCGCGGTACGGCTCGCCCCGGCGGCCGACCCCGCCGCCGCGGTCGCGGGCGTCACCGCCGCCGGACTGATCGGCGGCGCCGTCGGCGTGGCCGCGACCGGCGCGGCCGTACTCCCGCCCCTGGCCGGCGAGGGCGTCTCCGGCCACCTCGTCGTGTTCGGCGGCTGCATGGTCGCGGCCGGATTCGCCGCGCTCGCCTCGCTGCTGCTCCGCCCCGCCGCCGTCGCCGAGTCCCCGCGCGAGCTCCCCCGTGCAGCGGAGGCCCCGGCCCTCCTGCCGCCTCCCGTGCCTCCGCGCGCCGTACCGGCGATGCCGCTCGCCGCCCCCGTCCCGGGCGACTACGACCCGGCACCCCCGGACTCGTACCAGGACACCGGCCCGCTGCCTGTGCAGTCCCCCGCCGTCGCCGAGGCCCCGACCGTCATCCTGCGCATCAGCGGCCCCCATCACCCGCCTCCCCCGCCGTCCTCCGCACCGACCGCCCCCATCCCGGCGGTCTCCCGTTCCCGCTCTCGCCGCACCGGGTCCGGGCGTCACCGGAGGGCGAGAAGCCGCAAACGCGCCGAAGGCGACCTGCGTACCGCCGCCGCGGGCTTCCTCCAGGCCATCGACCGCCTCGCCGTACCGCCCGCCACCCCGCCGGACGCATCGCCAGCCCACCCCGGCGCCGCCGAGCCACCCGCTGTCTGGCCACGCAAGGCGAACGCGCCGGCCGAGGACGACCGCACGCCGGGCGCGGCCATCTAGGCATCATCGATTCGATGCAGGACGTTTGGATCGCCATGGACCGTGACCCACTGGCCAGAGCGAGCATGCGACGTGCCGATCTCGAGAAGCGCCACTTCACCAACTTCAACCCATCTGATCCCGATTACGGCGCTTTTATCCTTTTTGCACTTCTAATAATCCAAATCAGCAACGCACTCTCCTCTCTTTTACAGGAGACACGGCCATTGCCTTACGCTCCTGATACCGGATACTTGCCATTGGTAACGTGACCTCCAAGTCGAAGAAGGCGAACCAAAGGAAGTCCTGAATGGCGGCTGAAGGGTCGTGGGTCGGGCTGGCCGAAGCGATCAAGGGTGTCCGCGAGGAGCTGGCGAAGGCCATGGAGGCCGGTGAAGGCGAGCGACTGCGGTTCGACGTCGGACCGGTGGAGCTGGAGTTCGCCGTGGAGCTTCGACGGGACACCGAGGCCAAGGCGGGAGTGAAGGTCTGGGTGGTGGAGGCCGGCGGCTCCGGGACGCTTTCCCGGGGGACGACCCATCGACTGACGGTCGTGCTGAACCCGGTGGACGTGAAAACCGGACGCACTGTACGCGTGAGTGACCAAGTCGATGGTCCTCCGCCGCGTCCCAGCCTGCCATCGCAGGGCCGCTAGCGCACAGGGATAACGGACAGGGATAACCAAGCGGGGCCGGCCAAAATGGATTGGGCTCGAGTCGTCGATGTCTGCGGGCGTTCCTCGACTGGCGCATGGTCGTTCGGTTCGGGGTATTTGATCGCGCCGAATCTGGTACTGACCGCTCGGCATGTCGTGGCGGACAGCGGCGGCACGCCCTTCGAGGACCTGACCGTACGGCTTCTCGCCGACGGCAGGCCTTTCGCCTGTGAGCTGGCGTGGGCTGGGTCGGATGGGGTGGATGCGGCTTTGCTCCGCGTCACCGATTCCGATGGCCCTAGGTGCGAGCGGGTGCGGTGGGGGCAGCTCGTCACCGCCATGCCTGGGGTTGCCTGCGAGGCGGTCGGGTTTCCCCTGGCGATGGAACAAGCCGGAGGGCTGCGCGATACCGAGCACCTAAGAGGGGAGATCAATCCGGGGACGGGCCTGCTGAGCGCGCGTCTGTATGTCCACGTCGCCCGCGGCGCCCCTAGGCACGGCATGTGGGTGGGCATGTCCGGGGCGGCCCTGTTCTGCGGACCGCTGCTTGTCGGCGTCGTCGTGGAAGACCCTCCGGCGTTCGAGTCACGCCGTCTGATCGCCGAGCCGGTGACCCGCCTGCTGGCCGATCCCGCCTTCCGCGACCTGGTCGGATCGGACGCGGTAGCGGAGGCAGTGGAATTGGGCGGAGAGCGCCGCGTCGTCCAGCCCGCCTCGCCGGCGTCCCTGCTACGGGCGGATGTGGAAGCGGTCCGATTTCGCTCCCGTACCCAGGAACTCACCCGTCTGGCCGCCTGGTGCGAGGGATCGGGTACCTCCGTGAGGCTACTGACCGGTCCGGGTGGCCAAGGAAAGACCCGGCTCGCCCGGGAACTTTGCCGACGGATACAAGCCGATCATGAGCACGACTGGGTGACCCATTGGTGGGAGGAGAGCACGAGCCCTGACCCCTTACGCGCGATCACCCGGCCGATACTTATCGTGATCGACTACGCCGAGACTCGCCCCGAAACCGTGCGGGATGTGGTTACAGCCACGCTGGAACGCAGCACGACCACACCGGTGCGGGTGTTGTTGTTGGCGCGCAGCGCAGGCGATTGGTGGAGGCGCTTACTCAGCGACCGAAGCCTCGCGCTGAAGCAGACCCTACGCGGGGCAACGGTTGAGGAGTTGCCTCCATTAGAGGACACCCTTGAGGGGCGCAGAGCCGCGTTTCACGATGCGCTCACCGACCTCGCCGGTGCTCTCGAGCGAATCGGCCGGTCGCATGTCCCTGTCACAGACGTGCCCGAGCCCGATCTTCGCACAGGCCGGTTCGCAGGTCCGGGCGCGGCACTGACTTTGCAGATGACCGCACTGGTCGGCCTGCTGGGAGAGGACCCGAGAGCAGACGATCCGGTTGAGGAAATCCTCCTTTTTCATGAATCCCGGTACTGGAAGGAGACCGCGGCCGAGCATCGGGTCGACCTGTCCGATGTGACCTTGGAACGCGCTGTCGCAGTAGCCGCGTTGTGCAGCGCTGCCGACGAACGGGACGCCTGCGGCCTGTTCGCGCGCGTGCCGGGTCTTCGTGACCAAAGCGAGGACATGCAGCTGCGCGTCGCACGGTGGCTGCGAGACCTGTATCCCCCGGCCTTCTCCGATCCCCGCCTCAGGACATCCGCCTCGAGCGGTCCGTACTGGGGTTCCTTGCAGCCTGATCGGCTGGCCGAACACCTCGTCAGTCGCGTTGTCACCGAGCGACCGGACTTGCTGACCGGCCTGCTGGCTGCGACATCGCCTGACCAGGACCGTCAAGCGCTCACCGTACTGGCACGGGCGTCGGCGACCCATGCAGGCCTTGCCCCAATCTTGGTGGACCTGCTGGCCGAAATACCGGGATTGGCGCTGCCTGCAATCGGTGTCGCCACCCAAAGCGACCACCCCGCGCCTTTGGTGACCGCCTTGACCCAACTGATCGAAGGCAACCACCTTCCCATTGATCAGCTGAAGGTGATCGCGAATGCAGTGCCGCATCAAACTCAGGCACTCGCGCACTTTGCAGCCACTCTCCTGCAACAGATCACCACAGCTTATGAGCGGTTGACCCACCTAGATTCCGATGTCTACTTGCCCGACCTCGCCCGCTCGCTGAACAACCTGTCCAACCGGCTGGGCGAGCTGGGCCGACGCGAGGAAGGCCTGGCCGCCATCCAACGCGCAGTAGAAATACGCGAACAGCTCGCCGCAGCCAACCCCGACGCCTACCTCCCCGACCTAGCTATGAGCTACATCGTGCACAGCCGAATGCTGATCAGACCTGTGCCCTCGGCAGACGCTGTGAGACTAATTGCGCAAGGACTCGCAATCGCCATTGAACGAAACCTGGAGCGTTTGGTTCTGGCAGCCATAATTCTGCTCAAAGAGGCCTACAGAGATCAGCCTTTAGAGACCGCGGACGCATGGCGGGAGGCCACATCTACCGAACCTCCCGAATGGATGACGGGTGAGTCGTCAACTGGTCGCGAAGGCATATAGCATCGCGTGGCTTGGCTCCATCGACCCGCCCGCTTTGTAACCGGCATCCTCTCGACCGTGGGCTAAGCTTAATCAAGCCTTCAAACGCATCTGAGGCCACTCATGTAACACACGCCGATCTCGCCTTAAGTTGCGAACGTCCATCATTCGTGCAGGGCGAGGAGATCTGAAAAGGCGCATTCCGGCGGCATTACGGATCTGAAAGGACCGCCCGAGTGATCGGTGGTTGGACTCTAACCAGCTCGCGAGTGGGCGTATGCCGGGGTGACCACGCGTGATGCTCTCTGGTCGGATGTGTGTCCTACGGGAGGCCCCGCTCATCGGACCGATGGCAAGATGGGCCGACTGGACTGGTCGATGAGTTCGCGGAGGCGGTGGGCTTGGTCGGACACCTTGGGGTCCCGCGGAAGCGCCTCGAGGATCTGCTTGGCGATCAGGCGGCGTTGGGCGCTGAAGGAGGTTTCCTCGCCGATCTCGACCGCGAGTGCCAGGCCTTCGGGGTCGCGGTTCTTGACCATGTGGAGTGCTTGTATGAGGCGGAGTGACCTGGCACCGCCCTCATGGCCTATGCGGGTTAGGTACTCGTGGGCGGTGTCGAGTTCGCGGGCGGCCGTGGGGTCGCCGAGAAGGGCGAGGGCGTAGCCGCGGGTGCCGAGCGGTCCGCGTGCCCATGTCCAGGTCGCCGGGCCGGACGCGGCGTTACCCTTGTAGGGACGACGATCCCAGACATCGATCATCTTGGCCACGGCGTCGTGGGTCACGGCCTTGTCGCCGCGTAGCGCTCCGACCAGCGCTCGGACGCTGTACGCGTCCATGAGGCCGGGCGAGGTCTTGCCATCGGCGATCTGTTCGGCTTCCGCAGCGAGGCGTTCGATGACCGTGATGGGGCGCCCGAGCCAGAAAGAGTGGCAGGCTTCGTTGGCCCGGACCCAGGCGGCGAGGGGTCGGTCGGTGGAGGCGTCGGCGAAGCGGCGGGCGGTGGCGAATGCCCGTACCGAGACTCCGACCTGGCCGATGTCGGCGAGATCCCTTGCCATCAGCATGGCGAGCTGCGCGGCCGCACGGCTAAGGCCGTCGCGTACCCCGGGCGACTCGGTTTTCTCGATCTGGCCGGTCACCTGGAGGAGGTCGTTGGCGAGCAGGGGCACGGCCGCACCGGGCGGGTTGGTCGTGTAGTAGTGCCACCGCTCGTACGCGGTCCATGCCCATTCGTCCGGATCGCGGGAATTCACGCCGGCGGCCTTATCGGCTGCGTCGAAAACGCGATTGAGGACCTCGGGGTTGATGGCCGATTGGATGCCGAGGAGCGGAATGAGCTGCATGAGCAGGCGGCGTTCCATGTCCTGGTCCTCGCGTCGTTGGATGGGCTGCACCTTCACGGTACTCCCGTATCGCCGCAAATCAGAGAGGGCGTCGGCAAGATTGACAAGGAGGCCATTTGCTCCGTACAGCTTGTCGAACTCGTTGATCACGCCGTCCGGCAGGCGGCACTCGGCCCGCTCCCACCTGGCGATCTGGGAGAAGTCGCGGTGGAGGGCCTCGGAGACCGCCTGCAGGGTGAGGCCGCGAAGATCGCTGCGCCACCACCGGAGCGCGAACCCGATCACGTACGCCGGAAAGTCGTCGACTTTGACGACCCTGTACGGCTTGGGCGATTTTCCCATTTCACTCCCGCCTTCGTGCCCGCCGGAACCAGCCGATGGCCAGAGGGAAACCTTCCCGATTCTTTGCCCGGCCCCATGATGGCATTACCGGAAGACAATTCGCGGGAAAACAACGGGACCCGTCGACGACGTCGTACGGGCCCAGGGGGTCGAATTCCGAAATTTCCGCTCAAGCCGAACGGTGTGGGCCGGTCGTGCCTGGCTAGGCGGAACGGGTTCGGACCGCGGGGCGGTCGGGATAGGGGTGCAGGAGGGTGACGCCCTTGATGGGGTCACGGCGGCGCGGCGGCAGCGCGGCGAGCGGGGCGGCGGGCGGCTGGACGGCGGCGGGCTCGACCACGACCTCGTCGTCGTGGCCGGAGGCGGCGCCGGTACGGCGGTGCGGCACCGGGTCGGCGGCGCACGCGGCGGGCGGCGAGTACACCGGCGCGGGGGCGGGGAGGGCGGCGGCCTCGGCCAGGTGCGCCGTCTCGTACCCCGCGCCCACGACCAGCCCGTGGAGGTCGTGGCCGTGCGCGGCCGGGGCCAAGGCCCGGTGACGGCCCACGGGGGTGGGCTCGGGATGGTCTGGAACGTTCCGAACGGGGAGCGCGTGGTCGTCGGGCGGCGGGGCCGGGAGCGCGAGTACCCGCGGCCGGAGCAGGTGCCGTCCGGTGACGCCGGTCGTGGCCGGGTCGCCGAGGCCCGCGGTCCGGGCCGTGGCGTGCCCGCCCCAGGCGGTCCTGGCGTGGCGGCCGTGCCGGCCGTACCCGTCGCCGTCCGGGCGGACCGGGCCCGTGCGGTACGCCGAGCCGATGAAGGCGCGGTGGCGGCCCACGGTGACGGTCAGGCCGGTGAGGGCCTGGGCGAGGGCCACGTTCGTGGCGGGACGGACCGCGCCGGTCTGGTCGCTCGCGGCCGTGCCGTGGGTGGCGTCGGGCACGAGGTTGAGCATCGCCACGCCCACGATGATCAGGGCGATGCCGCCGATCTTCACCGGGTGCACGGACTCACGGAAGAATATGGCGCCGATCACGGCGATCGCCGCGGTGCCGATTCCGGACCACAGGGCGTAGGCGATGGAGACCTCGAGCTGGAGCTTCAACGCCTGGGCCATGCACACGTACGAGGTGATGTACAGCACCACCACCATGATGGTGAGAAACGTGTGCGTGAAGATGTTGAGCCCGTTCGTGTATTTCAGCGCGGTGGTGGCCGCGATCTCCGTGAGAATCGCGCACGCGAGCAGGAACCAGGCCATGGCCGGGGTCAGAGCGCGGGGCTCGGGTCGATTCCGGCAGGGACGGTTCCCGGCTTGGCGAGCCGGTTGCTGCGTCTGTTCTCGTTCATCCTCGCATCGCCTTTCCCACGGCGTATGGACGTCGCGGCCGGGATTCGGTCGGCGCGATTCCGGCCAACATCCATAACAAACTTGTCAAGTGGTTTGTAAATAACGGGGTCATGTCGTGTCCTGGGCATGTGGTTCGGTCGGTGGTGCCGGGTCAGGTCCGGGGGCGGGGCGGTCCGTGCGGGTCGTCCCGCTCGTGGCAGGCCCGCCGGCCGCCCGTACGGCCGCGTGGCCGCGACGCATGCCCCGCGCAGGCGCGCACCCGGTCGCCCGGCGCCCTCCCGCCGACGCCGACGAGCCGCGCCGGTGCGGGCTCGGCACGGGCCGGCGGCCGGACTCCGCGGGGCGCGGGCGCCGTCGCCCAGGTGCCGAGCACGACCTCGGCGACGCCCCGGCCGAACCCGGCAACCAGGCATTTCGCCCCGTCGCGCGGCACGACCGACTCGGCCGCCCGGCGGATCGCGTCGAGGATCGTGGCGCCGCCGATGTCGCCGTACTCGCCGAGCGTCTCCCGGCTCGCCCGGACCGTCTCGGGCGCGAGGCCGAGGCTTTCCGCGAGGCCGTCCAGGGCGCGCGGGGAGTCGGCGTGCAGCACGCACAGGTCAAGGTCGGCCGCCGTCCAGCCGTGGCCGAGCAGGTGACGGGTGAGGGTACGGCCCGGCGTGCAGGGCCATCGGCCGTCGCGCCGCGACCGACCGCCCGCTCCGGTACGGCCGGCGACGCCGGGCACCGGTGCGAGCCGCGGGCCGGGGCTCAGGCAGTGCACGTCGACGCCGGTGCCGCCGTGGCCGCGGACCACGGCCGCGGCGATGCCGTCGCCGTGCACCGCCCGGGCGAGCAGGTCGCCGACGCCCGAGTCGTCGGCAGGCGGCCGCAGGGAGTCGAACGCGCAGGTCACGACGAGGGTGTTGGCGCCGGGGTGCGCGGCGCGGAACGCGCAGGCCCGCTTGAGCGCGGCGATCCCCGTCGTGCCGCCGGCAGGGACCACCGGC
>Ga0207864_1004693_pt1 | contig 10123 bp, 7 predicted proteins | sample HigsolmetaAR202D_FD_184834 | JGI IMG/M metagenome (GOLD analysis project Ga0207864, IMG submission 184834) | Ionic liquid and high solid enriched microbial communities from the Joint BioEnergy Institute, USA - AR20-2-D (SPAdes) (version 2) ...
GGCCTCGGCGAGGCCTTCGGTCGAGGCGAACGCGTGGGGCGCGTGGCTTGAGCGACGCGCACGCTCCTCTCCGCCGATGGATTCGCGGCCGCAGCACCACTCTCGGCGCTGGCCAACGAATAGAATGTGAAGGAATAGACGGAACCGATCGTTAGGAACGTCAGTAAATTCCTCACGTAAACACACTCCATAAATTTGATACGTCTTAAATTTTAACGGATTAAATTCAGACCGCCTTAAGAACCTGCCGGAGCGATTCAAATTGAGACGAAAATTGAGGCCGAAAAGGGAAAAGGCGAAGAACAAAACGTCCCTCGCCTTTTCGGATGATTTCAACCCCGTGACTGAGATCGCCTTCGCTTAGAAGCCAGCCTCCTTCACGGTGGTCCAATAACTACAACTATGACTGTCTGTCATTGGCACCACCTCCTTTCCAGGCCCATACACCTAGCCTAAGTCTATCGAACCCGGACGGAAGACGCCATTGAATTATTTCATCCCGACCAATGTCCCGCCGCCGACGTCTGAAATTACGACTACGGATTCGGCGTCGCCACGCCGATAACTCGTACGCGGGAGGGTCAGAATGAACATGCGTCGCATGGAAGAACTTTGTTATCGCGGAGAACAAGCTGAGAAGTTGTTGGCGGAGGGCCACACGCGCGAAGCTTTAAACGCGCTCAAAGGAATCGTTGAAGACCTCGAGACACATGGCGATTACGACAGTTTCATCGCCGCCAAAGTCACCCTCGCCATGCTTCGTTGCCATGTCAAACTCGGCCACTTCAAGGAAGCATACGATATCTGGAACTCGAACTTGGAAGATTCGCTTTACGGCCTCGGCATCTATTCTCTCGAAAACGCCCAAACCACTTTGAAGGACATGATCGCGTACGACATGCTCTGCGCCTTCCTGCACACGCTCGGCGACACCGATAAGAAAACCGCCGCCGCGGCCGTCAACCAATACATGTCAAGGGTCTGCGAACAGGCCTACGAAGACGGTGACCGGGCCACAATGAAAGCGGCCCTCAACAACTGGAAGCAGCATTTGAGGCAAATCTTCGGGGTATCGATCCCCCACCGCATCGCCGAGCCCCTAATCATGCACGAACGCGCATTCGGCGAGCCCGTGCGGACGGAGCCCCTCACCTTCCCTGCCGGGAGCGGGTGGCAACGCCCGAACGATTTTCTGGAAATCTCTCGGATCGCCGACCTTCGTAACCAACGCCGGCTCCAACCTGCAGAAAAAACGAAAAAACGCGCAGTCTAGGTCAACAAGGCGCAAGCACTTGCGCCTTGTCTTCAGACGCGTACTTCAGAAGCACGTCTCTTAACGACTTTCGGTTGACGGGCTTCACAAGATAATCGTCAAACCCGCTCTGCAGGCAGCGCTCCCTATCGCCTTTCATGGCATGCGCCGTCAGGGCGACAATCGGCTTCCGATATCCCTTTTCCCGAAGTTTACCTAAGGCCTCGAAGCCGTCCATCTCGGGCATCTGCACGTCCATGAGCACGAGATCGAAATCGTCCGCCAGCGCGCGTTCGACCCCTACCCTGCCATTTTCCGCAACTTGGGTTTCATGTCCCATCCGTGCAATAAAGCGCGCAATCAACTCGCGGTTGTCGGCGGCGTCGTCCACGACCAGGATTTTCAAGCGCCTGATCTTCTCGGCCGGCTCCAAATCGACCTCACCTATCTCGCTTTCCTGCATCACATCTCCGTCGGCGCGCTCTGCGTGAATCGTGACGACGAACGTGCTCCCCACGCCGGGCTCACTCCGCTCCAAGATGAGGTCACCACCTAATGCATTGGCGAGTTTTTTCGCCAGATACAAACCGAGACCCGTTCCGCCGAACCTCTTCTTCGTCGAACTGTCCGCCTGCGAAAATGTCTGGAAGAGGCGCCCGACTTCCTCCGGACGGATGCCTATTCCGGTGTCTGCCACGCGTACCTTGAGCCAACACATGCGAGGGTTTTCCGCGTCGATGGTTGAGGTCACTTCGATGTTCACACGTCCTTTTTCGGTGAACTTGATCGCGTTACCGATGACATTGATGAGAATCTGGCGCAGACGGGTCGGATCCGATACAAGCGCCGGCGCCAAGTTGCTTCCGCATTGGAGCTGAAAATCAAGCCCTTTGCTCTCGGCTTGGATTCTTAAAAGCGCGGCGACATCGTTAATCAACTGTTGCGGCGAAAACCGGATCTTCTCGACCGGAATTTTCCTCGATTCGACTTTCGCCAGATCCAGAATCTCGTTCACGAGCTTCAGTAGCTGGCGTCCGTTACGAATGATCGTGCGCACGTGATCCCGGTCATCGTCGCTGAGAGATTTCGACTCCAGAAGCAATTCGGCGAATCCAATCACCGCTCCCAGGGGTGTCCTGATTTCATGGCTCATGTTGGCGAGGAACTGGCTTTTGGCTCGGTTTGCCTCTTGAGCCGATTCAAAAAGTCGACAGTTATTGATCGCGATCGCCGCCCGCTTGGCCGCGTCCTGCGCGATAGCCACATCAAGCTCCGAATAATTCGTTGCCCCCGCTACGCGGCCGATGGTGATGACGCCGAATACTTGGTCATACGCCTGCATCGGCACTAGCATCATGGACTTCGCCTTAAGCTTCTCCGAATCAGGATCCGCGAGCGCATCACTTGGGATCTCATTGTAAAACGCCGGCTCCCCACTCCTCAGAACGCGGTCGATTTCCTTTTTGAGGAACCTTGTCAAAGCCGAGTCGGCTTTTCTCCTTAACTCGATATCCTCCTCGCACCTATCATTCGCCTCGGCCGCAACCAGGGTCACCCCTTCTTCTTCAATGACATCGATGCAGCACCAATCCGAAAAATATTTAACAACGATCTTGGCGAACGTCGGTAGCACATCCCGATAATTCAGGGACGAAGCGACGACCGCTCCTCCTTCACTTAAGAAGCTCGACTGCCACGCGGTCCGTTCCGCTTCTTTCTGCCGCAACTGCGCTTCAAGCAGCTGCTGCCGTTTTTCCTCAAGACGCTTCCTGTCGGTGATATCTTGGGCAATGCCTAAAACGTAGAGAGGTTTTCCGGCCGAATCCAATATGGGAATCTTTTTCGTATGAAGAACACGGACATCGCCTGAGGCTGTTGTCACGAGTTCTTCCGGTATATCGAGCGCTTTTTTTGTTTTAAGAACAGTGAGGTCATCGCGTCGATAAGCATCCGCCTTATCCTTCGGGAAAATATCATAGTCCGTTTTGCCGACGAATTTTCGGGCCGGTATTCCGACAAGTTCGGCCCCCAACCTATTAAACCGCACGAACGTGAGATCCTTCGCGTCCTTCACGAAGACCATATCGGGAATATTCTCAAACACCGTATCGAGAAACACTTGCGAGTCCCGATAGTACTCCGCCAGATAGCGGTACATGGAGATCGGCATATCTCCGCCGACTCCTCCCTCATGCTTTGTCACGACCCGAACGGCCCATAAGCAGAGCACCAGCGCGATCGTGAAAAAGAGAAATGCCACAGGAACGGCGGACCTGTGAGCGGGAAAGAAATTTAAAGAAAAGAAAAGCCCGATGAAGAAAATCGTGAAGAATAGCAAAGCCCAAAAGGTGAAAGCCCTTTTATCGCGCGAAGGATGTGAAGCTCGGACCACATTTCCGGTTGCCATAAAAGCTTGGCTGTTCCTTCCCTTCCCCCGCAATCTAGCAATCAAAGGGTGAATTCGAAACCGCGGCTGCACGGAGAGAGATAGTTCCGAACACAAATTGTGGCGGACCTTACACGAATTGATAAAACGGTTCTCGGGATAAACAGTGAGCGACGAGCAAAAAAAGGAAGAACATTCCGATCCACGAGCCAATATCGGCGCAAACATGTCGCACGGCATGTGACCCGCGTGGACAATGCATACGCTTAACGAAAATTCGATTGCCGAGTTCAGTACCGGGAACGAGTCTGATGGAGAGATTGGAAAATTGGAGCGGGTGAACGGGCTCGAACCGTCGACCTATACCTTGGCAAGGTATCGCTCTAGCCAACTGAGCTACACCCGCATCCTCAGGAAGATTGCGTTGGAGACCCGTTAACTTACAGAGACATAACGGCCCTGTCAATATTCTTCAAAAAATTCCGCCCAGCCTCTCAAAATGCTTAGATTTTCGGCATTCGTGCACCTCAGCGTTTCCGGGCTTGTCTATAATAAAGCTGTATATATTGGGCGCCCGAAATCAGACTCAGTAGCACGCTGATCCAAAGCAGCACGAGGCCAATTTCGTTTAACGCCAAGCCATTCAGATCTCGCCCCGGAATCAATAGGGCCGGAATCGCCACCATCTGGAGTGCCGTCTTCCATTTACCGGCCGGCTTGGCATCTATAATTAATCGATCGGCCGCCGCAACCGACCGAATACCGCCGATCAAAATATCCCGCGTCAAAAGGAGAATAACCAAAATCGGGCCGACTCGCCCGGTTGGAATCAGCATAATGAGGACCGTGGCGACAAGGATCTTGTCCGCGATCGGGTCCATGAACTTTCCGAGGTTTGAAACCGCGTTGTATTTGCGCGCCAGATAGCCGTCGAACCAATCGGTGATGGATGCGAGAACAAAGAGCAAAGCGGAAAGCCACCCCCAAACCGACGCTTTTAGGGAAAGGAAGACCACGAAGAACGGGCAAACCAGTATGCGGCTCCACGTCAGCCACATAGGAAGAGCCCGTTTCCAGGCTGCAATTTCAGGCCCGGGATCTTTCGCCTCAATTTCTCTCAACGACATGTCTTCTTAAACCGAGGAGGGCTTCAGGTTGTCAAGAAGCGACGACTCCTGCCGCGAACCTCCCTGTCATTGACAATAAAGAAACGGTCTTCGGAAACTAAAGCCGCCGTGGGAGGAATTCAACGTGAAGCGCGGATTGAAATCGGTTTTAACCACCGTTGTCGGGATCGCAACCGTCCCGTTCTTTTACACCCCGATCGTCCGAGCGGGCACTCCGGCCGCGGACCAACCAACCCTCATCGTCAAACGGAATGAAAAACCGTTTTGGCGCCGAAATCCCGAATTAGTCCGCCGCATGCGTGACGACCGCGCCATCCTAGTCTCCGTAAAAACCGAGAAAATCCCGGACGACCAGATTCGTTTCACGATGAACGGAGCCGGTCTTGTCAACCGCCCGAAAGACTTTTGTTTCGCGGTCTCTCAGCAATATGAACGTTTAAAAGAAGTCAGCGATCATTTTAAAACGGTCGCCTTCGATCCCTCCTCCCAGCAGCTTTTCCTCGTCACGGAAGCTCTCGGTTACCAAGCCCGCATGATCCTAAAAATTCTTCCGGTGTCGGAAGATTGGCGCAGCGAGCTTCAGTGGAAAGTGGTTTGGGGCCATTTCAAAGGAATGAGCGGCCTGATCGGTTTCGAAAAGACCCATGATGAAAAAACTGAAATCTCAATGAGCGCGAAATACGAGGCGAAAGAACTCCCTCTTCCCAAAGCGCTTATGGGCTTCGCTCTTGAGGTCATCACGCAGAAAGTAGCCGAACGCATGCGCTCCTATATCGAAGCGCAACCAGCCCACGCAATCGAAAAGGCGAAAGCCCAAAACGTCGATAGTAAGAAGTTCGAGTGGCTGAATTCCTTCAAACTCCCAGAGGGCTTTGCGATTTCGGTTTTCGCAGCGGACGTCCCCGGGGCACGCCAAATGACTCTCTCCCCTTCGGGAACGCTCTTTATCGGCACCCGCATCGGGTCCGTTTATGCGATCGAAGACGCCGCCCTGTCTGCAAAAAACGGCGAACGCGCCCAACCTGCCGTCACAATCGCGTCGGGCCTCAACCAACCCAACGGTGTCGCCTTTAAAGACGGTTCGCTTTACGTCGCGGAGATTTCGCGAATTCTTCGATTCGACCAAATCGAGAAGAATCTCAAAAAACCGCTCAAGCCCGTCGTCGTCCGTGACGACTATCCTTCTGAAACCCACCACGGGTGGAAATATATCGCCATCGGTCCCGACGGATGGCTCTACGTTCCCGTCGGCGCGCCCTGCAACACGTGCAAGCGCGACGAGCAGATCTTCGCCAGCATCACGCGCATGACTCTCGACGGAAAGAAACGTGAGATTTTCGCCGAAGGTATTCGCAACACGGTCGGCTTCGATTGGCACCCTCAGACGAAAGAACTGTGGTTCACGGATAACGGCAGCGATATGCTGGGCGACGATCTCCCAGGCGACGAACTCAACACAGCTCCGAAAAAGGGGCTTCACTTCGGTTATCCATATTGCCATCAAGGAGCGTATAACGATCCCTCCTACGGCAAAGGCATCGATTGCAGCTCAAAAGGCCCCTATCAACATCCCGTCCAGGTTTTGGGCGCGCACGTCGCGGCCCTCGGTATGAAGTTCTACACGGGCTCCCAATTCCCCGAAACTTATCGCGGGCGCGTCTTCATCGCCGAACACGGATCGTGGAACCGGTCCCCAAAAAGCGGTTACCGGATCACGACCGTACGCCTTGACGAGAAAGGTCGCTCGCTCGGATACGAGGTCTTCGCAGAAGGCTTCATGCGGAATGAGAAAACATTCGGACGACCCGTGGACATCCTCGTGATGCCCGACGGCTCGCTTCTCGTCAGCGACGATTACGTCGGGGCGATTTACCGGATCAGCTATTAAGAAATCTTTTGTTCAACAGCCAAAGTGTCGACATTCTCTTCGGTCTCCGCCTCGCCGCCACCCAAAAGCTCGAGCGCCTTTTCGAGGTTTTCCACGACGAGAATATCGCCTTTGCCAACGATGCCCGATTTCATAATCAGTTCTTTCGGCTGCTGACGGAGGCCTACGAGGTAGATCTTGCGCCCGTTCCGCAGCTTATTGATCGCGCTTTCAAAAGCAACGAGCCCGGTCACGTCCATGACGGGAACCTCGTGCATCAGGAAAACGACGCTCTTAATTTTGTCAGAAATGCCGGCCATCGTACCGGCGGCTTTCTCAGCCGCTCCGAAAAAGAGCGGACCGTCGATCTCATAGACGAACACGTCGCGCGGAAAACGCTTCTTACCGATAACAGGCAAGGACTCGCTTTCCACGCGGTGCCCTTCGGTCACGTCGGCCATCCGTCTCATGAAGAGCAAGGCGGCTAAGACCACACCGACCGTCACTCCGACAACCATGTCGAAAAGGACCGTGAGCGTAAAGCAGATTAAAAGCACAATTACATCGCTCTTGGGCGCGACTCGCACGATGTGAACGAAGTGGCTGAACTCCGACATATTATAGGCGACCAAGATCAGCAGCGCCGCCAAGGCCGCCATCGGCAGGTAAGAAACATACGGCGCAAAAATCAGAATCACCAGAAGCACGAAGATCGCGTGAAAAAAGGCGGATAACGGCGACCGAGCGCCGAAACGGATGTTGGTCGCCGTCCGGGCGATGGCTCCTGTCGCGGGCACGCCTCCAAAGAAAGGACACACCATGTTACCGATCCCAAGAGCGACAAGCTCAGCGTCCGGATCATGCTTCGTTCTCGCCATACCGTCAGCGACGACCGCCGACAGAAGAGACTCGATCGCGCCTAGCATGGCGATCGCAAACGCGCTCGGGAAAATGGCTTCAATCGCCTCCAAAGTGAACGGAAAACGACGTCCGTCTTCGCCCACATAGTTCCAAGGCCAATCGAATGTCGGCAGCCTTTGCGGAATCCCCTGCCCCGTAACACCGTCGATCTCGAAGGTGAACCGGCTCCCGATCGTTCCGACTTCAAGCTCCGGGAAAAACTTTTTGAGAACCACCACGCCGACAGTCACAACGGACAAAGCGACCAGAGGAGCTGGAATCCTTTTATTGAATCGCTGCCAAAAAATAAGAATCGCAAGAGTCACAAAACCGACGCCGAACTCCACGCTCGACATCGACGGGATCGCCTGCACCAACGCAATCACTTTCTCGTAGAACCTTTCGGGCATCTCGGCGATCTGTAGTCCGAAGAAGTCCTTCAATTGAAGCGTGGCGATGACCACGGCGATTCCGGCCGTGAATCCCGTTGTCACCGGATGCGGGATGAATTGAATGAGCCGCCCCATCCGAGCAAGCCCCATCATCACAAGGATCGCTCCCGCCAAGAAACCCGCGATCAACAACCCGGCGAAGCCGAACTTCTGCACAATCGGAGCTAAGATGACGACGAACGCCGCCGTCGGCCCCGTCACCTGAAAGCGCGAACCGCCCATCAGAGCGACGATCGCACCAGCGATCACGACCGTGTACAACCCGTATTGCGGAGCCACGCCGCTGGCGATCGCAAGGGCCATCCCGAGGGGAACCGCGACCATCCCGACGACCGCGCCCGCCATCAAATCCGCTCGAAGATCCGAGAGGCGGTAACCTTCTTGGAGCTTTTCGCGAAGGGCGGCGAAAGGACGAAGTTGGACATAAGGAATGAACGCGTTCGGACGGATCTTGTATCGTAGGCCCATGCCCTAGTGTATAGGCCTCATCATTTGTGAAAACAACAAGATGGATGAAGCGCGCAGGAGACCCGTCTTTCGTCCAGAATCCTTCTCTTCAGGATGCTTCTTCAGTCCGAACACTCGCCTCAGCCAGGCACGACTGCTCCCCGTTTTGAAAAGAGACGGAGGCCGTTCGCAAGAAAAAAATAAAAAAATCTCGCAAAGAGACTTCAGTCCGGACCAAAGCCTGCCGATGAATGTCGCGTTAGGGAACGTTAACTATGAAAGAATGGTTGAGAAATCACAAACCGTTTCTTTTCATCCTCGTGACGGGAGTCTTTCCCGCGTTGCTTGGTCTGGGAACCGCCAATTCGGCGACCGATAAAAAGCCCGCAACACACGATGAAAAAGTCGAAGCGCTTAAGACCAAGCTTTCGCTCGCACAAAGCCAGTTGAACACATTAAACAAGAACAAGAGCTGCGACGGCGATGGCGACTGCGACGTTCTCGAAGTGGGCTGGCGCCATTGCGGCGGCCCGAGCGATTACATCATCGTTTCGCAACAGAATCCGAATACCAAAGACATTCAAAAGAAAATTGAAGAAATTACCCAGTTGGAGCGCGAAATCGCTCTTGCCGCTCCTCCTCTCGATTGCACGTCGGCTCCGAAGTTTCCCCAGGCCGTGTGCGAAAAACAGGAATGCCGCGCTCGTTGAGCGAACGTTTTCAATTCGATTTCAAGTGAATCGATTTTGAGACGCAATCTCGCTTAATCATTGCCTACCGAAGTCGCCTGCCGTTAAGAAGGGCCGTCCTGAATCAGGAAGGCCCATGCGTTCGTCTCGGGTCCTTCCACGAATTTCATTTGGTTTTCAAATTGCGACAAAAGGGAGGATTTATGAAAAAATTCGTTTTGATGGCAGCTTTGGCTCTTCTGACGGCCGCATTCGCGGGCGCGAATGAAGGCGATCTCGTTCTTCCGGGCGAGCGCTGGCTCGGTAAATTCGATAAGTACATCTGCGCCGCTTTCGGTGCCGCTGTTGAACGCCCGGCCGCTTTCGAAGCTTTCAATGTGAACTTCGAACAAGTCACGACCGACTACTCGCTCGACAACGTTCTCCTCAAAGCTTCGTTTGAAGAAAACGGCGTCTACTGCCGTTACAGCGCATTGCTTTTCGCTGACAACGCGGCATTCACGATTCAGCTCGTTGAATCGAAAGCCTACGCTCCGGCCGGTGGCAGCTGCGAAAACGGAAAAGCTCTGCTCGACACCGCATTGACGTTCAATGAATATCTCTACTACGGTCATCCGCACAACGCGGCCATCATGGTTTCCGTTCCGGGAGCCACTGAAGTCTGCGGACAAGACCGCGTCGGCGTGAACTTTGTTTTGAAAGGCCGCCCTCAATAATGCAGTGAGCGATTAAATCCGACTCATTCATTAGACGCGGGCGTCAAAGCCCGCGTTTATTTTTTGCGAATCGCCGCCACCTGATCTCGTCAAAGCATCCATTTCGCCACATAACCCCGTCTCTTTCTTTTTCGTTTATTTATCTAAACATCAATTATTACGTTTCGCCGAACCCAGCGTGATATTGGAAACCCGGTTGAGTGGAAACGATTTAACTGTGTCGTTTTGTTTAGAGCGAGGATCTGCATGCGATTCACGAATGGTATCCAAGTACTCGGCTTTCTATG
>Ga0207864_1004700_pt1 | contig 10116 bp, 9 predicted proteins | sample HigsolmetaAR202D_FD_184834 | JGI IMG/M metagenome (GOLD analysis project Ga0207864, IMG submission 184834) | Ionic liquid and high solid enriched microbial communities from the Joint BioEnergy Institute, USA - AR20-2-D (SPAdes) (version 2) ...
CCCGGCCGAACTTCGTCTCTCCCATATGGCCTCCTGTCGGTCATCACTCGCATCTTGTTGCGATGACCGGTGGAGACCACCGCGGCATAGGCGAACATATCCGCCTCACTCGGGTTGGCGCGCGGGTTGGCGCGCGGGTTGGTGCGCGCGTGCGGATCGGCCGGCGCCCGCCGCTCGGGTAGATTCGCCCGCGTGTTCGAGGCCGTGCATTCGGAGGCCACATCCGCCGACCCGGAGGCGGTCTGGGCGCTCTGGGCCGATCCCGGGCGCTGGCCGGAGTGGAACGAGCAGCTCCACTCCGCGGAGCTCCGCGGCCCGCTCGAGCCCGGCACCGAGGCCGTGATCAAGTACAAGCGCGGCGGGCGCATGGTGCTCGAGCTGGTCGCCGTCGAGCCCGGACGGCGGCTCGCCTACGAGGCCCGCCTCCCCCTCGCCCGCTTCGGCCACGAGCACCGCGTCGAGCCCTCGGGCTCGGGCAGCGAGCTCACCCACCGCGCCTACCTGAGGGGCCCGCTGTCCGCCCCCTTCTCCGTGCTCTTCGGGCGCAGGCGCATGCGCGAGTCGGTCCGCGGCTTCGCGGCGCGCGTGCGCGAGCTCGCGGAGTAGCTGCGTGCCCGGCGCGGCCGGGCTAGCCGACCGAGTTCTGGTACAGGGTGAAGCCGATCCCGGCGCAGACCGCGGCGACGATCCAGAACCGCAGCATGATCTTGGTCTCCGACCAGGCGAGCATCTCGAAGTGGTGGTGGATCGGCGCCATCAAGAACACCCGGCGGCGGGTGAGCTTGAAGAAGGCGACCTGGATCGCGACCGAGGCGGCCTCGATCACGAAGATCCCGCCGAGGATGATGAGCAGCAGCTCGGTCTGGGTGACCACCGCGAGCGCGCCCATCGCGCCGCCCAGACCGAGCGAGCCGGTGTCGCCCATGAAGATCGACGCCGGGAACGAGTTGAACCAGAGGAACCCGATCGAGGCGCCCACCAGGCAGGCGGAGAGCACGGCGAGCCCGCCCTGGCCGCTCGTGATCGTGATCGCGGTGAACGCCAGGAAAACGATCGCGCAGCAGCCGGCCGCGAGCCCGTCGAGCCCGTCGGTCAGGTTCACCGCGTTCGAGAACCCGGCCAGCACCAGGAACACGAAGACCGCGTAGGCGACCGAGCCGACGTCGAGCTCCAGGCTGAAGATCCGGCTCTGGATCTTGGTCTCGAGCCCGAGCTCCTGCGTCGCGACGAACCACAGGATCAGCGCCAGCCCGATCTGCGCGAGCAGCTTCCAGCGCGCCGACAGTCCGAGCGAGCGGCGCTTGGAGACCTTGATCATGTCGTCGGCGAAGCCGATCAGCGCGCAGCCGACGGCGATCCCGAACACCGTGAGGCTCGCCGTGTCGAGGCCGGAGAGCACGAGGTAGGGCACGGCGATGCCGGTGAAGATGATCAGCCCGCCCATCGTCGGCGTCCCGGCCTTCGAGTGGTGCTCCTGCGGGCCCTCCTCGCGGATCTGCTGGCCGAACTCCCGCACCCGCAGGGCCTCGATGAACTTCGGGCCGAGGAAGATCGTGATCAGCATCGCGGCCATGCCCGCGATCAGGATCTCGCCGCGGTCGATCGCCTCGCCGACCACGATCTGGGCGCTAAGCATCGGCGCCCCCGCCCCCGCGCCGCGCGCGCAGGCCCTCGGTGAACGCCTCGAGCCCGACCGAGCGCGAGCCCTTCACGAGCACGGCGTCGCCGCTCTCCAGCAGGCCGTCCGCCACCTCGACCGCGGCCTGCGGGTCCGGCGCCCACTCGTCGGGCGCGTAGTCGCGGGCGAGTTCGCCCACGCCGATGACCGGCCCGATGCCCAGGCCGCGGGCGAGGGCGCCGATCTCGCGGTGGTACGCGGGCCCCTCGGGCCCGAGCTCGGCCATGCCGCCGAGCACGGCCACGTGGCGCCTCGCCGGCAGCGTGGCGAGGTTCTTCAGGGCCGCGCGCATGGAGATCGGGTTGGCGTTGTAACAGTCGTTCACGAGCGCGATGTCGCCCGGGAGCTGAAGCCGCTCGCCCCGCAGGCGCGAGAAGGATATGGACGCCGCCCGCGGCACCATGGCGGCCGGCTCGGCGCCGAGCGCGACCCCGATCGCGACCGCAGCGAGCGCGTTGGTGAGGTTGTGCTCCTCGGTGAAGGGCAGCTCGAAGCGCGCCTCGCCGGCGGGCGTGACGATCAGCGCCACGGTCGCGCCTTCCCTGCGCTCCACCTCGCGCGCGAACACGTCGCCGCCCGGCCCGAAGGTGATCGTGGGCAGCTCGTCGCCCAGGTGCGGCTCGAGCGCCTCGGCGTCGGCCGGGACCACGGCGCGCCCCTCCGGCCCCAGCCCCTGCAGGATCTCGGCCTTGGCCTCGGCGATCGCCTCGATCGTGCCGAGCAGCTCCAGGTGCACCGGGCCCACGTTGGTGATCGCCCCCACGTCCGGCTCGGCGATCGCGCATAGCTCGGCGATCTGGCCCATGCCGCGCATCGCCATCTCCAGGACGAGCACCTCCGTGCCCGGCTCGGCGCCCAGCACCGCGAGCGGCAGGCCGACCTCGGTGTTGAAGTTCTCGGGGCTCGCGTGCACGCGCCAGGGCAGCAGCGCGCGCGTGATGTCCTTGACCGACGTCTTGCCCGTCGACCCGGTCACCCCTACGACCCGGGCGCCGAGCGCGCGCCGCCACTCCCGCGCGAGGTCCTGGAGGCTGCGCAGGGGGTCCTCGGACTCGAACACCCAGCCGCGCCCCGCGGCCGCGGCGTCGGCGGAGGTCTCGGGGCTCACGACGGCCCCCCAGGCGCCCGCCCGCAGCACCTCGGCGGCGAAGCGGCCGCCGTCGGTGCGCTCGCCGCGCAGGCCGAAGAAGAGGTCGCCGGGCCGGGCGCGGCGGCTGTCGGCCTCGGCTCGGCGCGGGTGCGGCTCGCCGCCCTCCTCCGCCCTGACGACCCGCGCGCCGGCCGCCTCGGCGATCCGTTCGGGGGCGAGCTCGATCACGCCGCCGCCGCGCCGAGCATGCGGCGCAGCTCCTCGCGCGCCACCGCCCGGTCATCGAAGGGAACCTTGTGACCGCCCGCGAACTCCTGCCCCTGCTCGTGGCCCTTGCCGGCGATCAGCACGCAGTCGCCGGCGCGCGCCAGGGCGAGCGCCGCCGCGATCGCGGCCCGCCGGTCGACCTCGACGACGAGCTCGCCGTCGGCCTCCGCGCGCTCGCGGTCGGGGATCCCGGCGAGGATGTCCCGGAGGATCGCCTCGGGGTCCTCCGAGCGCGGGTTGTCGGAGGTGACCACCGCCACGTCCGCGAGCCGGGCGGCGATCTCCCCCATCTGTGGGCGCTTCTCGCGGTCGCGGTCGCCGCCGCAGCCGAACACGCAGATCACGCGCCCGGCGGTCATCTCGCGCGTCGCGTGCAGCACGTTCTCCAGCGAGTCGGGGGTGTGGGCGTAGTCGACCAGCACGGCGAAGTCCTGCCCGGCGTCCACGGGCTCGACCCGGCCGGGCACCCGCTCCGCCCGCCCGAGCGCCGCGACCGCCACGCGCGGGTCGCAGCCCAGCTCGCAGGCGACCGCGAACGCGGTGAGCGCGTTCGCCACGTTGAAGCGCCCGGGCAGCGCCGTGCGCACCGCGTGCTCGCCGTAGCGGCCCACCAGCCTGAAGCTCGAGCCGGCGGCGTCGAACTGCACGTCGAGCGCGCGCACCTGCGCGCGCTCGTCGCCTGCCGCCGAGGTCGTGACCAGATCCCCGCCGTACTGCGCGGCGATCTCCTCCGCGAGCCGGGCGCCGTAGGGGTCGTCGATGTTCACGACCGCGCGCTCGGGCCGCCGCCAGCCGGCGGGCGCGCCGGCGGGCGCCGCGAACAGGCGGCGCTTCGCCTGGAAGTAGTCCTCCATGTCGGCGTGGAAGTCGAGGTGGTCCTGCGTGAGGTTGGTGAACGCGGCGGCCGCGAAGGCGATCCCGTCGGCGCGGCCGAGCGCGAGCGCGTGCGAGGAGACCTCCATCACGCAGGCGCGGTCGCCCCCGTCGAGCATCTCGCGGAAGGTGCGCTGCAGGTCGATCGCCTCCGGCGTCGTGCGCTCGACGTCGTGCTCCACGCCGCCCACGACGCTCTTCACGGTGCCGAGCAGGCCGGTCGCGACGCCGTCCGCCTCGAGCAGATGGCGCACGAGGAACGCCGTCGTGGTCTTGCCGTTCGTGCCGGTCACCCCCGCGACGCGCAGTTCCTCGGTCGGGCGCCCGTAGAACGTCGCCGCCGCCGGCGCCATCGCCGCGCGGGCGCTCGGCACGACGGCCTGCGGCAGCTCGACGGGCAGCGGGCGCTCGACGACCAGCGCCACCGCGCCGCGCTCGCGCGCCGTCTCGGCGAAGTCGTGGCCGTCCGCGTTCTCCCCGACCACGCAGAAGAAAAGGGTCCCGGGCTTCACCCGCCGGCTGTCGTAGGCCAGCGAGCCGACCTCGACGGCATCGTCGCCCTGGAACGTCGCCGGCACGCCGGCGAGCACGTCGCGGAGCAGCATCGCGCCGATTCTAGGTGCCGGTCGGGCGGCCTCGCACGCGCCGCGGCCCCTCAGCCGTCGGCGCCGACGCCCAGGTACGGCAGCGCCATCTCGGCGATCTTGCCGAACGCGGGCGCCGCGACCGAGCCGCCGTAGTAGTCGCCCTTGGGGTTGTCGACGACGATCGTGACCAGGAGCGCCGGGTCGTCCGCGGGCGCGAAGCCCACGAACGAGGCGACGAACTGGGTCTCCGAGTACTCGCCGTCCACGACCTTCTGCGAGGTACCGGTCTTGCCGGCGAGCTCGTAGCCGGGGACCTCGACCTCGGCGGCGGTGCCGCCCTCCTGGAGGACGCCCTTGAGCATCTCCCGCAGCTGCTTCGCGGTGCGCTCGGAGATCACGCGCCTGCCCTCAGCCGGCTGGAAGCGCTCGCCGCCGCGCTTCAGCACCAGCTGCGGCGTGCGCAGGATGCCGCCGTTCGCGATCGCGGCGTAGGCCGCGGTCATCTGGATGGGCGTGACGGAGAGGCCCTGGCCGATCGGCAGGTTGCCCATCGTCGAGCCCGAGTACTGCTCCGGCGGGATCACGATGCCGCGCTCCTCCGCGGGGTAGTCGATGCCGGTCGGCTTGCCGAAGCCGAAGCGCTTGATCCACCGGTCGAAGGCGTCGTCGCCGCGCTTCTTGTTGAGCATCAGGCCGATCTTCACCGCACCCACGTTCGAGGACTGGGCGAGGATGTCGGCGACCGTGAGCGAGACGTAGCCGCGCTCGTGCGACTCGCCGATCGTGCGGTCCGCGACCTGGATCTCCGGCGGCAGGTCGAAGATCGTGTGCGGCTTGACGACGTTCTCCTCGAGCGCGCCCGCGACGGTGAACGCCTTGAACGTCGAGCCGGGCTCGTACGTGTAGCCGGTCGCCAGGTTGCGCAGCTCCTCGAGGTCCTCGACCTTCGTGAGGTTCGCGGGCGGCCAGTTCGCCATCGCGAGGATCTGGGAGGTGCGCGGGTCCATCACGATCGCCGTCGCGCCCTCGGGGCTGTAGGTCTCCCCGACCTCCGCGAGCACCTGCTCGGTGTGCGCCTGGATCGAGGCGTCGATCGTGAGCTTGAGGCGCTGGCCAACGGTCGCCGCCTGCACCGTCTCGCGCTCGAGCTCCTCGCCGAGCGCGTCACGGGTGACGCGCCGCTCGCCGTCCTGCCCGCGCAGCGCGTCGTCGTGCGCGAGCTCGAGGCCGCTCGTGCCCTCGTTGTCGATGTTCACGGCGCCGATCACCTGCGCCGCGAGCTCGCCCTCGGGGTAGACGCGCCGGGAGTCCGGCAGCAGCCCGATCCCCGGGATGTCCATCTCGGTGATCTTCGCGGCCGTCGGCAGATCCACCTTGCGGGCGACGTAGGCGAAGCCGCCGTCGCCGGAGATCGCCTCGGCGATCTGCTCCTCGGGCACGGGGAGCACGCGCGCGAGCTTGCGCGCCGCCTTGACCGGGTCCTTCACCTGGTACGGAGTCGCGAACACGGTCGCGGCGTCCTCGGAGATCGCGAGCTCCTTGCCGTTGCGGTCGAGGATCGCGCCGCGGACGCCCGGGATCGTCACGGTCTCGGTCTGCTGGCTCTGGGCCGAGGCGCGGTACTCGGAGCCGCGCACGCCCTGCAGCCAGGCCGCGCGCGCGACCGCGACGGAGAACAGGAGCACGAAGCACGCGAACAGCAGGCCGATCCGCCGATCGATCTGCGTCACGGCGTGAGCGCTCCCCCGGTGCTGGGCTGGCCGCTCGCGCCGCCGCTCGGCGCGCTCGTGGCAGCCGGGTCCGGGCTCGCCGGGGCGGTCGTCTGCGCGGGCGCCGTCGCCTGCTGCGGCGCGGGCGTCGCCTGCGCGGCGGGCGCCGTCGATGTCGTCGGGTCCGCGGCCGGCGCGGCCGTGCTCGGCGCGTAGGCCGTCTCGGGCACGACCGGCACGCTCGCGTCACCCACGGTGATCTCGCCGCGGCGCAGGCGCTTGGCCGCGGCGGCCGCGTCGCCGGGGTCCGCGCGCAGGTCGAGGACCGCGCCCGCCGCCGGGTAGGCGAGGCCGAGCTCGGCGGCCTCGCGCTGCAGGTGCTCGTTGGAGAGCACGCCGGAGAGGTCCCCGCGCAGGGCGGAGTTCTCGCGCTTGAGCTCGTCGGTGAGCGCGCCGATGCGGCTCGCCTTCGCGTTCAGGCTCAGCGCCGCGACGTTGAGGCCGACGATGCCGATCAGCAGGAAGGCGAGCAGGCCGATCCAGATCCGGCTGCGCGTGATCCCGACGAAGAACCCCGAGTCGGCGAGGCCGCTGACCGCGCCCGCGGTGCGCCCCACCGCCACCGGCACGAGGCGCATCGGCCCGGTCGGCGCGGCCGCTCGCGAGCGCCTCGCGCCCGCGGCGCGCGCCCGGGGCGCGTGCGCGCGGCGCGCGGCCCGCGTGCTGCGGCGCGTGGTCCGGGCCGGGGCCGGCGCGGCCACGGCGCGGGCGGTGCGGCGCGCGCCCACCGGCGTCGAGGCGCGCGGCGCGCGTCGGGACGGCGCTGTGGTCGCTCGGGCTGTCGCTGCTGCTGGCGGCATCGGATGCTCCCTTCGCGCGAAGCCTCAGGCTCCCTCTACGTTGGTCTCGAGCTTGCGCGCCACCCGCAGGTGCGCGGACGACGCGCGCGGGTTGCGCTCGAGCTCCTCGGGCGTCGGCGCGACGGCGCGGCGCGTGACGAGCTCGGCCTCCGGCTCGCGCCCGCACACGCACACCGGGAGCTCGGGCGGGCAGGTGCAGCCGCGCGCCTTGTCGGCGAAGAAGCGCTTGACCGTGCGGTCCTCGAGCGAGTGGAACGAGATCGCCGCGAGGCGCCCGCCGGGGGCGAGCATCTCCCAGGCGCGCGGCAGGGCGTCCTGGAGCGCGCGCAGCTCCTCGTTCACGGCGATGCGGATCGCCTGGAAGGTGCGCTTGGCGGGGTGGCCGCGCCCGAAGCGGTACGCGGGCGGGACCGCGTCGCGGATCGCCTCGACCAGCTCGGCCGTCGTCTCCAGCGGGCGCCGCGCGACGATCTCGCGCGCGATCGCGCGCGCGTGGCGCTCCTCGCCGTACTCGCGGAGGATCGCCGCGATCCTGTCCTGCGGCCACTCGTTCACCACCTCGCGCGCGGACAGCCGCTGCTCGGGGTCCATGCGCATGTCGAGGGGCGCGTCGTAGGAGTAGGAGAAGCCGCGCTCCATCGCGTCGATCTGCATGGAGGAGACGCCGAGGTCCATGTAGATCACGTCGGGGCGCACGCCCTCGTCCGCGAGGTCGGCCAGCACGGCGGAGAACTCGCCGCGCACGAAGCGGCTCTGGCAGGCGAGCTCGGGCTCGGCCTCGCGGTAGCGCTCAGCGGCCGACGGGTCGCGGTCGATGCAGATCAGGGTGCCCGTGGGGCCGAGCCGCGCGGCGACGGCGCGCGCGTGCCCGCCCCCGCCGAACGTGCAGTCCACGGCGAGCTCGCCCGGCCGCGGGTCGGTGAGCGCGACGAGCTCGGCGAGCAGAACTGGTACGTGGTCGGTGGGCATGTAAGTCAGTGTGGCCATCGGGTCGCGCCGGTCTCCCTACTCCTCGATCCCCAGGTCGAAGCCGGCGAGCTCCTCCGCCATCGCGCCGGCCTGCGCGTCGATCTCGGCGGAGTGCTCAGCCCAGCGCTCCGGGTTCCAGACCTCGAGGTGGTCCTCCACCCCGACCACCACGCAGGCGCCGTCCAGGCCCGCGTGCTCGATGAGGTGCTTGGCGATGCGCACGCGCCCGGCCGAGTCGAGCTCCTCGTCCTGGGCGTTCGCGTGAAAGCGGCGGCGCAGCATCCGCGCCTTGCTCGAGAGGGGGTTGAGGCCCGCGAGGAAGCGCTCCGTGAACTTGGCGAAGCCCTCGCGCGGCCAGATCTCGACGCAGGGATCGAGGCCCGCGAGCAGAACCGCACCGTCGGCGAGCTGGGCCCGCAAACGCGAGGGAATCGTCAGCCGGTCCTTCGAGTCCAGGCTGTGTTCGTGCCGGCCACGGAAGGCCAAGTTCGATTCCTCTCTCGTCGGGTGCGGGGTCCTGCGCGGAAGAAGCCTTCGGACCGGGGTGACGAGGTGGGAGGAGCCTCACCACCCCGGTCCTCTGGACGACTTCGGGCACCACAGTACCCCACTTTCCCCCACAACACAACACACGACCCCCCAACGGGCCCCCGCCGATCCGTCGGGCGCCGGTGCTAGCGGCGTTCCAGGAGGGCGCGTTCGCGCTTGCCAATGGGCGATCCGCGCGCCCGCAGCGAGCGGCGCGGACGTGCTTGTGCGCGCCGCCACGTGCAATTTCGCTTGCAGCCGCGTTACGCTCGCGCCGACAGGCAAGCGACCCGGGAGGAGCAGTTGGAGAGCCCAGACACCCAGACCGACCCAGGGCCCGAGGGCTCGGCCCCTCCCGCTGACGTGAGCGCCTCGGCGCCGCCGCCGGGCGCCCAGGACCTCGCGGCCGGCGGCGTGCCCGCCGGCGGGCTCACCGGCACGACCCCGCGCCACGACGACGACATCCCGCAGGACGCCGACGACAACCGCGGCAAGCACTTTCGCGCCCTGCTTGGGAACAAGTGGGTGCTCGGCCTCACGTGGGTCTGCGGGATCGCCGCGCTCATCATCGGCACGACGCAGGCCGGCATCGGGATCGGGCTCGCCGCGCTCGGCGTCGTCCTGGTGATCGCGCTGATCATCGTCTTCGCGATCGCGAACTCGCGCGCAGCCGACGACTTCTTCAACGCGTACGCGCAGGGTCGAGGGCTGACCCGCATCGACGGGCGCAGCTCGCTACCGCCGGTCACGCCGCTCTTGCGCAAGGGCGACAAGCGCTACGCGGTCGAGGCGTTCAGGGGCACGCTGCCGGGCGGGCTCGCGGGCACGCTCGCGCTCTACACCTACGAGGAGAAGTCGCGCGACGCGGACGGCGACGAGCGTACCACCTACTACAAGTTCACCGTCGTGCTCGCGCAGCTGCCGGAGACGGCGCCGTTCATCGGCGAGCTCGAGGTCCAGCGGCGGTTCGGGTTCCGGTTCCTCGACGGGTTCGAGGACTTTTTCCGCACCCGCCAGCGCGTCGAGCTGGAGAGCGAGGCGGCGGACAGGCGCTTCGAGATCTTCATCGGCAAGAACGACGACATGAACCGCGCCCGGCAGATCTTCTCCCCCAGCTTCATCGTCTGGCTGGCCGAGGAGGCCCACGAGAAGATCGCGTTCGAGCTGGTCGGCGGGGCGCTCGTCGTGAACGTCCCGGGCCACAAGAAGTCCGCGCGCGAGCTCGACGAGTTCTGCGAAGCGGCTTCCGTGATCGCCCGCCGTCTGCACGACGAGGCGACCGAATAACCCGCGAGGCCCACGTCCAACCCACCGCGAAGCCCACGTCCAACCCACCGCGAAGCCCACGTTCAGCCCTAGTCGTCGTTTTTCGCACACCAGGGCTGAACGACCGCGCCCCGGGCCGAATCGTTCAGCCCTGGTCGTCGAATTTCGACGACCACGGCTGAACGTGGTGGCGCCGGGCCGGAACGCCGGAACGTTCAGCCCACGTCGCCGGAAGGCGGCGACAAGGGCTGACCGGGTGGGTCGCGGGGCAGCGGCCTTGGTCAGGCGG
>Ga0207864_1004703_pt1 | contig 10109 bp, 10 predicted proteins | sample HigsolmetaAR202D_FD_184834 | JGI IMG/M metagenome (GOLD analysis project Ga0207864, IMG submission 184834) | Ionic liquid and high solid enriched microbial communities from the Joint BioEnergy Institute, USA - AR20-2-D (SPAdes) (version 2) ...
GTCACGCAGCGCTTGCTGTGAATCTTGCGCTTTCGAGCATACGATCGATTAAGTCCGCATACCGTTCCGGTGCTTTCGCCGGATGGGTTTTCGGGAAGAATCCGACCAGATCCACGGGTACGTTGTGATAAGTGATTCCCCTGACCAATGGGACGGCTCCCATTTCGTACATCACTCGGTCCATTGCTTTATCCGCTCGTAGAATTCCGGTGATCGCGTCGACTCCTTGTCTCAAAAGGTGAATTAGAGCCGAGTGAACCAGAATCTCTTTAACACTGATGCCGTTGGAGCGGCCGCGGTAGTCGGGGTGGACCGTGATGTAGCTGGCGATAACGAGATTTTTGCCGACACGGAACTTTTCCTTCGCCTCAACGGGCCACGGTCTGAAGTAGGAATCGCTCAACACCGCTGGATTATCGCTTTCCATGTAGCGGTGACAAATGAGAGCGATGCAGTCGTCGCCGTGGAAAATGCAGAGAATTTCGTGTTGTCTCGTGAAATCGTCCGACGGCAAGTAGTTGAGTCCGTCGAGCTCGCGGAATGTGGCTTCCCACACGTTTTTCCAAAGATCGAATGCTTTTTGATAATAAGCTTTTTGTTCTCCTTGTCTGTCTCCCCGTAAAAAAACGACGTGAAGAGAATCGGGATTGATCATTACAAACTCCTTTTAAAGATCCTCTTCTAAACTAATATTGATTTCTTCTTTATAAAACTGGACATGTTTACGGATGAATTGCGTCAGATGGAACGGGACTTGGAGCCCCTGTTTATCTATGCTCTAATTTGAAGGCAGTAAGTAAAGTTTGTTGAATGCGTCAGGCGATCGCAAGCTTGCGCAATATTTTGGTCTTATCGCAACGCCCAATAAAAGGAGTGATTCTATGCTCGATATTTACGAGAAAGGTATGGCGGAAATTTCCGAGGCCGGCGACCGTTATCCGTGGGACAATAAGGATGCTTACGCTTGGTACTTGGCGCAAAGCTATTATTATTTGATCCACTCGACTCGTCTTTTGGGTGCTGGTGCGGCTCGATTCTCCGCCGAGGAAGAAGGCCTTCACAGACGTTATCTCGACCATGCGAGAGAGGAGAAAGGCCATCACTTGCTGGCTTTGAAAGATCTTGAGAATCTCGGCTACGACATTAAAGATTTCCGGGAAATGCCGTACACAAAACTGATGTATGAGCCCCAGTACTACAAGATCGAACACATGGATCCGTGCTCACTCTTTGGATACATTTTCGCACTTGAAGGAATCTCCGCGCGAAAAGCCGGCCAAATTTGTAATTTGGTCGAGTCTTATTACGGCCGGACGGTTGCGAACTTCCTGAGGGTGCACAACCAGTTCGATCCCGACCATTTGGAAAAAGCTTTCCACTGGGTCGGTACTTTGGACGAGAAACGGAGACAGATTGTTCGCGACGCGTTCGAACAAACCTGCATGACGTACATCGACTTCTTGGATAAGACGGCCAAAATGGCTTTGGCCGGCCGGAAGACGGTCGCCGCTTAAATAAAGACCAGGTGCTCTGAAAAGTCCTTTTCAATGGGCTGAATTCGTTGAGTGACAAGGACGGCCTGAGCGCGGCCGTCCTCTCCGAAAAGTGGCGCCATATATTCGAATTTCACCAGGAAATAGCGCGCATCCGGAGCCAGGCATTCGCGCACGATGTGCGGGGGAATGTTCATCTTCCTGGCTTTGGGGTCTTCCGCGGAGAGCATGTCAAGGCCGTATTGCCAAATCCGTTGGGTGACGAACGAGGGCCTTTCAAACAGCTCGGAGAATGGATAAGCCAGGACATCCAATACTGAGTAGCTCGAATACTGCAGCCATTCGAGGTTGTGATAGAGCTGGAACCCCGACGGGTCATAAATTTCGATGATAACGCCTTTCTTTATGATCTTTGTCAGGTCCACTTTCGCGCTCAACTTGAGCCCATCGAGAACCCGCTTGAGGTTGTCGGCTTCCGCGGTGCCGCTGGTCGCGACTTTCCGTTCTTTTAAGGCGCTCCGGATCAACTGCAAGCGAGCGATTCTTTTCTTGAGTTCTTCTTCCGGGAGTTCAAGCAATTTGTCATAGGAGGCGCGCGAGGAGGTCGCCGTGTTCACTCCCATTTCACTCAGGGCTTTTTCGATTTCAGCTATGGCCGTTTGAATTGATGAGATGGATTCGATCGACCAAGCTTGTGAGAACATAACGATTCCTTGCCTCTTGTTTTTAGATCCAGTTTAAAGTTTGGCTATAACATGCAGCGCTAAAGCGGTCAAATTCGGCAATCTGTCACGGAATTACTTGCCTGATAGGAGGCTTGCAGACACGGAAGCGTTGAAGGGGGTGTAAAAAATGAATGGCGCCCGCAAGCTGGGGCGCCCTTCAATCACCGACGCCTAATCGAGGCACTCACTTGCGAGCGATGGAATTCTCTCTCGATGTTTTTCGTCACGCTTTCGACCAGCATGTCGAGGAGAACTTTGGCGTCCATCTTATAGATTTTCGCCAACGATTTCAGCATGAACGCCGGCGGGCGGGCTAATCCGCGTTCCCAGTTCGAAATGAATTGGGAAGAGGTGTAACCCAGCATTTCGGCGACTTCCGACTGTGTTAAGCCGGCCTCAATTCTTTTTTTCTTCAGTAGGCGTGCGATTTCCAAGTTGTCTTGCATATGTACCTTACCTGCTTCTTTTTTAATTTCGTAATAATAGGAACTTTTTATCCTAAAACAAGCTACTTTCGCCCCTTTTTGCCTCTTTGAAGTGCCGTTTTCGCGTCTCTGGATCCCTCCGATATGACGCTTTTGGGCGCTCGGAGGGGTAATTTCTATGCGTGAAAGCTTTATTTTCATTTTTGGATGGTAGTGGAAGTGGCATCAAACTTGTAACCCGCCTTCAGCAAAAGCGGAGGTCGAACGTGATCCAGAACTTGCGCAAGAAGGCGTTGGTAACGGCTCTTGTCATTTCCACGATCGGTAGCGCGGTCCCCGCGCAAGCGGACCGGGACGTCGGAACTGTTATCGGTGGCATTCTTGGCGGAGTTTTGGGGTACCAGGTTGGCCGCGGCGATAACGGCCGCATCGGTGGCGCAGTTATCGGTGGATTGGTAGGCGCTCTCATCGGGCGGCAAGTCGGCCGCGCCTTGGAGCCAGAGGATCACGAGGCGCTTCGGGCGACGCAACGTCAAGCGTGGCGCGCGGAACGCTATCAGCGTGTTTACTGGCGTCGCTCGAAGCCGGGCTCCCGTCGGTTGTCTTACGGATCCATGTATTGGATCCGCGAGGGCACCATGTTCCTTCGCGGTGAATACTTCCCGTGCCGCGAATACGTGAGCGAAATTTATGTTAGCGGTATAGGCGAGGAGGTCGTGCATTTCCACGTCTGCCGGGATCGCAACGGGCGTTGGTTCGAAGTCGACCGCTCCGAGATTTATTACCCGCCGTCGGAATACGACGGCTATGACCTTGGCAATGACGGTTATGGTTACGGTTATGACTATGGCTATGACTACGGCTATGACTACGGTTACGATGACGGCTATGGTTACGGCTACGATTATGAACCGATGACGCCGCCGTCTTCGCGGCTTGCGGTCCCTCCGCCGTCTGCGCCTCAAAAGCGTCAAGCTCCGGCCAAGCCCAAAGCGCAGCCGAAAACACAGGCGATGAAGCCGGTACCAACCCCGGCGCCGCGCCCGGTTCCGCGTCCGAAAGTGCCTGTGCCGAATGCGCCGGCCCCGAACGCCTCGGCTCCGAAAGCGTCTGCGCCTAAAACGTCGGCGCCGAGCACGTCCGCTCCGAAGACATCGGCTCCGAAAGCGAATGCCCCGAACTCGACTTCGCCGGATATGCCGGTGCCGATTTCGCCGCTGCCGGACGTGGAGTACTATACGCAACTTCAACAGCCGCAGGTGTTGACGCCCACTCAACAGTCGGCGGGAGGAAGCCGTTTGGCGGGTAGCGAGGTGATGAGTCCGCTGCTTGCGAAGCTCAATGCGGCGACGAACGATCAAGCGCGGTATCAGATCTGCGTGGAGTTCTACAAGTCATGGGACAGTCACAAGAAGTTCCTCTCCTTCGACCAGGTCGCGCAAGTGATCTGCACGTTCGAGAACGACCAGGAAAAAGCGGCCGTCGTGAAGATCTTTAAGCCGATCACCGATACTCGGTACGGCTCAATGGAGGCCGTGCTTTCGAAGTTCCGTTCGACGGAGATGGCAGATCGCGTGAAAGGCCTTTTCCAATAAGAATCCCGAGCGGCCGTTTGTAAGGCTTGCACTCGCCTGTAGTGATTTCAGGTTTTGCGGCATTATACACGAACAAACGGCCGTTTCGCCTGGCACGAGCCTTGCCTTGGCACCCCCACAAACGGCTCAAAAACGTCTCTTGGAAGGAAAACATTATATGGGGCGGATCCGTTCTGGGGTGTGCTACGCGATCTTGATCGTCGCCGTCTGGGGGTTGGGCGCATGCGATTCCAAGCCCGAGCCGGTTGCGGGCGATGAGGAGATCGCGCGCGCCAGTTTTCTGATCGAGCAAAAACAATACAGCGAAGCGATTTACATTCTGTCCGAGCGCACGCGGTATAACCGGGGAGACAAACGCGCCCGGATTATTCTCGCGTCGGCTTATGCCGCGAGAGCCGGTGTTTCGTTATCGACCTACGTGAACTTCGCGGGCGAACTCGCGAAGTGGGGCGAGATCGACCGCATTCTGCCTGGCGAAGACGACGGCGACTCGCTGCAAGCGATGGTGAAGGCGGCCGTGCGCGTTCAGCTGATGCTGCGGGCGTTCGATTCCATTCCGGCGCCGTCGCGGCTGGCCGCCATGGAAGACATCAGGGAGGCGCTGGCGGCGATTGAACAAGCGGGTGAATTGACGGGCGGGCCGTCGCTCTATCGGGCCCTCCTCAGGATCATGGTGTTTAAACAAGATCTTTTTGTTTCAAACCGGCCGCAAATCGATAGAGCCTGTCGGGCATATCCGAGAGAAATCGCGAAGTGGCTGAAGAACTTCCTCATTTCTCTCGAAGCCATCTTCATCGATGTCGGTAACGGTTTTACCGAGCCGTCCTTGCGGCTGAAGGCCGCTGAAATGACAAACAAGCTCAAAGAAATCATCAAGGATATCGAACCGTCCAAAGTGATTTACGAGTTCGGAAACGAGCCGATCGCGCTTCCGCCTGCGTTAACAATGTTGCTGGGGCCGTGCCGATGAAAAAGAGATTTGCCGTCTTTTTGGCCGCGTTCTCGACCTGGTTTTTCTTGGGGAATCGGACGTACGCTTTCCAAGGGCTTCCGAATTTCTCGGGCGAATTTCCGCAAACGACGATCACGGATTTCGTTCTGGGTCCCGTTTGTTTGTCTCTGCCCGGCGGGCCTTTCGATCTGAGCTGTAACCCCGCTTTTCTCGCGACGGAGGAGAAGAAACAGTTCCGCATGGCCGGGGCCGCCAATGATCACGTGGCGCAGCTGAACGATTCCCGCATGAAGCTTCGCGCGGGGGACGCGACCAGTATCGTGAGCGCCTCAATCGAGGCCCGCGAGCCGAAGGTGGCGAGAGCCTCCTCTTTACTCTGGTATCAGCGTGATTGGTGGGCCCTCGGTTTTTCTCCTTTTCGTGGCGGGCTTGCGACTTCGGTTCGGAATCCGGCGTATCCCGAGGTCGCCGCGCACGTGTACGCTGAAAACGAGGTTTTCGGGAAGGTCGGTTTCATTCATCGCGATGATCCGAACCTCCACATCGGTCTTCAGCTCCGCTACGTTCAACGCGATTTTTTCCGCCGCGAGTTCGATCTTTTGGATGCGTTGGGGAATCCGTCGATTTTGAAAGTGGAAAAGCAGAATTTGCTCTATGTTGAACCGGGCGTCAGCTACTCGTTCGATTCGAAGTGGCAGTCCGCCGTTTCTGCTTCGATCACGCAGATTCCGGTTTACCATGACGGCGACGGGTTTGAATTTAAACCGGTGGTCGATGTCGGTTTCAGCTCGGCGCCGCCGTTTTTCGGGCGCCGTTTGCGCACCTCGACTCATTATAACGGTTCGCCCGATCAAACGGATATCTTGGCCCGCTTCCGCTGGGGCGCGGTTTATGACATCGATCACAAGGCATCGGTCGCGGCCATGCTGGGCAAATCCGATTTCAGCGTCGGTGCGAGCGGACGCTATGACTCGATCGTCTTCGGACTCGCTTGGAAATCGGAAGAAATCAAACCCGACAAGTGGCAGACAGTCCGCATTTCCACCTTCATTTTAGAGGGAGGTCTCGCATTCTGACGCCGGGGAGTTTTACGTCCCGGCGTCGGCGGATCTCAAAGGTGAGCAGTCCCGTCACGGCTACGGCGAGCGGGATGAAGTAATAGATCACGCGATAGGCCAGAAGGGCGCCGAGGATTTCCGGACGTGCGCCCGTATGGGGTGCGATGAAATAGAGCACCATCGTTTCGAGAACGCCGATGCCACCCGGCACGTGCGCAATCAGGGCCAAGACTTGGGCCGACAGGAAAACGGTAAGGAAGAAACCGAAGCCTGCCTCGATAGAGGGTGGCATCAAAAGGTAAAGAACGTAAGCCGCAAGTACCCATTCAAAGGCCGCGACCGACATCTGTTGGATGCCGATCGTCGATGGGGGCAGCTGCAGACGCATGCCGCGAACGTAAAAAGGACGGCGCATCCAAGTCGTGATGGTGAGATAAATTCCGGCCGAGAGCAAAAGGACGAGCCCCATGAGACGCATACTTTGCGCGGGAAGTTGCAGCTCCTCCGGCAGACGGAGAGGGAAAAAGGAGAAAAGAATTCCTCCTAACGCCGCCACCCCCAACCAGAACGTCAAAGAAGAAAAGAGAATGATTTTTAAAATTTTGCCGGCGGGAACGCCGAAAGCGGAGTAGAGACGGAAACGGACTGAACTTCCCGCGAGACTCGCCATACCGATATTGTTTCCGAACGAAAAAGCGATGAAGGCAACGAAAACGACTTTCCACGGTGGCAGCTCGCGTCCGAGAAAGCGAAAGGCCAAAAGGTCATAGGCGGTGAGGACTAGATATGAGAAAAAGGTGAGCCCCAGCGCGCTCAGACTCAAGTGAAGCGGAATCGAGCGAAGGTAGCCGAGCACATCACGCACGGAATATTCCCGGAGCAGGTGAATGATCATGGCTACACCTGCGACGCAAATGGCGATCCCGAGAAACGGAAGAAGTTTCCTGAGAACGGAAAGACGGTCGGAAAAGGACGGCTGGGCGGACGTGTCCATCGGCTTCCGCGATCATAGGAGCGATTGCGGACGGGCTCAAGACGGAAGCGAAGATGAGTCAATACGCCACCACGTGAGTTCGTGTTTGTTGTGAAACATGTGCTTGATTTTGGCGCCCGGGATGGCGCGCAGACGTTGGATGATTTCGTGGTCCGTTTTCCCTTTGAATTTGATCGTGCACACGATATTGCGGACGAGTCCGCTGGACAGCCACTTGTCGATGAGCTGGTAAGACTTTTCCGGCGTGCAAATCACATCCGAAAAGAGCCAATCGATTCGGCCGACGGAGCTTGGCGCGAGTGTGAAGGCGTTACCTTTCGTGAAACTCACGTTCTTCAAACGGCCGACGGCTGGGGCAAGCGGTGAGCGGTCAACCGCTTTGACCGAGCAACCGAGGTGGGCGAGAACCCACGTCCAGCCGCCGGGGCTGGCTCCGAGATCAAGACACGACTCTCCGGGTTGTGGCGGCCGAACTCCGTGTGCAGTGAAGAGTTCCCAGAGTTTGAGGTAAGCGCGCGACGGAGCCGTTTTGTCTTCGTGGAAATGAATTTCCCCGTGGGGAAGAGGAGTTGTCGTCCGCGTACTCACGAGCAATCGATTGGCGTCTATTAAGGTCCAATGCCCCATCCGGCGATCAGGCAGTGGAGCGAGAAAGTGCAGTTTTTCTTCGCGCACTTTGGGCAGTTTCTCGCGGATCAGCTCCGTACGCCGATACAGTTGAAACGCATACGGGATCCACCGCAGGGCGCGGGAGCGGAGCTGGCGGGCGGCATCGTTGATGGATTGAATTGGCACCTCTTCGGGCTCAATCCACGTGGTTTGCGCCCACGCGGGATCGAACGCCGGGCCTTGCGCGAGAAAAAGCCGTCCGTAACGGGCCAGTATTTCCTGCCTTGACGAGCTTCGCAGTTCCTCTTCCAGTTCGGCTTCGAATCCTTCGGGCGCGAAGTGGGCCCAAATTTGGATGTCGTTGGAGTCTCTTAGCGAATCCACTGTCCCAGGGTTTTTACTCCAACAGCGGTGCAGGGCCAACGCGAAAACGCGACGGGACCCGGGGTCCTTTTTCAGGTCCGGGCGGTGGGTGGGAATCTAGGACGGGAATGAAGGTGGGTTCGCTTGAAGTTTCGCCGTGGGCACTGGCGAAACATTTGACCTAGACTTACCGCGGGAATTGCATAAAGAAAAATTGGACGTAATTAGACTTTTGATAAGTAAATCTTATAAGCAGAATCTATTGAAATCATTGAGGAAACCGGAGATCGCCAGCCATTTTGGGGCGGGAAATTATTTTCAACAACCCTGCGCGCGAAGCAAACTGGCTCACTTTAATGGTGATGCTCCTAAAGACTCGTATTGACTGTCGTTTTTCGAGCTTTTCCGGTCATCCCCACGATGGTGAGCCAGTTTGTGCGCGAAGAATTTCACACGCGAGGAAAGGCCGCCGCCTTTTCGGAAAACTGAGCGGCGGACCCTTCCGTATCCGGCTCATTGCGACTCGGAGGGAGTCGGTGAGGTTTCCGGCTGTGTGGCTGTTTCGGAGGCCGTTTCTTCGACGGACTCCGTCGTTGCTGAAGTCGTGTCCGACGTCGTTGCCGACATATCCGATGTCTCTGTTTCGGAGCTCGTCGGTTCCGTCGTCACTTCATCGGATGTAGATGTCGTGATGTCGCTGGACGTGTCGGCCGCCGCTTGCGGATTGCCGCGCGTGCATCCGAGCGCGATCACCGTCATCAGGACGGCGGCGACGGAGAGTAAACGTGAGTTCAGTTTCATAGTCGCTCCTTAAAAACAATTTATTTCGTTCATGCGAGCGTGCGACCGAATTTTAACGCTCGATTTAGCGGGCGCTTGAAGTGAATTTGCGAAATTGATGAAGAGGAGATGACAACGGGCTGCGCCGACACATACCGTTCGAAGCGCATAATTAGGCCCGGCCTTTGTGAGACTGGACCTAAGGCGAGACAAATCGGCCCGTTGATTGATTCTCGAGGTGGCGGATCGCTACGATCGGCGGACCGTGATTCTTTTCGCCATATTGATTTCGAGCGCGCTTCTTTTTGTCGGCGCGACTCCGGTACAGACGGCGCGGCCGTTGACCTCGGCCGGGACGGTCGAGTCGGAGATGCGTTTTGATACTGCGGCGTTTTCGCGGCCTCACCGTGAACGCGTGTGCGCGGCCCTGGGCACTTATCCGCGCTCTTCAAAGCTTTCCATGGCCTTCGAGGCGGGGGAAATCAGTCCGTTGTGTCGTCCCTCCGTTGGTAATCGGCGCAGCCGATTGGATCGGTGCGGTGACCCGACCGCAGATCCATACGTAAAAGAGGCTGGGTCTCAATCGAAATTCACGTGGAAGAGTGGGTATCAGCTTCGGAAACAAGGGAAGGTGAACATCGTGACGGATCCGGGGACGGAAGGCTTGCGTGGGTCGCTTCTGAGTCGGGTGGAAGAGCTCAGGGCTGTTTCGCGGGCCTTCTGCTGTCAGGGTGACACACGGTGCGAGAGTGACTTCGATCGTATCGGCGTGCGAATTTGCGAGCCGAGCTCTGATCCGAACGCTCCGGACCCTTGCGCGTTCGGCGGAACATTTCGCGTTCCGGGACGAACATACTTCGATGCGTTCTTTCAATTGAGCCAGGCGACGGGAAAAGACGATCCCATAAATGAAATTCGACGTTTGGCGGAAAACAACTTGCGGGGGCGTTTGCGTACGGCGGGTTCGAGCACGGCCGCTGAATCAATCGGATCAATCGTTTTAACAAGCTATATCGCGCCGGAAGGGGGAATCGACCGGCTCGAACCCGTGATCTTGCATGAGTTCGGTCATGCGTGCACCATCATCCGGATGAGGAACTGGGCGCTCGACGTTC
>Ga0207864_1004704_pt1 | contig 10107 bp, 7 predicted proteins | sample HigsolmetaAR202D_FD_184834 | JGI IMG/M metagenome (GOLD analysis project Ga0207864, IMG submission 184834) | Ionic liquid and high solid enriched microbial communities from the Joint BioEnergy Institute, USA - AR20-2-D (SPAdes) (version 2) ...
GCCGGCGCCGGGCAGCCGCCGCGACGGCGGCCGTACGCGGTGGAGGCGCCGCGGCGCATCCACGTCGAGCGGGCCCCCAACGTCTTCGGGGACGGTCCCCGCCAGCTGTCGCTGATCGGCTGCTTCCGCTCGGAGAGCGGGCTGGGGCAGGCCGCGCGCGCCAGCCGCGAGGCGCTGCGGCTGCTGGGCCGCGAGTTCAGCTGGGTCGACACCAGCGAGCGCTACCCGTCGCGCAACAGCGTCGACCCGGATCTGAGCCTGTCGCGGTTCGGCGCCTACGGCGACGTGAACCTGCTCCACAGCAACGCCGACGAGCTGCTGACCCTGGCCGGCGACGTCTTCAAGGACCGGCTGCCGGGACGCTTCAACGCGGCGATGTGGTTCTGGGAGACCGCCGACCTGCCGGAGCGATCGCAGCCGGCCCTCGACGTCGTCGACGAGCTGTGGGTCGCCAGCGAGTACCTCGCCGACGTGTTCGGCCAGTACGGCAAGGTCCCGGTCAGGGTCGTGGGCCTGGCCGCCGACCTGCCGGAGCAGCGCGAGGTGTCGCGCGCCGACTTCGGCCTGCGCGACGACGAGCTCGTGTTCCTGTTCGTCTACGACGCCCTGTCCGCCCACGGACGCAAGAACCCGGAGAAGGCGCTGGAGGCGTTCATCAAGGCGTTCGCCCCGCGCTTCGAGGGCGTGCGCTTCGTGCTCAAGGTCTCCAACCTCAACAAGTTCCCGGCCAGCCAGCGCACGCTGAAGTCGATCGTGGCCGACAACCCGGCCATCACCCTCATCGACGAGTACCTCACCCGCGAGAAGGTGCTCGACCTCATGGCGGTCGCCGACGTGTACGTGTCGCTGCACGCCGCGGAGGGCTTCGGCCTCACCCTGATGGAGGCCATGGCCCTGGGCACGCCGACGATCTGCACCGGCTACTCGGGCAACATGGACTTCACGACGGCGGAGAACTCCTGGCTGGTCGACTACACGCTCACCGCGTCCGAGTCGCAGACCGGTCCCTACCCGCCCGGGTCGGTGTGGGCGAAGCCGGACGTGGACCACGCCGCCGAGCTCATGCGCGCGGTGTACGAGGACCGCGAGGAGCTGGCGCGCAAGCGCGAGCGGGCCATCGTCGACGCTCGCGAGGCCGCGTCGATGGAGCGCTACGCCAAGCGCCTCGACGCCGAGCTGCAGCGGGTCCTGTAGGCCGCTGGTCGTCCGATCCGCCGACCGCCTCGCACGCGGCCACAGGTAGACTCCGGGCTGCCTGTCTCGACCACCCGTTCGAACCCCCGACCGACCAAGGAGCGCTCACCCATGGCAGCGCGTCGCGCCCTCATCACCGGTGTGACAGGGCAGGACGGCTCGTACCTCGCCGAGCACCTGTTGAAGCTGGGCTACGAGGTCCACGGGACCATCCGCACGACCACCGCCGACATCTCGCGGTCGCGCATCGGCCACCTCGTCGAAGGCGACGAGCCGCAGGTGACGCTCCACATCACCGACCTCGGCGACTCCCACTCCCTGCAGCGCCTCATCGCCTCGCTGGAGCCGCACGAGATCTACAACCTCGCGGCGCAGTCCCACGTGCGCGCGTCCTTCGACCAGCCCATCCACACCGGTGACGTGACCGGCCTCGGCGCCACGCGCATCCTCGAGGCCATCCGCATGGTGGACACGAGCATCCGCTTCTACCAGGCGTCGAGCAGCGAGATGTTCGGGTCCGCGCCGCCGCCGCAGAACGAGAAGACCCCGTTCCACCCGCGCAGCCCCTACGCGGTGGCGAAGGTCTACGCCTACTGGAGCACGGTCAACTACCGCGAGTCCTACGGGATGCACGCCTCCAACGGCATCCTGTTCAACCACGAGAGCCCGCGGCGGGGCCGCGAGTTCGTGACCCGCAAGATCACCAGCGCCATCCCGCGGCTCCTCAAGGGCGAGCTGTCCAAGCTCAAGCTCGGCAACCTCGACGCGCGGCGCGACTGGGGCCACGCCCGCGACTACGTCGAGGCGATGCACCTCATGCTGTCCATCGACGAGCCCGTCGACCTCGTGATCGGGACCGGCGAGAGCCACTCGGTGCGGGAGTTCCTGGAGATCGCCTTCAGCGTGGTCGACCTCGACTGGGAGCGCTACGTCGAGATCGACCCGCAGCTGTACCGGCCCGCCGAGGTGGACTACCTGCAGTCCGACCCGTCGCTGGCCCGCGAGCTGCTGGGCTGGGAGCCGAAGACCTCCTTCAGAGAGCTCGTGGAGGAGATGGTGCGCGCCGACTGCGCCGAGTACGGCATCGATGTCTGACGACGCCCTCCCGCTGCGCCGTGTGCTCATCACCGGGGCGCACGGGCTGGTGGGCCGCCACGTGGCGGCGCTGCTGGACGCGGAGGGCGTGGAGCTCGTGTGCCCGCACCGGCCGGGCAGCGTGCCCCCGGAGGGGGCGCCGGGACGCCAGGTTGAACGCGACCTGGAGCGCGAGCCGATCGACGACCTGCTCGAAGACGTCGACGCGGTCGTGCACCTGGCGGCGCAGGCGGGGGGCATCCAGCTCCAGGAGCACAGCCAGGCCGAGCTGTACTACGCCAATCAGGCGATCACCCGCAGCGTGCTCGCGAGCCTGGCGCGCGCCGCGGTGCGGCGGGTGTTCCTGGCCTCGTCGGCGGTGGTCTACCGCGACCTCGACCTCGACCTGATCCCGGAGACGGCGCCTGTCGTGTCGCCCGCCAGCGACCGCGTGACCGCCTACGCCTGGTCGAAGCTGACCGACGAGCTGGCGGCCAGCTGGTACGCCGCCGCCGGCGTCCTCGACCCCGTCATCGGGCGCTTCACCAACGTCTACGGGCCCGGCGCCCCGCTCGACCCGGAGCGCTCCACGGTCGTCCACTCGCTGGTGCGCAAAGCGCTCGAGGCCGGACCCGACCGCCGCGTCGAGGTGTGGGGCGACGGCACCGCGGTCCGCAGCTTCCTCTACGTCGAGGACGTCGCCCGCGCCGTGGTCGTGCTGCTGCGCCGCGGCCGCAGCGGCGGCGTCTACAACGTCGACTCCTCCGAGCCCGTGACGATCGCGCAGCTGGCCGAGGTCGTGCGCGACGCCGTCGATCCGGAGCTGGTGCTGGAGTTCGACCCGAGCAAGCCGCAGGGCCCGCGACGGCGAGTGCTCGACTCGTCGGCCCTGCGCGCCCTCGGGTTCACCCCGCAGGTGTCGCTGGTCGACGGCGTGCGGGCCACCGTCCGCGCGGCCGCGGCGGCGTTGGGACGGGCGTAGGCAGCGTGGCATCCGGGGCCCACGTCGCGTCGCGCGGCGACACCGCCCCCGCCGACCGGGGCGCGCGCCCCCTCTCGGGCGCCTCCGCGCTGCCCACGGCGATGGCCGCGCTGGTGGCTGCGGTCCTGTCGGTCGTCCTGGCCTACGCGGTGGTGGCCATGCCGCTGGCGATGCTCGGCTGGCTGCGGCCGCTGCCGACCTTCGTCGGCACGGCGGTCGTCGCCGTCGTCGTGTTCGTGGTGTGGAGCCGCGCCGTCGGGGGGCTCCGCCCGCGGGTGCCGCCGGCGCGCTCCGCCGCCGCAGCCGCCGCCGCGACCGTCGTCGTGGTGCTGGCCGTCACCGCCGGCAACGCCAAGTTCTCCTCCGAGCACACCATCGTCGACCGCGACCCGGGCGTGTACCTCGTCACCGGGGCGTGGCTGGCCGAGCACGGCGAGCTGTACTTCGACGGCCTGCAGGGCCCCTTCGCCGACGCCGACGCCGACCTCGTCGCCCACGGCATGGGCTTCTACGAGGGCGCCCCCGGGGGGCGGCTGTACGCGCAGTTCTTCCACCTGTTCCCCGCCGTCCTCGCCGCCGGCGGCTGGATCGGCGGCGAGTGGCTGATGACCAAGACCAACGCGCTCGTCGGCGGGGTCGCGCTGCTGGCGTTCTTCACCTTCAGCGCGCGGCTGGTCCGGCCCTGGTTCGCCGCCGCCGCCACGGCGGCGCTGGCGACGAACTTCGCGCAGGTCTACTTCACCCGCGACAGCTACACCGAGATCCTCGTCCAGGTCTTCCTGTTCGGCGGCCTGTGGGCGCTGTCCCTGGCGCGCGAGCGCGGCGGCGCCCGCGCCGGCGCGATCGCCGGGCTCATGCTCGGCGGCACCGCCATGACCCGCGTCGACGCGCTCTTCTACCTCGTCCCGCTGCTGGCGTTCCTGGCCTACGACGTGATCAGCGCCCGCCTCGGCCCGGTCGAGGACCGTCGCCGGCGGCTGCGCGGCATCGTCGGGACGGTCGCGGGCACCGCTGTGACCGTCGGCCTCGGGCTGCTCGACGGCGTCCTCTACGCCCGGCCGTACCTGCAGGACCTCAGCGGCCAGGTGAAGATGATCGCCGCCGCGACGGCCGCGGTGGCGGTCCTCGGGGCGCTGGCGATCGCCGCGCAGCGGCCGCTGACGCGGCTGCTGGCGCGGCTGCACCCCCACCGCGGCCGGCTCGCCGCGGCGGCCGCGGTGGCGATCGTGGCGGTGGGCGCGTACGGCTGGCTGCTGCGGCCCCTGCACCAGGAGGTCGAGCAGGCCGACCAGGTCGGCACCAGCTACGGCAACCTCATCGCCGGCGAGCAGGCAGACGAGGGGCTGCCGGTCAACCCGGCGCGCAACTACGCCGAGGACTCGCTGCGCCGCGTCGCGATGTTCACCGGTCCGGTGGCGCTGGCGGCCGGGATCCTGGGCACCGCGATCGCCTCCGCCCGGGTGCTGCGCGGCCACGGGGACCGCGCCCTGGCGTTCCTGGCGGTGTTCGTCGCCACCGCGCTGCTGTACGGCTGGCGGCCGTCCATCTCCGGCGACCTGCCCTGGGCCATGCGTCGCTTCCTGCCGGTGGTCATCCCCGGCGTCGTCCTCCTGGCCGCCGTCTTCGCCGACGCGCTCGTGGACCTCACCCGCGCGCGCCGTTGGCTGGTCGCGTCAGCGCGCGTCGTCGCCGTCGGCACGACGGCGGCCGTGGTCGCCTTCCCCGTCGCCGTGCTCGCCCCGCTGATCGATGCGCGCACCCGCACCGCGCCGCTGCCGAACGTCGAGCAGCTGTGCGACGCGCTGCCCGACGACGCCGCGGTGGCGCTGCTCAGCGGCGAGCAGATCCGCCAGACCCTGCCGCAGACGCTGCAGGGCCTCTGCCACGTCCCCGTGGGGGTGCTGCCCGCGGAGGTGGTCACCCCCGACGACCTCGCCGCCTTCGACGCCGACTGGGAGGCCGCCGGTCGCCCGCTCTACATCGTCAGCGAGCGGCCCTCCCCGGTCCCCGGCCTGGAGCCGAGCGCCACGGTCGTGTTCCACAACCAGCAGCTGGAGCGGACGCTGGAGCGGCGCCCCGAGGAGACCCTGGTCGGCCCGCAGACCCTGCACGTCATCCCGGTCGACTGACGGCGGTCAGGTCTCCTCGCCCTCCGGGGGGCGGGGGTCGCCGCACAGCTGCCGCAGCAGCGCGACGCCCTCCTCGGGCCCGGTGACGAGCAGCCGGTCCTCGGCCTCCAGGACGCGCGTGCCGCGCGGGCGGTAGAACCAGCGTCCGCGGCGCTGGATGGCCAGGACGTACATGCCCGTCTCCGTCTCCAGCGACAGCTCCTTGAGGCTGCGGCCCGCCGCCGGCGCCCCCGGAGCCACCACCGCGTCGGAGACGATCTCGTCGGCCTGTCGCAGCGCCGCGGCGACCACCGGGTGCGGCTCGTCCTCGCTCTCGACCAGGCGGGTCATCTCCTGGGCCGCGTCGGCGATCCGCTCCGAGGAGCTGCCGATCTGCAGCAGCCCGCGCAGCTCGTCGATGTCGTCGTCGTCGAGGTCGCGGGCGGCTCGCAGCACCCAGCGCTGCAGCTCGTTGTAGAGGTCGTCGCAGAGGTCCTCCAGCCCCGACACCTCACGCGCCAGACCCATGTCGCGGAACAGGATCGCCGAGTAGGCCAGCCCCACGGCGACCTCGGCGGCGTTCTTGAGCTCCACGAGGATGTCCACGGCGCGGTCGAGGTTGCTCAGCCGCCCCTTCGGAGCCGGCGGCGCCAGGCCGTAGGGCTCGCCGCCGGCGAGCTCGCGCACGAGGTCGACCCCCTCGGCGGGCCCTTGCAGGATCAGCACGTCGCCGTCCTGCAGCACCGTGTCGCCGGAGGGGCCGTGCACGTAGTCGACGTCGCGGCGGATCGCGATCACCCACATGCCCGTCTCGCTGGGCAGCGCGAGGTCGTGCAGCGAGCGGCTCGCCAGCTGGCTGCCCTCGCGCAGCTTGACCCGGGCCGTGACCTCCTCGGCGTGGCGCAGGTCGTCGCGCAGCTCGCCGGGCACGTCGAGGCCCTTGAGCGTCACGCGGGCGATGTCCTCGGCGGCGTCGGCGACCTCCTCGATGGCGGTCACCAGCGACAGGATGCCGGCCAGCTGCTCGGCGTCGTCCTGCGAGCGGGTCGCGAGCATGCACAGGATCCGCATCTCGTGCGTGGCCGCGTCCATGCGGTCCTCGAGGCGCAGCACCTCGCGGCCGAGGGCGTCGTCGTCGAAGAAGACCGCGGCGTAGGCCAGGTCGACCATGAGCTCCGAGGCGTCCTTCGCCTCGACGAGCAGCTCCTTCACGTTGCGCCGCATGAAGTCAGCTCACTCCCCAGGTGGTGATGGCCGCAACCAAGCAGAGGACGCCCAAGAAGTCCATGGTCGCGGTGACGATCGGGATGGCGTGGTTGTCCGGGTCGAGGCCGAACCGGTAGGTCGCGGTCGCGGCGTAGTAGGCCACCAGGAACAGCAGCCCGAACGCGAGCACCCCGGCGGTCAGGGAGATGCCCACCATCGTGCCGGCGCCGGGCGAGGCGAAGCCGCCGACCAGCGCCGCCACGTGGGCGACGAGGCCGAGGCCGGTGAAGGCCGCGAACCCGAACAGGAACACCAGCGACGCCTCGAAGCCGGCCAGCTTCTCCGGCCAGCGCCGCGGTGTGATGAGACCGAGGTGCAGGTCGCTGCCCAGCCGCGCCGAGGCGATGCCGCCGAGCGACCCGCAGTTGGCGATGAACGGCGGGATCAGGACGAACAGCGCGTCGCTGGAGATGAACGTCTCCAGGCGGGTCTCCAGCACCGTCCCGGCGAGGATGTCGATCGACGCCGCGTAGGTGAGGACGGGCAGGCTCTCGCGGACGATCCGGCGGGTGATCGGCTGCCGGCTGACGAAGCCGCGCACCACGGCGGCGACGGCGACGACGGCCAGCAGCACCCCCGCGATCGTGTCGACCAGCGGGTTGGTCAGCAGCAGCGTGGCGACGACCAGGGCCGGCAGCGTCACCATGTCGCCGGTGGCGGTGATGATCGGGGAGCCGATCGCGTCCATGTCCCAGCTGCGGCGGTGCGCGGCGCGCGCCAGCAGCAGCACCCCCGCCAGGATGACCGCGCTCGACAGCACCCCGCCGACCATCGACACGATCATGAGCTCCCACACGCTGATCGTGGGCAGCCCGAACGACGACGCCAGCACCCGTGCGGCGACCGCGGCCAGCGCGCTCGACGCGAGCGTCAGCAGCACGGCCGCCTCGACGTTCTGGGCGGTGAAGGAGCCGCGCCGCAGCGTCGTCTCGTACTGACCGGTGAGGATGCCGGTGCCCAGCCGCGCCCCCAGCGTCCCGAAGATGGCGCCGCGCATGCCGATCGCGGCCGGCACCAGCGCCAGCAGGCCCGGCAGCTCCTCCAGCAGGCCCTGCATCGACGCGAGCACGACGCCGGCGGCCATGCCGACGGCGGTGGAGATCGCCAGCGCCGACAGGCCCTGCCGCAGCAGCCGCCGCTCCTGCACCCAGTAGTCGACCACCTCGCGCAGCAGGGCGGGATCGAAGCGCAGGCGCACGCGATCACCGTCCTTCGTCGTGGGTGGGGTTCTGACGTGGGTGGGGCTCGGACGGGCAGGAGGCTCGGCCGCAGGAGTCTAGACGGGGGTCGGCTAGACTCCGGCCATGGCCGGATCCGCTCACGCCTTCACCCTCGACGAGGACCAGCGCGAGTTCCGCGAGGTCGTGCGCCGCATCTGCGAGGAGCGCATCTCCCCGCGGGCCGCCGAGATCGACGCCACCGGCGAGTTCCCGCACGACGTCCGCGCCGTCCTCGCGGAGAACGGCCTCCTCGGGCTGCACATCCCCGAGGCCTACGGGGGCGCCGGGGCCGACGCCATCACCTTCGCGATCCTCATCGAGGAGGTCGCGCGGGTGTGCGCGTCGTCGTCGCTGATCCCGGGGGTGCAGAAGCTCGGGACCATGCCCATCCTGCTGGCCGGCAGCGAGGAGCAGAAGAAGGCGTGGCTGCCGCCGCTGGCGTCCGGGGAGGAGCTGATCTCCTACTGCCTGTCGGAGGCCGGCTCCGGCTCCGACGCGGCCGGGATGGCCTCCACCGCCCGCCGCGACGGCGACAGCTACGTGCTCAACGGCACCAAGTCGTGGATCACCGGTGCCAGCGTGGCCGACGCCTTCGTCGTCACCGCCAAGACCGACCCGGACGCGGGGGCGCGCGGCATCTCGATGTTCTACGTGCGCGCCGACGACCCAGGCCTGTCCATCGGCAAGAAGGAGGACAAGCTCGGCATCCGCGGATCACCGACCTGCCAGGTGCACCTCGACGACTGCCGCATCCCCGCCGACCGCCTCATCGGCAGGGAGGGGGAGGGCTTCAAGATCGCCCTGCGCGCCCTCGACCACACGCGCCTGACGATCGGGGCGCAGGCGGTCGGGATCGCCCAGGGAGCGATCGACGTCGCCCGCGAGTACGTCACGCAGCGCGAGCAGTTCGGCAAGCCGATCGGGGCCTTCCAGGGCGTCTCCTTCATGCTCGCCGACATGGCCGTGGAGACCGAGGCGGCCCGCAACCTGGTCTACGTCGCCGCCGCCAAGGCCGACCGCGGTGACGACGACCTCACCCTCTTCAGCGCCTACGCCAAGCTGAAGGCGGGGGACGTCGCGATGAAGGTCACGACGGACGCGGTGCAGCTGCTCGGCGGCTACGGCTACACCAAGGACTACCCCGTCGAACGCTTCATGCGTGACGCGAAGATCACGCAGATCTACGAGGGCACGCAGCAGATCCAGCGGGTCGTCATCGCCCGCCAGCTCCTCGGCCGCCTCGACTAGCCCGTGGCTGCCGAGCACGACGGGCCCCCGCTGCCGGGGCGCAGGGTCCGCGACTCGGAGGTCACCTTCGCCCGGCCGATGACGCTGCTGGACGCCAACCCGCTGGGCAACGTCCACGGCGGCGTCATCATGCGCGAGGTCGACACCGCCGCCGGCACCGCGGCGACCCGCCACGCAGGGCGGCCGGCGGTGACCGCCGCGATCGACGAGCTCAGCTTCCTGCAGCCCGTGCGCGTCGGGGACGTCCTCATCGTCCACGCGCGCGTCAACGACGTGGGGCGCACCTCCATCGAGGTCGGCGTCAAGGTCGAAGCCGAGCCCTGGGAGGGCGGGCCGCGGCGCCACACGACCAGCGCCTACCTCGTCTTCGTCGCGCTCGACGACGAGGGCAAGCCGACGCCGGTGCCGCCGCTGCTGGTCGAGACCGAGGAGGAGCGGCGCCGCCAGGCGCAGGCGCGCATCCGCCGGCAGATCCGCCAGGAGCGGATCGCCAGGCTCGGCACCTACCGCCCCGTGGCGGCCGACGACGACGCCGACGACGCCGACGTCAGCGCCGGCCGCTGACGAACGCGTACTCGCGACCGTCGGGCCCCACGGCGCACCAGCCGCGGTCGCCGCTGGTGAACCAGCCGCCCGCGAAGGCCGCGTCGAGGTCGGGGCGGCCCTCGTAGCCCGACGCGAGCACCGGGCCGCGCACCCGCAGCCGGCCGCTGCCGGGCCGGGCGGACCCGTCGTCGTCTGCCGCCACCTCGGCGTACGCGGTGGCGCAGCCGATCGTCGCCGCCGGGGCCTCGGCCAGCCAGCGGCGCGTGGCGGCGTCGACGTCCGCGGGCACCAACGACGAGGCGCAGCCGGCCTCGACCAGGCCGTGGCCGACGAACACCGGCCAGCCCGCCCGCAGCGCGTCGCGCACGAGCGCGTCGGGTGCCCCCGCCGGCACGAGGAAGCCGCGGAGGCCCGCCGGGCTGGCGTCCGCCGCCGGCAGCGCCTCCAGGTCCGCGGCGCGCGGCAGCGA
>Ga0207864_1004705_pt1 | contig 10101 bp, 9 predicted proteins | sample HigsolmetaAR202D_FD_184834 | JGI IMG/M metagenome (GOLD analysis project Ga0207864, IMG submission 184834) | Ionic liquid and high solid enriched microbial communities from the Joint BioEnergy Institute, USA - AR20-2-D (SPAdes) (version 2) ...
GCCGAAATCGATTCAATCGTAGGCAAGACGCCAAAGACGGCGACAGCGGCGGCATCCTCGCCTTCCCAGGCGGCTTCGAAGGCGGAGGCGAGCTTTGTCTGTCCGAACTGCAATGCCAGGTTCGAACGCCCGCTCAAATTCTGCGGCGAGTGCGGAAAGCCGCTGCAGGAGGGGAATCAATGAGAATTCTGACTTTGCTCCTTCTGGCTCTCCCCGCGCTCGCAGTCGTGGACGGTGTCGTCGTCAACCAGACTTCGGGCAAGCCGCAGCCGGGAGCGCAGGTGACGCTCTTCCGCGTCGGCAATGGCATGGAGTCGGTCGGCACCACGAAGACGGACGCCAGCGGCAAATTCAGTTTCGACCACACCCCGGATGGCCCGCGTCTTCTTCAGGTAGTTCACGAAGGGGTCACGTACAACAGCATGATTCCGCCCGGACAGCCTTCGAGCGGGATGACTCTGAACGTCTATAGCGCGACGCGCGACGCCTCGGCTGCCGAGGTGTCGCAGCATATGATTCTCCTGGAACCGACAGAGTCCGAACTGATCGTGAATGAGAGCTTCTTCGTTGTCAACCAGACGCGGTCGACTTATGACGACCCCGCCAACGGGACTCTGCGGTTCTTTCTTCCTGCTGCCGCCAACGGCGATGTCCGCGTGACGATCAGCGAGCCGCAGGCAATCATCCCGCTTCAGCGTCCTGCGGAAAAAACAAATCAGCGGAACGTGTACAAGGTGAACTTTCCGATTAAGCCCGGCGAGACCCGCTTCGACCTTGCCTATCAGCTTCCGGCTGCAAGCACCTATGCGAGCCGGATTCTCCACAAGTCGGGGCCGACGCGGATCGTCGTGCCTCGCGGAGTCTCGCTGACGGGCGAATCCATCCGAAACCTCGGGTCGGAGCCGCGCACTCAGGCCACGGTTTACGACGTCATCAAGCCGGACTTTGAGGTCGGCATCCAGGGCACAGGCACGCTTCGGTCCAGCGTGCCGGACGAGGAAGAGGAGGAATCAGGGCCGGGCATTCAGCAAATTCAGCCTCGCATCCACGAACGCATGACGTGGATTCTCGGTCTGGGGCTGGCCATCCTTGGCCTGGGCTTCATTCTGATGTACCGCCGCAGTCCAGCGCAGACCGCGGCGCCCCTCTCCCGGGAAAGGCAAGCTTCAAGGAAATGAAGGCTTCGCCCGCCGTTTCCGCCGTCGACATCTGGAAGTTCTACGGCGACTATCCCGCTCTCCGCGGCATCACCTTCGACGTCGAGCCTGGCGCCTGCCTGGCTCTGCTGGGACGCAACGGCGCCGGGAAGACGACACTGCTCAAGATCCTCGCCGGACTCTCAACGCCTGGAAAAGGGAAAGCCCGGATTGGGGGGATTGCGCCGAGAGATTCGGCTGCGCGGCGGCAGATTGGGCTGCTGGGCCATGGCATCGGCGTCTATGACGAGCTGTCGGCGCTTGAAAACCTGCGCCTCTTTGCCGAGTTGTACGAGATTGCTGATCCAGGCCGCGCTGCGGAGCAGTGGTTGGAGCGCACAGGGCTGGACCGCGTGAAGCACGGGCTGGTCCGCGAATTCTCACGAGGTATGCGCCAACGCCTCGCCATTGCGCGGGCTTTTCTGCACGAGCCGTCGGTCTTCCTGCTCGATGAGCCCTTCACCGCGCTCGATGACCGCGCCATTGCGCTGCTTCAAGACCTGCTGCGCGAAGCACAATCGCGTGGACGCACGGTCGTGATGTCGACGCACCAGCTCCGCGAAGCGCTGGAGCTCGCAACCCACGTTGCACTGATCAATCGCGGCCGCCTGGGTTATTTCGGCGCCCGGAACGCGGAGATGGTTTCGGATCCAGGATTCCTGTACCGCACCTATGGAGAAGGCTGAGTGATCCGCCAGATCTTTACCGTCATGCGGAAGGATCTGCGCAGCGAATTGCGCAGTAAGGAGGCGGTGAACGCTTCGCTCAGCTTTGCGCTGGTCATCCTTCTTTTGTTCAGTTTCGCGTTCGAGCCGACGGCGGAGGAGACGCGCCAGATCGCGGGCGGCTTATTATGGCTGGTGTTTTCCTTTGCCGGCGCCCTGATTCTCAATCGCAGTTTCGCACGCGAACTCACGAATGATTGTCTCGACGCGCTGATCGCATCCCCGCTCTCGGGGGCGTCAGTGTTTCTTGGCAAAGCGCTTGCGAACTTTGTCCTCCTCGTCGCGATCGAGCTCGTGTGCCTGCCTGTTTTCGGTGTTTTCTACAACATCGTCTGGTACCGGCAGATTGGGCCGCTGCTTCTCGTCGTGGTCCTGGCGACCTGGGCGATTACGGTGATTGGCACGATGTTCAGCGCGCTCACAGTGAACCTGCGTCTGCGGGAGCTGATGCTCCCGACGCTCGTGTATCCGATCATGATTCCTGCCTTGATGGCAGCCATCCGCCTCACGACGGATCTGATGCAGGGCGCGCCGCTGGCAGGAGACACGATGGTTTGGCTGCGGCTGCTCGTGGCATTCAACGTGATCTTCACCGCTCTCGCGGCGACGCTCGTAGAGACCGTGCTGATCGGCTAGGGCGGGATCGCTGGGAGAGGAGAGACCGCCCGGATGGGTCCAGGCGGTCAAGGAGAACCGGGATCAGGCGTTTGCGCTTGCAGCTTCTGCGACGACCGGGTTCCGCAGCTCGCCGATTCCTGCGATGCGGATCACGACGTCGTCTCCGGGCTTCAGCCAGCGCGGCGGCTTGCGGGCGAAGCCGACTCCAGACGGAGTGCCGGTGGAAATAATGTCGCCGGGTTCCAGCGTAACGACGCTCGAGAGATAAGAAATCAGGTCCGGGACACGGAAGATCAGCTCCCGTGTGTTCGAACTCTGCAGCACTTCCCCGTTAATGCTGAGGCTGATATCCAGAGAATGAGGATCGGCAATCTCGTCCGGCGTCACGATCCAGGGGCCCATCGGCGCAAAGGTGTCGAAGGTTTTTCCCATGAGCCACTGCGTCGTCGCCATCTGGTAGTCCCGCGCGCTGACGTCATTGACGATGGTGTAGCCGCCTACATGCTCCTGCCACCGGTCTGCCGGGATATGCCGGCCGCCCTTGCCGATGACGAAAGCAAATTCCGCCTCGTAGTCCGGCTTGGAGGAGTTGGCGGGAAGAACAATCGGGTCGCCGGCGGCGATCACAACGTTCGGAAACTTGTTGAAGATGGTGGGGACGGTCGGAATCTCCATCTTCGACTCAATCGCGTGATCACGATAGTTCAAGCCGACGCAAATGAACTTCGGAGGGCGGGGAATGGGCGCGAGCAGCTTTACCGCCGACAGGCTGACCGTCTCCGGCCCGGAGGCCAAATAAGTTTCAATCCGGGCCCTTGCAGCATCGCCCTCGGCGAGGATTGAGATCACGTCCGCGAAGCCCAGACTGCTTAACGGGACAATTGTCTGTTCACCAGTGGCGACACCGGCTTCCGGGGCACTGCCCGCGCGTTGGAAGGTTACGAGTTTCATAAACGGGAAGAGACCTCCAAAAAACCGACTATTGTATCATCGAGCCGCCCTGGTGCTATGCCAGTTGTTGTTGATTCAGTGCCGACAGACAAACAAAAAGCGCAGCGAATCGCTGCGCTCGTGTTTGCTTTGATCTTTGCCAGAGAAAACTAGGCTGCTTTTTGAATCCGGCCGCTCTTAATGCAGGAAGTGCAGACCCGGAGCCTCTTGGACGCGCCTTTTACGACCGCGCGTACCGACTGCAGGTTCACGTTCCAGCGCCGCTTCGTCACGTTATGGGCGTGGCTGATCCTGTTTCCAAACTGCGGCCCGCGACCGCAAATATCGCACGTCTTCGCCATGACACAGAACTCCTGATGAATACCAGATGTTAGTGTAGCAGGCTCGGGGCGGTAGTGGCAAACTTTGCCGGTCAGCCGCTTAGGGCTGCTGGCAGGGAATTGGGAACGATGATACGCTCGATATCGACTCCCATGAGATTGATCGCTCTTGTCGCCTTGTTCGCTTCTGTGTCTCCTGCGGCTGACAACGTTCTGACACCCGAGGAGCGCGCCAACGGATGGATCCTGCTGTTCGACGGCAAATCGATGCGGGGCTGGCGCGATCCTACCCGGCTCAATCAGCCTGGCGATGCATGGGAGGTCAAGGACGGAACCCTGAAGACGCGCCTCAAGCCACGCATCGCCGAGGATCTCGTTACGCAGGATTCCTTCGCCGATTTCGAGCTCGTCTTCGATTGGCGTGTCTCACCCGGCGGCAACACGGGCTTGAAGTACCGGATTCAGCAGTTGGTGTTTGTCGACGAATCGAAGATCCAGCCCGGTCCGGGCGGCTTCGAAGGTATTCTGGGCAGGGAGATTGCGTCTGGAGCGTCCAATCGGGCCACCCTCGCTCCTGACTCTAATGGCTTCGTCTACTCGGTCGGGTTTGAGATGCAGTTGATTGACGACTTGAGACATCCCGACGCAAAGAGGGACAAGCGCCATACGACCGGAGCGCTGTATTCGATGATTGCCCCGTCGGCGACAGCAGCCAGGCCAGCCGGCGAGTGGAACACGTCTCGCATCGTCGCCATCGGTCCGCACGTAGAGCACTGGATCAACGGCGTGAAAGTCCTGGAAGGCTCGCTGCAGGACGAAGCGATTGCAATCGGCGTAAAAAAGAGGTGGGCTCAAGTCCCCAGCATTCTCAACGCCCTCTTGCGTCCTAAGCCCGAAGGACCAATCGCTCTCCAGCACCACGGCGACGAAGTCTGGTTCCGGAACATCAAAATCCGCCGCTTGCCCGCCCGAACTCGCTGAGCGGCGTTTCAAGCACTGATGTCTTGCCAGGTCCCCAGGCCTGTGCCACCGTAAAGAAGGCATGAAATACAGGAGTCTTGGCAGAACACAGCTTCAGGTGAGTGAAGTCGGCTACGGGGCTTGGGGCATCGGCGGCAAGCAGTGGCTCGGCGGCAACGATGAAGAGTCTCTGGCAGCCCTTCGGAGGGCGGTCGAGCTGGGCGTGAATTTCATCGACACGGCGCTTGCCTACGGCGACGGCCACAGCGAAAGGCTGATCAGCAAACTTCTCCGCGAAACGAAGCAGCGGATTTTTGTCGCCACGAAGGTGCCGCCCAAGAACCGCCTTTGGCCTGCCCGGCCGGGGATCGGGATCGAGGAGGTCTTTCCGTATGAGTATGTAATTGAATGCACGGAACAGAGCCTCCGCAATCTCGGTGTCGAGACCATCGATTTGCAACAGTTCCATGTGTGGAACCCCGAATGGCTCGACCGCGACGAGTGGCGGCGTGCGATCGAGGATCTGAAGAAGTCCGGGAAGGTGCGGTTCATGGGGATCTCAATTAACGATCACCAGCCCGATTCGGCTCTCGATGTCGTTCGCACCGGCCTGATTGACACGGTTCAGGTGATTTACAACATCTTCGATCAGTCGCCTGAAAAAAACCTGTTCCCGCTCGTGCAGGAGATGAACGTAGGCGTGATCGCCCGTGTTCCATTCGACGAAGGCAGCCTCACCGGCACAATCACGGAAGACACCGTTTTCGAGGGAGACGAGTTCCGCGCATGGTACTTCCGAGGCGACCGGAAGAAACAGGTCGTCGAGCATGTGAACGCGCTCAAGAAGGATCTGGAAGGCGTGCCGGGAACGCTACCCGAAATCGCGTTGCAGTTTGTCCTTTCGCACCCTGCGGTATCTACGGTGATTCCCGGAATGCGACGGGTCCGCAACGTCGAAAGCAACGTCTCCGTGTCTGATCGCGGCCCGCTGCCGGCTTCCGTGCTCGAGATCCTGCGGCGGCACGCCTGGGATAAGAACTTCTACTCGTAAACTCAGGGGACGAACTGTGGTGTGCACAGTTCGTCCTTCCTCCTGTCTATTGCTTTACCGCGATGGTCGAGCGGATCCGGCTCGGGTTTGACGGATCATTTGATGGTACGTCGTCGTGGAGAATCAGGACTGAGATTGCGTCTCCAGGTGGTACGCTAGTCGGAATCCGCACATTGATCTGCCAGACGCCAATGAGCGTCGGCGCCAGCCCGCTGTATTCAATGTTCGACGCGGGCACTTCCTGCGCGTTAATGATCACGCGGGTGTGCCCGCGGACTGGGCTCTGCTGGTCGTGCGTATTGCCATCCGGCGGTGCATTATGGACTAATCCCTGACCTGTTCCGAAGAGCTGGATCACCCGCCCACGGCTGATCGGATTCGACGGTCCATTTACCGTGTTGTCCTCATTCAGCGCCGCAATCTGGCCGCTGCCATTTTGCGTCAGCGTGAAGAGAGCGGGCGCCACCGGGGCGACGGTCACCGAGCTGGCCGCCAGCACCTGCCCTGTCGACGGCCGCATCACTTGCAGCTCAACGGCTCCGGAGGTCGGAATGTCAGTGGGCACAAAGAAATTGATCTGCCCTGGCGAGACGAAGAAGAGAGGAGCAGGCCGGTCGTTGACCAGCACCTGAATATCGCCGAGTTCCGTTGGAAGAGGAACCGCTCCCTGGATCGTCTGTTCTCCGAAGCTGCCGCCGGCAGGAAAGAGAGAGGCGATCAGCCCCGGGGCGAGCGGGCGCTGCAGGAAGTTTGCCGCATTCACCGCTGCCATCGCTGGGAAGTACATGGCGACGCGATTAACGGCCTCGTTGACCACAAGGTTTCCAAAAGGATCCTGTGTCACCGCCAGCGGGGCGTTTGCCACGACGGCCCCATTCGCCACGGCATTACTTAACAGCGCATCGTAGTGCGGGTATCGCCACACGCGGTTTGCATTGGTATCCGCGACCCAGATCTCGCCCGTCCGCGGGCTGACGTAGACGCCATGCGGGTTGCGAAGACGGACCGTGTCCCGGTCGGCGTTCATGAGAGTGACAGAAGGCCGCGGATCCGGACCGGGATTCGAGGCGCGCGGAAAGATGAGCACCCGGTTGTTGCCAGCGTCGGCGACGTAGAGCCGGTTGCTGGTATCCACGGCAATTTGCCGCGGGCTGATCATCCGGTTCTCTGCCGAGGACCCAGTCGTGCTGAGGAAGTCGGGCTGGCCGAAGACGGCTGATGCGGGCATGCCATCGTCGAAGTCCCCGCCTTCAGGGCGCTGGAAGAGCAGAACGCGGTTGTGCGCCAGATCGGATACCAGGAGGTGGCCCTCTACCGTGAACGCCAGACCGTTCGGGGAACGCATTGTCCGTTCGGAGGCATCGGTAACGAGGCTGCGGAAATCGCGCTGCCCCAGCACAAGATTCGCTCGATGCGGGCTGCCTTCGGGCTGCCGGAACGGGGCAGGAAAGCGCAGCACACGGCTATTTCCCTGGTCCGCGACCCAGAGATTCCCCTCGGCATCGACCGCGAGGCCTGCCGGTGAGCTCAAGCCCGATTGATTCGGCTGTCCGGGATCCTGACTACCATAGTTTGGCTGGGTGCGATAGAAACGGGCCGCATCCTCTCCCTGTCCAATCACCAAATCGGCTTTATCCCCCGGACGGACGCGGCGCGCATCGCGGTATCCCAGGATGCGGTTATTGAACGTATCGGCGATATAGAGGGCCGGCGGGTTCATGGTGTGATCGATCACCGCGCCAGTGCCGCCGATGGCAAGCTGACCGCTCACGCCCGATATCCTCGTGAACGCGCGGAAGAGAAAGAGCTCTCTGCCTTCCGCCAGATTCGGAGCGTTGAACCCGAAGCCGTCCTGACCGAGGATACGGTTGGCTGCGGTGAACACGCCCGGCGCCTGCTGCGGAAAGATCAGGACGCGATGGTTCAAGGTGTCCGCCACATAGACTTCCTTCGTGGTCGCCGCCGCTGCGACAGGCAGCGACAACGTCTCCTCAGACGGTTCCCGCCGGCCCCGGTTGCTCGAGCCCGAGGCGAAGTCTTGCTGTCCGATGACCGCTTTCGCTTTCGGCGAAAACGAAGTTTCCTCCGCGGGCCATTGGTCAAAGGGATCAAAGCGGAGGATCCGGTGGGCGCCTGTATCGAGGATGAACGGAGTATTCCCGATCAGAAACGCACCCTGAGGGCTGACAAGTACTGTGTCATTCAGCACACTCGTCTGGGAAATGCCCATAATGCGCCTCGCCGGGACGCCGTTGCCGAATGGCGGTGCGAAAACGAGAACGCGGCTGAGCGCGTCCGCTACGAACACTCTTCCGCCCGCGTCAACGGCCAGCCCTGCAGGTGTGTTCATCCCGGTTTTCACCGTGCGGTTGGACGCGTTGCTCGTGAGGGCGCTGCGCGTGCTGAAGTCGGCCTGGCCGAGGACAAGATCGGCACTCGGTCCCTGCGGTGCATCTGGCCCGAGCGCGGAGGCGGGAAAGCGGAGAACGCGATGGTTGCCCGCGTCGGACACGTACAGATTCCCCTGCGCATCAAAAGCCAGGCCGGCGAGCAAGGGCTGATTGCTCGTGTTGACGAGCGCCAGGGATCGTGCGGTCGGGCTCGAGCCTCCTTCGTTGGCGGCTCCCGCCGTAAAGGAACGCTGGCCGATCACCAGGTCCGGCAGGCGAAGCCCGGAGGGTTGGTCAAATGGACGCGGAAAGCGCAGAACACGGTTATTCCCGGAATCGGCCACGTAGACCGCGCCATTGCTGTCGACTGCGACGCCGGTTGGATTCCACAAGCCTGTGCTGAGTGTGCTGCCCTGGGCGCGCGGTCCTTGCGGAAAGGTGGTGAACTCGTCCCTCTGGCCAAGTACCAGATCGGCCTTTGCTCCATTCGCTGCCCCTTCTGCGTTTCGCCACGCCAGGACCCGATTATTCCCCGTGTCGACGACATAGAGGATCGGCGGCGAAACCGAAGTGTCCAGCGCTATTCCCTGCGGGGCGTTCAGTTCACGGCCGTCGACACCGTTCGGGGCGCTCGAATAGACCTGTAAGAATGGTTGCCCGACAGCGCGGGAAGGCGTTGGATTTAACGTTACCTGAGCAGATAGCGAGCCGCACCCGGCGAATGCAGCAATGAACGCGAAGATTCGGAGTTTCATGGATTGATGAGACGGATGCGCGCGGGAAGCACCCTCAAGAAACATAACATCGGCATACAGGGAGCGCAAACCCGTATTAGCGGCACGGGTAATAGGCCGTTTGGTGGTGCTAAACTCAAGAATTGATCCCCGCTACGAAACCGAGAGTTTGTGCCGTCAGCTTCCTGAACACGGTCCCTCTGGTCTCCGGCATGACCCGGGGCCCGCAGCAGGAGCTGTTTGACGTCTCATTCGCCGTGCCTTCTGAATGCGCCGATCGCGTTGCCGAAGGTTCGGCCGACATCGGCATTGTGCCTGCCGTCGAAGTTCCTGCACTGGGACTTGAGATTGCTCGAGGAACCGGAATCGCCTGCCGCGGGCCTGTTCGCAGCATTCTCCTGATCTCCAAGGTTCCGGTCAGTCAGATCCGGACTCTGGCGGCTGACACGAGTTCCCGCACGAGCGTGCAGCTTGCACGAGTCATTCTTCAGCGGAAGTATGGCGTCGTGCCGCACTTCATCCCCCGGCCTCCCGACGTTCCGGCGATGCTCAACATCGCCGACGCAGCCCTCGTCATCGGAGATCCCGCACTGCGGGTGGAACCTTCCGAGCTCCCCTTCGAGGTTCTTGACCTCGGCGCCGAATGGTTCGAACTGACCGGGCTGCCCATGGTTTTCGCCGTATGGGCCGGGCGTCCCAGCGTCATTACAAGCGCCGTTGTCCAGGGTTTTATCGACTCTTACCATCACGGGTTGGGCCGCCTGGAAGAGATTATCCGAGAGGAGTCCGTGCGGCGCGCCATGCCGGAGACCCTGGTCCGGGAGTACTTCACCCGGCATATTATTTTTGAGCTGGGGGAGCGGGAATATGAAGGGATGCGGCTTTTTTTGCAATACGTGGCCGAAGCTCAAAATCTGACAGATGCAGGGAAACTCGCCGTATGATCAGCCGTGAAGAAGCAAGGGAACTTTTCGCCAGCGATGATCTGATTGGCATCGGCATGGCTGCGGATGCTGTGCGGCGCCGGCTGCACCCGGAAGGCGTCGTTACCTACATCATCGACCGGAACATCAACTACACCAACTTTTGCACCGAATACTGCAGCTTTTGCGCCTTCTACCGGCCGGTCGGACACAAAGAAGGCTACATCCTCGAT
>Ga0207864_1004707_pt1 | contig 10098 bp, 5 predicted proteins | sample HigsolmetaAR202D_FD_184834 | JGI IMG/M metagenome (GOLD analysis project Ga0207864, IMG submission 184834) | Ionic liquid and high solid enriched microbial communities from the Joint BioEnergy Institute, USA - AR20-2-D (SPAdes) (version 2) ...
CCAGCTCCTCCCCCTGGTGCGAGCGGGGGTGAAGTTCAACGACGGCATCATGCAGGAGCGGCAAGATCAAGACGTGCGGAAGGAGGCCGCCTGATCACCCTCGATCCACAACATTTGACAATAGCTCCGCTATTTCAGGGACGTGGCCTATACGAACAGAGTATACCGGCAACTTGAAAAAAAACGTGAGTGCCCTCGCCTCCAGCATCGTCCTCGTCTGCCGCCCCCGGCCCAAGGACGCACCGATCGCCACGCGGCAGGAGTTCCTGCGGCAACTCAAGGCCGAGCTCCCGGTGGCGCTCCGTCACCTCCAGCGCGGGAACATCGCACCGGTCGACCTGGCGCAGGCCGCGATCGGGCCGGGGATGGCGGTCTACACCCGGTACTCGAAGGTCATCGATGCGGCGGGTGAGCCGCTCACGGTCCGCGAGGCGCTGGCGCTGATCAACCAGACGCTCGACGAGGTCCTGGCCGAACAGGAGGGGGACTTCGACGCGGACACGCGGTGGGCCCTCGCCTGGTTCGAGCAGTACGGCTTCGAAGAGGGGGAGTTCGGCCAGGCGGACGTCCTCGCCCGGGCGAAGAACACGAGCGTCTCGGGGATGGTCGAGGCGGGGATCGTCGACTCACGGGCGGGGAAGGTCCGGCTCCTCGAGCCCACGGAGCTGGAGGCGGAGTGGGATCCCTCGACGGACTCGCGCCTCACCGTCTGGGAGATGACGCACCAACTCGTGCGTGCGCTCGAGGCCTCGGGCGAGGCGGGTGCGGCGGAGCTGGTGGCGAAGCTCGGCGCGCGGGCGGAGGTCGCCCGCGAACTCGCGTACCGGCTCTACACCGTCTGTGAGCGGAAGCGGTGGGCGCAGGAGGCGCTGGCGTACAACGGGCTCGTGCAGAGCTGGCCGGAGGTGGTGCGGTTGGCGGGGGAGGTGGGGGTGCAGAGTCGCGGCGCGACGGAACAGACCGCGTTGTTTTGACGAACCCTAAATGGTGCTGTGGCCATGAGCGCTGGATCGAGCATCGGCGAGGTGGACAGAGACGCTGCCCGTAACCGGGTCCAGCAGATCTTCCGGTATCTCAAGGAGCTCCACGAGCACCGGAGCCCTGTTCCGCGGCAGATCGACCAGTATCCGTTCGTATTGCGGCTCAACGAATTGCCGCAGCATGAGGCGGTCGAGTTCGCCCGTATCCAGGGCGACTCTGCCCGCGGTGAGAGCGAGCCTGTCGATGCCGGGTTTATCCTGAAGGTACGCCGTCCTGATCTCACGCCCGCGCCGGTTCCCCCCGAACCGCTCCGGGACTGGATCACGCGTTGGGACGATCCTGAGCGAGAGCCTGGTGTGAAGGCCGTCCTCGAGACGACGGCGTCTACTGGCGAGCTCCAGCGCATCGGATTCGAAGAGGACGAACTCCGTGCCCAGCTCTGGGAAGAGTACCGCGGCCAATGGGATCTCTGGGCGGTACAGGAACGCCCGGCGCGTCGAGCCAATCGAGTCTTCGAGTGGTTCTTCCGGCTCCACTCCACCCTCCAACGTGAGGGCGAACAGCTCGAACTCGTTCTCGGCGATGGCATCCTCGGGTGGCATCTCGATCCTGCCCCGATCCATCACCCGCTCCTGCTGCTACGGCTCCAGCTGGAATACGACCCGAGCGTTCCGGGGTTCACCCTCGTAGAGACGGAGAAACCGACGGAGTTCTACGCTACGCTCTTCCGTTCAGTCGACACCATCTCCCCGAAATGGCTCAATGACCTGAACAAAGAGATCGAATCTCAGGGGTACCACCCACTGGACGGCCCAACGACGTCCGGGTTCCTGAGGCGAGTCGCTGGCGGGCTGTCGGCTCAGGGCCGATTCGACCCCGAGAGTACAGCGGTGCGCCCCGGGGACGATCCCGTCATCATCCGTGCGCCCGTCTTGTTCGCGCGCCCCCGTTCCGAAGGATTTTCCGCCTTCATAGAACGTGCCCTCGAGCAACTCCGCGAGGGAGGGGGCGTCCCGCCCCTTTTCGGCAACATCGTGGGGATTCCCGTTGAAGAAGAGGTCGAGCCGGAAGATTTCGAGCACACCCCTCGGGGGGAGGAGCCGGAGCAGATCCTCTTCAGCAAGCACGCCAACCCTGAACAGGTGCGGATCGCGGAGTACCTGGAATACTCTCGGGGTGTGCTCGTCCAGGGGCCGCCGGGGACCGGTAAGACCCACACGATCGCCAATCTCCTCGGTCATCTCCTTGCCCAGGGGAAGAGCGTCCTCGTGACGAGCCATACATCCAAGGCGCTCAGGGTCTTGCGGGACCACGTCGTAGAACCGCTCCGCCCCCTCTGTGTCAGCGTTTTGGACAGTCATAAGCGTAGCCAACGTGAACTCGAGGAGGCGGTCCAGACCATTGTCAACCGGTTGGGCACGACGGACAAGCACCGACTCGAGACGGAGGCGGGAGAGTACGCGAAGGAGAGAGCCGAACTCCTGGACCGGATCCGGAAGGGCCGGAAGGATCTGATCCGCGCCCGTGGAACGGAATACGATGATCTTGTACTCGACGGCCAACGGACCTCGCCGGCGGATGCGGCCCGTGAGGTCGCGACGGGTGTGGGGACACACGATTGGATACCGTCTCCGGTGGCTGAGTTCCAGCCTCTTCCCCTCTCTGTGGACGAGATCGGTGAGCTCTACGAGACGAACGTCGAGATCCCGTCGGAGTACGAGCCCGAACTTCGCGATGATCTCCCGGAACTCGACGCTCTCCCGACACCCGCGGATTTCGGTCGGCTCCTCGACACACTCGAGGATTCATCGAAGTCGGCAGCGCACGATCGCGCCGAGCTGTGGCAAGGACCACCGAGTGCCGGGAACGCAGGCCGCCTGACGGCGCTCGCCGAGTCCATCGAGAAGGTCATCGGGAAGCTCACCGATGACGTCGAATGGACATTGGCCGTCGTCGCGGCTGGGATGCGTGGCGAGACGGAGACAAAGCCTTGGGAGGATCTACGTGACACCATCGACGCGGTCCTTCGCAGGGCACGCTCGGTCCAGCCAAAGCTCTTCGAGTACGGCCCCGAACTCTCTGATGAGATCGCCATCGAGGAACAGGTCGACACCCTTGCCGAGATCTCCAGCTACCTGGAAGACAAGGGCAAGCTTAGCAAACTCACCCTCCTTACGCGTCCTCGTTGGAAGAGGCTCCTGCAGGAGTGCCGTGTCGATGATCGCGAGCCGCGGACGAAGGAGCACATCGACGCACTCCTCGGTTTGGCGCTCCTCCAGCGCGATCGCGCCGCCCTCCGCCGGCGGTGGGATCGTCAGATGGCGTCGCTGGGCGCTCCGTCGGCTGACACATTGGGCAATGAACCCGAGAGGGTCGCTGAGCAGTACGCCGGGAGGATCGTCGAGCTCCTCCACTGGGAGAGGGAGGCGTGGCGCCCAATCGAACAGGAATTGGACGAGGTCGGGTTACGTTGGAACGACCTCATTCGGGAGCAGCCGCCGAGGGTGGAGGCGTACGGAGATCTCCTCCGCATCCGGGAGGCATGCCGATCCGTCGTACCTCTCCTCCACGCTCGTGCGGCGGCATGCCGCTCCCTGGAGATCGAGGGGCGTATCCTCGAGTTCGCCAACCGACTCGCCCCGTATGGCGAGGTCCCTGTAGTCGATCGGCTCCGTAGGGCCATCCACACCCGGGATCCAGAGAGCTACGAGACAGCGTACCGCCATCTTACGGAGCTCTGGCGCCACAAGACGGCTTGGGAGAGGCGTCGGCTCCTCCTCTCACGCCTCCGTGCGGCCGCGCCGGAGTGGGCCCGTAGGATCGAGGAGCGAACGGCCCCACACAATCACAGTCAGCCACCGGGCGATCCGGTCGCGGCCTGGCGCTGGCGCCAGTTCAATGACGAGCTCAACCGCAGAGCGGAAGCCGATCCGGACAAGATCACTGCAGAACTAGAGCGGCTACAGAAGGCGCTCCACGAGGTCACGGCCAAGCTGATCGAGTCGCGCACCTGGGCGAGGCAACATGCGCGTACCGGGCTGGCCGAGCGGCAAGCGCTGATGGGCTATCGCGATGCAGTCAAACGGATCGGCCGCGGTACGGGGAGGCGCGCCGCCATCTTCCGCGCGGAGGCCCAACGCCTGATGAACGAGTGCCGGACCGCGGTCCCCGTCTGGATCATGCCGCTCAGTCGAGCCGTCGAGACATTCGATCCACGGACAACCCGCTTCGATGTGGTGATCATTGACGAGGCATCGCAGTGCGACGTCATGGGCCTCCTCGCCTTCTTCATCGCGGACAAGGTCCTCGTCGTCGGTGACGATGAACAGGTGAGCCCGTCGGCGGTCGGTCAGAAGGTGGATGTGATCCACCAACTCATCGAGCAACACCTCGACGGGATCCCCAATCGGAAGCTGTACGACGGCCAGATGTCCGTCTACGATCTCGCCCAGTCGTCCTTTACTCGCAACTTGCGACTGGTGGAGCACTTCCGCTGCGTACCGGACATCATCGAGTTCAGCAACCAGCTGTCTTATCAGGGCGAGATCAAACCGCTCCGAGACGCGAGCAGCGTCGAATTGACGCCGCACGTCATCGAGCACGTCGTCGCCTCGGGGTACGAGGAACGCAAGAAGAATCGTCCGGAGGCGTACGAGATCGCATCGCTCCTGGCGGCTGCGATCGAACAACCGGAGTATGCCGGAAAGACATTTGGGGTCATCTCCCTCCTTGGGGATGACCAGGCCCTCTTGATAGAGAAGATCATCCACGAGCGTCTGTCACCTCAGGTGGTCGAAGACCGCGAGATCCTCTGCGGCAATGCTGCGCAATTCCAGGGGGACGAACGGGATGTCATCTTCCTCTCTATGGTGAAGTCCCGACCCCTGAACGGTGGGCCACTCTCGATGCTCTCCGAGGGTTATTTGAGCAGCAACAAGAAGCGGTTCAACGTTGCCGCGAGCCGCGCGCGGGACCAGATGTGGGTGGTCCACTCGCTGAACCCGTCGACCGATCTCCAACCTGGCGATCTCCGGCTCCGCCTCATCCAGCACGCGCAGAATCCGAACGGAGTCATTGAAGCAACGCGCCGCGCACAAGCCCGGGCTGAGTCAGAGTTCGAGCGGCGGGTCATCGAGCACCTCATCCGGGAGGGCTACCGTGTCACGCCTCAGTGGTGGGTCGGGTACTACCGCATCGACCTCGTCGTTGAAGGTCCGGATGGCGCCAAGGTCGCCATCGAATGCGATGGGGACCGTTACCACCCGAGAGAGAAGCTTGTTGAAGACCTAGCGAGACAAGCGGTCCTCGAGCGGCTGGGGTGGCGCTTCATCCGAATCCGGGGGAGCGAATTCTTCCGTGACCCGGAATCGACGATGCAACGCGTATATACTCGCCTGGCTTCACTCGGCATCGAACCGGCGGGTCAGACGGTGACTGAACCTCCTACCTCCACCGACCTCATCGAGCGGGTGCGGCGCCGGGCCGCTGAGATCCGACGGGAGTGGGGCGTCGAAAGTGGATTCGAGCCGAATGAGGAGGCCGAGAGCGATTCGGAGGCCCCGGTCGGACCATCGAGCCTCGGCGCCTCGGACGCCGTAGCGCCCCCTACGGGGCAGATTACACTCGAACTCGAAGAAGACGACGACGCCGGAGCCCCGGGACCGGTAACGTCGCAGTGTCCAGTCTGTTTGCAATCGGACAAGAAGTTCCTCCTCTTCCGGGGCAAGGACATCTGTGAAGAGTGCGTGGATCTGCTCCTCCGGGATGACCCGACCGTGCCCGCGACCACGCGGGACTGGAACTGAAATCGGCGTGGAGCGGTGCTGACGACGCCTTCGACCGTCGCATGGCACGGACTCCACCTCAACGAACCCAATGACCTGGATTACGATCAACCATGGCCCTAACCAACCGTGAACGCGTCGGCCGCGCCCTCGACCTCCTCCGGGACGGTCTGGCGCCCTTCGTCGAGCGTGAGTTCACGAACGTCTACAAGGACCGCGCGGCAGTGGAGGCCAGGCGCTTCGTCCAGGACGACCGGCTGAACCTCGACCGGCCCTTCGCCGATTGGGACGTCGCGCCCCTCCTAAGATTGATGTGGGAGGCGTGGAACGACGTCTTTCGCCGCACTCTCGGCCACACCGAGCGCTCGCTCGTCAGCGAACTACGCGACATCCGCAACCGGTGGGCGCATCAGAACGCCTTCTCGACCGACGATGCGTACCGTACCCTCGACTCGGTGACCCGCCTCCTCACGGCGGTCTCCGCGCCGCAGGTCGAGGATCTCGAGAAGTCGAAGATGGAGCTCCTCCGGGTGCGCTTCGAGGAGCAGGCGAGGAACGAACGGCGCCGGCAGTCGGGCGGCACCGTCGAGAGCCAGGCCATCGGGTCGCTCAAGCCGTGGCGCGAGGTCGTGCAGCCGCATCGGGACGTGGCGAGCGGCCGGTACCAGCAGGCCGAGTTCGCCGCGGACCTCTGGCAGGTGCACCTGGGCCAGGGCTCGGCGGAGTACCGTGACCCGGCGGAGTTCTACCGTCGCACCTTCCTGACCGAGAGTCTTAGGCAGCTCCTCGTCGGCGCGGTCAGGAGATTGACGGGGACGGGCGGCGACCCGGTCGTCCAGCTCCAGACCAACTTCGGCGGCGGGAAGACGCACTCGATGCTCGCCCTCTACCACCTCTTCTCCGGCGTCCCACCCACCGAACTCCTCGGGATCGACGGAGTGCTCCAGGAGGCGGGGGCGACGGAGCTTCCCTCGGTGCGGCGTGTCGTCCTCGTCGGGAACAAGATCTCGCCCGGCAACCCCGTCACCAAACCCGATGGGACCGTGGTCCGGACCCTCTGGGGCGAATTGGCCTGGCAACTCGGCGGGGCGGAGGCGTACGAGCGGATCCGCGCGGATGACGAGCGGGCGACGAACCCCGGGGATGCGCTCCGCGAACTCTTCGACCAGTATGGCCCCTGCGTCATTCTAATCGACGAGTGGGTCGCCTACGCCCGGCAGCTCCACGACGAGAGCGACCTTCCGGGGGGGAGCTTCGAGACGCAGTTCAGCTTCGCGCAGGCGCTGACCGAGTCGGCCAAACTCTCGAAGCACTGCCTCCTCGTCATTAGCCTACCCGCCTCCGATGCCGCCTCCGGACCGTCGCAGGCGCCGGTCGACGATGTCGAGGTCGGTGGTCAGCGGGGTCGCGAGGCACTCAAGCGGCTCCAGAACGTGATCGGGCGCGTCGAGTCGTCGTGGCGCCCGGCCACCGCCGAGGAGGGCTTCGAGATCGTCCGGCGCCGACTCTTCGAGCCGATGGTCGACTCCAAGCAGTTCGTCGCCCGCGACAACGTCGCCCGCGCCTTCTACGACCTCTATCGGACGCAGAGCCAGGAGTTCCCGCCCGAATGCCGCGAGGCGGACTACGAAAAGCGGATCAAGGCGGCCTACCCGATCCACCCGGAGGTCTTCGACCGGCTCTACAACGACTGGGGCACCCTCGTCACGTTCCAGCGCACCCGCGGCGTGCTGCGGCTCATGGCCGCGGTCATCCACTCGCTCTGGGAGAAGGGTGACCGCAACCCGCTGATCCTCCCCTCGACGCTCCCGATCGACGATGAGCGCGTCCGCTTCGAGCTGACACGCTACCTCTCGGACAACTGGACGCCGATCATCGAACAGGATGTCGACGGCCCGAGTTCGCTCCCGCTCCGGCTGGACAACGAGGTCCCGAACCTCGGCAAGCTCTCGGCGGCCCGGCGAGTCGCACGGACCGTCTACCTCGGCTCAGCACCGACGACCGGCGCGGCGAACCGCGGGCTCGAGGACCGGCGAATCAAGCTCGGCTGCGTCATGCCCGGCGAGTCGCCCGCCGTCTTCGGCGATGCGCTCCGACGCCTTGCCGCCGCGGCGACCTACCTCTACCACGACGGCGCGCGCTACTGGTACTCGACCCAGCCGACCGTCACGAAGATGGCAGAGGACCGGGCCGAACAGCTCCGGCGAGATCCGGACGCGATCGCGCGCGAGATAGAACGCCGCCTCAGGCAAGACCTCCAGAAGCAGGGCGACTTCCGTCGAGTGCACCCCCTCCCCGCATCGGGACAGGATGTGGCTGACGACCTCGAGGCGCGCCTCGTCGTCCTCGGCCCCGACCACCCGCACAGCCGCGACCGCGAGACCCCGGCGCTCGCCGCGGCGAAGGCGATCCTCGAGTCCCGAGGGACCCAGCCCCGGCAGTTCCGCAACACCCTCGTCTTCCTCGCCGCGGACCAGACCCGCTACCAGGACCTGGACGAGGCCGTGCGCCGCTACCTCGCCTGGGCATCGATCCTCGAGGAGAAGGAGCCGCTCGACCTCTCGCCCCACCAGGTCCGGCAAGCCGAAACCCAGAAGCAGGCCGCCGACGGCGCGGTGACCGCACGGATCCCCGAGACGTACCTCTGGCTCCTCGTCCCCATCCAGCCGACGCCGCGCGACCCGATCGAGTGGCAGTCGATCCGCCTCACCGGCCAAGACGCCCTCGCCGTACGCGCGAGCAAGAAGGTCCGCCAGGACGAGCTCCTCGTCACGGCCTTGGGGCCTTCACGGCTCAGGATGGAGCTCGACCGCGTCCCGCTTTGGCGAGGGGAGCACGTGTCCATCCGGCAGCTCGTGGAGGACTTCGCCAGCTACCCCTATCTCCCGCGCCTCCAGAGCCCGGAGGTCCTAACGAAGGCGATCCAGGACGGCCTCGCCCTGCTGACGTGGGAGCAGGACGCGTTCGCGTACGCCGAGAGCTACGATGAGGAGGCGAAGCGATACCGCGGGTTGCGGACAAACCAGCAGGTCGCGGTCGGGCCGGACGACCCGGGGCTGCTTGTGCGCCCTGCCGTGGCCCGCGCCCAGATCGAGGCTGAAAGTCAATCGGGGAACAGCGGTCTGGGCGGAGGCGAAAAGGGCACGATCGGCGGTTCAGGCGGTGCGACAGGGGGCGAGGGCGTGCCCGGACCTACGGGCGGCGGAACGCCAGCTGGTCCGGTCGGCCCCGAGCCCAAACCACAGCCCAAGCGCTACCACGCGACGGTTGCGCTCGACCCCATGCGAGTCGGCCGCGATGCTGCCCGCGTCGCGGACGAGGTCATTGTTCACCTCACCGCCCTCGGCGGAGCCCGGGTCCGGGTCACCCTCGAAATCGAGGCCGAGGTCCCGGACGGTGTCCCGGAGCACGTGGTGCGCATCGTCACCGAGAACGGGCGGGCGTTGAAGTTCGAGAGTCAGGGGTTCGAGGAGGTATGAGCTCGATGCTCGACGACGAGCATCGGTCCAATCGTGGCGTGGCACGGCAAGAATGGGGGTGGGGTAATGGACCGCCACCCCCTAGCAACGGTCAAGGATCCTGGAAACAACCTCTGCAAGCAAGCGCTTCTCGCTCACGTTCGTGAGGACGCCGATTTCGGCCCCCGTATAGCTAGACGCGCTGGCATCAAGCCACGCCCCCTCCCGATCGCGTGGCATTGTTTGACAAGAGGTCCCAAGGCGTAATAATTCGGAGGACCGAATCTGTACGTCGTCCGTTCTGCGTCACCAGGACTGCAAAGAGCCGCACCCCTGAGCGGTTGAGAGCGTCATCGAACGCCTCATGGACGTCGTAGATCGTGGCGTCCCGACGAAGCGTCCGGAAGATGCCTTCAGGCTCGTACTGCATAACCTCTCCAATCGGGACACCCGCCAAATCGAGGATCCCCTCGTCCATACTGTGCTCGATCCAACGAGTGATTCCCTCAGAAGTCAGCAAGGAGTGGCCACATTCCTCCGAGTAAACGACGACCTGCGAAAAGTCATGTTCCCGCATTTGCGTGAGCGCAACGGAGAGTCGGTCATCAAGATCGAACACACGGTGTGGCTCCGATCCCAACGAATCGGCGCGGGGTGGATTCAAGATCCGCTGTACCAGGCTCTCGAATCTTTTCAAAGCCTTCTCGTTCGGCTCCGCGATCGGCTCGGGCCCGAAGCGAGTTTCATGATGAGCTGCCCCCGATGATTGGTCCAGCTATTGTGGGACTACCGGGTTGACGGTGTTGGCGAGGACCTGCCCGCCGAGGGATTGAACGTCTACGAACTCCTCGGGGGTGAGATACCCGAGCGAGCTG
>Ga0207864_1004708_pt1 | contig 10096 bp, 9 predicted proteins | sample HigsolmetaAR202D_FD_184834 | JGI IMG/M metagenome (GOLD analysis project Ga0207864, IMG submission 184834) | Ionic liquid and high solid enriched microbial communities from the Joint BioEnergy Institute, USA - AR20-2-D (SPAdes) (version 2) ...
AGATTCGGCTAATCTGAATGGGACGGAGGGAACCACCACACCACTTTTTTTCAAAGCGGGATACCCATGCGAACGAAGTTATTTGTCACAGCGCTCCTGATTGCGTGCCAGGCCACGTTTGCCGATTCGATGCTGGATGTCGGCGATCCACTCATTGCCCCGGAAAATAACATTTACATGGGCCTCGACGGGTTCGGCACCTACGACGTTACTCAATATGCGAGCTCGGACTTTCTGGCTCTCCTCACCAACAACGAGGACAATTTCCTCGTCATGTACATCATGTTTGCGGGCTCGAGTGGGTATGTCGGCAACGGAGCGAAAGAGTCGGATTGGGGGCTGAATCCAGCGGCGTTCGCCGGTCAGACGATCACGAAAATTTCCATGATTGTCCACGACCTCCAGACAATTCCGTATATATTGACCGGCGATGTCGAGTGGCAGTTTTTCACGGGGGACACCATCCTCGGATCCATCCGACACCAGATAGGAACGGAGTATACCGACAATCCTCCGCATCCATTTGGTTTCCTGCTGTGGTACTACCCAGAAATGGATGAGGCGGCAGTGGTACCTAACCCCGTTGCTTTCGCCGGGGGCCTCGCATTGCTCGGCGGACTGGGTGTGCACCGCCTGCGTCGTGGCAGGCGATAACACACCCGCCCACGCGAGCACTGTCAGCATCAGGATGTACGCAAGTTTGGGCATCCCTACGGCAGCAGTGGAATCACGCTCTCAATCAGAACCTTCGCGACGTCGCTGGTGATCAGTCGTAACTCCTCCATCTGGCGCACCCGGGCCTTGGTCTCGGCCTGTGTCATGCCCTGGATCGCCGTCATCGCCATCGCGAACTGCTCGGCGTAGACACTCGCAACAGTGCTGAGATTCAGCTCGATCACATCCGCGACCAGGGCGGGCTCACTGGGTACCGGCTCGGGTGTGTAGCGCAGACCCACGATGCGGCCATCCTTGGGCGACCAGAGGTAGACCGGGCCGGCCGACGTGCTGAAGGTCATCACACCGCCCTGGCCCGGCGTCGTCAGCCAGTTGCCGCGTTGGTGAACCCCTGGGCCACCATGTACGCCACGCATCGCCGGCGTGTTTCGGGTGAGACACGCTCACCCATCAGTCGGCCGTCGTACAACTGCTGGAGGATCTCGGCCGTGGGCATCGCATCCAGTTCATCCCGGACCTGAGGCAGGGCATTCGCATCAGACATGGCTTTCACTCGTGGGGCAGCGGAAGAGGTGAACAATGAACCCGCAGGCGGGGGGAGGCGGGGTTTGACGACACCTAATTTTATGCTAACATTTGTCCAGGTCAACCAGGCGATCGCGCCATGCGCTGTTCCGGGGGGGGGGCAACTGGCTGGGGTGCAGGTGGGGGTGATAGGCGGGTGAGGTGGTGCGTGGTGTCCATCCTGTCGTGTTTGTCGTGGGGGTGACATGTGTGGGTGGCGATGTAGTTCATTGAAAAACAAATACTTGCGCGATTTTGGCGGAAAATCGGCGTGTTGGGGGACGACATGCGTGCTGAGCCGGGGGGCGGTTTTCGCCGATAGCCATGACGAGGCTGGCGATTCCCGGCGGGAATCGTCATAATCGTTGGTTCGGATCGGGGTGCAGTCGGGACGCGCCTTCGTCGATGCCGGCTGCTAACGCGTGAAACGATCGGGAATTAAGGAATGCGTATCACCATCGTCGGAACGGGCTACGTGGGCCTGGTGACCGGGACCTGCTTCGCCAACGCGGGCAACCATGTGGTGGGGCTGGACGTCGCGGCGGATAAGATCGAGAAGCTCAATCAGGGCATCTCGCCGATCTACGAGCCGGGCCTGGAGGAGCTGATCCGACGCAACCTCAAGGCCGGCCGACTGAAGTTCACCACCGACCGCCAGGCCGCCTACCAGCAGGCCGAGGCGATCTTCATCTGCGTGGGCACGCCCAGCGATGAGTCGGGCCATGCCGACCTGCGCTACGTGCTGCAGGCTGCGCGGGACATCGGTGATGCCATCGAGGCTGGGCCCGGACCCGTGGGCGGGGGTGAGGATGAACGCCGGGCCAAGATCATCGTCGTCAAGTCGACCGTTCCCGTCGGCACCAACGCGAAGGTGAAAGCCGAGATCGCCAAACGCACGAACAAGCCCTTCCGCATGGCCTCCAACCCCGAGTTCCTCAAGGAAGGCGCAGCCATCCAGGACTTCAACAAGCCCGACCGCGTGGTGATCGGCGTCGAGGACAAGGGCACGGGTGATCGCCTGCGCGATCTCTATGAGCCGTTCGTGCGCCAGGGCAACCCGATCTTCATCATGGACATTCCCTCGGCGGAGATGGTGAAGTACGCCTCCAACGCCATGCTCGCCACGAAGATCTCCTTCATCAACGAGATCGCCAACCTGTGCGAGGTGTACGGGGCGGATATCGATGAGGTGCGACGGGGCATGTGTGCCGACCGCCGCATCGGCAACCAGTTCCTTTATCCGGGGCTGGGCTACGGCGGATCGTGTTTCCCCAAGGATGTGCTGGCGTGCATCTCGATGGGCGCCAGTGCCGGCACACCGACGACGCTGCTTGCCGCTGTGCACGAGGTGAACCAGCGACAGCGCCAGGCCTTCTTCACGAAGCTGGACCAGTTCTTCCAGGGCGATTTCGCCGATCGCCGCATCGCCATCTGGGGCATCGCCTTCAAGCCGGGCACCGACGATGTGCGCGAAGCGCCGTCGATCACGCTGATGAAGGCACTGCTGGATCGCGGCGCAAGCGTCACCGCCTACGACCCGGTCGCGCAGGAGACCTGTCGGCAGGTGATGGGCGACCGCATCACCTATTCGGACGATCAGTACGCCTGTCTGGACGGGGCTGATGCGCTGGTCATCTGCACCGAGTGGCCCGAGTTCAAGTTCCCCGACTTCGATGAGATGAAGGCGCGGCTGAAGCTCCCGGTGATCTTCGACGGCCGCAACCTCTACCGTCGTCGCCTGATGCGCGAGTACGGGATCATCTACTACTGCGTCGGTCGCGAACCGGTGGTTCCCGATGCCGCGCCTGGTGATGGTCAGCCCGCGCGGTCGCCCATGGTCACGCCGTGAGGTTGAACGCTGCCTGAGCAGCGCACACCGTCGCAGTTGACGCCGTCAGCGAATCTTCCAGATCGTCTTGATCTCGTTCGCGTTGGCGGCACGGATTTCGGTTCCGTCGGGAAGCATGCGATGCAGCAGACGCCCCTGCGCATCATAGCGACTGGTCTGCTCGGGCTGCGTGGGGCTGAGGCGGGTATGTACGAGGTAGTCGCCGTTGGGCAGCGGTTCGACGCGGTCGGTGCGGAAGCTGATGTCCCGCGTCGAGGAGGACCAGGCATAGAAGCCGTAGGTCGCTGCTTCGTTGCGAGGCAGAAGCGAACCCAGCAACTGCGCTTCGACCTGAGCGAGATAGCCCTCCGGGGGCTTGTCCCATTCCAGTCGTTCGGAGCTGGAAGGATCCTTGCGATCGACGCTGATGACGTTGACGGTCACGCTGTTCCTGCCCACCTCGACTTTGCGGTCAGCCCGCAGGCCGGTTTCCACCCAGAGTGACTCCGCGACCAGTGGGGTGGCATTGCGACGCCGGGCGGTGGTGCGAACACGCGGACGCATCGCGGTTTTCACCGACCAGACTTCGCGCCGACCGTCATCCGTGAGGAAGTACCGGCTTTCCGTGTCCACGGTCTGGTTGTCGGATTCCATGTGGACGTCGATATCGACGCGGATGCCTTCCGTATCCCATTCCTCACCACGATGCGCGAGCATGCGCATGTAGCCGATGTCCTTCTTGTTCTTGACGAGGCGGAACCATTGTTCGGGCATGAGCGCAGCATGAACTTTTTCGGTGGTCAGTGTTTGCCGCCAGGCAACGCCACGCGCGATCTGCTCCTTCCGCTGCGCATCCAGTTCCTCCGGAGAGGCGACGCCCAGCGTGTTCACGACCGCCTCGAAGATCGGCTGCACCTGGCCGAAGTTCATCTCATCGGTTTCCAGGCGAATCAGCACGACGGTGAAGGGATCGATCTGCACCAGCGCCTGCCCCATGATCCAGGTGGGACGCTGGCGATCGGGAATCTTGAAGTAGAGCAGCGCGCCCGGCAGGCCCGCCGGCTTGATCGGACGATCCCGCATCAGAATCGCGTTGGGGTAGGGCAACGCCATCTGCTCGACCGCACGACGGGCAACGTCGGCGATCTCCATCGCGAAGTTCGTTTCACGCAGGTGCACGCTGATGGTGTAGTCGGGCGATTGAAAGACCGCCAGCGCATCGCCACGACGGCCCTGCTGCAGCGTCGCATCAGTGGGTGGCTGCAGCGAGATGCCGAACGAAGGCTCCGACCATCGCTCCGTCGCGAGTTTGACCTGCGGTGCCGCATCGGGCGGTGGAAGCACCTGTCCGAACGCAGGCGTGACGCGCATCGCCGTGATGAGGCACATCGCCAGCACAGGCACACGCAAGCAGTCGACAACGGAATGGCGCAACGTCAACATCAGTCGTTCCGAAGCAGGTCCTTGGTTCGTAGGTGGGACACCTGTCCTGCCGGGACATGTTCCCGTGTCATCGGTACGAAGAGCGGGGCGTCATGGTTTGTGGGAGGCGTGCTGACGAGCCGGCGCTCGCTTTTTTGCGGTGGCTCCTCGCAGCGCACCGAACCGGCGATGGTTCGCATGAGCTGGATGTCCAGTTCGTGCTGCAGCTCATCGCCAACCGTCGTGAGCGTGATGACCAGGTATTGCTGGTCGGGCCCCTGAATGACGCCCAGCGTGTGGACATAGCTTCCCCGCCGGGAGTAGCCGACGCACCAGCGAGCGGGCAGCGAACTGCCCAGTGTCTGTGGGGGCTGCTCCTGCCATTGCGTGCGGTGGTTGCTGCCGATGGCGAAATGTTCGACGGCATCCTCCAGGGCGGCCGCCAGCGTGGGCGTGTCCGGGTCCGTCATCAGCGCGATGAGCATCTGTCGCTCGAAATGGTGCGGATCCTGCAGCAGATGCACGCGAATCCCTTCATCGGTGGGCAACACCTGGTGTCGCCAGCGTGGGGGAACCTGAAGCGTGAACGGGCCGACCTGGAGGTCCTGTCCGCGATGGCGTTGCTCGACGAACCACGCCGCGACCATCACCGCCACCGCCAGGATGGCGAGCATGGCGAGCGTGACCAGCAGGCCCCGCAGGCGTTCGGATTGAACGATGGTGTCGGGTGGCATGATGTGATTGTACCGTCCGGAGTACCGTCACGACCCGGCTGAGTGGTCAGGCAGCGTGTCGCAGGGGGGTGAGTACCGCCGGTTCAGGCGTGCGAAGCGCCTGGAGGATGGGCTTGCCCGTGCGGCTGATCGGACCGTGCAACTCCACGAACGAGCGGGCCGCCCGTGCCAGTTGCATGCGCACCGACGCCGATCGCAACGCCTCGCGGCAGTGGCTGACCCATTCATCGACGGTGTGCGACAGCAGCAGGTGTTCGCCGTGACGCGCACCGGTCAGGGCGGCAGCAGGAGCAGCGGCGACGATCGGCCGGTGCATCGCCATCGCCTGCAGCATGGCAAAACGTGAGGCCGGCTGAGGCTGCAGCGCCGCCACGACGCTCGCCTGACGCAGCGCCGAGGTGGGGCGCAGCCGGGCGGCGTGTGTTTCCTGCAAGCGGGCGTGCGGGACCGCTTCACGCACGCGCGGCCAGACCTTGCGGACGAACCACTCGATCTGCCGTCGGCTGCCGCGATCGCGACCATCCGCGTGCAGCAGCACGCGCGGCTCCGCATCGGTGCTGTCGTCCAGCAACGCGCCGTCCATGTAGTAACTCAGGTCGATGCCCTCAGGCACGCACAGGGTTGGCGCAAGATCGTCCATCAACGCGGTTGCGCCCGCTTCAGGACTGACGACCAGCGTTACCGGTGCCCGGAACGCATCAAGCGCGTGTGCCAGCCGATCGCGGATTTGCCGCAGTTGGCGCTGGGCCTTGCGGGTATCCGTCGCGGTGATCGTGTCGAGTCGGCTGCGCATGTCGCACAGGACCAGCCGGGCGGGAAGCTGCCGCGCCACGGCAAGCAACTGCGGATGCGTGCAGACCACCACGTCGAACTCGGTTTTCGCCTGCCACTGCCACGTCGGCTGACGCAGCACGTCGGTGTGGGCGGCCGCCGGTGATAGCGCGGCACCCAGGCGCTGTCGGGCGTGATCGATCAGGCAGGTGATGGGATGGCGCATCTGCAGCGCCATGTCCGCCGTTTCCTGCTTCAGCGCCCGCCATTGCGCCAGATCGACCGGCGCTTCGACGATTGCCGCCAGGTGAACGCGATGGGTCTGGGATGCCAGTCGCAGTAGCTCCCACGCGCGACCGCGTGCCACGCTGCCGATCGCATCGGGCACGCAGTGGCTGAGCATCAGCAGGGCAGGCTTGTGCAGCGTCGGCCCGGCGTATTCCCCGTTCGCATGATGGCTGGTCTTGTCGCTGAACATATCCGTACGTTCGTCCTGAAAGGGCGTGCGCGACAGGTCCGATCGAACCTCCTGCCCCGAGTGTGATGGATCACCGAGTCGCAGGTTTTCTCACCCATCCGCCCCGTGTTCGCCCACTTGGTGTGGACCGAATCATGTCATCTCCATCAGGATCAGGCTGCCTTGCTGTAGGAGCGGCCGCCGTAGTGATAGCCATATCGATAGCGGTAGTAGCTTTGTTTGCGGCTTCGTTTCTGATCGGTGGCGATCAGCCCCGCAACCGGCGCGTTGTAGCTTTCCAGCGTGCGGATCGCCTGCTCCACCAGTTGCCGCGGCGAACGCTGCAGTCGCACGATCATCAGCACATCGTCGCTCTGTGCCCCGATAATGCCCGCATCGGCCAGTTCCAGCACGGGTGGCGTGTCGATGATGACGTGGTCGTACATCTGACGCAGCGTCCGCAGCAGGTTCGACATGCGGTTGGAGCTGAGCAACTGCACCGCTTCGTTGTTGACACGCCCGCCCGCGGGAATGACCGACAACCCCGTGTTGCCCAGCGCGTGTGTCACCTCGGAGAGCGTGGCTTCGCCCATGAGATACTTGATCAGCCCCGGGCCCTCCTCATCCATGCCCAGCAGATTCGCGAACTGCGGCAGGCGGAGATCAGCTTCCACCACGAGCGTGCGCCGATTGCGCAGCTCCGCGAAGCTCAGCCCCAGATTCAGGCTGGTGATCGTCTTGCCTTCCTGTGGCGTGGCGCTGGTGATGGTGTGCAGGATGTGTCGCTTCTGTCGCCAGCGTGCCAGCAGGCCGGTGCGGATCGAGCGGTACTCCTCCGCCATGATGCTCGACGGCTCGGTGAGCACGACCATGCGGTCGTCGATGCCGGGAGGCGGTGGATCACCGGTCGCGATGCGCAGGTTCGGGGCGTGGCTCGCGTCGGCGTCCTCGACAGGAGCATCCATACCTGGCCCCACACCCTCGGCGGCCTGGGTGGCAGCCACCTCGGCCAGGGAGAAGGGCGTCGCGGCCGCGCCGGGCGTCTCCTGCGAGGCTGACACCGAATCCGGCTCGGGCCTGGGGCCAGGGCGAGGACGATCAATGCCCTGTGCACGATTCATGGCATCAAAGACATAACCCATGTCAGAAGTTCCCTGCGAGGCTTAGTCGCGGCCGTTCCATTTCCTTCATCGCGTGGCCGCCAAAATGGGGCACCATGTCATCGGTCACGCGACGCACGATGGCAGGCACGATCTGGCGCATCTCCCGCACGTAACCCAGGAGCAGACAGTTGTCGCAGATCACGTTGGTCAGCCTCGGAATGCCACCGCTGGCATCATAGATCGCGTCCAGCGCCTGATCGGTGAATGTCACCTGCACATCGTCGGGATTGGTGCTTGCCGCCCGGATGCGGTGGTTGACGTAGGCGGCGGTTTCCTGCCGGTTCATCGGCCTCAGCCGACGCGCCATCACGATGCGCTGCCGCAGCGCCGCCATGCGCGGATGACCGATGCGCTCGCGCAGCTCGGGCTGGCCTATCAGCGCGATCTGGATGAGCTTTTCCTCCGCGGTGTCGATGTTGGTCAAGAGCCGCAGCTCTTCCAGCGCTGCATCGCTGAGTGTCTGTGCCTCATCGACGCAGAGCACGACCGGTCGGCCGCAACGCATCTGTTCCATCAGATAGGATCGCAGCCGTTGCAGCATGCGCGGATGGTCGTCGCGGCGGCCGATGGGAACCTCCAGCGTGCGCAGGATGTGACGCACCAGCTCCGCGCCGCTCTCGTTGCCGTGCATGATCTGCACGATCTGAGCGGTGTCGTTGCACCGTTCCATCAGGGTACGACAGACGGTGGTCTTGCCTGCGCCGATGTCGCCGGTAACCAGGACGATGCCCTTTCGCATGCGGATGGTGTATTCGATCGCCGCCAGCGCCTCGCGGTGCTGTTCGCTGGCGAAGAACAGCCGCGGATTGGGCGTGTTCTCGAAGGGCAGGATGTCGAAGGCGTAGAACTCGTGGTACATCGGTCGTCACTCCTGCGACAGGGCAATGGTGTCCGGCGTCGCGACAAAATGGGTGGCGGCGGGGGTGACCGGCACGGAGGTGCGTCGCGACGAATCGCCCGTGAACTGGTCACGAAGGAACCGACCCGGGTTCGCCTTGAACTCCTCGAATGCGGCAGGACGTTCCAGATCCAGATAGAGCAGCCCCATCATCGCCAGGATCACCGCCGTCATCGCGACGGCGTTCACGGGGTAAAGGATCAGGTTGCGAAGCTTGCGAAGCCGTCGCCGCTGTCGCGTGATGATCTCGCTGACGCAACCGAAGACGGGCAGGTCATACAGGGCCAGCAGTTGATCACCATCACTGATCGTTTCATCGGTGCGATGGGCGAGGAAGACGCACAGCGCCCCGCTGAGCATGCCGATGATGATCGCCGCGGCCACCGCCTGATACAGCGCGGGCGACACGGGCTTATGGATCTCGCCGCATGGCTTGATGAAGGTGAACTGCACACCGCGGTCACCGCTTTCAGCCGTGCGTGCCATTTCGACGCGCCACAGGCTCTCTTCCCAGACGTTCAGCCGTCGCTGTGCTTCATCCACCTCGCGCGTCAGTTTGCGGTAATCCGCCCGCACAGGATGGAGCTGGCCCGCCTGTTCGTTCAGCTTCGCCAGTTGCGCTTCGAGCGACGCCTTCTGCATTTCCAGGCCGTGTGTCTCCGCCCGGGCGATCGCCAGCCGAAGCTCCAGCTCGTTGCGCTTGGTGTTGCGAAGGTGCTGCGTTTCCAGCACGATGTCGTCGGGCGTTTCCTGCAGTTCGCGTTCAAGGGCCGCGATCTGTGTCCGCAGCGCCACCAGATCCGGGTGGCGCTCGGTCATCTTCAGCACGGTCACACTGCGGCTCAGCTCATTTTCCGCCTGGCGTAACTTCTCCTGAATGCGCAGTTTGTCCGGGTTGCGACCGCGTACCACGTGCGGCACGGTTTCGGGCGTCCGCGCCAGTTCTTCTTCCAGCGTTCGCTGTGTGTTCACCGCTGCGTGATGCCGTTGCACCACATCATCGAGCTTCATGCGCACGTCCATCATCAGCGTTTCGATGCTGTTGGGGTTGTCCGGCAGCAGGCGGTCGTACTTCATCTCGAACGCAAGCCGCTGTGCCTCGCACTCCTCGATCATCTCGCGGAAGCGATTCACCTGGGCACGGAAGAACTCGGCGCTGCGTTCCAGTCGTGCGTCCATTTCGGCACGCTGGCGATCGATGTAGTTCTGCACCAGCGTGTTCACGATGAACCGCGCGATCATCGGATTGGAGCCGGTGTATTCCACGCGGATGCGGTCGTGCGCGGGGCTTTGCACGTCGTAGGTGACGATGAGCCGGCGATGAAGATCGCTGTAGAACTCCTCACGATCCTTCAGCACGCCAATCAGACCGTGCTCATCCAGCAGCGGATCAAGCTGCGTCCGCAGTTGCGCAATGGCGGGCGCGCCGGCGAGCTGGTCGACCACCGACGAGCGGGGGTCCTGGAAGGAGGTGGGTGCGTTGCGCATCTCGGTGAGCACCATGTCGGTGCGTCGGTCGAAGATGGCCTGGGCGTGGTACTTGCGGGGAAGAACCAGACAGGCGGCCAACACGAGCACCGTCCC
>Ga0207864_1004709_pt1 | contig 10096 bp, 8 predicted proteins | sample HigsolmetaAR202D_FD_184834 | JGI IMG/M metagenome (GOLD analysis project Ga0207864, IMG submission 184834) | Ionic liquid and high solid enriched microbial communities from the Joint BioEnergy Institute, USA - AR20-2-D (SPAdes) (version 2) ...
GATTGGACCACAACGTCATAGCACGTTCGAACCGTGAAATCCTGATCGGCGCGCAGCGCTGGTCCCGACCCGGAGGCCTGTCCGTTCGCGGCCGGGACCCGCGGCCCGAGAGGAGGCACATAGATGTCACCAGCCTACCGCCGCGCGGCGGTGTTCATTTTCGCCGCGGCCCTGGCCGCCGCGCTCGCGCTGGCCGCGCGACTCTCGCGCGGAGGCGCCGGCGTCGGCGAGGTTTCGCTCACCGGCGTCGTTCTCGTGGATCCCATCCCGAAGCCCGACTTCACTCTGCTGGACACCGAGGGCCAACCGTTCCCGTTCAAGGAGCGGACGGCGGGCAAGCTGACGCTGGTCTTCTTCGGCTACACCCATTGCCCGGACGTCTGCCCGGTGCACATGGCGAACCTCGCCGCCGTGCTCAACGACCTCCCGCACGAGATGCGGGAGCAGATCGCCGTCGTCTTCATCAGCGCGGACCCGGAACGCGACACGCCGGAACGCCTCCGCCAGTGGCTGGACGCGTTCGACAAGCGCTTCATCGGACTGCGCGGCAGCCTCGAAGATGTGAACGCGATCCTCGCCGAGCTCCGGCTCGCGCCCGTCATGCACGGTGAGCCCGACGAGAAGGGCAACTACGTGGTCGGGCACCCGGCGCAGATCCTCGCCTTCACGCCGGACGGGCTGCTCCGCGTGATGTATCCCTTCGGCACGCGGCAGACCGACTGGGCGCAGGACCTGCCCCGGCTGCTTCGCTTCACCGGGAACGGGCCGCTCGGGCTCCGCGCGCACACGGAGGGCGGCGAGAGTTGAAGGTGCAGTGGTGGTGCGCCGCCCTGGGTGAGGCCTGGGAGTGGACGTGGCGGCCGTATCCGGGTGTGTGGGCGTTCGTCGCGCTGTGCATCCTCGCCTACGTCCTGATCCTCCGCAGCACGCCCGCACCGGCCGGTGAGGCGCGGCACCGGGGGACGCGCGCGGCGGTCTTCGGCGCGGGCGTGGCGAGTCTCTGGCTCGTGCTCGACTGGCCCATCGGCGCCCTCGGCGCCGGGTACCTGGCGAGCGCCCACATGGTCCAGTTCCTGGTCATCACCCTGGTGGCGCCACCGCTGCTGCTGTACGGCGTACCGACGGAGGCGTATCACCGGCTGCAGCCTCGCGTCGTCGCGGCGCTGCGGTCCCTCACCCAGCCGCTCGTCGCGATCGTCCTGTCCAACCTGATCTGGTTCATCACCCACGTGCCGCTCGTGGCCGACCGGCTGCTGGCCTCCCAGGTCGGGTCGTTCGTCATCGACATCGCGTGGCTGGCCACGGGCCTGCAGTTCTGGTGGCCGGTCGTGGCGCCCGTGCCGGAGTGGCCCTGGTTCCGCGGCATGACCCGGCTCGCCTACCTGGGCGCCCAGTTGATCGCCAGCAAGCCGCTCTTCGTCTACCTGACGTTCACCCACTACCCGCGTTACGCGACGTACGAGCTCGCGCCCCGCGTCCTTGGCATCACGGCGCGCGCCGACCAGCAAGCCGCCGGCCTCCTGATGGAGGTGGGCGGCATGCTCATCCTCTTCGTCGCCGCCTGGATCCTGTTCTTGCGTTCGATGCTGAGGGAGGAAGCGGCGGATCGGGCGCAGGCGGTGAGCGGGCGCTGATCCGGGCGGCCCCCGCCCTGCACGTCGGCGCAGGGGCCGCCGAGCGCTCCGCGTCTAGACGGGCTGGAGCCGCGTCTCCCGGACCGCGGTGATGACGTCCTGGCCGGCGGGCTTCTGGAACACGCGCAGCCCGAACTGGGGCACCATGGCGAGGACGTGGTCGAAGATGTCGGACTGGATGCCCTCGTAGACCACCCAGCGCGTGTCGTTGGCGAAGGCGTAGATCTCGAGCGGCAGTCCCTCCGGCGTCGGCGCGAGCTGCCGAACCAGGAGCGTCATGTCCTGGTGGATCCCCGGGTGCTGCCGCAGATACTCGATGATGTAGGCGCGCAGCGTGCCGATGTTCGTGAGCCGCCGCGCGTTCGCGATCACGCCCTCCTCCACCTGCTGCGCGCGGTTGTATTCCTCGAGCTCCTTCTTCTTCCGCGCGATGTAGTCCCGCAGCAGCGCGAACCGGCCGAAGTGCTCGATCTCCTCCTCCGTCAGGAACCGGATCGTCGACATGTCGATGTAGATCGCGCGCTTGATCCGCCGGCCGCCCGACTCGAACATCCCGCGCCAGTTCTTGAACGAGTGCTCGAGGAACTTGTGCGTCGGGATGACCGTGATCGTCTTGTCCCAGTTCTGCACGCTCACCGAGTTGAGCGCGATGTCGATCACGTCGCCGTCGGCGTTGAACTGCGGCATCTCGATCCAGTCGCCGACGCGGATCAGGTCGTTGGCCGTGAGCTGGACGCCCGCGACCAGCGACAGGATGCTGTCCCGGAAGACCAGCATCAGGATCGCGGTCATCGCGCCCAGGCCGCTGAACAGCACGACCGGCGACCGGTCGAGCAGCGTGGCGATCATGAGGATCACCGCGACCAGATGCGCGACGATGTTGACGACCTGGAGGTACCCCTTGATGGGCCGGTCCTTCGCCCGCGGATAGCGCTGGTAGATCTCGTTGGCCGCCGTGAGCAGCGCGCTGAACGCCCGGACCAGGACCAGGATGAACGATGCGACCGCGAGCTGCTGCACGAGACGCGTCACATCGTCCGGCAGGCTGGGGACGGCGAGGATGCCCCGGTGGATGATCAGCAGCGGGACGATCCACGCGAGGCGTCGGAACAACCGGCTCTCGAGCGCGACCTCGTCCCAGAAGGTGGGAGTCCTGCGCGCCAGCATCGACAGGAAGCGCAGCACGATGCGCCGCACCGCCACCAGCGAGAGCCACGCCACGCCCGCCAGAACGGCGAGGCCGATGAGCGCTGCCAGGACCGGGTGTCGCTCCAACCACTGGAGGGCCGCGCCGCCCAGCTCGGTTTCTTCCAGAGCGGTCCGCGCGAGGGCGCCGGCCGCCGAGTCCTGCGTCGTCGTCTGAAGGAATGCAACGATGTTCGTCATGAATGATTTGATACGGCACGTCGGCGAGAGCGTTCCGCCTGCTCGATGAGCGGCGCCGACCTCGCCCGGAGGCCGGCTGCACGCCCCGAATGTGCGTGGGCGACGTCGTCGGCGCCAAGGGTCGTGCTCGTCGAGGCCGACGCGGCCGGTCGGGCACATGCAACGTCGCCGGCGCCACGGGGTACCGGGTGCACCGTAATTGCGGAGACGCAACCCGGACGGCGGCCTCGCGCGCGACAGGGGTGACGATCGCGCCGGGCCGCCCATTGTGATGACCCTGATCCAAGGCCAGATGTCCACACCGCAACGGCTCCCGCGGCGCGATGTCCTGATCGTCTTCGGCGGCCTGCTGCTGGTGATGCTGCTGGGCGCGCTGGACCAGACGATCGTGGCGACGGCGCTGCCCACCATCGTCGGCGAGCTGGGCGGCGTCGAGCGCCTCGCATGGGTGGTGACCGCGTATCTGCTGGCGCAGACGGTCGTCACGCCGATCTACGGCAAGCTGGGCGACCTGTACGGCCGCAAGGTGGTGCTCCAGGCCGCAGTGCTGATCTTCCTCGCCGGCTCGGCGCTGTGCGGCATGAGCGCGACCATGGAGCAGCTCATCCTGTTCCGCGGCATCCAGGGGCTGGGGGGCGGCGGCCTGATCGTGACCACGCAGGCGGTGGTGGGGGACATCGTCTCGCCGCGCGACCGGGGCCGGTACCAGGGCATCTTCGGCGCGGTGTTCGGGTTCGCGAGCGTCGCGGGCCCGCTGGTGGGCGGCTACTTCACGACGCACCTCTCCTGGCGCTGGATCTTCTACATCAACCTGCCGCTCGGGCTCGTGGCGCTGGGCGTGATCGCGGCGACGCTGCCCCGGCGCGAGGAGCGGGTGCGCCGCGCAGTGGACTACGCGGGCGCGGCGCTGCTCGCCCTCACGCTCGGCCCGCTGATCCTGTTGACGGACCTGGGCGGCATCGCTTACGCGTGGACGTCGCCCCAGATCCTGGTCCTGGGTGCCATCGCGCTCCTCGCGCTCGCGGCGTTCCTCGCGGTGGAGCGGCGGGCGAAGGAGCCCGTGCTGCCGCTGCGGCTGTTCGCGAACCGCACGTTCCGGGTGACGGCTGCGATCGGGCTGATCGTCGGCTTCGCGCTGTTCGGCTCCGTGACGTACCTGCCGTTGTTCCTCCAGGTGGCGCACGGCGCGAGCCCCACGGGGTCCGGCCTCCAGATGGTCCCCATGATGGGCGGGATGCTGTTCGCGTCCATCACCTCCGGACAGATCATCAGCCGCACGGGCCGCTACAAGGTGTTCCCCATCGCGGGAACGGCGGTGACGACCGTCGGCCTGCTCCTGCTCTCGCGCATGACGCCGGACACGACGGTCGCGGGAGCATCGCTGTCCATGGCCGTCGTCGGCATCGGCATCGGGATGGTGATGCAGGTGCTGGTGATCGCGGTGCAGAACGCGGTGGATTACCGCGACCTCGGCGTGGCCACGTCCGGCGCGACGCTGTTCCGCATGATCGGCGGCGGGCTGGGCACCGCCATCTTCGGCGCGATCTTCGCCGCGCGGCTCACATCCCACCTCTCGCGCGCGTTGCCCGCGGGAACGGAGCCGGTGGTGGGCGCCGGCGCGGGCCTCGGTCCACAGATGCTCGAGGCGCTGCCCCCCGCGCTCCGGACGGTGTACGCCGACGCCGTCGCGGCTTCCCTCTCCACCGTGTTCACGACCGCGATGGTCGTCGCGCTGCTTGGCTTCCTGCTGACCTGGCTGCTGCCGGAGCGCCCGCTCCGCGAAACCGTCGCCGCCGCAGCGGGTGACCTCGGCAAGGAGGCCGAGGACATCTTCCCGATGCCGAAGGACGACGACTCGCTCTCGAAACTCGAGCGCTTCCTCTCGCTGCTCGCGGACCGCGAGGAGAAGCGCGGCTACGTCCGGGCCGTCGTCGCCCGGGCCGGGCTGGACCTGAGCCCCGCGGCGGCCTGGCTGCTGGTGCGCCTCGGGGCGGACCCGGGGCTGGACGTGGAAGCCCTCGCGCGGAGCCGCCGCATCGATCCGCGCCGGCTCGCTGCCGCGGCCGCCGAGCTGCGCGAGCGGGGGCTGGTTCTGGAGCGGCGGGCCGGCAACGGCCGCGGCCCGCGCCGCGAGATCGCCGACGAGGGTCGCGATGCGCTGCGCCGCCTGGCCGACGCCCGGCGCGCGCACCTCGCCGCTGTCATCGCAGAGTGGGAGCCGGAGCAGCGGGAGGAGATCGTCACCCGGCTCCGGCGCGTGATCGGCGAGCTGACGGAGGAGGAAGCGTCCTAAGGGCTGCCCGGAGGCCCCCCGTCCCTCAGCCGGAGAGCCCGAACGCCCTGGCGACCAGCTCGTACGACCGCAGCCGCGCCGCGTGGTCGTGGATCATGGAGGAGATCATCACTTCGTCCGCGCCGGTCTCTCCCACGAACGCCTCGATCCGCGCACGGACGGTGTCCGGGCTGCCGGCGACCAGCAGCGCGCGGTACCTCTGCACCGCGAGCAGATCCGCGGGCGTGTACTGGTACGCGATCGCCTCTTCCGGGCTCGGCAAAGGACCCAGCTCGCCGCGCTGGAGCCGCGCCCAGGCGAGGTCCATGCTGCGGGCCAGGTAGTCCGCGCGCTCGTCGGTCTCCGCGCACACCACCGCGACACCGAGGATCACGTGCGGCCGCTCGAACCACTCGGACGGCTGGAACGCCGCGCGATACGCCTCCAGCGCAGGGCCCGGCGGCGTCGGGCTGAAGTGGCTCGCGAAGCCGTAGCCCAACCCCAGTGAGCCGGCGAACCGGGCGGTGGCGCCGCTCGAACCGAGCAGCCACACGGGCGGCAGCCGCACGTCCGCAGGCACCACGCGCACGCCTTGGAACGGGTGCCCCTGGGGAAAGTCCTGCCGCGAGAGCGAGAGCAGCTCGATCACCTGCTCCGGGAACCGCTCCGGATCGAAGGGGCGGAGCGCGCTCGACGTGACGGGGTCCGTCCCCGGCGCGCGGCCGATGCCCAGGTCGATGCGTCCTGGGTGCAGCGCCTCGAGCGTGTGGAACGCCTCCGCGATGCGCAGCGGCGCGTGGTTCGGCAGCATGATTCCGCCGGAGCCCACGCGGATCCGCTCCGTCGCCGCGGCCACGTGCGCGATCAGCACTTCCGGCGAGGAGCTCGCGATGCTCGGCATGCCATGATGCTCCGCGAGCCAGAAGCGCGTGTAACCCAGGCGCTCCGCCAGCCGCGCCAGCTCGACCGTGTTGCGCAGCGCCTGCGACGCCGTCGAGCCCGAGCCCACCGGCGCGAGATCGAGGACGGACAGCGCGAACGCCATGCTCACACCGCGCACGCGCCGTCGGCGCACGCGTCGTCGGCTTCCCCTGCCTCTCCCGGCGCGCTGCGCGACGCGACTTCCTCCAGGACCTGGAGGAAGATCGACGCCGGCTGCGCACCCTCGATGGCGAACTCGCCGTCGAACACGAACGTCGGCACCGCGCGGACGCCGATGCGGCGCGCCTGCTCGAACGCCTCCCGCGCCTCCGCCAGCCCCTCATCCGACGCGAGGTACGCCTGCACGCGCGCACGATCCATCCCGACCGACGCGGCAATGTCCGCGAGCTCGTCGTGATCGGCGATGTCGACGCCGCGGGTGAAGTGCGCCTCGAACAGCTTCTCGAACAGCGCGCGCTGGACCTGCGGGCCGTACTCGCGCTCGGCCAGGCCGATCAGCCGGTGCGCGGTCAGCGTGTTGACCGACAGCGCGCGGTCCCAGTCCATCACGATTCCCTCGGCCGCCGCGTTCTCCGTCACGCGGGCGAGCATGCCGTCCACCGCGGCGCCGAACCCGCGGGCGAGGTACTGCTTCAGGGGCACGGCCTTCGCCGGCGCCTCGGGATCGAGCTGGTAGGAACGGTAGACGACGTCGACCTGGTCCGCCTGTGGGAACGCCGCCAGCGCGCGGGCGAACCGCCGCTCGCCGATGTAGCACCAGGGGCAGACGACGTCGGAGTAGATCTCGACCTTCATGGGCGGCTCCTTTCGTTCATTGCTAAACATTACAGTGCTGTGAAGGCGAGGGCAAGGGCAGGGGCCGCATGAGGAGATGAACGGGCGAGGGCGGCGGCCCTACGACCCCGGCCCTTCCGCCCGGGCGGAGAAGTGGCGGCGAGTCGCGCGTTCGCGGCGTGCTGGCCCCGTGCGCGTCGGCGTACGCGTGTGGGTGCCCGTGGCCGGAGGGTGGCAAGGCCGCCCACGGCCTCGCCCCTTGCAACGCGAACCGGGTGGCCGAACCGAGCAGCGACGCTGGGTATTAGTTCGGATGGGAGGCGGGGCGCCACGACGGGCCCCGCGGAGTGGACCGGAGCGCTTGGAGGAGGCGAGATGAGTCAGGCGCAGACCGCGCGGGCCGCGACGGTTCCCTGCCCGTTCTGCGAGACCTTGAATCGGGTGGACATGGACCGGCTGGCGGACCGGCCGAAGTGTGGGCAGTGCGGGCGGCCGCTGCTGCTGGATCGGCCGATCAAGGTGACGGAGGAGAACCTGGACCGGGTGGTCTCGGGTTCGACGGTGCCGGTGCTGGTGGACTTCTACGCCGACTGGTGCGCGCCGTGCAAGATGCTGGCGCCGGTGCTCGATGAAGTCGCGCACGCGCGCGCGGGGAGCCTGCTGGTGGGCAAGGTGGACACGGACCGCAGCCCCGCGGCGTCGGAGCGGTTCGGGGTCCGGGGCATTCCCACGCTGATCCTGTTCCGTGACGGCAAGGAGGTGGCGCGGCAGACGGGCGCGCTGCCCCGGGCGCAGTTGGAGGCCTGGCTGGCGCAGGCAGGCGCCTAGAGTGTAGAAGGGGCAGGCGCCGCGTGTGGACGCCTGCCCCCGTTTCGTCTCACGCCGCTTCTGCCTGCGCGCGCTCGACGGGCCGACCGCGCCTCTGCCACTCCTCGATCCCGCCCTCGAGGTTCAGCACCCTCTCGATGCCGCGCGCCTGGAGCAGGCCCGCCGCGATCGCGGACCGGCCGCCGCCCTGGCACTGGAGCACGACCGGCCGGTCGCGGGGGATCTCCTCGAGCCGGTCGGTCAGGTAGCCGAGGGGAATGTTGGGGACGCCCGGGATGTGGCCGGCCTCCCACTCGGCCTGGCCGCGCACGTCCACCACGGCAACGTCGCCCGCCTCCATGCGGCGCGCCAGCTCGTCCACGGTGATCCGCGCGGTGGTCTGGAGCGAGCGTCCCGCGCCGGTCCACGCCTCCAGCGCATCGGTGCCGAAGTAACCAGCGATGCCATCGAGGCCGATCATGGCGAGGTCGCGGACGGCCTCGTCGATGGCGGCGGGCCGCTGCTGCTCATCCACGATCAGGTAGAACGGCCGGTCGTACGGCACGAACCAACCCGCCCACGTGTTGAAGCTGCGGTTGAGCGGGATGCCGAGGGTGCCGGGGATGTGGCCGTCGGCGAACGACGGCTCCAGGCGCGTGTCGACGACCAGAGCGCCGGCGTCCATCACGTCGGTGATCCGCGCGCCGGGCAGCCGCTCCGGCCGGCGGAAGCCGCCGAGGATGGGCGGTCCCTCCTTGTTGATGCGCTTCATCTGGGCGAAGTAGCGCGGCGGCTCGGGCTGCCCCGCCAGCACCTGTCGGACGAACTCCTCCTCGTCCTCGATCGCGAACGCCCAGTTGAACAGCTTCTCGTAGCCGAGCGTGGACTGCGGCACCGCGCCCAGCGCCTTGCCGCACGCGCTGCCCGCGCCGTGCGCGGGCCAGATCTGGAGGTAGTCCGGCAGCGCCTTGAAGCGCTGCAGGCTGTGGAACAGCGCGCGCGCGCCGGCCACCATGGTGCCCGCGTAGCCGGCCGCCCGCTCCAGCAGGTCGGGCCGGCCGACATCGCCCACGAACACGAAGTCGCCCGTGAAGACGCCCATGGGTCGGTCCGCGCCCGCGGTGTCCGTGACCAGGAACGCGATGTGCTCCGGCGTGTGGCCGGGCGTGTGCATCACATCGATGCGCACGTTGCCGACCATGAAGCTGTCGCCATCCTTCAGCAGCACCGCGCCTGCTTCCTCGGCGAACGCGTACTTCCAATCCTCGCCGCCCTGGTCCGAGAGGTAGAGCTTCGCGCCGGTGCGCGCGGCCAGCTCCCGGCTGCCCGAGACGTAGTCCGCGTGGATGTGGGTCTCGGTCACGTGCGTGATGCGCAGGCCGTGCGCCTCCGCTTCGTCGATGTATTGCTGGACATCCCGGTTGGCGTCCACCACCAGCGCCTCACCCGTGGCGGGGCAGCCGACCAGGTAGCTCGCCTGCGCGAGCTTTTCGTCGTAGAACCGCTTCAAGAACATGATCCCTCTCCGTGTCGAGGTCCGTGATCCGCCGCCCGCTCAGTCCCTCACCGCCTCAGGAACCGCGGCGCCCGCATCCCCTGCGGGAAGGACCACGCCCCGGTTCTGAAACAGGATCAGGCCGCCCATGATGACGAGGAGCACGGCGAACGCGCGCCGCAACGCTTCCTGCGGGACGAAGCGTACGAGCGACGTACCGACCAGGACCCCTGTCACCGTCACGGCCGTGAACAACCCCACGAACGCCCACTGCACCTCGACCTGCCCGAGGTAGCCGGAGAAGCCCGCGGCCGCGTTCAACGCGATGACCACCAGCGAGGTGCCCACCGCCTGCTTCATCGGCAGCCTGCCGAGCAGCACCAGCGCGGGAACGATGAGGAACCCTCCGCCCACGCCGACGAGCCCGGTCAGCACGCCGACGGCGATCCCCTGGAGTGCCACGAGCCCGGATCGCATCCCGGCCGCGGCGGGCGCGACGTCGTCCACCGCGGCGGCTGCCGGAGAACGACGCCGGAACATGAACGCCGCCGCGACCAGCATCACGACCGCGAAGAGCGCGAGCTGCGCGGCGGCGCTGAAGAACGCTGCCAGACGGGCGCCCAGGTACGCCCCCAGCATTGCGACCGCGCCGAAGACCAGCGCGACGCGGAGGTTCACGTTTCCTGCGCGCCAGTGGCCCGCCGCGCCGACCGAGCTCGTCACGCCCACCACGGCCAGGCTCATGGCAATGGCCTCCTTGGCGCCGAACCCCAACACATAGACGAA
>Ga0207864_1004712_pt1 | contig 10089 bp, 8 predicted proteins | sample HigsolmetaAR202D_FD_184834 | JGI IMG/M metagenome (GOLD analysis project Ga0207864, IMG submission 184834) | Ionic liquid and high solid enriched microbial communities from the Joint BioEnergy Institute, USA - AR20-2-D (SPAdes) (version 2) ...
ACCGTGGCTATTCAACGCTTTGCTCAACCTCGCGGGATGGGGGGTGGAGGAGGGGGGCGGGTTCTGGCTGCGGGTGGACCGCGGCCATTTGCTTCGCGCGGCTCTGCTGCCAGGTGACGAAGGCCATCGCTGCGGCCGTCGCGCCGAAGAGGATCATCGCGATCACGTTCACCTCGACCGGGATGCCGCGTTGCGCGGCGCCGAAGATGTAGAGGGGGAAGGTGACCGTGGTCCCGGAGTTGAAGTTCGAGATCACGAAGTCGTCGATCGAGAGCGCGAAGGCGAGCATCGCGCCGCCGAGCACGCCGGGCATGATCAGCGGCAGGGTGACGAGGCGGAAGGTCTGCAGCGGCGTGGCGCCGAGGTCCTGCGCCGCCTCCTCCAGGTGGCGGTCGAAGCCGATCAGCCGTGAGCGCACCACCACGACCACGAAGCTGATGCAGAACATCACGTGGGCGATCAGCAGCGTCTGGAACCCGAGCGGCGGCGCGTTGAGGATGAGGAAGAAGGAGAGCAGGGCCGCCCCCATCACCACCTCCGGCGTCGCCATCGGGATCACGATCAGGAAGTTGGCGGCGCGGCGGCCGAAGAACCGGTGCCGCACCAGCGCCAGCGCCATCAGCGTCCCGATGGCGGTCGAGACCGCCGTCGCCAGCAGCGCCAGCCTGACGCTCGTCCACAGGGCCGAGGTCAGCTCGGGGATCCCGAACGCGTTGCGCCAGTGCTCGAGCGTGAACCCGACCCAGGTGAAGTTGTAACGGCCGGCCGGGTCGTTGAACGAGAACATGAGGATGACCGCGATCGGGATCAGCATGTAGACGACGACCAGCGCCGCGACGACGGTCACCGCGTGCTCGCGCAGCAGCCGCCAGGCGCGCGCCGCGCGCCCCTCGCGCCCGCCCGCCGGCGCCACGCGTGCGCCGCTCACCGGGGCTCCTCCCCCATCAGCGCCTCCGAGCCGGCGAAGCGGATGTAGAGCAGGACGACGACCATGATCGCCGCCATCAGCACGAAGGAGAGCGCCGCCGCCGACGGGTAGTCGGCCTGTTTCAGGTACAGCGACTGCACCACGTTGCCGATCATCTGGTTGCTGGCGCTGCCAAGGAACTGCGCGTTGACGTAATCGCCGGAGGCGGGGATGAAGGTGAGCAGGGTGCCGGCGACGATCCCCGGCGCCGAGAGCGGCAGCGTCACCCGCCAGAACGCCTGCGCCGCGGAGGCGTAGAGGTCCTTCGCCGCCTCGATCAGGCGCTCGTCCAGCCGCTCGAGGCTGGCATAGATCGGCAGCACCATGAAGGGGAGGAAGTTGTAGGTGAGGCCGGCGATCACGGCGCCGCCGGTCGCCAGCACGTGCCCGCCCGGGGCCAGCCCGAGGAAGTCGAGCGCCTTCGTCACCGGGCTCTGGTCAGCGAGGATCGTCTCCCAGGCGAGGGTGCGAACCAGGTACGTGGTCAGGAAGGGCGCGATCACCGCGAACAGCAGCAGGTTGCGCCAGCGCCCGGCACGGAACGCGATCACGTAGGCGAGCGGGTAGGCGAGCAGCAGCGCGAACAGCGTCGCCAGCCCGGCGTACACGAACGAGCGCACGAAGTGCTCGTCGTACAGCGAGAGCGCGTCCGTGTAGTTGGACCACTCCCAGGAGAACTCGAGGCTGCCGACGACGCCCGACTCCAGCGAGAGCCGCCCCATGTAGAAGAGCGGCACGACGAAGAAGACGAGCAGCCAGGCGGCGCCGGGCGCCAGCAGCGCGTAGGGGAGGGCGCGGCGGCCGATCCTCACCGTCCCGGGCCCGCGGCGGCTCTCGGTGGCCCGGGGCACCGCCTCACCCGGTCAGCACCGCCTCGAAGGCGGCGGTCACGTTCCGTTCTTCCTCGCCGGTCGGCGTCGGCTGGATGGTGCAGTTCCTGGTGAACTCCTCGTCGGGGAAGATCAGCGGGTTCTTCGCCAGCGCCGGTTCGCGCCGCTCGAGGATCTCTTTCACCCCCTGCACCGGCGTCACGTAGTTGACGTACGCGGCGATGTTCGCCTGCACGGCCGGCCTGTAGACGTAGTCGATCCAGGCCTCGGCGGCGGTCGGGTTCGGCGCCCCGACCGGGATCACCATGTTGTCCGACCACAGGATGCAGCCCTCGGTCGGCATCCGCCACTCGATGTTCGGGTTGTCGGCCTGCAGCTGGACCGCGTCCCCGGACCACCCGATCACCGCCGCCGCGTCGCCGCTGGTCAGGTCGCGGGCGTAGTCGTTGCCGGTGAAGCGGCGGATCTGGCCCGACTCGACCGCGCCCTTGATTTTGTCGATCGCGGCGAGCCAGTCACCTTCGTCCGCCTCGGCGGGGTCGATCCCCATGCACTTCATCACCAGCGGGACCGTGTCCCGCATCTCGGTCAGCATCTCGACCTGGCCCCGGTACCTGGGGTTGAAGAGGTCGCAGATCGAGCGCACGTCGGGCGCCAGGTCGGTGCGCACGGTCAAACCGGTCATCCCGCTCTGCCACGGGGCCGTGAACTCCCGCTCCGGGTCGTAGGCGGGGCTGCGCAGCTCCTCGCGCAGGTTGCGCGTGAAGCTCGGCAGGCCCGCCTGGTCGAAGTCCTGCAGGTAGCCGAGCTCGCGCATTTTGTTCGCCATCCAGTCGGTGACGATGAACAGGCTGCGCCCGCCGGCTTCCCCCTGCGAGAGGAGGGGCTGCATCTTGCCGAAGAACTCGACGTTGTCGTTGACGTCTTCGATGTACTTGACCGAAACGCCGCTCGCCCGCTCGAACCCGGCGACGGTCCCTTCGTCGATGTAGAGCGGCCAGTTGGAGATCGTCACGCTGCCGGACGGCTTCCCTTCCAGCTGCACCTGCGGCGCCTCGTCGGCGCCGCCGCCCTCGATGCCGCCGCCCCCGCCGCCGCAGGCCGCCAGGGCCAGGGCCAGGGCCGCCAGCAGGGCCAGGGCGGCGACCGACGCCGCCGCGCGCCTGCGCCGTGCCGCGCCCATCAGACCGTCTCCCGGGCCGTCGGCGCCGCCGCCACCGCCGCGGCCGGCTCGCCGTCCGCGCGCCCCGAGCCCCGCAGCACGTGCATGTGGCCCGGCTCCCAGCTCAGCTCCACCCGTGCGCCGCCGCCGGGCAACCGCTGCCGCTCGTCCTCGTCCGCGTTGGGGACCAGGGCCGTCATCCGCACCCCGTCCCCGAGGTCGACCGTGATCTGGGTCGCGGTGCCCAGGTACAGGGAGCTCTGCACCACGCCTTCGATCCGCGGCAGGCCGTTGCCGGCCGCCGGGGCGTCGTCGACCGTGCGGACGCGCAGCTTCTCCGGCCGCACGACCGCCCAGCAGCCGTCCCCGGCGCCGAGCCCGGCGGTGTCGGCGGGCAGCTCCGGCCCGCTGCGCAGCCGCACCCGACCCGGCGCGCAGACCGCCGCCGGCATCAGGTTGGAGACGCCGATGAAGCCGGCGACGAAGGTGGTCGCGGGGCGGTCGTAGACGTCCTCCGGGATGCCGACCTGCTCGACCCGGCCGTGGCTCATCACCGCGATCCGGTCGCTCATCGTCAGCGCCTCCTCCTGGTCGTGGGTGACGTAGACGAAGGTGATCCCGACCTCGCGCTGGATCCGCTTCAGCTCCACCTGCAGGCCCTTGCGCAGCTTCAGGTCCAGCGCCCCGAGCGGCTCGTCCAGCAGCAGCACCTTGGGCAGGTTGACCAGCGCCCGCGCCAGCGCCACCCGCTGCTGCATGCCGCCCGACAGCCGCGCCGGGCGCCGCTGCGCCTCGCCGCTCAGCCCCACGCGCTCCAGCTCCCGCCCCACCCGCTCGGCGATCTCCGCCTTGTCGACGCCCTTGCGCCTCAGCCCGAAGGCGACGTTGGCCTCGACGCTCAGGTGGGGGAACAGCGCGTAGCTCTGGAAGACCGTGTTGGTCGGCCGCCGGTGCGGCGGCAGGTGGGCGACGTCCTCGCCCTCGATGCGGATCTCCCCCGCGTCGGGGCGCTCGAAGCCGGCGATCATCCGCAGCGTCGTCGTCTTGCCGCAGCCGCTCGGGCCGAGCAGGGTGAAGAACTCGCCCGAGGCCAGGTCGAGGCTGACGGCGTCGACCGCGGCGACGGCGCCGAAGCGCTTCGTCACCCGGCGCAGCTCGACGCTCGACGGGGCGGCCGGGTGCACCGCGGGCGATTGTGGGCTGTCCTGGGTCGTGACAGCCTCCCTTCCTGGTTGCAGGCCCACCTCCGACGGTACGCCCACCGGGCAGAAAGGGCAAGTATCAGATGTCCTAAATGCATATCGGGCGTTTGTACGAAACGAACAACGGGTAGCCGCGGCCTTGACCGAAAGTTCCCTTGTGCGCGCCGCGCGAGACCGTCTAGCGTTGTCCAGAACGTCGTAGATCCAGAGGAGGGCGCATGGCCACCGCTCCGCAGTCCGTCGACACCGAGGCCCAGCGCCTCGCCCGCCGCCACCTCTGGATGCACTTCTCGCGCATGGGCGCCTACGGGCCCGGGCACGAGATCCCGGTCATCACTCGCGCCGACGGCTGCTACGTCTACGACGAGCACGGCAACCGCTACCTGGACGGCCTCTCCGGCTTGTTCTGCGTCAACGCCGGCCACGGGCGGGCCGAGATCGGCGAGGCCGTGGGGCGCCAGATGGCCGAGCTGGACTTCTACACGCTGTGGAGCTACGCCCACCCGCGCGCGATCGAGCTCGCCGCGCGGCTCGCCGCCCTGGCGCCGGGGGACCTGAACCGCGTCTTCTTCACCTCCGGCGGCTCGGAGGCGGTCGAGTCGGCGCTGAAGCTGGCCCGCAACTACCACCGCATGCGCGGCAAGGGCCAGAAGCACAAGGTGATCGCGCGCGAGGTCGCCTACCACGGCACCTCGCTCGGGGCGCTCGCGGCGACCGGGATCACCGGCCTGCGCTCCCAGTTCGAGCCGCTGGCGCCGGGCGGCTGCCACGTCCCGAACACCAACGCCTACCGCCTGCCCGCGGGTCGCGACCCGCTCTGGGCCGCGGACGCGATCGAGGAGCGGATCGAGTTCGAGGGCCCGGACACGGTCGCCGCGGTGATCCTCGAGCCGGTGCAGAACGCGGGCGGCTGCTTCGTGCCTCCCGAGGGCTACTTCCGGCGCGTGCGTGAGATCTGCGACCGCCACGACGTGCTGCTCGTCTCCGACGAGGTGATCTGCGCCTGGGGCCGGATCGGCCACTGGTTCGGCTGCGAACGCTTCGGCTACGTGCCGGACCTGATCACGGTCGCCAAGGCGCTCACCTCCGCCTACGCGCCGATGGGGGCGGTGATCGCCTCCGACGCGGTGGCGGCGCCGTTCATGGAGGGCGACGCCTCCTTCGCCCACGGCTTCACCTTCGCCGGCCACCCGGCCGCCGCCGCCGCGGCGGCGGCCAACCTCGACATCTTCGAGCGCGAGGACCTCTGCGGCCGGGTGCGGGAGAAGGAGGGGGAGTTCCGCGCCATGCTGGAGAGCCTGCGCGAGCTGCCGATCGTCGGCGACGTGCGCGGCGCCGGCTACTTCCAGGCGATCGAGCTGGTGAAGGACAAGGAGACGAAGGAGAGCTTCGACGACGAGGAGTCGGAGCGGCTGCTGCGCGGCTACCTCTCCGGCGAGCTGTACCGCCGCGGCCTGATCTGCCGCGCCGACGACCGCGGCGACCCGGTGGTGCAGCTGGCGCCGCCGCTGATCGCCGGCCGCGAGCAGTTCGAGGAGATCCACGACGTGCTCTCGGGGGTGCTCGCCGACGCCTGGGAGCGGACGGTCGGGTAGCGATGCTGACGGTCGCGGAGCTGCTGGACGAGGTCGGCCTGGAGCTTGCCGCCGGGCACCGGTCGGCCGACGCGCCGGTGCGCTGGGTGCACATCTCCGAGATCGAGGACCCGACGCCGTGGCTGTCGGGCGGCGAGCTGATGCTCACCACCGGCATCCCCCTCACCGGCGCCGCCAAGCAGCGCGCCTTCATCCGCCGCCTGGCCGACAGCAACCTCGCCGGGCTGGGGCTGGGGACCGGGTTCACCCATCGCAAGCTGCCCAAAGCGCTGGTCGAGGAGGCGGAGCGGCTCGACTTCCCGCTCTTCGAGGTGCCTTACTCGACGCCGTTCATCGCCATCACCGAGAAGGCGTTCACGCGCCTGGTCAACGAGCAGTACGAGGTGCTGCGGCGCGGCATCTCCGTGCAGCGGCGGCTCGAGCAGCTGGTCCTGGAGGAGCGCGGGCTGGAGGAGATCGCGGCGACGATCTCCTCCGCGGTCGGCGGCGCCGTGGCGATCCTCGACGGCCGCGGCGAACGGCTGGCCGGGCGCGCCTTCCGCCGCCGCCTCTCGGCCGACGCGATCGCCGCCATCCGCCGCGAGGCGCTGCGCCACGCCGGCGACGCCCGGCCGTTCGCGCCCTCGCACCCCTCGGTGGCCGGCCGCGCCCTAGCCCACCCGGTCGTCTCCCCGGGCGGCGGGCCGCCGCAGGCCTGGGTGGTGATCGTGCGCGACGCCGAGGGCCTCGGCGACTTCGAGCGGCTGATCGTGCAACAGGCGGTCGCCGTCGTCGCCCTGGAGCTGATGCGGCGCCGCGTCGCCCGCGAGACCGAGCGGCGGTTGGCCGGCGACGTGCTCGCCGCGGCGCTCGGCGGGCGCATGGAGCCGGCCGAGCTGCGGCGGCGGCTGGAGCCGTTCGGGATCGGCGAGGAGGCGGCGGTGCTCGTCTTCTCGCTCGAGCACCCGGCCGCCGCGAGCGGCGCGCTCGAACACGCGCTGGAAGGGGATGCCTGCCCGGCCGTCGTCGCTCCCTACTCGATCCGCGACCGCGAGCTGTTGTGCGCGATCGTCGACGCTGCTGACCGCGACCCGCTCGACGTCGCCGCCGAGGCGCGCCGCGAGCTGATCGCCGAGCGCGGCCCGGTGCGTGCCGCGGCCAGCCGCCCGGCGCCGCCGGAGCGCTTGCGCCACGCCTTCCACGAGGCGCGCTGCGCCCTCGAAGCGACCTCGTTCAGCAACGGCTCCTCGCCGGAGGTCGCCTCCTGGCGCGACCTCGGCGCCTTCACGCTGCTGCTCTCGATCCAGGACGACGAGGCGCTGAAGCTCTACTGCGACAGCGTCCTCGGCCCGATCGAGAACGGGGACGAGGAGTACGGCGGCGAGCTGCTGCGCTCGCTGGAGGCGTTCATCGAGCAGAACGGGCAGTGGGAGCGGGCGGCGCGCGCCGTCTACTGCCACCGCCACACCCTGCGCTACCGGATGCGCAAGGTGGAAGAGCTGACCGGGCGCGACCTCTCGCGCGCCCACGACCGGATCGAGTTCTGGCTGGCGCTGCGGGCGAGGGACCTGGTCACGTGAGCCCGGGGAGCTGAGATGCGGATCGGGGTCCCGGCCGAGATCAAGACCGACGAGTACAGGGTCGCGATCACGCCGGCCGGGGTCCGGGAGCTGGTCGAGCGCGGCCACGAGGTGGTGGTCGAGGCGGGGGCGGGCGCCGGCAGCGCGATCGCCGACGCCGAGTTCGCCGCCCAGGGCGCGGCGCTCGCCCCCCGTCCGCAGGAGGTCTTCGAGCGGGCGGACCTGATCCTCCACGTCAAGGAGCTGCAGCCGGAGGAGATCGCGCTGCTGCGCCCGGGGCAGGCGCTGTTCACCTACCTGCACCTGGCGCCGGACCCGGCGCAGGCGCGGGCGCTGTGCGCCTCGGGCGCGACCTGCATCGCCTACGAGACGGTCGAGGACGCGCGCGGGCGGCTGCCGCTGCTGGCGCCGATGAGCGAGATCGCGGGCCGGATCGCGACCCAGGCGGGCGCCTTCATGCTCGAGCGGCCGCTGGGCGGGCGCGGCATCCTGCTCGGCGGCGTGCCGGGCGTGGCGGCCGCCGACGTGGTGGTGATCGGCGGCGGCGTGGTCGGCATGAACGCGGCCTTCATCGCGATCGGGATGGCGGCCGACGTGTTCGTCGTCGACAAGTCGATCGACCGCCTGCGGGAGCTGGACGCCGCCCTCGGCGGGCGCTGCTCGACCGTCCACGCGACCACGCTGGCGGTGGAGGAGCTGCTGCCGCGCGCCGACCTGGTCATCGGCGCGGTGCTGGTCCCCGGCGCCCGGGCGCCGTTCGTGGTGCGGCGGGAGCAGCTGGCGCTGATGAAGCCGGGCGCGGTGCTGGTCGACGTGGCGATCGACCAGGGCGGCTGCTTCGAGACCTCGCGCCCCACGACCCACCGCCGGCCCACCTTCGAGGTCGACGGCATCGCCCACTACTGCGTCGCCAACATGCCCGGCGCGGTCCCGATCACCGCCACGCGGGCGCTCACCAACGCGACCCTGCCATACGTGCTGGAGCTGGCCGACCGCGGCGTCGTCGAGGCGACGCGACGCGACCCCGGGCTGCGGCTCGGGGTCAACGTCGCCGGCGGGCGGATCACCCACCCCGCGGTGGCCGAAGGCGTGGGGCTGGGCTACGTGCCGGTGGAGGAAGCGCTGGGGACGGGCGCGGCGGGCCGGGCCGAGTGGGCGGACGGCGGAGGCGTGGGCGCGTGAGCGGCGGGTACAGGCGAACCGGGAGCGGATCGAGATGGCGACGGCGGCGAAAGCGGAGCTGAGGAACTTCATCGGCGGCGAGCCGGTGGAGGCGGAAGGCGGCGGCGAGGACGTCGTCAACCCCGCCACCGGGGAGGCGATCGCGACGGCGCCGCTGTCGACGAAGGCCGACGTCGACCGCGCGGTCGCGGCCGCCAGGCGGGCCTTCGAGGGCGGCGGCTGGGCGACGGCCCCGCCGGCCGAGCGGGCGCGGGCGCTGCTGCGGATGGCGGACCTGGTCGAGAGCCGCGGCGAGGAGATCGCCGACCTGGAAGCGGCCGACGCGGGCAAGCCGCGCGCCGCCGTGGCGGAGGACGAGGTCCCGGTGATGGCCGACCAGCTGCGCTTCTTCGCCGGCGCGGCGCGCTGCTTGGAGGGGCGCGCGGCGGGCGAGTACATGGAGGCGCACACCTCCTTCGTGCGCCGCGAGCCGGTCGGCGTCGTCGGCCAGGTGACGCCCTGGAACTACCCGCTGATGATGGCGGTTTGGAAGCTCGGCCCGGCGCTCGCGGCCGGCAACACGGTGGTCCTCAAGCCGGCCGAGACGACCCCGGTGACGACGCTGCGCTTCGCCGAATGGTGCGCGGAGATCCTGCCGCCCGGGGTGCTGAACGTCGTCGGCGGCCACGGCGAGCCGACCGGCGCGGCGCTGGTCACCCACCCGGAGGTGGAGATGGTCTCCCTGACCGGCTCGCCGGAGACCGGGAAGTGGATCGCCCGCGCCGCCGCCGACTCGCTGAAGCGCGTCCACCTGGAGCTGGGCGGCAAGGCGCCGGTGGTCGTCTTCGACGACGTGGAGATGGAGGCGGCGCTGGAGACGATCGCCGGCACCGGCTACTACAACGCCGGCCAGGACTGCACCGCGGCGACGCGGGTGCTCGCCTCGGCGCCGGTCTACGACGACGTGGTCGCGGGGCTGGCGGCGCAGGCGGGCGGCCTGGTGATGGGGGACACGATGCGGGCGGGCACGACGCTCGGGCCGCTCAACTCGAAGCGCCAGCGCGAGCGGGTGGTCGGCTTCCTGGAGCGGCGCCCGAGCCGGGCGGAGGTGGTGACCGGAGGCGCGCAGCCGGACCTGCCGGGGTTCTTCCTCGAGCCGACCGTGGTCGCGGGGCTGGAGCAGGGCGACGAGATGGTCCAGCGGGAGATCTTCGGCCCGGTGATCACCGTGCAGCGCTTCGACGACGAGGCGAAGGCGATCGAGTGGGCGAACGCGACCCGCTACGGGCTCGCCTCCTCGGTCTGGACGCGGGACGTCGGCCGCGCGCTGCGGGTCGCCAACGCGTTGCGCTTCGGCTGCGTGTGGATCAACGACCACATCCCGCTGGTCGCCGAGATGCCGCACGGCGGCCGGAAGGAATCCGGCTACGGCAAGGACCTCTCCGTCTACGCGCTGGAGGACTACACCGAGATCAAGCACGTGATGATCAACCTCGCCTGATCTCGTCCCCGCCGTCGCCCCCACCCGACCGCCGACCACCGCCCCTGCCCCCCGCCCCCGCTCCCCGCCCGACGCCCCGGCTCCCCGCCCGAACTGCATCAACTTTGCGCCC
>Ga0207864_1004714_pt1 | contig 10087 bp, 8 predicted proteins | sample HigsolmetaAR202D_FD_184834 | JGI IMG/M metagenome (GOLD analysis project Ga0207864, IMG submission 184834) | Ionic liquid and high solid enriched microbial communities from the Joint BioEnergy Institute, USA - AR20-2-D (SPAdes) (version 2) ...
AGTTTCGACGCCACGGCGAAGATCAAGGGCGAGGAGGTGAACGGCCACCCCGTCCGCGACTGGCCCCCCTACCTGCGCATGGATCAGGCAACAATCGACTTAGTCGCTCGCCGCTGGCGCGAATACGGGTTTTGAGTGAGAACAGGAGGATGCAGAGAAGAGCAGAGGAAAAAGGCACATAGGCACATCGACACAAAGAAGATTCCCTTCGTGTCAATGCCCGCCCCTAAGCGGGGCGAAGGGCGGGATCACGATGCGAATACGGAGTCTCCCTTCACTCCTCAACCTCCCCCACCCTCACCTTCTCGCCCTTCCCTTCGCGTCCTTCTGTTCCCCCCGCGCAGCGTCTTGCGTTGATCAAACGGTTCGGCAGGTGCAGATGCAGCGGAACCGCCCGGTCCGCAGGGAACTCGATCCCCCGTGTCCGGCGCTCCGCGGCTGTCCTGCGAACGAAACGGGCGACCACCCACACCCAGCAGGCAGCCACAATTCCTGCATACGTCAAAAGTTCCACGCGAACCATACGTCGATCCTTTACAGCCTTAAAAGGCTGCGAAGAATCTTCCCGCGACATGGGACACGCGAACAGACACAATCCGATAGAATTGTGCCCATTACAGCGAATATCCGAGCAACTGTACTGGTCAGCAATCGCACCATCTGTATCTGCACACCCTTGCGCACGGCTCGTATGCTGCCCAGTCGTCGGTTAGCCGCGTGAACCCTGCTCCCTGAACTCGTACTCCTGTTACAGGCCCCCCATGGCACTGACCTCGCTTGAACGCACCTCAGACCAACCGCTTTACGAGCAGGTGGCCCATCGCATCGCGCAGATGATCCATGCCCAGGCGCTGCGGCCGGGCGACCGCGTGCCCTCGGTTCGGCGGTTGCACCGACAGATGTCGGTGAGCATCTCGACCGTGTTGGAGGCGTATCGCCTGCTGGAGGCGTGGCGGCTGATCGAAGCGCGGCCGCAATCGGGCTACTTCGTTCGGCCGTACGCGCCGGTGACCCCGCCCGAGCCCGGTCCCAGTGCCCCATCGGGACAGGCCTGCCATGTCGACGTGCGCAGCCTGGCGCTGCGGCTGACGCAGGCGGCCGGTCGGGATGATGTCATCAAACTTGGTGCCGCGGTCCCATCACCGAAGCTGCTTCCCACCCAGCGTCTGAACCGGTTGCTCAGCCAGGTGGTGCGGCGTGAACCGGACCTGGCGCACACGTATGACGCCCCTCCGGGCTGCAAAAAGCTGCGCGAGCAGGTCGCCCGCCGGATGCTGGACGCCGGCTGTACCATTTCGCCACACGACATCCTCACGACCACCGGCGCCACCGAAGCCATGTGCCTGGCGCTGCAGGCAACGACAACGCGCGGCGACAGCGTTGCCATCGAATCACCCTGTTACTTCGGCATCCTCGAGACGCTCGAAGCACTGGGGGTGCGAGCGCTGGAGCTACCGACCCATCCGCGCGAAGGGATCGACCTACGGGCACTGGAGGAAGCCATGGCGAACAAGCGCGTGAAGGCGGTTGCGCTGAGCGCCAACTTCAGCAACCCACTCGGCGGGCTGATGCCTGACTCGCACAAAAAACGAATCGCTCAGCTTGCCCAGCAGTACGACATTCCTGTCATCGAGGATGACTGCTATGGTGATCTGCCGTTTGACACCCAGCGGCCCAAGGCGATCAAGGCGTTCGACCGCTCGGGTCACGTGATCTACTGCGCGACGGTAAGCAAAACCCTTTCGCCGGGATTGCGGGTGGGCTGGTGTGCGCCGGGCCGCTGGATGGAGCGTGTGGAGCAGTTGAAGCTGGCAACCTCGCACGGCAGCGCGGTGGCGCCGCAACTGGCGGTGGCAGCTTTTCTGGCGAGTGGCGGATACGACCGACACTTGCGCAAGCTGCGACGCACCTACCTCGATCACGTTCGGCTGGTCAGTGCGGCCGTGGCACGCTATTTCCCACAGGGCACACGCATGACCCGCCCGGCTGGTGGACATTTGCTGTGGATCGAGCTGCCCGAGATGGACAGCATTGAACTGCACGAGGCTGCCATCGCACGCAACATCAGCATCGCACCGGGGCCACTCTTTTCGCCCACGGGTCGATACCGCAACTGCCTGAGGCTGAACTGCGCGATTCCCTGGTCGGATGAGGTGGAACGCGCCATCGCCACCCTTGGCGAACTGGCCAAGCAGAACACTCGGAGCACCGAGAACTGATTCGAATCAGGCGGCGACGCGGCGGTGCAGTTCCTGCGCAGCCACATATTTGTCGTTGATCGCCAACGCGCGCTGGGCAGCCTCCGCGGCTCGCACCGCATCGTTCAGCGCTTCACGACAGATGCCAAGGTGATAGTACGTGTCCGCCCGGTCGGGGTAGCGGCGGGCGTGCGCTTCGAACGTCGCAGCCGCTTTTTCCAGCAGTTTCTGCAGAGGCGATTCGGTCAGTCGCGGCGCAGGGCGCTGTTTCGCCGCCAGTGCCATCGTCACGTGCCGCCAGTGTTCCGCGAGCATCTGTCGACGCTGCCAGCGCGTGCCCAGGAGCAGCACCTGTCGCATCGCCCGCCGCGCCACACCATGCTTTTCCGCCGCAAGGGCGCAGACCAGCAGCCCCGCCCACGCCTGCAGATCATCATGTCGCAATCGCGTGATCCGCCACCAGCAGCGCCCCGCCTCCGGCAGTCGGCCTGCGTGCATGAGCACGCGCGCCAAAGCGGGCATCGCCCGACCATGCACACGACTGTCCAGTGCAATCGCCGCCTGCAGATGTTCGATCGCTCCTTCGATATCGCCCATCTCGTCCGCCAGTTCACCCGCTTCCAGACGAATGATCGCGTGTTCCGGCCATTCCTCCTGCAGATCCGCATAGAGCGCCTGCGCATCAGCCAGCCGCCCCACCTGTCGATACATGCGTGCGGTCAGCAGCCGCTGCTGACGTTCCAGTCGGCGAATGGGTTGCATCCATGCTGCTTCGATCTGCCTCAGGTTCATGGTCGATGTCATCCTTGTCCTCAACCGTGTTCAGGCTGCCAGTTCATTCGCCAGCGATTGCACCACCGGATGGTGTGGTTCCTGTTCCTGCCATCGCCGCAGACGTTCGCGTGCCGCGTTACGATCACCCCGGGCGAACTGTCGTCGTATCAGGGCCGCCAGCACATCGCGATAGCCTGGATGACGCTGAGCAGTCCGATCAAGCACCTCCAGCGCTGCCGGCCCCACGGTCGGGTCGTCCTCGATCTTCGCCAGCACGATCGCCAGTGGTGCGTAATAGGGTTCGATCCGCAATCCGCGATGCGTCCACCGCCGGGCTTCATCCTCATCGCCCAGCAACAACGACAGCTCCGCCATCGCCTCGCAAAGGAGCAGCATCTGCCGTGGCTCATGAACATCGCGGGCCATGTAACCGATCGCTTCGCGCAGCAGACGCACGCTGTGCAGGTCCGCTCGCACTTTCTGGGCCGCGACCAGGGTGGGCATGACGTGGATCGCCCCGATCAGTTCGCCCGCCAGCGCCTCCACTTCTGCATCCGTGACGATCGGCAGCGACCCCACACCCGGCGCTTCCATCGCACGCAGCCACAGTTCGACGCGCGGATCAAAGCCATGCTCATGGTGCAACTGATCGACGCAGGCTCGCGCCTCGTCCCACCGTTCCAGTTCCATGAGCACGGCGATGCGCGCCTGCAGCACATCGAGGTCGCGCTCGTCTGCTTCGGCCAGAATGGTCAGCGCGGTTTCCAGTTCACCGCGCTGGGCGAGTAGGCCCGCGAGCATAACCCGGGCCGCGGTGGGACAGTCCGGCCGGCGCCGCCAGTCGTTCAGCTCCAGTTCAACCGCAGCCGCCTGTCCCGTCCGCGCCGCCTCTGCCAGCACCGCCAGCCGTTCGTGATCGTCCATAGGCATGGAATGAGAGTCCGAGTGCGCCTTTCGCACCGGTTGTATCGGCGATAACGGCTGGGCGGGTTAGTGGCCCAAAGAGGTGAGTAGTTGGATTAGGTGAGGGCGCGAACCCCCGGGAAAGCCCTACCTACAACTATTTCTTATTGAAATATTTGCGGTCACTCACATTATCGCAAGAGTTCGGGACGTTCTCCCTCACCCAGTCTCTCCCAGAGGGAGAGGAGGTTGTACATCTTTCACCGCTTCAACAGCAGCCGTGCGCGTGGGCCGTCGATCCAGATGCGCTGGAATGGTCCGTCCGCCACGTCGCTGGGCAGCCCCATCCCCAAGCCCGAAACGGTCGGCAGCAACAGGTTCATCCCGAGTACACCGTCCAGCGTCACCGTTTCACCGGAATCCTGCTTCGTGCTCACATCCTTAATCAGTACATGCGCGTTGTGGTATTCGATGATGCGGCCGTCTGCAGCCTTGATGCGCAGCACATCGATGCGGAACCCCGGAGCAGGGGTGATCTGCCCGCCGATGCCGCCCAGTGGCAGTGAGAAGTCCGGCTGCCGTGTCAGCTTGCCCTCAGCGGTGAGCAGCCCGATTGCTTTGGCCTGGCGGGTTGAGATCATGCTTGCCGGTGCGCCGGTATCGAGCAACCAGTCACCCGTTGCCGAGGCGTTTCCCTGCTGAATGGCCACGCCGGGCACCACGAAGTTTTCCGACAGCGTCGGCTTCGCACCGCGATCAGCCGGGTTGCGCTGCCGGGTATAGTCCACCCGCTTGAGCGGCACGATCAGGTCAACGCCCGGCGGCTGATACCGACCATCGAACAGCCGCACCGCTGGTCCTACCCCCACCCGATCGAGCTGAGCGAGCAGATCCAGATTCTCCAGCCCTTCGATGTCCTTAAGGTCCTGAATCGCCTGATTGACCTTCTCATCCCGGTGTCCGTTGACGCGTCCCATCGGCGCCGGATCGATCTCCACCACCAGATCGCGAATGGCGGGCATGCCGATGACGTTGATTTCCCCCAGCGTCAGCGCCACCACCGGATCCGGCTGCACGCGGTTGATGAGGAACCGCACATCCCGCCCTGCCAGGCCGAAATGCGCCTGAACGGGCTGGTCGAATAAACGCCCCGTCGTCGGCGCCAACGCGAGGGTGTAGGGCTGGCTCACTCCCATCGCCACCTCGCCGTGCAGACCTGTTTCGTGGTAAACCGCACCGGGTTCCATCTGGATCTGGAACCGTTTGGCTGTGGCTTCACTGAGTACGTGCCCGCTGGCGCCGGTGTCGAGAAAGGCGGTAAAGGATGACTCGCGCACCTCTTCGGCTTTGCCGTCGAGGATGCGATCCAGGTCCTGCAGATTTTCCAGTCGACGCAGGGCCGCCAACTGCGACCCCTTGCCTTCGAGCAGACGATCACCCTGCCAGACCTGCACGTGCACCGTGACGTAGGTTGGCGCGGTTTCGAGCGTGCGTTCGATGACAACGACACGGTCCTGCTGAGCTGCCGCGATGCCGCCCACCCATGTCAAAAGCGCAAGCGCCGGCAACCAGCACCGTTGTGAAAGAGCCGAGGATGCAGCCATACGGCCGATGATACCGACGGACGGTCGGCAAACCTATCTTTTTTGATTAGAGGTCTGACCGCGTGCGGAAACCGGCGACGATCACACGAACACATTACTGTGCCGCAGCGCGACCATGCGCGGCTGAAGAGCCGTACCCGGGCATCGCGTGGGTGACAGCTCCTGGTGGGTGAAGATCTGGTTCATGGGCACCCCATAGGTGCGGCGGAAGGTGCGCACCGTCTGCACGAGGGCAGCCATCTGGGCGTCAGTGGGCGACTGCTGATCAAAGTTGCCCAGCAGCATGATGCCCAGGTTGTTCAGGTTATTGGCCCCACCGGCGTGAGCGCCCTGATACTGGATCGGCCGACCCTCCCACACACGGCCGGCGCGATCGATGATGAAGTGGTAGCCGATGTCACCCGCCTTCATACGGTTCAGGTGCGACGTCCGAATCGTCTCCAGCCGGGCAGCCGTGGAGGACATATCGGTGAAGGTCACGGGGCGCATGCCCTCGTGGTGAACCGTGATCCGCTTGATGCCGTTCATCGGGCTGAGCCGGGCGGCAATGGGCGAGGCCTTGGCCCAGCGTGTGCGGGGGATGGTCTGCAGCGGCAGTGTGTTGGTATTGGCCACGGGTGTCACCACCGGCGTGGCTGACGGCACGGGCTGGGGCGCAGGCGGGGGCACCACAACGTTGCCAGTTGGCTGGGGGCGTACCGGCGAGACGGTCGGCCAGTCAATGCCCGGGCGTGACGACACCTGCGAGGGCTGGGATGCGCAGCCGCCCATCAACATCGCCACACTCGCCAGCACCCATTCACGTCGGGACAGATCCATAGGAGCCACCTGTCAGATTGACCGATTGGTTACCGCGACCACAACGGTACACAAAACGCAGTCCACTGCAATGGTTCGCGCGTACCTGGCAACAAATCGCAAGCGTCAAGCGCAGCAAAAGACCGCAGCGACACACCAGCGGGCAGCCTTAGCTACATCGGAAAGTGATATCGGCGATCTGGAGCGGATTACGCCACTCCGGCGGTTACTTCCTCAGCGGCGCCGGAGGCAGGAGCATCGGTCGCACGGTCGGCAGCATCGTCCACCCGCCGCACATTCCAGCTCAGCCCGACGGGAAGCGATGTCGGGTCCGTCTCGGCCGACCGCCGTTGGGGTGCCGCAATTCGTCGGGCGACAAAGACGATGAACGGCTGGCTCGCATCCTCCTTCACCGGGTCGGTGAGCACCGCCCAGCCTCCCACCACGTTCATCTGCATGAAAAGCTGCTGTGTGCTGTAGGGGTGAACGATGTCCGGTGCCAAATCATCCGCAGGATTCTTGCGTTTGACGAGCAGGACCAGCAGGCCATCCGGTTTCAGAACGCGGTGTGCTTCACGCAGCAGCGCCACCGGGTTGGGGTGGCGTTCCAGTTGGTCGTAGATCAGCAGGAGGTCGACCGCCCCGGTTTCAATCGGCAGCCGGCGCGGGTGCGACTGATGCAGGAACTGGGGCCTGGCCGTGCCATCGGGGTATTTCTGGTTCACCACACATCGCTGAGCAAAGTTCACCCACGGTTGCAGTCTCTCGGTGGCGATGACATTCACCCCCTGCGTTGCCAGAAGATGGGGAAGCAGCCCACACCCACTACCCACGACGCCGATCTTCCCAGGCCGCCCCGTCTGACGGACCACATCCAGCGTCAGCGCGATGCGCAGGTCGACATTGTTCTTGAAAGCCGCGTCTTTCGTGTAGCGAACCCAGTCGGTGCGTTCGATCTGGATCGGTTCGGTGACACTCGAAAGCGCATCGCACGGCCAGCCATCCACAGGCGTGGCAAAGAAGCGGGCGTTCCAGAGCAACGGGGTACCAGCGTACCGGCGGCGGACTTCATCCATATCCGGCGCGATGCGGTTGAAGCCCCACTTCTGTTCAAAGACGTCCAGCGCGTTGCGCACGCCCTCCTGGCTGTCGGCTGTGGTCTTACGCACAGTGCGGTGGCCATGGGCATGGATGAACTCAATGTGCGGTACCGCAAAGCACGACCAGCCGTGCAGCCGGGCGCGCAGGCCGAAGTCGATCGTCTGCCCACGCAAAATCGCTTCGTCGTACCCACCGATTTCTTCGTACACCGCGCGGCGGTGGCAGTAGAAGCAGCCCATGACATGATCAACCTCCATGGGCGTCTGCACGGCGTAACGGTCCATGCCAGCGGCCAGATGCGTGTAACCGTTGGGATGCAAAATCCAGTCGCCGAAGGCGTGGATGCGGCCGTCCGGTCGCAACTGTTTGGGACCGACGACACCCAGCCGCGGCGGGCCGTTGTCGAAGATTTCGCACAGCTTGCTCACCCAGCGCGGCGTGAGACAGACGGTGTCGCCGTCCAGCCGGGCGAAAATATCGCCCCGGGCACGACGGCTGAGAATGTTGGCGTTTTTCGCGAGAATTCCGCAGTGTTCGGCTTCGATGAGCGTGAGGAATCGACCGCCCTCAGTCGCTCGACCACCCGATGTTTCGGGCCAGGTGCGGCGCGACCATTCCCGCAGCGTTTCCAGGCTGTCATCCGTCGAACCGTCGTCGTAGGCGATGATCTCGAACGGCGTCGGATCATCCACCAGCGTGTTCCACAACGACTGCAACAGATTGCCCAGCAGGTCGATCTGACCGTTCACCGAGCTTTGGCGGCCGTTGTTGTAGTTGGGAATCAGAATGGAAACACGTGGGGTCATTCGGGTCACCACGGCTCAGAGGGATGCCTCACAGGGATGCCTCACAGGTCGTAGCCCAGTTCCTGCATCAGCGGCCCGCCAATTCGCGCAAAGACCTGCAGAACCTTCTCGTCGAAGTGCTCACGCCAATCACCCACCACACCCTTGCGGAAGAACGAGCTTTTATCTTCGACACCGTTTTCGCGGCCGCCCGCCAGCCTCCGGAACGATCCGGCCTCACAGCAGTCCCTCACGCTGGCATCGCTGGTATCCACACCGAGGAAGTCAAGCATCCTCGCCACCCCTGCCGAACAATCAGCAGAAAGATCCTCATACCGCAGCTCAAGGTAGCGATCCGGAAAGGTCCGCCCGAACAACCTTGCCTGCTGGATGTAGGGGATCCAATGATTCTGCAGCAGATACTCAGCGTATGCCGCCATCGTAGGAAAACGCTGCTGGAACGTCTCTTTCTTTTGCCTCAGATTATGGAACCAGCCGGACACGGTGACATCGCGCCCGTCGCGGATGACGTGGATGATCTTCGCATCGGGGAAGGCCGCGTTCAGCGGTCCCAGGCACATCGCGTGCTCGGGGGTCTTTTCGCCAATGCAACGGACCGGCTGTGAGTCCGCCCAGCGGTGAAACTGCAGCGCCACCGCCGCCGTGAACACCTGCACCAGAGCCTCGCTGTCGAATCGGCCCAGTTCCTCCAACTTCTGGCGACCACTGTAGAAATCCAGCGCCTGCTGCAGCGCGGGCAGGAGCACTGGCCCGAAGTAGGCCTCCCCCTTACAGCAGATTTCCGGGTGGCCGTCCAGCAGATGCTGCACCCACGTGGTGCCGGACTTCTGGCAGCCAACGACGAAGAAAATCTGTTTGTCCAGCACAGCGCCCAGCGCTTCGTGCAGCATCCGCACCGGTGATTGGATGGCGGCGATGGTCATGACAAACTTATCGGCCGTCCCGCGACGCGGGCATGACTCTTTGCAGGAGGCAGCCTGCCCTGCACGGATGGTCAAACCGACGCCTGCGCAAACAGAAACGGCGGTCTTGCGACCGCCGTTTCCGCATCAGTGATCGGATGCCCGCGTCACGGGCGCTCCTGAGAATTGGAGGAGGGATCAGCCCAGCAGCGCCAGGACCGACTGCGGCTGGCTGTTGGCCATCGCCAGAACGTTCGTCGCGGCGTTGACCAGGATCTGCGACCGCGTGAGCTGCGCCGTTTCGTTGGCGAAGTCGGTATCGCGGATCGCCGATTCGGCCGCACTGGTGTTCTCCAACGCCACGCCCAACGAGTTGATCGTCGAGCCGATGACGTTCTTCTGGAAGGCGCCGAGTCGACCGCGGAGGCTGGAGATCTGGTTGATCGCCGCGTTGACGATCTTCTGCGCCTTGGAGATATCACCATCCACCACGTTGGCTGCGCGGCTGGAACCCAGTTCGTCGAGGTAGCCCGTGGACAGCGTACCCAGGTTGCGGGCCGCCACGTTCTGGATGCCGATGCTCACCTGGTTGCCAATGTCGACGTTGGGGCCGAGGTTGAACTTCGCCCCGCCACCGGTGATGGTGAACGCATCGATGGCGTGCAGCGTTTGAGCACCGGAGGTGGTCAGCTCGATCTTTACATCGAGGAAGTCGGTGTTGATGCGTGCCACCTTGCCCTTGGCGGTCGCAGTGATACCGTTGATGATCGCGCCGACGTCCTGACCGGAGTCGCGGACATCGCTACCGGTGACTGCCGCCGCGAACGCCGTCACCGCGGCGGTGTTGGCAGCGTTCTCGTTGGTGGACGAAAGCAGATGGATACCACCGGCCTGCTCACCGTCCGAAACCATCTTCACCGACACGAACTGCGACGAGCCGAATTCGGTGCTCTTGAGCACCAGGCCGGTGCCGCTGGTCGCCGCCGACACGCCTGTGACCT
>Ga0207864_1004717_pt1 | contig 10075 bp, 7 predicted proteins | sample HigsolmetaAR202D_FD_184834 | JGI IMG/M metagenome (GOLD analysis project Ga0207864, IMG submission 184834) | Ionic liquid and high solid enriched microbial communities from the Joint BioEnergy Institute, USA - AR20-2-D (SPAdes) (version 2) ...
TCGCCCATGTCGCCCTCGGGGTTGAACTCCACGCCCGAGGTGTCGAGGCCGTCGTGCACCGCCGTCGCCGGCATGCCCGCCGCGCCGAACTCCATGTTGTGCGCGCCGAACGAGCGCCCGTACTGGTCGGTGCCGCCCGCGGTGTAGCCGGAGGAGAGCGCGCTCGTCGCGTGCACCTCCTCGCGGTAGCCCGCCGCGTAGTAGGCGCGCGAGAGCGCCTGGCCCACCGCGAGCCCCGCGCCGTAGGCCGGGCCCCACAGGGTCGTCGGATAGAGGATCGAGTCGGGGTTGCAGCAGGTCCCGACGGGCACCTCCATCGTCGCCGCGAGCAGCGTGCCCTCGTTGTGCTTGGAGTCGTAGAGCACGTGCTGGATCAGCCCGTTCATGACTAGGCCCTCCAGGCACGAGAGGCTGCCCTGGAACGGCTGCCAGAAGTTCGACGAGAGCCCATCGAAGCTCAGATGGATCGAGCCGTCCTCGCGCACGGTGAGCTCGACCGGCGCGTGCAGCAGGCGCTCCTCGCCGGGGATCGGGCTGCCGCGCCAGGCCACCTCGCGGTAGGTGCCGGGCGCGAGCACCGAGGCGATCTTGCGCTTCGCCGCGCGCAGCGAGTCCTCGATGAACTCCTCGCCCGCGCGCTTGAAGTACTCAAGGCCGAACTCCTCGACGAGCTCGAGCACCGCGTCGCGGATCATGAGCGCGCCGGTCACCTTGGCGCGGTTGTCGGTGAGCCAGTAGACCGGCGTGCGCGTCGAGCGCTCCACCAGGATCTCCATGTCCGGGCGCAGCTCGTCGTTCTCGCCGATCTTCACGCAGGGCAGATAGAGCCCCTCGTGGAAGCGGGTCGTGAAGTAGGAGTCGAACCCGCCCGGCGCGGTCGCGCCCACCTCCGGCACGTGCGTGAGGCCCGCGCTCCAGCCGATCAGCTCGTCGCCCGCGTAGATCGGCGTCACGATCATCTGGTCGAGCGCGTGCGCGCCGCCGATGTGCGGGTCGTTGTTGAAGTAGAGATCGCCGGGCTTAAAGCCCATCTTCTCCTCGTAGTCGTTGGCGATCATCCACTTGATCATCCGGCTGATCGTGTGCACGTGGACGATCAGGCCGTGCGAGAGGCACACCGCGTCGCCCTCAGGCGTGTACAGGCCGAAGATCAGCTCGCCCAGCTCGCGGGTCATCGGCGAGGCGGAGACGAGGCGCGCCACCTCGTGCGCGTTCGCCACCACCTGGCTCAGCTTCGTGTAGAGGAGCTCGAAGCGGATCGGGTCCTCCTCCCACAGCGTGAGCTCGTCGACGTAGCTGCCCGTGCGGGCGAAGCGCTCGGTGCGCTCCTCCAGCCGGCGCTTGAGCTGAAACGGCGCCTGGGTCTGCTCGGGGGTCAAGGTCTGGGCCTCCATCATGCCTCCTTACCGGTGCCGGGCTGGACGCTCATCCACACGCTTCGGTACTCGTCGATCCAGATCTCGCGCCCCGGCGGCACGAGGATCGTGGTGTAGGCGTTCTCGATCACGGCCGGGCCGTCGATGCGGTTGCCGGGCTGGAGCTCGTCGAGCCCCAGGACCGGCATGTCGTGCCACTCGCCGTCGAAGTAGGCGGGGCGAGTGCCGCGTCTCGCCTCGTCCGGCGGCGTCTCGGAGACCAGCTCGAACCGCGGCAGCTTCGGGCGGATCTTCGGGGCGGTGACCACCAACCCCACCTCGAAGATGTCGTAGCCCGCCTGCGGGTAGCGCGCCGCGCGCGAGTAGGTCTGCGCGTACTGGTCCTCGAAGGCGTCGATCAGCGCCTGCCAGTCGGCGATCGTCTCGATGCGCTCGACCGGCGAGGTCACCTCGAGATCGTTGAGCTGGCGGCCGTAGCGCAGCATCGCGAGCCGGCGGAAGGTGAGCTCTGCGGGGTCGAAGCCCTCCGCCTCCATCTGCTCGCGGCCCTGCTCGACCAGACGGTCCCAGGTCTCGGTGATCCGCCTGCCGACCTCGAGCACATCGTCGTCGCTCGCGCCCGGGCCCACGACCAGGTTCAGCGAGTGCGTGTAGCGGTGCTCGTAGTCGGCGGCGGAGGCGCCGAAGGCGGAGAACACCGAGGAGTATGGGAACATGAGGATCCCCGCCAGCGGCACGCCGTCGGTGTAGCCCGCGACGTGCCCCGGGCCTCCGCCGCCGAAGGCGAGCACGTGGTACTCGGAGATGTCGAACCCGCGCGAGACCACGAGGCCGTGAATCGACTCGCGCATGCGGGTGTCGATGATGCGGCGGATCCCCGCGGCCGCCTCCTCGACGGAGAGGCCGAGGGGATCCGCGATCTTCTCCTGCAACGCACGCCGCGCGGCCTCGGTGTCGAGCTCCATCTGCCCGCCCGCGAAGCCGTGCGGGTTGAGGTAGCCGAGCACGAGGTTCGCGTCGGTCACCGTGGGCTCGGTCCCGCCACGCCGGTAGCAGACCGGGCCCGGGTCGGCGCCCGCCGACTCGTGGCCTACGACGAGGCGGCCGGTGAGCGGGTCGAGCCCCGCCATCGTCCCGCCGCCCGCGCCGATCGAGATCACCTCGGCGATCGGCACGCCGAGCACGAAGCGCCCGACGGTCGGCTCGCGGTTGACCGCGACCTTGCCGTTGGTGATCAGCCCGAGGTCGAACGAGGTACCGCCGACGTCGGTGGTGATGATGTTGCGAAAGCCGTAGAGCTCGCCCACGAAGCGGCCGCCGACCAGGCCGCCCACCGGGCCGGACTGGATCGTGTCGACCACCTTCACGGTGCGTGCCGGGGCGAGCCCGCCGGCCGACTGCATCACTTGTAGCTCCCCTTCGAAGCCGTTGGAGGCGAGCTCGGACTCGAGGTTCGCGAAGGCGCGCCGCACCAGCGGGCCCGCGTAGGCCTCGAACACCGCCGCGTTCGCACGCGGCAGCTCGCGGATCACCGGGGAGACCTCGTGCGTCGTCACGACCGCCGCGTCCGAGCCGCGCTCGGCGATCACCTCGCGGGCGATCTCGGCGGCGCGCGCCTCGTGCGAGTCGTTGAGGAACGACCACAGGAAGCAGATCACGATCGCGTCGGCGCCCATGTCGAGCAGCTCGCCGACCGCCTCGCGCGCCTCGTCCTCGTACAGCGGGATCTGCTCCGCACCGAGGCAGTCGATGCGCTCGGTCACCCCGCGCACGCGCTCATAGGGGATGAGCGGCTCGAGCATCCGGTGGGTGACCGGGTGGATGCGGGCCGGCCGGTCGAGCTCGGTCCAGCTCTGCTTGCCGCGGCCCATCACCAGCAGGTGCTCGAAGCCGCGGGTGACGATGAGCCCGGGCTTGCCGCCGCGCCGGGTGAGCACGGTGTTGAGCGCGATCGTCGCCCCGTACCCGAGCACGCGGAGCGCCGACAGCGTCTGCTGCACCGGCAGCCCCATCTCGTCCGACGCGCGCTCGATCGCGCGGAAGAAACCCTTGGAGACGTCGCTGGGCGTACTCGGAGCCTTTGCCGTAACGAAGTTCCCGTCCGCGTCCACGAGGAACGCGTCGGTGAACGTCCCGCCGACGTCGATGTAGCAAAGCTCCGGCGTGCGGCTCATCTCTCCTCCGATACCTCCTCCGCCATCCAGGCGCTCAAAGTTGACGCACGAACGATCGTTAGGTACGGTCACCGTAGCAATGTTCGCGAGTGGGCGTCAACCCCACGGGGAACCGGAGAACCGGGAGCGTGAGTACCCCAGCGGTATCCTGCGGCGCGTCCGTCCCTAACGAACGTTAGGAGCCAACAAATGGAGAGCTCAAACCAACGACCGAGCACCCTGGAGCGCCTGGAAGAGGTCGCGCTCGAGCTGTTCACGAAGCGCGGCTTCCACGCCACGTCGATGCGCAACGTCGCCGACAAGGTCCAGGTGCGCCCGGCGTCGCTGTACCACTGGTTCCCGTCAAAGCAGGCGCTGCTGCAGTCGATCATGCGCCGCTTCCTCGAGGGTCTCACCCGCGAGGTCACGCGCGCGATCGACCGCCACTCGTCGCCCGTCAGCCGGCTCGCCGCCGCGGTCTGGGTGCACGTCGTCTACCACGGCACCCACCGCCGGGCCGCGTTCGTCTCCGACACGGAGGTGCGCGCGCTCGAGGGCGAGGACGCCGAGACGATCATGCGGATGCGCGACTCCTACGAGGAGATCTTCCGCCAGATCATCGCCGACGGGATCGAGAGCGGCGACTTCGAGGTCCGCGACGAGCGCGTCGCGACCTACGCGATCCTGCTGCAGTGCACCGGCGTGGCGCTGTGGTTCCGCCCGGACGGGCCCCTCACGCTCCCCGAGATCGCCGAGATGCACGTGGAGATCGTCCTGAACTCGCTGCGCGTCGACGTGCCCGTCGGCGGCGCGGCCCAGATCCTCGGCGAGCGTCCCGAGATCGGCGCCCCACCCGAGCTTGAAGTGAACCGGACCTAGAGCCCAGCAAGGAGGAGGAGAGTGAGCGAGACGTCGGTGCGCGAGGCGAGCCGGGAGGGCATGACGCCCGAGCAGGCCGCGGCCTTCTGCGAGGAGCGCGGGATCGAGACCCTGATCGTGGGCGCCTCGGACACCCACGGGATCATGCGCGGCAAGCGCGTGCCCGCTCGCCAGATCGCGAGCGCGCTCGGCCACGGCGTGAACCTCTGCGACGTCCTGTTCGTGATCGACGTCGCCGAGGTCGACCTGGTGCCGAAGCCGGAGAACGCGAGCACCTACTTCCCCACCGAGCGCAACGGCTACCCGGACATCCACGCCGTGCCGGACCTCTCCACGCTGCGCGAGGTCCCCTGGCACGAGCGCACCGCGCTGGTGCTCGCCGACTTCAAGCTGCCGTCGGGCGAGGACGTGCCGATCGCGCCGCGCACCGTCCTGCGCCGGCTGGTCGAGCGGTACCGCGCGCTCGGGCTCGAGCCGATGGTGGGCGTCGAGCTCGAGTTCTACGTGCTGCGCGAGACCGAGGAGACCCTGCGCCACAAGCGCCCGGCCGACCTCGTCCCGCTCGCCCTGCGGCCCTCCACCTACGGCGTCGTGAAGGCCTCGAGCCAGGAGGAGTTCGCAAGCGCGGTGCGCGAGGCGATGGGCCGCTTCGACGTGCCGCTCGAGGCCTGCAACGCCGAGACCGGGCCCGGCCAGTTCGAGATCAACCTGCGCTACGCGCCGGCGGTGGAGGCGGCCGACCACGCGTTTTTGTTCAAGTCGGCGGTCAAGGAGATCGCGAACAAGCAGGGGCTCACCGCGACCTTCATGGCGAAGCCCCACCCCGAGTGGGCGGGCAACTCCGGGCACGTGCACATGAGCGTGCTCGACGCCGACGGGAACAACGCCTTCGCCGGCGAGGGCGACGCGGGCTCCGACACGATGGCGGCGGCGTGCGCGGGGATCCTCGCGACGCTGCGCGAGTTCACCGCGTTCAACGCGCCCACCGTCAACTCTTACCGCCGCTACCACCCGTACTCGTGGGCGGGAACCACCGCGACCTGGGGCGTCGACAACCGCTCCGTCGCGGTGCGGGCGGTGCACGAGAGCGCACCCGCCACCCGGCTTGAGCATCGCCAGGGAGGCGGCGACGCCAACCCGTACGTGGCGGTCGCCGCGATGCTCGCCGGGGCGCTCTACGGCATCGAGAACGGGCTGCGCCCGCCGGCGCCGCGCACCGACGACGTCTACGCGCTGCCGCCGGGCGAGGTGGAGGCGATGCCGAGCTCGCTCGCCGACGCGGTGCGCGAGCTCGAGCGCAGCGAGATCGCGCGCGAGTACCTGGGGGAGGACTTCGTCGAGCACTACGTGGCGATGAAGCGGGGCGAGGCCGAGGCGGCGGCGCTCGCCGTGACCGACTGGGAGATCGAGCGCTACCTCGAGGCGCTCTAGGAAGCGAGGAGGACGTTGATGGCGACGAACGGCGAGGGAGCGCTCGAGGCGAAGCTGCGCGTCCGCATGGCGCCGGCCGACGCGCGCTACGCGGGCGGGCTGATCGACGGCGCCGCGATCACCGCGCTCTTCGGCGATCTGGCGACCGAGCTCTCGATCCGCTACGACGGCGACGAGGGCCTCTTCCGCGCCTACGAGGAGATCGAGTTCCTGGTCCCGGTGGGCGTGGGCGACTACATCGAGGCGCGCGCCCGGCTGCTCGAGGCCGGCAACACCTCGCGCCGGATCGAGTTCGAGGCCTACAAGCAGATCACGCCCGCGCCGGAGCACGGCCCGACCGCCGCCGAGGTGCTCGACGAGCCGATCCTCGTCGCGCGCGCGGTGGGCACGGTGGTGGTGCCGGCCGACCGGCAGCGCCTGCAGCGCGCGCGCTGAAATACGCCGGGACCGGCAGACCCGCGAGACGGCAAGGAGGACGCGATGGCGACGACACCGGAGACGACCGAAGCTGAGAAGGAGGCCGCGCGCGAGCTCAACCGGCTCGCCGTGGTGGGCGGCGGGTTCATGGGCTCGGGGATCGCCGAGTCGGCCGCCGTCGCCAGCCTCGACGTGATCGTGCGCGAGGCCGACGAGGCCGCCGCCGAGCGCGCCCGCGAGCGGCTCGAGGCGTCGGTGCGCAAGGGCGCGAAGCGCGGGAAGATCGACGACCCCGAGGCCGTGCTCGGCCGGGTGCGCTACGTGACCGACCCCGAGGCGCTGCGCGACGCCGAGGTGATCATCGAGGCGGTCCCCGAGGACCCCGACCTCAAGCGCTCGGTGTTCGCCGAGCTCGCCGAGCTCGCGAGAGCGGACGCGATCCTCGCCTCGAACACCTCCTCGATCCCGATCGCCGAGCTCGCCGCTGCGACCCCCTGCCCCGACCGGGTCGTGGGCCTGCACTTCTTCAGCCCGGTGCCGGTGATGAAGCTCGTCGAGGTCGTGGTCGCGCTCGAGACCTCGCCGGAGACCGTCGCCAAGGCGCGCGCGGTCGCCGAGCGGCTCGGCAAGACGCCGATCCAGACCAAGGACCGCTCGGGGTTCGTCGTCAACATGCTGCTCATCCCCTACCTGATGGCCGCGGTGCGCATGTACGAGGAGGGGTTCGCCTCGCGCGAGGACATCGACACGGGGATGACCCTCGGCTGCGGCCACCCGATGGGCCCGCTCGCGCTCTGCGACCTGATCGGCCTCGACGTGCTCTACGCCGTGGGCAACTCGCTGTACGAGGAGTTCAAGCGCGACGAGTACGCCCCGCCGCCCCTGGTGAAGCGCATGGTCGCCGCCGGCCGCCTGGGCCGCAAGAGCGGCCGGGGGTTCTACGAGTACTCGTAGGGACCCACGGGCACCGGAGCGCGATCGAGTCTCCTCGTCTGCAGGACGAGAAAGCTCAACCACGCGGCAGCCGCGCGCGAGGCGATCGAGCTTGCTCGTCTCCTGCGCAAGGAAGCCTCGATCACCGGCTCGTCGGAGCTCACCCGACCATGTTCCGCGGGAACTCCTGCGTGTCCTGGTCCAGGGCGTAGACCGCGCACCCGCGGAGGCCCCGCGTCAACAACACCTTGTACGTGTGACGCACCAGTAGATCGAAGTCGCGCGACCGCCGCACGACGTTGTCGGCGCTGGCCTCGCGGTCCGCGTACCAGCCGTTGCCGGTCCACTTCAGGTCGGGGCCGATGATCACCGCGCCCCAGTCGTACTCGAAGCCCTGGGCCGTGTAGATGCAGCCCACCTGTCCGAATCCGCGGGGATCGGTCGCCCAGTAGTGAGACTCGGGTGCGCCCTTCACACGCTTTCCCGGCTTGGCGTTCCAAGGCCGCCGCCACTCGCCGATTACCACGTCCTCGATCAGCTGCCCGTTGGGATCCGGGTCACTCCACGGCCAGCAGTAGCCGGCGGCGATGCGCCCTGTCCCGCCGACTTCGGTCTGCTTCTCCTGGAGCCAAGCCTCGAGCTCCTGCGGGCTGTCGACGACGACCAACTCGAAGTCGTCGTTCGTCCACGGGATCGGCCCGCCGGGCTCCAGTCCCAGAAGGCGGTCGAGCCACTGCGTGTAGCCCACGGACCCCCCGCAGCGGAACTGCCCGGTCAGGTCGATGCGGATCACCTCCGCCCCCACCTCCTCGGCGGCCTGCTCGATCACAGAGACGCGCCCGATTTCGTCCGGGCGGACCGCCTGGTTCTCGTCCAGCAGGAAGACCGGGACACGCGCGACCTGGATCAGCTCATGCACCTGCGGGATGTCCGACCGCTTGTGCTTCGGGGTGAAGCGATTGTTCGACGAGTGGCGGATTCGGTGCGCCTCGTCGCAGATCAGGACGTCGAGCTCATCCTGCTCGGCGTCCATGAACTGGTTGAAGTAACGGAAGACCTGACCCGCGCGGTTGCCGACGATCTTGCGCAGAGTGGAGGTGAAGGCCCGGCTGCCCGTGGCGTGGCTCACGTTCCAACCGCGCTTCGCGAAGTCGCCCAGCATGCGCGTTGCGATCACGCTCTTCCCGCTGCCAGGCCCCCCGGTGACGATCACGATGCACTTGTTCTTCGCGACTCCGGCCCGCGCGCGCTCGACCGCCTTGCGGGTCGCCTCGAAGGCGACGAGCTGTTCATCGAGCAGCTCGAACCGCGGGTTGCCCTCGATCTCCGCCGCAACGTGCTCCAGAAGCTTCTTGGAGGGCCGGGTCCGCTCGGCGACGAACTCCCGCATTACCTCAACGCCCGGGCCGGCCAGACGTGCGGCCAAGAGCTCTTGAAGCTCATCCCGATTCTCTGCAGTGAACAGCGGGAACTCGTGTGCGCTCGCGGGCGTACCCCTTCTCGGGCCGATTGCGAGAAGAATCTCGCCCGCGCGCAGATGGCTTAATCCAGCGGGTTTCCCACTGTTTGCGAGTTCGCGCTCTTCGTCCGTTTGCGAGAGCCGCCCCAGAGTGGACGGGCGTGGGTACCACGAAACTCGTAAACGACTTGCTACCCCTGATCCCCAAGCGGTTCCCAGAGTCCCTCGCCTACCACGTCCCCTGACTCGCCGAGACGCCGGCGCCGGCGCCCTCCCCACTTCCGACGTACCGTCGCGCCGTGCCGGAACCAACACCCAAGCTCAACCCTAACCACCCGTTCGAAGACGCCGCGGCCGAGGCCGTGTGGGCTGCGATCTGCGCCCTCCCCGAGGGCGCACAGCACGAGGTCTGCAAGAAGCTGGTGGAGCGTCTCGCTCTGGTCGAGCAGCGCGCCACGGCGCAAGAGGTCCGCGTAGCTCGCGCGGTCGCTGCGCTGCGCGAAGCCGCAGACATTCTGGGCCACTCCCCCACCGTCGGCCAATACCGCGAGCTCCGCGATAAGCACCCCGAGTGCCGCTGGCCGGACGACAGCTCGATTCGCGACTGGCTCTCCGACTCAAAGAGCTGGAACGAGGCCCTGCGGGCGGCGCGCCTCGACGCCGTGCCCGACCCCCATCCCGTCTCGCCTCGCGGGCCCGATCTCACCGACGAGGAGATCGTGGGAGCGGTCAGGGAGTGCGCCGCCGATCTCGGCAAGGCGATCGCCGATCTCCTGGAGCGAGTACCTGCGCTGGTCGAAGCGCGCGGAGGTGCGCCGGCGGCCGGGGCGTCGGCCTCGCTCGCAGGGGCCGTTTGACCGCCTTGGTGGGTTCCTCGAGGTGAAGCGCCGCGCGCTCGGAGCCGACGCGGAAGGCATCAGGATGCTCGCCCGCCGCGACGGCACGGGCTACCGCTATACGGACGAGGAGATCTTCGCCGCCGCGGACGAGATCATCGCCCGGCTTGACCGGACAAGCCCTGGCCGACCGGGGCGGAGTGGGCGCGCGAGCGCAAGGCGATCCTCCAGAAGGAGCGAGACGCCGGCTTGCCACCCCGGGCGATCCCCTCGAGCAATGCGGTCTGGCGGCGCTTCCGGTCGTGGGAGGAGGCGCGCTGGGCCTACGAGCGGGCGCGGCGAGAGTCTCAACAATCAGGGACCAGCGGATCCCCGGAGGGCAGATCGCGCGGATGAGCCGGGATACGGAACTTGCCGTTCCGGTGGTAGCCATGCTCGAGGCTCTCGGGCTGTCCGCGTTACGCGAGCTCGAGCGCGCCTTCACGCCGCTGTTGCGCCGAAGCGAGCCCACGCCCAAGTGCAGGCGCACGAACGAGCTCGCCCACCTGGCGCGGATGATTCATGCGGAGCTCGCGGGCCGCGAGCCCGGCG
>Ga0207864_1004718_pt1 | contig 10074 bp, 9 predicted proteins | sample HigsolmetaAR202D_FD_184834 | JGI IMG/M metagenome (GOLD analysis project Ga0207864, IMG submission 184834) | Ionic liquid and high solid enriched microbial communities from the Joint BioEnergy Institute, USA - AR20-2-D (SPAdes) (version 2) ...
GCTGTCGCACGGGTATCAGTACCTCACCGAGATTCGCTACGACAGGGTCGACCACGTGATGGAGCTGCTGCGCACCAACCTGCAGGCGCTGGGGTTGCCCTTGCGTTCGATGGAGATCGAATTTGGGCCAAGCCAATTTGAACTTACATTTGGCGCGCGTCCCGGCGTTGAGCCGGCGGACATGATGGTACTTCTGCGCGGCGCCATCAAGCAGGTACTGCAACGCAATGGCTACCATGCCACTTTCATGTGCAGGCCGCGCATTCCGAACGTCATGTCCAGCGGGTGGCATCTGCACCAGTCGCTGCGAAGCAGGGATGATGGCGTAAACCTGTTCATGCCCGAGTCCGGTCACGAGGTGCTCAGCACGCTCGGCATGCAGTACATGGCAGGGCTGCTGGAACATGCGCGCGGCGCTGCGGTGCTGGCCAGTCCAACCATCAACGGGTACCGACGCTATCGGCCGTTCTCTCTCGCACCCGACCGCGCCACGTGGGCGCGCGACAACAGGGCGGCCATGCTCAGGGTGCTGGGCGGCCCGGGTCTGAGTACCACACGCATCGAGAACAGGGTGGGGGAACCCGCCGCCAATCCGTACCTCTACCTTGCTTCGCAGATCTTCTCCGGGCTCGATGGCATTCGGCGCAAGCGCGATCCCGGGCCGTCGGTCGACACTCCTTACGAATCGCAGGCACATAAGCTGCCGCAGAGCCTGGAAGAAGCACTGCATGCGCTCGAGGCGGACGAGTACCTGGTGGGCCAGCTGGGCAAGCCCTTCGTGGAGTATTTGTGCTACCTGAAGCGAGCCGAGATCGCGCGGTTCAACCAGGAGGTAACCGAGTGGGAGCAGCGCGAATACTTTGACATGTTCTGACGCACTGGCATCTGATTCTCGCCGCCTCAGCTGGCGGGCATCTCGTGCATGACGGGAGAAGACTGCCTGAAGTGGCCCGGGAGTCCGGGCTACACACCCCAGGTGGTCGAACTGCCCCAAGTGAATTCACGGGGAACGAGGGTGGAGAAGGATTCTTTACCTCGATTCACATTTCGCTGCGGAGCAGGGAAAGAAGGAAGCCAGCCTCCTCTGTCACAATGTCCGCCGCGATTCACTACCTGGAAATCAGACTGCCCAACTGCCTGGTGATTCGTGTCACGATGACCGAAGTACCCTGGCTGGCCAGAGCCTCCTTGTATGCAGCAGCCAGGCTCTCGACGGTGTCGGCCTGGAGGGCCCGGGCACCATATCCTTTGGCGAGGGAAACGATGTCGATCCCCGGAAGATCCAGGCCGGGCACCTGCGGGGTCTGTTCCAGCGTTGCGAACTCTTTCAGTATCCCGTATTCGTTGTTCTGCAGTACGACGTAGATGACACCTTTTCTGGCATGGCTGGCAGCCGGCACCCTGAAGTTCTGCATCAACAGCGTGCGGGTGGGGCGACCGGCTTTCGGCCTCATCGGGTACGGCGGCATGCCAAGCAACCACAGTGCAATTGTCGCGAGTACTGCGGCGCTCATTGCCCTGAGGGAGGGGGTCGATCACCCGGCCTTCGGCGTGGCGCTGACCCTGGCCTTCATCGTGGTGCTGGATGCGGCCAGCCTGCGGCGCCAGATCGGCAAGCATGCCGTGGCTATCAACGCCCTGACCAAAGGTTCAGCCGGGCATTGTACGCTGCGCGAGCGCATGGGACACACCCGGCTTGAGATTGCTGCGGGCATCTGCCTTGGTATCGTGGTTGCGGCGGCGATTCATGGGGGCCTTGGCGGGGACGGACAGCCTGCCATGCGAGAGCAGCCAGGCTCGGAAGGTACTGAAACCGGGGCATTGCATGGTGCAATCCTGCGGCCTGATCTGACGAAGCTGACCTCGGAGCAGGGCGCAGGCAGTGTCCCCAGTCCGTGACACACTTGCACCATGCGCCTGCCTGTAGAAGAATGACACCAGTCACTTTTGCGTTCAGGGGGTCCCAAATGATTACAACTGCCATTTTTCCCGCGCGATATGTCCAGGGCCCAGGCGCATTGGACCAACTGGGTGAAGAACTGGCGCGGTTGGGTTCCCGGGCACTGCTGCTGCAGGACCCTTTCGTCACTGAACATCTGGATGCACAGATCAGGGCCAGTCTGGACGGCAGGGTCAAGGCCGAGCAGGAAACCTTCCGTGGCGAATGCTGTGACGAGGAAATCGAACGGCTCTGCGCGCAGGCAAGAACAGCCGGTGCCACCGTGATCGCCGGCATCGGAGGGGGAAAGACGATGGATACCGCCAAGGCCGTGGCTCATGAATTGCGCGTGCCGGTCGCGATCGTTCCCACCATTGCGTCCACCGACGCCGCCTGCAGCGCCTTGTCGGTCATCTATACGGCGGCGGGCGAGTTCAGCCGCTATCTCATCCTGCCCAGCAATCCCAATCTGGTTCTGGTAGACAGCGCAGTAGTCGCCAGGGCGCCGGTGCGCCTGCTGGTCGCAGGGATGGGCGATGCATTGGCCACGTGGTTCGAAGCCGAATCCTGCCGCGTGTCGGGCGCGGGGAACATGACGGGGCGTCCGGGTCCGATGACGGCGTATGGCCTGGCCAGGATGTGCTTTGACACGCTGATGGAATACGGTGTGCTTGCCAAGGCTGCCTGTGAGGCAGGTTGTACCTCGCATGCCCTCGAGAGGGTGATCGAAGCCAACACCCTGCTCTCCGGCCTGGGGTTTGAAAGCGGCGGTCTTTCTGCGGCGCATGCCATTCACAACGGCCTGACCGTACTTGAGCAGACCCACCAGTGCTGGCACGGTGAGAAGGTAGCATTCGGCACACTGTCCATGCTGATGCTGACCGACCGTGAGCCGGAACTGATCGATCAGGTATACGACTTCTGCGAACAAGTCGGCCTGCCGACCACGTTCGAAGACATCGGCCTCAAGGACGTGAGCGATGCCGATCTGCTGCGTGTTGCCGAAGCGGCCTGCGCCGAGGGTGAAACCATCCACAACGAAGCGCGCCCCGTCAGTGCTGCCGCAGTGCTGGCTGCCATGAAGGCAGCCGATGCTTATGGCCGCGCCCGCAAGAAGCTGTCTGCTTGCTGCGCGTAGACACGCTCGTCGCGGGCCGTCTGAAAGGCAGCGTCGAGCCAGAGTGAAATGGTGGGTGCAAACAGGGTGGTACAAATGAAAAACGCGCCGAACGGCGCGTTTTTACTGGGATTCTGGCGGAAGGGGTGGGATTCGAACCCACGATACGGGAAACCCGTATACCGGATTTCGAGTCCGGCGCATTCGACCTCTCTGCCACCCTTCCATAATGGGGCAAAAGGAAAGCAAAGAATTATATCGGTAACCTGCAAAAGGATGCAAGCATCCTGTCGCTCCGATGTGGCCGGTTCGTTAACATGGATACTACGTGCGGCGGTGTCTGGCGCGGGCGCACGGTGATCCTGTCCTCGCCACACGCGCGTGGCCGTGCGGTGCTTCCGGTGCCGTACGCATGAAGGTAGCAATCGATATCGACCATCAGGAGGTGATTGACGTGTCTGTCGGGTTCGTCGAACTTGCGCCCAACGTGCGCGGCTGGACGCGCGGAGTTCCGGTCGAGCCTGAGGCGCTGCAGCAGCTGCGCAATATTGCATCGTTGCCGATCCTGGCAGGGCCGGTGGCGGTCATGCCTGATGTGCATCTGGGCAAGGGGGCCACGGTGGGTAGCGTCATTGTCACACGGGCTGCCGTCATTCCGGCTGCGGTCGGGGTCGATCTGGGGTGCGGCATGATTGCCGTGCGCACTTCCCTCAAGGCCTCCGACCTGCCCGATTCGTTGGCAAGGCTGCGGGCAGATATCGAAGCGGCGATTCCTGTCGGTTTCGACATGCACAGGCAGCCGGTCAGGACCTTGCACTCCGGGCGGGAAGGCAAGGAACTCGCCGCGCGCACCCGGCGGCTGACAGCACGCCTGAAAGGGCTGCGCATCATGGCGCAGGTTGGCAAGGTGGATGAAGATCGCGTCTGGCGCCAGCTGGGCACCCTGGGCAGTGGCAACCACTTCATCGAGGTATGCCTGTCAGAAGAGCAGGATGTATGGCTGATGTTGCATTCGGGGTCACGCAACATCGGCAAGGTGTTTGCCGACGCGGCAATTTCCATGGCCAAGGAGCTCGCGCATCGGCGCGATCGCCGCCTGCCCGACATGGACCTGGCCTGGCTCGACGAAGGCACCGGAGAATTCGCCATCTACACCGAGGCGCTTTCCTGGGCGCAGGACTACGCGACGCAAAACCGCGATGTCATGCTGCACCTGCTGCTGGGTGTCATGCGCAAGCACTTTGGCGACCGGTTCCACGTTGCCGAACAGGCGGTGAACTGCCATCACAATTACGCGCAGCAGGAAATCCACTTCGGGCAGCGGGTTTGGGTCACCCGCAAGGGTGCGGTGTCGGCACGCGCAGGCGAACTGGGCATCATTCCGGGCAACATGGGGGCGCGCTCGTACATCGTGCGCGGCCGGGGCAATCCGCATTCGTACTGTTCGTGTTCGCACGGCGCCGGGCGCGTGCTGTCGCGCGCAGCCGCGAAGCGGCGTTTTCGGCGGGAAGACCTGCTTGCCCAGACACGTGGCGTCGAGTGCAGGAAAGACCCGGGCGTACTCGACGAGATCCCGGCGGCTTACAAGGACATCGACGCGGTGATGGCCGCGCAACAGGATCTGGTCGAGACGGTGGCCGTGCTCAAGCAGGTCGTCTGTGTCAAGGGCTAGGGCGGGGGCCCGGTTCAGGGCGCCGTGCCCGCTGGTGCAGCTGCCTTTCGGCGGTATGAGGGCGTTATTTCAGCTGAAAGCCCAGCTGGTTCAGGGCCTCTTTCAGGCGATGGCGCCCATTCATGGCCTCAGGCCCGCGCACGCGATTCAGCGAGTGCATGTCCCATTGGCCTGCGGTGGTCATGTTCTGCTCGCGGTAGAAGCGGTCCATGATCTCGTTGTAGCTGGCAACTGCTTCTTCCTGCACCTCGCGGTTGTAGGTCTCATGGTGCAGGACAGCGGCTTGCGGCAGGCGCGGCTTGATGGCGGCGGGCTTGTCCGGATCGGGGTAGCCGATGCACATGCCGAAGACGGCAAACGCATGCGGGGGCAGGCCGAGTTCCTCGGCAACGGCCTCGGGCTGGTTGCGTATGCCGCCGATGTACACCACGCCCAGCCCCATGGATTCCGCTGCGATGGACGCATTCTGTGCCGCGAGGCTGGCATCGACCGCGGCAACCAGAAACGACTCGAGAAAATCGAGGCTTTCGACGGGCCTGTTACGACGGGATCCCAGATCGTGCAGGCGTGCCAGGTCGGCCAGCCAGACCAGGAACAGCGGGCACGTACGAATGTGCTCCTGGTTGCCCGCGAGCTGCGACAGCCGTTGCTTGCGCGCGGGATCCTGCACGGCAACCACGCTCCATGCCTGCAGGCTGGACGACGTCGATGCAGACTGTGCGGCCGCACACAGCATTTCCAGTGTACCGGGAGGCAAGGGCCTGTCGGCGTACTTGCGCACCGAGCGGTGGGCAAGCAGCACCTCCAGGGTTTCGTTCAGGGAAATGTTGAGGGATGTCGGCACGCCATAGCGCTGCCGGAGCAGGTCGTTGACTTGCGACTGGTGGGACGGGGAAGCGTTCAATTGTGAAGACACGTAGACAACCGGATTCAAGTGCAAGGGTTATCGGAGGCAGGGCCGCCAGCCTGGCGACCCCGTGATGCATCTAGCATACCAAAGAGGGTGTTTGCATTCGCTTGCGCCCCCCGATGGTCGAGAGGGGCTCAATTGTTGGCAATATGCTCGTTTCTGCGACTTTCGCGCACCGATTTGTCCTTGAATGAGGACAAGTTGCCTGCTCGCCGTCCCCTCGATCATGCGCTTCATGTATAAGCTTATTGCGGTACGTTACTAAGGAAACACCATGCGAAAACATTTGTCATCCTTGTTGATCGCGGTGGCGTTTGGCGCCATGACCGGTGCGCAGGCCGCGGATATTGATGTGAACAAGCTGCGCCAGCAGGCCAATTCGCTGTTCAAGCCCATCCCGACGGCCAAGCAGGTGATGGCCGAGCGCAAGCTGACGCCGGAACAGGTGGAGCTGGGCAAGTGGCTGTATTTCGAGCCGCGCCTATCGCGTAGCCACATCATCAGCTGCAATACCTGTCACAGTGTGGGCACGGGCGGCTCCGACAATATCCCCACTTCGATCGGCCACGGCTGGCAAAAGGGCCCGCGCAACTCTCCCAGCGTGCTGAACGCCGTATTCAACGTCGCGCAGTTCTGGGACGGTCGTGCGTCTGACCTTGCCGAGCAGGCGAAAGGTCCGATCCAGGCCAGCGTGGAAATGAATGCCACGCCGCAGTACGTCGAGGAAGTGCTGCGCAGCATGCCGGAATACGTCGAGATGTTCAAGAAGGCCTTCCCCGGTCAGGCGGATCCGGTCAACTTCGATAACACCACCAAGGCAATCGAGGCGTTCGAAAGCACGCTGGTTACGCCGAACTCACCCTTCGACCGCTTCCTGGCGGGCGAAAATGCGCTGGATGACCTGCAGCTGCAGGGCCTGTCGCTCTTCATTGGCAAGGGTTGCATTGCCTGTCACGCGGGAATCAACCTTGGCGGCCAGGGTTACTTCCCGTTTGGCGTCGTGAAGAAGCCGGGTGCAGAGATCCTGCCAGAGTCCGATCGTGGCCGCTTCATGGTCACCAAGACAGCCAGCGACGATTACGTCTTCCGCGCTAGCCCCCTGCGTAACGTTGCGCTGACCGCGCCGTACTTCCACAGTGGTGAGGTCTGGGATCTGGAAGAGGCCGTTGCCATCATGGGCTCCAGCCAGCTCGGCACGGAACTCACGAACGACGAGATCAAGGCCATCACGGCGTTCCTCCATAGCCTGACGGGCGAGCAGCCTCGCGTGGAGTACCCGACGCTGCCGCGCAGCCGTCCTGAAACGCCCAAGCCCAGCCGCGACTGACGGCGCCATGACACCGACCACCCGGAAGCACAGGGTGTGCTTCCGGTTGATGCGGACCCGGCCACGGCCGGGTCTTTCTCATGGGGGCAGCCGCTCGTTGCGGGCCACGGCATGGATGACATGTGGAGGCGGGGGCGCTACGATGAACTGCTGGCTGCCACCGCGCGCTGCCGTGGGCGGCCCAGGGCGGGACAGGATGCATGGCCTCGTCCGACCGGACCAACGACAAAAAATGGAGGAACATTCATGCAACGATTACTGGGAAAGTGTCTGTTGACGTTCGCCGCAGGCGTGTTTTCGGTGGCGGGTCAGGCTGCTGAGGACTATCCGCAGCGCACCGTGCGTGTCATCGTGCCATTTGGTGCGGGCGGTGGAACGGATACCATGGCACGTGTCGTGGCCGAAGGGCTGCAGTCGGCACTCGGCCAGGCTTTCGTGGTCGAAAACCGGGCGGGGGCAGGAGGCAATATCGGTATCAATGCCGTGGCGCGAGCCCCGGCCGACGGTTACACCTTGCTCGTGGTCACCAGCAACCTGGCGATCAACCCGCTGGTTTTCGATAATGCCGGGTTTGACCCCATCAAGGATTTCGAACCCATTGTCATGCTCGGCAGTTCTCCCGTCACCATTTCGGTCAACAACGGGATGAAGATCAATACCCTGCAGGAGCTGATCGAGTACGCCAAGGCCAATCCGGGCAAGCTCTCGTACGGTACCTGTGCGACCGGCGCACCCCAGCACCTGGCGGCGGAACTGCTGTCGCAGATGGCGGGAATCAAGATGGTGCATATCCCGTACAAGGGTTGTGCACCGGCCATTCCCGATCATCTGAGCGGAGAGGTGCCCGTTTCGTTCAGTACCATCGCCAATCTGGCGCCACATCTTGACGGCGGCCGGATCAAGCTGCTGGCCGTAACGGGCGCCAACCGCTCTTCCTTTGCGCCCGACACGCCAACCGTGGCGGAAGCCGCAAACCTGCCCGGCTACGATATCGACGTCTGGTTCGCCATGTTGGCCCCGGCCGGGACCCCGCGCCACATCATCGACAAGCTCAATGCCGCGGTGAACGAGCAGCTCAAGCGCGATTCGGTGAAGGAGAAGGCGGCGGCGCAAAGTTATGACCTGATCGGTGGCACTCCGGAAGAGCTTGCCGAAAAGCTCAGGAACGACATCGAGCGGTACCGCAAGATCGTCGAGACCGCATCCATCAAGGCCGACTGACCCTGGCCGGACCGTGCCCGGCCCGCATCGGACCGGGGCCGTGATTCCGTGTGGCAGGTGCTCAGCCATCGGTGAGCACCATTCTCATTGACATCAATGTTGACTTTTCAATATTCGTACCATTAATATTGATTTTTCAACAAGTTGTGGCGCCACGGGGCGATCGGCCCCGCGGTGTTTGGGCAGTTCATCCGTGTGGGTGGCACGCAGTCATGGCTGAAAGAATCGATCCGATCAGCGGTCTGGGCGAGCGTTGGCGAGAGTTGGCAGATGACGGCAGCAATATGCAGCTGGAGGATCTGCCCAGCTTTCATTTCGTACGCATCGCGGTGCAGTTCCGTCGCCGGATCACCCAGAGGGCGCTTGAGGCAGCAGGCCTGAGCTACGCCGAGTGGCGCGTCCTTGGCCTGGTGGGCCGGTACACGTCGATTCCCACCCCTGATGTGGCGCGCATGAGCCTGATGGACAAGGCGCAGATCAGCCGCGCAGTCGAGACCTTGGTGGGCAAGGGGCTGGTCCGTCAGACCGACGATCCGGACCATGCCCGCCGGCGCATCCTGCTGATCACTGATGCAGGACGTGAAACCCTGCACCGGGCGCTGGTCGTGGTCCGTCAGGCACAGGCTCGCCTGTTGGCCGTTTTCAACGCGGATGAGCGTGTCCTGCTGGGGCACTTCCTGGAGCGCATCAGCCATTGGCTCGACGAAATCGAGCCGTGACGACGCATTCCGGGACGCACCGGTCTGGACAAACGGGAGTTTTGCTGGAGACGAGATATGCGCGAGATTCGCGACGAAAACGATTACCGTGAATTTGAAGTACGCCCGCTGACCGGCGCCCTCGGTGCGGAAATCCATGGTCTAGACCTGCGCCAGCCGCTCAGCGAGGCACAGCGTGAAGAGCTGCTGGACGCATTCTATCGGTACAGCGTCCTGGCCATTCCTGACCAGGAACTGACGCCCGAGCAACACATGGAGTTCGGCCAGGTGTTCGGTCCTCTGATGGATCTGCCGCACATCCCCCGGGTGCCCGGGTACGAGCTGTTCCACCAGGTGCGGCGGGAAGCGAACGAGACCACCCGGGTTGCGGGTGGCAACTGGCACTCCGACAGCACTTTCCTCGAAAGTCCACCAGCCGCCATCGTCATGCGCGCGGTGGACGTTCCGGCGTACGGGGGCGACACGCTCTTTACCAGCAGCTATCTTGGCTACGAGACGCTGTCGCCCGCCATGCAGAGGATGATCGAGCAACTGCGTGCCGTGCACAGCGCTACGAGGGTGTTCGGCAAGACCGCCCTCGAAACCGGCACCCGCTATCGCACGCGCGAGAACGTGTCGGTGGAAGAGGGAGAGCGTGAGGTGGTGCATCCGGTCGTGTGCACGCACCCGGGATCGGGTCGGAAGCATCTGTTCATCAACCGTACCTACACCCAGCGCTTCGAGGGCATGACTGCCGAAGAGAGCAAGCCGCTCATCGATTTCCTGTGCGATCACGTCACACGGGCGGAATTTAACTGTCGCATCCGCTGGCGCAACAACACGGTAGTGATCTGGGACAACCGCGCGACCATGCATCGGGCGGTTCCCGACTACTCGGGCAAGTTCCGTTACCTGCAACGCACGACGCATTCCGGGCAGCGCCCCGTTCTGGTGGCCTGAAGCCCGTCATCTGAACGTGCGGGCCACGCGCGGTCCGCACATGGCGCAACAACATGGTGGCCGCCATGCGTCGCCCGGCACTCGTGCACGCATCGACACCACGGAGGTTTCCGGTTGAGGAGATAACTCATGCAAATTCTACGTACCCTGCGTTCCCTGGCTCTCGTTGCTCTCGGTCTGGGCGCCTGTCTGACAGCGCACGCCGAATTCCCGAGCCGGCCCATTACCCT
>Ga0207864_1004720_pt1 | contig 10072 bp, 11 predicted proteins | sample HigsolmetaAR202D_FD_184834 | JGI IMG/M metagenome (GOLD analysis project Ga0207864, IMG submission 184834) | Ionic liquid and high solid enriched microbial communities from the Joint BioEnergy Institute, USA - AR20-2-D (SPAdes) (version 2) ...
GCCGGCACCCGGCTCGCCGACGACGCGGCGACCCGTGGAGAGCTCGTAGGCGAGCACGACCTCGTCGCTGCCGGCCGCCGCCTCGCCGGCCACGAGCTCGGCGTAGGCCGCCGCGGTCGGCCCCGCCAGCGCGTGCAGCGCGGCGATGCGCGCCGCCATGATCGTGGCGCCCGCCGTCACCAGCGACTCGGTCCACGTCTCCAGTGTGCTGGCGATCGCCGCCGCGCCCGGTCCGCCGGTGCGCGCGGTCTTCAGCAGCGAGTTGCGCTGCCGCAGCACACGCTCGTACTCCTGGCGGGCGGCGGCGAACGCGGGGCGGCGCTGCGCCAGGAGCTCGTCGAGGAAGCGGCGGCGGCCGGCCGGGTCGCCGCGCACGAGCTCGATGTCCTCGGGGGCGAACAGGACGCTGCGGACCAGCCCGAACGCGTCGCGGGTGCGGGGCCGCGGCTGACCGTTCACCTGCGCGCGGTTGCGCCCGCCGGGGCGCAGCTCCAGCTCCACCCTCAGCGGTCGGCCGGGGCCGTCGGCGGTGTCGACCCGGGCGTGGACCCGCACCACCGCGGCCTCGGCGCCGGCGCGGACCAGCGGGGCGTCGGTGGGCACGCGGTGGCTCGTGCCGGTCGCCAGGTAGGAGATCGCCTCCAGCAGGTTGGTCTTGCCCTGCGCGTTGGGGCCGACCAGCACGCGCACGCCGGGGCCGAGCTCGAGCCGCGCCTCCGCGTAGGAGCGGAAGTCGGTCAGCTCGAGACGCTCGATGTGCACAGCGCTCCGGATCCGCTCGGCCTACAGGCGCACCGGCATCAGGAGGTACAGGAAGTCCACCGTCGGCTGCCCTTCGCCGTCCTCCTCCTGCGCCGGACGGATCACCGCCGGCTTGAGCTCGTCGCGGAACTCCATCACGACGCGCTCGCTGCCGGTGGCGTCGAGCCCGTCGGTGAGGTAGCGGGGGTTGAAGGCGATCTGCAGGTCCTCGCCCTCCAGCTCGCCGGGCAGCGTCTCCTCGGCCTGGCCCACCTCTCCGCTGCCGGCGGTGACCCGCACGCTGTCGCGGGTCAGGTGCAGCGTCACCGGTGTCACCGTGGTGTTGGCGTCGCCCACCACCGACACGCGCCGCACCACCTCGGCGAGCTCGGCGCGGTCGACCGTCAGCCGCCGCTCGTAGCCGGTGGGGATCAGCTGGCGGAAGGGCGGGAAGGTGCCCTCGATCAGCCGCGTCGACAGCCAGCGGTCGCCCATCTGGAAGGTCACCTGCGACGCCTCGAGGACGAGCCGCACCTCGCCGCCGAGCGCGTCGGCGGAGCGCCGTGCCTCCTCCAGCGCGCGCCGCGGCACCAGCACCTCCGCCTCGGTGCTCTGGTCCCAGGGCATGGTGCGCACGGCCAGACGGTAGGAGTCGGTCGCGGCCGCGGTGAGCGTGCCGCCCTTGGCCTCCAGGTGCACGCCGGTGAGGACCGGCCTGGCGTCGTCAGCGCTCGCCGCGCGCGCCACCTGCGCGACGGTGCTGGCGAAGTCCGCCGCCTTCATGACCGCGACCGGCGCGTCGGGCGCGGGCTGGGGCAGCGCCGGGAAGTCCTCCACCGGCATCAGCCGCAGGTCGAACTGGGCGCGGCCGCAGCTGAGGTGCAGGCGGTCGGCGTCCGCCTCGGCGCTGACCGCTGCGTTCGGCAAGCTGCGCACGACGTCGCCCAGCAGCCGCCCCGGCACCAGGCACACCCCGTCGCGCTCCGCCTGCACCGGGATCGACAGCTCGCTGGCGATCTCGAGATCCGTCGACGACAGGCTGAGCCGGTCCCCTGCCACCTCCATGCGCACCCCCGACAGCGCCGGCAGGGTGGCGCGGGCGCCCACGGTGCGCAACGCCCACGCCGCGGCGTCGGCGAACTCGGTGCGCTCTGCCCTGAACTTCATCTGCGTCCTCCGTGCCGCGTGCGGCGTCGGCTGGGCCGACGGCGTCGATTGTCCACCACAAGGCCGCCGGCCGACTGAAGATCGTGTGACCTGACTCTAGAGCCAGTCGAAGTCGTAGGGATGCGGTCGGGCTGGGGACTGCCGCTGTCTGCGCTGGTCAGCCCCGCTGCCGACGTGTGGGGAACCTGTGGGCCGGGGTGTGCGGGAGCTGTGCACAGCGGGCCCGTTGTCCCCGTCACACCGTTGTGGTTCTGCGGCGCTGTGGACCGCAGCGGCTTGTCCACGCTCTGTCCACGGCGTCCTGCCCAGGCTGTCCACAGCGCGCGGCGGCCCGACGCCGGCTGAGCGGGGCTCGGCACCAGCTCAGCGGGCCTGGCGAGCAGCCGTCTTGATGCGGCTGGTGAGCTCCTGGACCTGCTCGTAGATCGCCGGGCGCTCCTGCATGAGCGCGCTGATCTTGTTATTGGCGTGCATGACCGTGGTGTGGTCGCGGCCGCCGAAGGCCTGCCCGATCTTGGGCAGCGACAGGTCGGTGAGCTCTCGGGTGAGGTACATCGCGATCTGGCGCGCGGTGACGAGCTGGCGGGTGCGGCTGGTGGAGCACAGCTCGTCGAGGGTGAGCCCGAAGTAGTTGGCCGTCTCGCTCATCACCAGGCCGACGCTGATCTCGGAGTTGCCGGCGTCGGGGAACAGGTCCTTGAGCACCATCTGCGCCAGGTGCAGCGTCACCGGGGTGCGCTGCAGGCTGGCGAAGGCGGTCACCCGGATGAGGGCACCCTCCAGCTCGCGGATGTTCGAGGAGATCCGGCTGGCGATCAGCTCCAGCACGTCGTCGGGCACCGGCAGGTGCTCCTGGCTGGACTTCTTCCGCAGGATCGCCAGCCGCGTCTCCAGGTCCGGCGGCTGGATGTCGGTGATGAGGCCCCACTCGAAGCGGGTCCGCAGGCGGTCCTCGAGCTGGCCGATCTGCTTGGGCGGGCGGTCCGAGGTGATGACGATCTGCTTCTCGGCGTTGTGGAGCGCGTTGAAGGTGTGGAAGAACTCCTCCTGCGTGCGCTCCTTGGTCTCCAGGAACTGGATGTCGTCGATGAGCAGGACGTCGACGTCGCGGTAGCGCCGCTGGAACGGCACCTGGCGGTGGCGGCCGATGGCGTCGATGAACTCGTTGGTGAACTGCTCGGAGGTCACGTAGCGGACCTTCAGGTGCGGATACAGCCCGAGCGTGTAGTGCCCCACCGCCTGCAGCAGGTGGGTCTTGCCGAGCCCGGCGCCGCCGTAGACGAACAGGGGGTTGTAGGCCTTGGCCGGCGCCTCGGCGACCGCGAAGGAGGCGGCGTGGGCGAAGCGGTTGCTGGCGCCGATGACGAAGCGGTCGAAGGTGTACTTCTCGTTGAGAGCCGTGTCCCGCGTGTCGGTCGCGCGGGGGAAGGACTCCGGGGCGTAGGACTCGCGGGGGGTGACGGTCGCGGGTGCGCTGCGCTCGGGCGCGGCGGCCTCCGCGGGCGGCTCCGGCTGCGGGTCGGGCCGCACCGTCACGACCACCTGCAGCGCGCGGCCTGCGGCCTTCGTGAGCGCGGCGCGCAGCGCGGGGCCGTAGCGGGTGTCGAGCTGCTCGCGGGCGAAGCTGTGCGGCGCGGCGAGCACGACGGTGTCCTGGCTGAAGCCGACCGGGCGCGTGTCGTCGAGCCAGGCGCGCTGCGCGGCGCCGGTCATCGTCTGCTGGAGGTCCTGCAGCGAGCGCTGCCAGAGGTCGTCGAGGTCGAGGACCGACGAGTCGGACACTACAACTCCTCCCTGTTGGCGCTCTCTGTCTGCACGGCGAGCGAACGACAGCGTGCTGCTCGGCCGCGTGTCCGATGGGTTGTCCACAGCACCCTCCACATCTGTGGATGACGCTGCCCCGTCAACCACCGGGGTGCGGCGCGAGCCGGCGCGGTCGACCGCGAGCGGCAGGTCGAGCACCAGGGAAGCGGTGACGACCCTCGACGGCCCGCCAGAGCGGACTGCTCGCCTGGGGAAGGCGGTGGACCCGTGCCGGCCGGTCGTCTGCGGGACGGTCGGGAGTATAGGAATGGCGACTCGGCGGCTGCAAGCGGGTATCCACAGCCGACACCGGATGATTGACCCCCCTCGCGGCGCGCCGGTAGACTCGCCCGTCGGGCATGCGCGCGCGGGTCGCGCTCGTCGTCTCGGTGACCGCCGGCACCGGACACGGCAGGACACGTGCGCACGGCTGCGGCCACGGTCCACCATGTCACCGACGGTCCATGCCGCTATCGTCCATGCAGAGCATGCCCGTCGGGAGCGCACGGCCGCTCGCCGTCCCCCGCGACACCGCCCCTGCGACCGAGGTCCACTGATGAAGCGCACGTACCAGCCGAACAACCGCCGCCGCAAGCGCAAGCACGGGTTCCGTCACCGGATGCGCACGCGCGCGGGACAGGCGATCATCCGTCGGCGGCGCGCCAAGGGTCGCAAGCGCCTGACGGCCTGACGCACCGACGTCCCGCTCGTCCGCCTGCTGGCGTGCGGGCGGCGCACTCGTCTCTCCTCTCGATGCAGACGCAGCGACTCCGCTCCTCCCGCGACATCCGTTCGGTCTTCGCCGCGCGGGGCGCTCGTCGTGGCGCCGTGGCCACCGTGCACCTGCGTGCGCGGGGTGACCAGGGGCCCGGCCGGGTGACGGTGGTGGCGGGCCGCAAGCTCGGCGGGGCCGTGGTGCGCAACCGCGCGAAGCGCCGGCTCCGGGCGGCGCTTCGCGAGGTGACCGTGCCGCGCGGCACCGACGTGGTCGTCGTCGCGCGCCCCGCGAGCCTGACCGCGCGCTACGACCAGCTGCGAGACGAGCTCGCGGCGTTGCTGGCCCCTCGTGCGGGCCGGGAGGCTGCTCGGTGACGCCGCTGCGGGAGGTGACGACGAGCCGCTCTCGGCCAGCGCTGACGTCCCCGGTCGACCGGCGACCGAGCCCGGCAGCGCGGGTCCTGCAGGCGCTGGTGCGGGCTTACCGCCTCATCCCCAAGAGCGGTCCGCCGCGCTGCCGCTTCCTGCCGACCTGCTCGGCCTACGCCCTGGAGGCGCTCGAGGTCCACGGAGCCGGGCGCGGCACGTGGCTCGCCGTGCGCCGCATCGGTCGCTGCCACCCCTTCCACCCCGGTGGCGTCGATCCCGTCCCGCCCGCACACCCGGGCGTGCTGGCGGACTGACCACGAAGGAGACCACCGGTGGAGATCTGGCGCACCCTTCTCGAAGGCCTGGAGGCGATCCTGCGGTTCTTCCACGGCCTCGCCGAACCTCTGTTCGGTGCTGCGGCGTGGGGGTGGGCCATCGTGCTGCTGACGCTCACCGTGCGGGTGCTCCTGCTGCCCCTCGCGGTGAAGCAGACCAACTCGATGCGGGCGATGCAGAAGCTGCAGCCCGAGATGAAGCGGATCCAGGCCAAGTACAAGGTCGACCGCAGCCTGATGCGGACGAACCCGGAGAAGTACCAGCAGCAGCGCCAGAAGCAGCAGGAAGCGATGATGGCGCTGTACAAGGAGCACAACGTCAACCCCGCAGCGGGCTGCCTGCCGCTCCTGCTGCAGATGCCGATCCTGTTCGCGCTGTTCTCGCTGCTGCGCAGCGACACCCTGGTCCCCGAGCTCGCGACCAGCGGCTGGTACGGCATCGACAGCCTGCAGTCGCTGGCGTCCGCGGCTGGGCCCATGGCCTGGGTGCTCATCGTCCTCATGGGGATCACCACCTTCCTGTCGCAGCGCCAGACCATGGCCGCCAACCCCGGCCAGCAGATGCAGCAGCAGCGGGTGATGCTGTACGTGATGCCGGTCATGCTGGTCGTCTTCTCGATCAACCTGCCGGTCGGCGTGCTGATCTACTGGGTGACCCAGAACCTCTGGACGATGGGCCAGCAGTGGGTCATGTTCCGCAACATCGAGAGCAAGGAGGCCGCGGACACGGCCGGCCGGAAGCCGAAGAAGGCCTGACGCGGTCTCACAGGTCCGACGGGGCGCGATCCCGACGAAGCCCCAGGACGAGGAGGAACCGGTGACTGACACGGGCACCATGGCTGAGCACTCCGACGCCCAGCGCAACAGCGACGAGGAGCGGCCCCTCTCGCCGGAGGAGCGGATGGACCAGCTCGACGAGGAGGCCGACCTGGCCGCGGACTTCGTCGAGGGGCTCCTCGACCATCTCGACCTGCCGGGCGACATCGAGATCGAGGTCCACGAGGACCAGGCGCTCGTCAACGTGCAGGACGTGGGCAGCGGGCTGCTGATCGGTCGCCGCGGCGCCACCCTCGACGCCCTGCAGGAGCTGGTCCGCTGCGCGGTGCAGCGGCAGACGGAGCGGCGCTCCCACGTGCGCGTGGACGTCGAGGGCTACCGCGCCCGTCAGCTCGAGAAGCTGCGCGACAAGTGCCGCGAGGCCATCGCCCAGGTGCGCGAGACGGGCGAGCCCGTGCGGCTGGAGCCGATGGACGCGTACGAGCGCAAGATGATGCACGACCTGGTGGCCAAGACGCGCGGGGTGACGTCGGCCAGCGAGGGCAGCGAGCCGAAGCGGCGGGTCGTGATCCGCCCGGACCCCTCCGCCTGATCGGCGCGACGTTCCACGTGGAACATCGCCCGGGGCCGGCCGCGGACGCTGCCCTCCCCCCGGGGGCGGCTGAGGCGCTGTCCCGGCTCGTGAGCCTGCTCGCGGCATCGCCCCACAACCTCGTGTCACGGCGGGAGCGGACCACCTTGGCCGAGGTGCACGTGCCGGAGTGCATCGGCGTGGCGACCGTCCTCGACCCCGCGCCGGGGTCGGCCTGGCTCGACCTCGGCACCGGCGGCGGGCTGCCGGGGCTGGTGCTGGCGATCGTGCGGCCTGACGTCCACTGGACGCTGGTGGACGCCACCGCCAAGAAGGTGGCGGCGGTGCAGGGCTTCATCGCCGAGCTCGGCTTGCGCAACGCGCGCGCGATCGCCGGGCGTGCCGAGCGGCTGGCCCGCGAGGAGGCGCACCGGGAGCGCTACGACGGGGTCGTCAGCCGCGCGCTGGCGCGGCTGGTGGTGGCCGCAGAGCTCAGCCGGGGGTTCGTGCGCGACGGCGGCGTCGTCGCGGCGGTCAAGGGGCCGCGCTGGCGGGAGGAGCTGGCGGAGGCGGAGCCGGCGATGGGCCTGCTGCGGCTGCAGCACGTGGGTGTGACACCGGTGCCTGGCGCGGTGCGGCGGACGGTCGTTGTTACCATGCGCGCCGACGGGCCCGTCCCCCCCGCCTACCCCCGACGGGACGGGCTCCCCGCATCCGCGCCGCTGGGCCGGCGTGCCTCGGAAGGTGTTGCGCAGTGACTGATGCTGCCTCGGGGTCCACCCGACCCTGGTACCGCTACTGGGAACGGCTTCCAGATCCGCCTGGGAGAGACCTTCCAGTAGAAACCTCGGCGTCGTCATCTGCAGTCGAGGCCACGGCGAACGCCGCTGCCGCGCCGTTCCACGTGGAACCGCGCGCCTACGTCCTGACCGTGGCCAACCAGAAGGGCGGCGTGGGCAAGACGACGACCGCCATCAGCGTCGCCGCCGCGCTGGCGGAGGACGGCTTCCGCGTCCTGCTCGTCGACCTCGACCCGCAGAGCAACGCGACCTCGGGCGTCGGGCTCAGCGCCCGCCGGCCGACCCCCACGGTCTACGACGTCCTCCTCGGCGCGGTGCCCGCGGCCGACGCGGTGCTGGCCACGAGCGTGCCGGGTCTCGACGTCCTGCCCTCGACCATCGACCTCGCCGGCGCCGAGATCGAGCTCGTGAGCGTGTTCAGCCGCGAGCAGCGCCTCGCCAAGGCCCTCGAGCCGCTGCGCGAGCGCTACGACCTCGTGATCGTCGACTGCCCCCCGAGCCTGGGGCTGCTCACGGTCAACGCGCTCACCGCCGCCGACGGCGTTCTCGTCCCGATCCAGTGCGAGTACTACGCCCTGGAGGGCCTCGGCGCGCTCGGCCGCAACGTCGACCTCATCCGCGACAGCCTCAACCCCCGCCTGGTGATCACCGGCTTCGTCCTGACCATGCTCGACGGGCGCACGCGCCTGTCGCAGCAGGTCGTCGACGACGTCCGCGCCCACTTCGGCGAGCGGGTGTTCACCACGCGGATCCCCAGGACCGTGCGCCTGGCGGAGGCTCCCGGCTTCGGCCAGCCGATCACGGTGTTCGACCCCAGCTCGCGCGGCGCGCTGGCGTACCGGCGCCTGGCCGCCGAGCTCGTCGGCCGCCTGGGTCTGCCCGCGCGCGCCGCGGGTCAGGGGGTGACGGCGTGACGCGCCAGGGCGGGCTCGGACGCGGCCTCGGGGCGCTGATCCCGAGCGCCGGACCGGGCCAGAGCGGCCTGACGACCATCCCCCTGTCGGCGCTCGACCCCAACCCGCGCCAGCCGCGCGAGGCGTTCGACGAGGTCGCCCTCGACGAGCTGGCCGCCTCCATCCGCGAGGTCGGGCTGCTGCAGCCGATCGTGGTGCGGCCCGGCGCGCCCGGCCGCTACGAGATCATCGCCGGGGAGCGCCGCTACCGCGCCGCCGCCCGGGCGGGGCTCGAGGAGATCCCCGCGGTGGTGCGGCGCACCGGCGACGAGGCGATGCTGACCGAGGCGCTCGTCGAGAACATCCACCGCAGCGACCTCAACCCCATCGAGGAGGCGCTGGCCTACCAGCAGCTGCTCGACGACTTCGGGATGACCCACGACGCGCTGGCGGCCAAGCTCGCCAAGTCGCGCTCGACGATCACGAACACGCTCCGGCTGCTGACCCTGCCGCCCCGCCTGCAGGAGCAGGTGGCGGCGGGACTCCTCAGCGCCGGCCACGCCCGCGCCCTCCTGGGCCTGCCGAGCGCCGAGCAGCAGGAGCGGGTGGCGCAGCGGATCGCCGCCGAGGGCCTGTCCGTGCGCGCCACCGAGGAGCTGGTGCGCCAGCTCGTCGCCGGGGCAGACGCCGCCGCCTCGGCCACCCGCCCGCGCACGACCTCCACGCCCTACGCGCACGTGCAGGACCGGCTCAGCGACGCGCTCGCGACGCGGGTGCGCATCACCGGCACACCGCGCCGCGGCCGCGTCGTGATCGACTACTCCGGCCCGGAGGACCTCGAGCGGCTGCTGACGGTGCTGAGCCGCGGCACCGGTCAGGACCTGCTCAGCGAGTGACGAGGACGGCGCTCAGCCGCTGACGAGGTCCGCGGCGTCGCGCACCGCGCTCCGGGCGATGCGATCGCACAGCTCGGCGAAGTCCCAGCCGTGCGCCCGCGCCGCCATCGGCAGCAGCGACGTCTCGGTCATCCCCGGGCAGGTGTCGAGCTCCAGCAGCCACGGGGTGCCGTCGTCGTCGACGATGAGGTCGGCACGGGTGACGTGGCGGCAGCCGATCAGGTCGTAGGCGCGGCGGGCCGTGTCGCGGCAGGCGTCCAGGACGGGCTCGTCCAGGCGCGCCGGGGCGTAGAACTCCGTGGCGCCGTGGCTGTAGCGCGCGGCGAAGTCGTAGCTTCCGGCGCGCGGCACCGCCTCCACCGGCGGGAGCACCTCACCATCCACAATGGACACCGCGACCTCGCGACCGGCGACGAAGCGCTCCACGAGCACCACGTCGTGGTAGCTGTAGGAGGCCACCAGCGCCGGCGGCAGCTCGGTCGCGGACGCCACGCGGCGCACACCGAGCGAGGCCCCGCCCTGCACGGGCTTGACGATGAGCGGGGCGCCGAGGCGCTCCATGACCCGGTCGAGGGTGCGGGCGGCGCCCATGTCGCGGATGGCGCTGGACGACAGCGCGATCCAGTCCGGCGTGGCCAGGCCGGCGCGCCGGAACAGGCCCTTGGCCACGGCCTTGTCCCAGGCCAGCGCCGAGGCGACCGAGTCCGGGCCCGTGTAGGGGATGCCGAGGATCTCCAGCAAGCCCTGGATGGTCCCGTCCTCGCCGGCGCGCCCGTGCAGCGCGAGGTAGACGAGGTCGAACGACCCCTCCAGCAGCGAGCGGGCGAGCTGCTCGTCGAGGTCGAGGCGGGTGATGGTGTGGCCGCGCTCCTCCAGAGCCTCGGCGACGCGGGCGCCCGAGCGCAGGCTGACCTCGCGCTCCAGCGACAGCCCGCCGGACAGGACGGCGACGCGCAGGGGGTTCACGGCTCGCGATCCCCGTAGACGGCGCGCACCAGCTCGA
>Ga0207864_1004722_pt1 | contig 10066 bp, 10 predicted proteins | sample HigsolmetaAR202D_FD_184834 | JGI IMG/M metagenome (GOLD analysis project Ga0207864, IMG submission 184834) | Ionic liquid and high solid enriched microbial communities from the Joint BioEnergy Institute, USA - AR20-2-D (SPAdes) (version 2) ...
CCCCCGCCGGAAACGCCCCGGCTACTCCTCCGCCATGAAGGGATAACGGTAGTCGGTCGGCGGGACGAAGGTCTCCTTGATCGCGCGGGGCGAAACCCAGCGCAGGAGGTTGAGGGGCGAGCCCGCCTTGTCGTTGGTCCCGCTCGCGCGGCCGCCACCGAAGGGTTGCTGGCCGACGACGGCGCCCGTCGGCTTGTCGTTGATGTAGAAGTTGCCGGCCCCGTGACGAAGCGTGGCGAGCGCCTCGCGGATCGCGCCGCGGTCGCGGGCGAAGACGGCGCCGGTCAGCCCGTACGGCGAAGTCTCGTTGACGAGCCGGAGCACGTCGCCCCACGCGTCGTCGTAGACGTACGCGGTGACGACGGGGCCGAAGATCTCCTCGCACATGAGGCGGTGCTTCGGATCCTTCGCGAGGACCAGCGTCGGCTGGACGAACCAACCCTTCTCGTCGCTGTACTCGCCGCCCGCAATGATTTCGGTGTCGGCGGACTGTTTCGCGTGATCGATGTACGAGGCGATCTTGCGGAACGCCTTCTCGTCGATGACCGCGCTCATGAAGTTGCGGAAGTCGCGCGGGTCGCCCATGCGGATGTCCTGGATCATAGCGACGACGCGATCGCGCACGTCGTTCCACATGGAGCGCGGGATGTAGACGCGCGAGGCGGCGCTGCACTTCTGCCCCTGGTACTCATAGCCGCCGCGGACGATGGCGACCGCGAGCGCCTGCGGGTCTGCGCTCTCGTGCGCGACGATGAAGTCCTTGCCGCCAGTCTCGCCGACGATGCGCGGGTAGGCGCGGTACGTGTCAAGGTTATGCGAGATCTGCTTCCAGAGGTGCTGGAACGTGGCCGTCGAGCCGGTGAAGTGGAGCCCGGCGAACTCGGGGCTCGTGAGCAGGACTTCACTGATGGCGACGGCGTCGCCCGGGAGGAAGTTGACGACGCCCGGCGGCAGTCCCGCGGCCTCGAGGAGGCGCACGACGTAGTAGTTGCTGAGCGCCGCGGTGTGGGCCGGCTTGAAGATCGCGACATTCCCCATGATCGCCGGGGCGGTCGGGAGGTTGCCGGCAATCGACGTGAAGTTGAAGGGGCTGACCGCGTAGATGAAGCCCTCGAGCGGGCGGTAGTCCATCCGGTTCCAGGTGCCGGGGGCGGAGTTGGGCTGCTCGGCGTAGATCTGCGTGGCGTAGTACGAGTTGAAGCGCCAGAAGTCGATGAGTTCGCACGCGCTGTCGATCTCGGCCTGGAACGCGGTCTTGCTCTGGCCGAGCATGGTGGCGGCGTTCAGGGTGGCGCGCCATGGCCCGGCGAGGAGGTCGGCGGCGCGGAGGAAGACGGCGACGCGGTCCTCCCAGCCCCAGTTCGACCACTCCTTCCACGCCTCGCGTGCGGCCTCGATCGCGGCGCGAGCCTCGTCGGGGCCGGCCTGGTGCACGCGAGCGAGGACGTGGCGGTGGTCGTGGGGCATGGTGACCTCTTCGATCCGCCCCGTCCGCACCTCTTTCCCACCGATGATGAGCGGGATCTCGACGACCTCGTTGCTCATCCGATCGAGCTCGGCCTTGAGGGCCGCGCGCTCGCGGGAGCCGGGCGCGTAAGCAAGAACCGGCTCGTTGACGGGGGTCGGCGGGAGATAGCGCCCCTCGACCGCCCGGTCACCGGGCGAAGCGTGGTATTGGTTCGACATGATCGTGCTCCGTGATTCCTGGTGAAACGGCCGCGGGGAAGATCGGCCCGTGGGAGCCGGGAGGCAAGGGCGCGGGCGCGGCGCGGCGGGGGAAGTGCCACGGACGTCGGCCGGTCGGCCGGGCAACGATGTCACTCGCCCGAAAGGGCTTCGACCTCCTCCCCCGCCTCGGTCCACTCTTCGAGCGCCGCGTCGAGCTCGAGCCTGGCCGCATCGAGCTCGGCCTTGAGCTCGTATGCGCGCATCGAGCCCTCCGCCGTGGCATAGAGCGCCGGATCTTCGAGCGCAACCGTGAGTTCCGCGACGCGGGCCTCGATCTCGGCGATACGAGCCTCGAGCGTCTGGACGCGACGCTGCGCCTCTCGCAAAGCGGCCCGCCGCTGCTTCTCCGCGGCCTCGTCCTCCCGCCGGGCGGCGGCGCGGCGTTCGCGGTCCCGCTGCGAGGCCTCGCGGGCGGCCACCGCCTCGGCCTCGGCGCGGGCGCGCTCCTCCTGGACGACCTCCCACTCGTCGTACCCGCCGTCGTACACCTCGATCCGCCCGTCGCGCAGCGCCCAGACGCGCGTGGTCACGGCCCGAAGGAGCGCGCGGTCGTGGCTGACGAGGACGACCGTGCCGTCGTAGGCGTCGATCGCGTCCTCTAGCGCCTCGATCGTCTCGAGGTCGAGGTGGTTGGTCGGCTCGTCGAAGATGATCAGGTTCGCGCCCGAGAGCATGATCATGGCGAGCGCGAGCCGGGCCCGCTCGCCGCCGGATAGGGTGCCGGCGCGGCGGTGTACCTCGTCGCCGGAGAAGCCGAAACGGCCCAGGTGACCCTGGACCTGGCCGCGGTCCCACTGCGGGCGGAGGTCGTGGATCGCCTCGAAGAGCGTGGAATCGACCGGGACCTGGGCGAGGTCCTGGCGGTAGTACGCGACGCGGATCGAGGCGCCGATCCGCAGCTCGCCGGAGGCGACGGGGTGCTCGCCGACGATCGCGCGCAGCAGCGTCGACTTCCCCGCCCCGTTCGGGCCGACCAATCCGACCACTTCCCCGCGCGCCAGGCGCGTCGAGAAGGAATCGAGGAGCGTGCGCTCCGGCGCACCCGGCGCGGTGAGGCGCACGTCCTCGGCGACGAGGACCTGGTCGCCGCCGCGCTCGTCGGCCCTGAGGCGGAGCGCCATCACGGCCTCCTCGGACGGCGGCGGCGAGAGGCGCGGGAGCCGCGCGAGGCGAGTGCGCCGGCCCCTGGCCTGGCGGCTGTTCTGTCCCGCGATGTTGCGGCGGATGTACTCTTCCTCCGCCGCGATCATGCGCTGCTGTTGCTCGAAGGCGCGCTGTTGAGCCAGACGCCGCTCGGTGCGCTGGCGAACGAACGACGCATAGCCGCCCGTGTACGGCGTAGCCGTCCCGGCCTCGAGGTGCAGGACGTGGTCGACGATCGCTTCGAGAAACGCGCGGTCGTGGCTGATGACGAGAACCGTCGCGTCGAGCGCGCGCAGATACTCCTCCAGCCACCGGGTGGTCTCGAGGTCGAGGTGGTTGGTCGGCTCGTCGAATAAGTAGACGTCCGCGGGCGCGACGAGCTGGCGCGCGAGGCCGACGCGCCCGCGCTCGCCGCCGCTCAGCGCGTCGAGCGGGCGGGTGCGCGCGTCCGCCGGGTCGAAGCCGAGCCCCTGGAGGACGGCGTCGACGCGGGCTGAATAAGTGTAGCCGCCCTCGCGCTCGAATCGCTCGAGGTCGCGGTCGTAGCGGGCCATCGCCCTGGGCGACGGGTCGTCGGCGAGAGCCGCGGCCTGTTCGGCGAGGGAGCGCTCGAGCGCGCGGAGTTCGGCGAACGGCTCGGCGGCGGCGTCCCAGACCGTCGTCGCGCCGGCGAACTCGCGGTGCTGGTCGAGGAGCGAGATCCGCAGCCCGGGGAGCCGGGAAACCGAGCCGGCGGCGGGCTCGACCTGTCCCGTGATCAAGCGGAAGAGCGTCGTCTTCCCGGTCCCGTTGCGGCCGACGATCCCCCAGCGTTCGCCGCGGCCGAAGCCGACGGAGACGTCGCTGAGGATCGTTTGGCCGCCGAGGCGGACGGTGACGCCGGCGAGGGTGACGAGGCTCACTTCCCCACCCACTCGCGCCACTCGTCCTCGGCGGCGCCGATCGTGAGGCGGTTGCCGAACCGGACGAGCGGCTGCCGGAGGAGAAGCGGCTCCTCGGAGAGGATCGCGAGCCAGCGCTCCTCGGAGTAGTGGGCGTGCTTCAGGCCGAGCGCGGCGAAACGCTTGCTCTCGCGGTCGACGAGGGCGTCGACGCCGAACTTCTGGGCGAAGCGCCGCAGCTCGCCCTGGGACGCGGCCCGGACGTTCAGGTCGACGAAATGCGTCTTGACCCGTCGCTCGGAGAAGAAGCGGAGCGCCTTACGGGTGTCCGCGCTCTTCTTCGTGCCGAAGACCTGGACTTCCACGGCGGTCAGCGGTAGTTGCCGAATTGCAGTTCGACGCCGAAGTCCTGGCTCCGGAGGAAGGCGATGACCTCCTGGAGCGCGTCCTTGGAGGGGCTGGAGACGCGGAGCTGGTCGCCCTGGATGGCCACCTGGACGTTCTTCATCTTCCGGTCCTTGACGGCGCGGGCGATCTCCTTCGCGGTGTCGCTCGGGATCCCCTGCTGGAGCGCGATCTCCTGGCGGACGCGGCCGAGCGCGGCGGCGTCGATGGTCCCGGGCTTGAGGTTCTTGAGCGGGACGCCGCGGCGGACGAGCTTGGATTGCAGCACGTCGTACAGCGCGCGCATCTTGTACTCGTCGTCGGCCTCGAGGCGGAGGACGGCCCGGGCTCGATCGAACTCGATCTCGGCATGCGCGCCCTTGAAGTCGTAACGCTGGGCGACTTCCTTGCGCGCCTGGTTGACCGCGTTGTCGACCTCCTGGAGGTCGACGCCTGTGCTGACGTCGAACGAGAAATTCTTGGCCATGGCGGGAATGTAACCGGGTCCACGGCGCGAATCCAGGCCGCGGGACCCGTCGCCGAAGAAAGAGAAAGAGTGATGATCCGACTGTTCCAGATCGAGGGGTCGAAGAAGAAGCGCGCGTGGGAGGACCGTCCGCTCCGGGTGTTCGTGACGGGAGCGACGGGGTACCTGGGAAGCGCGATCGTGCGGGAGCTCGCGGCGGCCGGGCACGAGGTGACGGGGCTGGTCCGCTGGGCCGAGCAGACGCTCGAGGTCAAGGAGTTGGGCGGCCGGGCGGTGGTGGGCGACCTCAAGAGTTCGGACACGTACCGCAAGATCGCCGCGGCGCACGACGTGTTGATCCACGCGGCCGCGGACGCGGCGGCGAAGGATACGGCGGATCGCGCGGCAATCGATTCGCTGCTCTGGGCGGCGCGCCAGCACGAGCGGGAGAAGGAGGAGCCGCCGCGGTGCGTGATCTACACGTCCGGGTGCTTCAGCCTGGGCGACACGGGCGATGCCGGCGCGGACGAGGAGTCGTCGACGGACGGCGCGCCGGAGCTGGTTGCGTGGCGCTCGGCGCACGAACGGCTCGTGCTGGAGGCCGCGAGCGAGGACGTGGCGACGGCGGTCGTGCGGCCGGGGATGCTGTACGGCGGCGGGCGCGGGCTGATCGGCGAGTTCTTCGCGACGGCGGAACGTGAGGGTGCGGCCGTCGTCGTCGGGGAGGGGTCGAATCGCTGGTCGCCGGCGTACGTAGGCGACGTGGCGCGGCTCTACCGGCTGATCGCGGAACGGCGGGCGCGCGGGATCTTCCACGCGACCGAGGGCGTGGGGACGCCGGTGATCGAGCTGGCGCGCGCGGCGAGCCGGGCGGCGGGGCGGGACGGCGCGGTGCGCACCGTCCCCGTCGAGGAAGCGCGCGCCCGCCTCGGCGCCCTCGCCGACGCGCTCACGCTGGACCAGGTGGTGCGTTCGACGCGGTCGGAGCGTGAGCTCGGGTGGCGCCACGAGCATCCACAGTTCGTGGAGAGTGCCGAGTCTGCGTACCAAGAGTGGAGGGCGGCGAACCCCGCGATCGCAGCCACGCGCTGAACCTCGGGATGCCGACCTCGACGGGGGTGGTCGGCTGGTAGGCGAGCAGGCGCCGTGCCTTGGAGACGTCGGCATAGGTGCGGCGCACATCGCCCGGCTGCATCGGCAGGCGCTCGAGCGTGGGCGTTGTGCCGAGCGAGTCGGCGATCAGCTCGACCAGGCGAGAAAGCGAGGTCGTCTTGCTCTCGCCCAGGTTGATGATCTCATACTCGGGCGCCGCTGTGCTCGCCGTCCGGTCGATGGCGGCCAGCACGCCCTCGAGCACGTCGTCGATCCAGGTGTAGTCGCGCTCGCTCGTCCCATCCCCATAGAAGGGGATCGGCCGGCCCTCGAGCATGAGCGTGGCAAACTTGCGGATCGCAAGGTCCGGGCGCTGGCGCGGGCCGTAGACGGTAAAGAAGCGAAGACAGAGCACGCTCATGCCGTAGAGGTGGTGATAGGTGTGGCAGAGCAGCTCGCCTGCACGCTTGGTTGCCGCATAGGGCGAGATCGGGTGCTCGACCGGGTCGTCTTCGCTGAAGGGGACCTTTTCGTTGTTGCCATAGACCGAGGAGGAGGAGGCGAAGACGAAGCGCCCGACGCCGCGTCGCCTGGCCAGCTCGAGCATGGCCTGCGTGCCCAGGAGGTTGGCCCGGACGTAGCCGAGCGGGTCTTGGATCGAGGGGCGAACGCCCGCCTTGGCGGCCAGGTGGACGACGACGTCGACGTGGCTGTCGCCCAGGGCGCGCTCGAGCTCGTCGAGCTCTGCGCAGTCGGCCTCGATGAGGCGAAAGGCCGGATGCCGGAGCGCAGCGGCCAGGTTCTGCCACTTCTCTTCGGGAGAGTAGAACGGATCGAAGTTGTCGATGCCGATCACCCGCTCGCCCCGCGCAAGGAGCCGCTCGACGAGGTGGCTGCCGATGAAGCCCGCCGCGCCGGTTATCAGTACGCACATGAGGCGATTCTACCTGGTCGATATCGAAGCTGTTCGGTGGCTGCACCAATCTGGCGCGCTTGCGGCGAAACGGAAAGTGGCGGAGTGTCCGGCGGCCGGCCACGGCCGCCGCGCCCAGTGGCGTCGCTTGAGCGCGCCGGTTATCTTACCACGCCATGGAACCCACCATCGACCAACTGATCTCCCGCGGCCGTCGATCGTTCGAGCGTCGAGACTACGTCTCCGCGCTGGCGGACTTCCGCGCCGTGCTGGAGAGGCAGCCGAATTACGCGGACATCCGGCACCTGGCCGGGCTCTGCCTGAGCTTTCTCGGCCGTCCCGAGGAAGCGCTCGAGGAGCTCGATCGCGCGCTCGAGCTGAACGACGGGTACGTCGAGGCGCACCTCAACCGCGCGATCACGCTGAACGAGTTGGGTCGTTACGACGAAGCCAGGGAGGCGTTCGAGCGCGCCGGACGGCTCGAGCGGGCAGGGGACGGCCGCTTCCCGGCGGCGATCTCCGCGCGCCTGGCCAACGCGCACGCCGATCTCGGCGACCTCTACATGGCCGCTTCGGCGCCCGAGGCCGCGGCCACGCAGTACCGGGCGGCGCTCGAGCTGAGGCCTCGCTTCCTGGACATTCGCAACAAGCTCGCGAACGCGCTGATGCAGCTCGGCGACCTCGAAGGGGCGGAATCGGAGCTGCGCGAGGTGCTCGAAGCCAACCCTCACTTCCTGGCGGCGCGACTGAATCTTGGGCTGGTTCACTATCGCCGCGGCCAGATCGACCTGGCCGTTGGAGAGTGGGGGCGGTGCAGGGCGCAGGACCCGAACCATCCGCAGGTTCGCGCGTATCTATCCATGGTGGAAGAGAACGCGGTGCCGTACGACGCGTCCGAGGCTACCGAGAACGGGCCGTCGGACTCGTCGGCGACACGCGGAAACCTGGACGCGTGACGACTCAGGCCGGACGGCGGATGCGATTCGAATCGGCAGGCGAAGGGGCGCGGCCGGCCATCGGCATGGAACTCGGCGGGCAGGGCGGGCGGCGGCGTGTCCACGCTGTCGCCCGGCTCGTGGTCGTGCTCGCGTCGGTCGCCTGGGCGGCCGCGTGCAGCGACCCGGAGCCGGCGATCGTGCGCGGCGACCGCATGTGGGCGGATTCCAACTACACGAACGCCCTCGCCGAGTATCGCCTGGCTTTGCGGCAGAGCGGCGATGACGAGAACGTGCTGCTCCGCGTCGCGCACGCCTACGCGAAGACCGGCCAGCTCGAGCGGGCGCGCGAGGCGTACGACCGGCTCCTGTTGAGGGCGCCGGAACACCGCGACCAGGCGATCCAGGATTTCCTAGACCTCGCCGATCGCGCTCGGGAGCGCGGTGACCGGTTCGGGCTGGCCGGGGGCATCGAGGCCGCCCTCGCGCTGCGCCCGGAGCTGGACGTGAGCGCGTACGCGCCTCAGCTCGCGCGCTACCACGCCGAGATGGGGGACGCCAACCTCGCGCTCGAGTTCTACCAGCGGGCTCTGGCATCGGCGTCGACCGACTCGACGCCGGCGTTGCTCTTCGAGATCGGCCTCGCCCTGGAAGGGCAGGGCAACTGCAGGGCCGCGATCGGATACTTCATGGCGTTCCGCCAGCGCGTCACCCGGGGCCGCAGGGCCACGGAGGCGACGTGGCACGCCGGGAACTGCGCGTACGAGCTGGCTCGTCAGTCCCACCGCGCCGGGAACCTCACCGAGGCGCTCGAGCAACTCTCCCTCGTCACCGAGCTCGGCCAGCCGGAGAACATCCAGGACCAGGCGTGGTTCGACCGTGGCGAGATCCTCTTCGCCATCGGCCGGTTCGACGAGGCGCTGGACGCGTACCAGCGGGTGATCGACCTGAACCGGACCCGCGGCGGCGGCCCGCTCGTCGAGCGGGCGCGCCAGCGGATCGACGACCTCCGATTCCGCGAATGAGACCGGCGGGTCCAGCCGATCGACGTTCTTTCGCGCACGATCTTTGAAACCCGGCTCCGCCCGGGAGTGTAGCAGACCCCGGCCGGAGACGATCGAATAATGCCATCGGGTGAGATGAGACTTCGAAGCTGGCTTCTCGCGACCGCCGTTGCCGTGACTTCGGGAGCGTGCGGCGCCCGTGGACCGGTGATCCAGGACCTCGGGCCGAACGAGCTCTACGACCTCGGCATGACGGCCCTCGCGGAGAAGGACTGGGACAAGGCGATCCGCATGTTCACCCGGATGACCACCGTGTATCCGGGCGACCCGCGCATCGAGGCGGTCCGGTTCGAGCTCGGCAACGCCTACTTCGGCAAGAAGGAATACGTCTCGGCCGCGGCGGAGTACGTGCGGCTCGCCCAGGACTTCCCGACCGGCGAATACGCGGACGACTCCCGCTTCAAGACGTGTGAGTCGTACTACCGCCTCTCGCCGAAGAAACCGCAGCTCGACCAGCAGTACACATACGCGGCGATCGATCATTGCCAGGCGCTGATCGAGGCCTTCCCGAACAGCGAGTTCGTCCCCGCGGCGCGGGAGCTGATCGCCGAACTCAACGACAAGCTCGCGCAAAAAGTCCTTCTGAACGGCGAGTACTACTTCAAGCGCCAGGCGTTCGACTCTTCCATCATCTATTTCGAGGAGCTGCTCCGTACGTACCCGCGGTCGAAGCATGCTCCGCAGGCGCTGCTGCGCCTGGTCCAGACGTACCAGCGTCTCGGGTACAGGGAAGAGCTGGAAGCCACCAAGGAGCGGCTCCTGCGCGATTTCCCGGATTCGCCCGAAGCCGCACAGGCCCGGGCGATCACGCTAGCCAACGGGCGGTGAAGCTCGGGATCTTCGGGGGCACGTTCGACCCCGTCCACATCGGGCACCTGATCGTCGCCCAGGATGCCTGGGCTGCGCTCGGGCTGGACCAGGTCGTGTTCGTCCCGGCCGCCGTGCCGCCGCACAAGCGTGGCCGGGTCAGGGCCACCCCCGAACAGCGCCTCGAGATGCTCCGCGCCGCGACGGCCGGCGACCCGCGCTTCACCACGAGCGACATCGAACTGCGGCGCTCGGGGCCGTCGTACACGGTCGACACGTTGCGTGAACTGCGTGAGCGCGACCCGATGGGCGCGCTCTTCTTGCTGTTGGGCGTCGACCAGTTCCGGGAGTTCCACACGTGGCACGAACCCGACGAAATCGCGCGATTGGCAACCCTGGTCGTGCTCTCGCGCGGCGGCGCCGAGCCGCCCGAGATGCCCCGCGAGTTCCCGTACCGGTGGTTGGCCGTCACGCGCGTCGACATCTCGGCGACGGAGGTCCGGCGGCGCATCGCGGCGGGTGAGCCGGTGAGGTATCTTGTGCCGGCGGCGGTGGAGGAGATCATTCGGCGGGAGGGGTTGTATCGGTCGTAGATGGGGGTGGGTGGTCACGGGGCCGCCGGCGGGCGCGGCCTCACTGCCGTGAGGCGGGGT
>Ga0207864_1004724_pt1 | contig 10064 bp, 10 predicted proteins | sample HigsolmetaAR202D_FD_184834 | JGI IMG/M metagenome (GOLD analysis project Ga0207864, IMG submission 184834) | Ionic liquid and high solid enriched microbial communities from the Joint BioEnergy Institute, USA - AR20-2-D (SPAdes) (version 2) ...
CAATCGCTGATCGACCCCGATGCCGATGTGTTCCTGAAGCCGGGCGATATGCCCGCCCGCATTCAGGCGTTCTGCGAGCAGTCGGGACAGGTCGCGCCGGATTCGCCGGGCGCCGTGATCCGCTGCGTGTTGGAGAGCCTAGCCCTGAAGTACCGCTGGTTGCTTGAGCGTTTGGATGCGGTGGCGGGCCAACGCTTGACGGTCCTGCACGTCGTGGGCGGCGGGGTGCAGAATCAGTTGCTGAATCAGTTCACCGCCGATGCGACGGGCCGCGAAGTGGTGGCTGGGCCGGTCGAGGCGACAGCAGTGGGCAATCTGCTGTTGCAGGCGCGGGCGCTGGGCCATATTGGTTCGTTGGATGAGTTGCGGGCAGTGGTGCGCCGCTCGTTTACGCCACAGCGGTACACACCAAACAGCACAGATGCGTGGGATGCCGCGTATCAACGCTTGTTGGCATTGCTCCCTGAGTCATAGATGATGAGTGAGGTGCTACGATGACGGAACATCCCACCGATGCGCAGATCGAGGCGGCCTACGAGATCGCGAAGGAGCGCTACGCCTTGTTGGGCGTAAACACCGATGCGGCGCTGGATCGGCTGGCTACGGTGTCGCTGAGCCTGCACTGCTGGCAGGGCGACGATGTGACGGGCCTGGAGAACAGCGGCGAAGCGCTGGGCGGCGGCATCGCGGCCACGGGCAACTATCCCGGCAAGGCCCGCAACGGCGACGAGTTACGCAAGGACCTAGACGCGGCGTATGCGCTGATCCCGGGCAAGCACCGCCTGAACCTGCATGCGATGTACGCGGAGTTCGACGGCGAGAAGGTGGACCGCAACCAGTTGCGCCCCGAGCACTTCACGGCCTGGCGCGATTGGGCCGTGGAGAAGGGTCACGGCATCGACTTCAACCCGACCTGTTTTTCGCACCCGATGGCGGCCAGTGGCTTCACGTTGGCGAGCTACGATGAGGGCGTGCGCCAATTCTGGATCGAGCACTGCATCGCGAGCCGCGAGATCGGCGCGTGGTTCGGCGAGGCGCTGGGCACCCCCTGCGTGACGAACATCTGGATCCCCGACGGCTACAAGGACACACCGTTCGACCGCCGACGGCCCCGCGAGATCCTGCGCGATTCGTTGGATACGGTGTTGGCCAAGCCGCTCGACCCGCGCCACAACCTCGATGCGGTGGAGTGCAAACTGTTCGGCTTGGGCGTGGAGAGCTACACGGTCGGCTCGCACGAGTTCTACATGGGCTATGCGACCAGCCGCAAGATTCTGCTGTGCTTGGATGCCGGGCACTTCCACCCGACCGAGACGATCTCGGACAAGATCTCGTCCACGCTGCTGTACTTGGACGAGATTCTGTTGCACGTCAGTCGGGGGGTGCGCTGGGATAGCGACCACGTGGTGACGCTCACCGACGATCTGCAGGCGATCGGGCAGGAGATCGTGCGGGGCGGCTATCTCGACCGCGTGCACATCGGGCTGGATTTCTTCGATGCGAGCATCAACCGCATCGCGGCCTGGGCGATCGGCTCGCGCAATACGCTGCGGTCGCTACTGATGGCGCTGCTGGAGCCGAGCGCGTTGCTGCGCGACCTGGAGGTGCAGGGCGATTACAGCGCGCGTCTGGCGCTGTTGGAAGAGTTGAAGGGACTGCCGTTTGGGGCAGTGTGGGATTACTACTGCCTGCGCCAGGGCGTGCCGGTCGGCTTGCAGTTGATCGATGCGTTCCGGGCGTATGAGCGGGATGTGTTGTCGCAGCGCGGTTCGTAGCCAGAAGGGAGTTCAACGATGACACGGGTTGGGTTTTTGCTGAAGGTGAAGCCGGATAAGCTGGAGGAGTACAAGGAGCATCATCGGCACGTGTGGCCGGAGATGCTGGATGCACTGTCGCGGCACGGCTGGCACAATTATTCGCTGTTCCTGCGGCCCGATGGCTTGTTGTTCGGGTATTTCGAGACACCCGAGAGCTTCGAGGCGGCGCAGGCCGCCATGGCGACAGAGGATGTGAATACGCGCTGGCAGGCGCTGATGGCTCCGTACTTCGAGAACAGGATTATGGAGCAACTGGAAGAGGTCTTCCATCTGGATTAGGAGTGAAGCATCCACAGATTACACAGATTACGCAGATTGTATTTGTGGATGGGTTGCGTGATAGCCAATCCAGTTAAGCAGTTGCTGTTTGCAGAGCCGTTTTAGCCTGCGGCAGCAAGGTGTTTACTTCTTTTTGTGGCATCGGCCTTCTGCGCGTAGCAGAAGGCCGATACCACGTTTTTTCGGTGATGTAGGTATCTATTGCAAAGCCGTTTAGGCTTCTGGTTTGGTGGGTATTTTGCTTTTTATATCAACGAAAGGCGCTGTCATTCCGAACAAGCCGCCACGGCTATGACAAGGTGACAAGGTGACAAGGTGACAAGGTGACAAGGTGACAAGGTGACGGGGAGCATCGAAAAGGCATTGTCATCCTGAGCGAGCCTTCAGGTGAAGTGAAGGATCTCACCGTGTTGCATTGTGGTGTTCAACGCAATACATTGCAGCGCTTTGCCGACCTGTCAGGTGTGACTTTTTATGGCTTTAGGACGCATCAAACGACACCTGACAGGTCAAAAGCAATGTTTTTTCGTTGTCTTGCACTGTCATCCTAAACGAGCCGTCACCCCGTCACCCACACTGCTCCCAAATGGCGGCGCGCACCTCCCACAGCTCGGGGAAGAAGTGCGGGTGGCCGATGGTGCGGTCGAGGTAGCGCACTCCGGTGGTGTGCCCGGTGCCTTTGGTGATCGCCGAGAGCGCCCGCTCGACCATGCTGCGGTGGTGCATGCGCCACAGCCCAAACAGTTGGTCGTACTCCAGCAGCGTTTCGGCCAGCAGGAACAGGTCGTGGTGCTGGCGCTGTTCGAGCGGGGCGTACACCTCTGTGACGCTCACGCCCCGTCGCGCCAGCACATCAAGCCAGGCGTCGTGCAGCGAGCGCTGCTGCCAGGCCGCTTCGAGCGCTTCGGTGAGGATGCGCGTCTGCGGCGCGGCGGTGTTGGGCGGGCCAGGCGGCACATCGAGCATGGGGCGGTAGCGCGTAGTGTCGTGCAGACCCGAGCGGATCTCGATCTCGCGGTACTGCAGCGATTCGGTGCCGCTGGCTGGGCTGAGCGCCGCACGGAAGGCGTAGAAATCCTGCGGGGCCATGCTCTCGGTGATGTGAATCTGTTCGACCAGCAGGCGCATAATCTGGCAGACGCGCTGCATGCGCCAGGTGGCGTATCCGATGTTATCGGCGTCGAGCAGGGCGATCGCGCCGTCGAGCTCGTGCAGGATCAGGCGGAACCACAGCTCAAAAGCTTGGTGAGTGATAATGAACAGCAGTTCGTCGTGGTGGCGCAGCTCGGCGGGAGACGGTTGAAGCGCGAGTAGCTCGGTGACGCGCAGGTACGAGCAGTAGTGGGGCTGCTGAACGTCGGAAACGTCGTGCCCGCATGGCAACGTCGGCATACGGTGTTCTCCTTAGTTGTTAGGTACAAGAAACGTATTCCTAGTATTGTAGCTGATTTTGTGGTGAAATGTCGGTTTTTGATTGTTATCCACAGATTACACAGATTATGTTTGTTTTTGTATTTATTGATGTGGATGAAAGAATGTCACCGCATTACATTGTATTCCCCGCTGAGATCTCTCATATTTGTTCGAGATGACAGTGTATTTCTACGCTTTCGCTGTTTTCTCTGTCATTCCGAATGAAGTGCGTAGCACGAAATGAGGAATCTCGCTGCGTATCTACAATGGAAACACAATGCTATTTGCAATGCTTTGCGAGCCGTCAGAGGCGAAATGAGGGTTTGACATATGTCATCCACGTGATTACAATGTAAGCACGTTACATCCCTTCGTGAGGAGCTTGATACAATGCCCACTGTCATCAAAACCAGGCTGGTGAAGATCGGCAACTCGCAGGGACTGCGTATCCCCAAAGTGATCCTCGATCAGCTCGACTTATCCTCTGAGATCGAGCTTGAGGTGCAGGCAGATCATTTGATCGTGCGGCCACGTGTTCATCCCCGTGCCGATTGGCCCGAGCAATTCCGTCGGATGGCCGAGCGCGGCGACGACCAGTTGCTCGATGCTGATATTCCTCCAACCGAATGGGAAGAGTCTGAGTGGCAGTGGTGATCAAGCCTTTCGATGTCTACCTTGTGAATCTTGATCCGACGGTCGGCGCGGAGATCCAAAAGACTCGGCCCTGCCTGATCATCTCGCCCGATGAGATGAATGCGCATATCCGAACTGCGATTATCGCGCCGATGACCACGAAAACGCGCGGTTATCCCACGCGGGTGGCCTGCCATTTCGATGGCAAAGACGCGCAGATTGTGCTGGATCAACTGCGCACGGTGGATCAATCACGCCTCGTGAAGCGGCTTGGGAGCATCGATGCCGCAACTCAACAGCAGGTGCTACGCACTTTAGCCGCGCTGTTCGCTGAATAATGCGTCGTTTAATTCATTGAGATGCCGAGCACTTCGATGTTGTGCGCTGTGCGACCGCGAGTACAGCGGCGCGCGTTTTGGCGCGCAGCGCCATATCTGTCCGAGCGCGCACACGTTGTGCACGACGTTGTTTGCCCGTAGCGACGGGAATCACGGGTTGACGACGCGGCCTCTCTTTCCCCAAAAATGCTGGTGCTAATGCGGTACGGCGCGGTTGGCCCTCTCTCATCTGTGTAATCTGTGAATGCTCCGGTGGCCCGCTGAGCGAACGTGGTACAATGGTCGCAATGCAGCCGCTCCTACGACGAGGCTCCAATGACCATCGATCCACGTACCCGTGACGATTTGCTCGATGCGATGCGGCTCCAAGCCTGCCCGCTGTGTGTGCTGGTTGAGCGTATCGAGCGTAAGGCCGTCGATCTGTTTCTGTACGATCAGGTGAATGATATCAGCCGCCGCGATGCGCTGCGTGCCAGCCGTGGCTTATGCTTGTACCATTCGGGCATGCTGTCGGAGGGCCGCAGCGGGCTGGGGATCGCGATCTTGAGCCGCGATATTCTGCGAGCTATGACTGCGGAGTTGGAGTCCGCCGCGCCGAGCGCGCTGCCGTTCGGGGCACTGCGCGATCGGTTGGGTTCGGGCGTTGGCGCGCAGTTGGCTTCGCGGATCGGCCCGCAGGCGGCTTGCCCGATGTGCGAGGAGCGCCCCCGCATTGAGGCTCCGCTGATCGCAGGGTTGCTGCGGAATCTTGGCGATGCCGAGTTTGCGGAGGCGTTCGATGCTTGTGGCGGTCTGTGCCGCATTCATTTGGCGAATACGCTGCGGGCCGCCGATCAGGCCACCGCCCGCGATTTGGCGGCCCGTCAGGCGGCGGCGTGGCGGCGCTTGGAGGCCGAGCTAGATGAGTTTATCCGCAAGCACGATTACCGCTTCAAGGAGGAGCTGCTGGATAACGAGCGCGATGTGTGGCGGCGGGCGCTCCGTTTGAGCAGCGGCTGGTACGAGACGTAGCGCGGCTTATGCACGGCGGTGGCGCGTGTTGACGAGTACGATGCCAAAGACTGCGACGACGCCGCCCAGTAGTGCCACGATCGTCGGCACTTCCCCCAACCACACCCACGACATGATCAGCGAGAGCGCGGGCACCACGTTGAGGAAGCTCCCCATGCGCGAGGCTTGGCTTCGTGAGAGTGCGTAGGCCCAGGAGAGGTTGGCCAGCGCCGATGGAAAAATGCCCAAATAAAACACCACTGCTGTGACGCTGAGTGGTGTGTTTGCGATCTGTTCGGGCAGTCCTGGCGTGAAGTAGAGCAGTGGTATGATGGCGACCCAGTGGATGTAGGCGGTCGTTTCGAGCGGGGTGTAGCGTTGCAGCAGTGGCTTTTGCAGCACGAAGAATGCGCCCTGCAGCACGGCGGCGAACAGCAGCAGCAGCGCGACTGGCTCGAACTCGAACGAGCTCTTGGTGCCCAGCACGATCAGCACTGCGCCCGCGAAGCCCAGGCCGATGCCTAGCCAGCCCCGCTTGCCGATCCGCTCTCGCAGCATGATGCTGGCGAGCAGTGCGGTGAAGATCGGTGAGGTGCTGACGAGCAGGCTGGAGATGCCCGCCGAGACGATGGTTTGGCCGTAGTTGAGCACGAGTTGGTAGACGGTGACGCCGACCATGCTAGCGAACGCGATTTGCGGGAGATCGCGCCAATGCGGCAGGCGGATGCGCGTCACGACGGCGTAGATCGCTAACACCAACGCGGTGATGGAGAAACGAAAGAGGATGAGGTGACCTGGGGTGTAGCCGCTGAGTGCGGCGCGGATGCCCGGGTAGGCCGAGGCCCACATCAGAAGCGAGAAGCTGGTGGCCAGGAAGGCTTGGACGTTGGTGTTTGGTTTCATTGATATTCCGTTAGTTGCGATATTTCGATGTCGTACTATTATAATTCTGTTTGTTCGTCGCCCTTTCGCTCATTCTTCTTTACGACTAACCACAAGGGTGTGGTGTTGGGCAGTGCGTTCTGTAAGGAGGTTGTATGTCTACCAGTTCCGCAACTGAGCCTTGCGAGGTTTGGATCGATTTCAACCAGCGCGTTCCGATGCGCGATGGTGTCACGCTCTCTGCTGATGTCTACCGTCCGAAGGCACCGGGCCGGTATCCGGTGATTCTGCAACGCACGCCGTATTTGAAGACGAGCAGCCGAGCGCTGGAGGTCGGGCGCGAGTTCGCGAAGCGCGGCTTTGTGTATGTATGGATGGATGTGCGCGGTCGTGGCGATTCGGATGGTGAGTTCGTGCCGTATCGCAACGATGGCCGCGACGGCTACGATGCGATCGAGTGGTGCGCGGCGCAGCCCTGGTCGGATGGCAATGTGGGCACGATCGGCGGGTCGTACGCGGGGCGCATCCAGTGGCTGGCCGCCTTGGAGCAACCGCCGCATCTGCGGACGATGGTGGTGCTGGTCACGCCGTCCGATCCGTTCGTGGAATGGCCGACTGGTACGCCAAATCCGATGCATATGTGCTGGATCCATATGACGAGTGGCCGTGCGCTGCAGAACACCGATGCGGTCGATTGGATGAAGGTGTACGAGCACCTGCCGCTGCTGACGATGGATGAGCGGGCCGGGCGCGTGAGTCCGCACTGGCGCGAGGAGTTGGCGCACGAGCAGTACGATGATTACTGGCGGGCGATCGCGTACCAGGATAAGTTCGATCGGGTGAATGTGCCAGTGCTGCATATTTCGGGCTGGTACGATGATGAGTTGATCGGCACGCCGCTGAACTTCCAGGGCATGGTTGAGCGCGCGCCCACGCCGGAGGCTCGCAAGAATCAGAAGATGTTGATCGGACCGTGGATTCATCAGGTGAACCGCAGCCGCACGATCGGCGAGGTGGATTTCGGGCCGACGGCGCTGATCGATCTGGAGGGCTACCAGGCGCGCTGGTTCGACCGTTGGCTGCGCCAGAACGAGAACGGCATCGATACTGAGCCGCCCGTGCGCATTTTTGTGATGGGCGAAAATCGCTGGCGCGATGAGAACGAGTGGCCGTTGGCCCGCACGCAGACGACATCGTTCTACTTGCACAGCGGCGGCAAGGCCAACAGCCGTTTCGGCGATGGCACGCTGAGCACCACCGCGCCCACCGACGAGCCGCCCGATGAGTACCGCTACGATCCGGCGCGGCCCACGCCGTTCATCACCGACGAGGTGTCGTCGCAGATCGGCGGTGCCGATGATTACGCTGCCGTTCAGCGCCGCGACGATGTGTTGGTCTATGTCACGCCGCCGCTCGACGAGGCGGTGGAAGTGACGGGCTATGTGCGGGTGGAGCTGTTCGCAAGCTCGTCGGCCCCCGACACCGATTTTATGGCGATGTTGTTCGATGTGCATCCGAACGGCTTTGCGCAGCGCTTGTGCGATGGCATGGTGCGGGCGCGCTTCCGCGAGGGGATGGAGACGCAGAAGCTGATCGAGCCGGGAAAGGTGTACCGCTACGATATCGACTGCTGGGCCACCTCGCAGGTGTTCGCGAAGGGGCATCGCATCGGCGTGCAGATCAGTTCGAGCGCCTTCCCGAAGTACGACCGTAACCTGAATACGGGCGAGTCGATGGCGACCGGCACGCGAATGGAGGTGGCGGAGCAGCGCATCTTCCACAATGCGGAGTATCCATCACGCTTGATCCTGCCGATCGTGCCGCCCAAAGCGGAGTAACGTTGGTCGAAGCGAGCGGGGTTGACATCAGGGCAGCCCCGCTTGTTTTAGTTTCATCCACAGATTAGATTGAATTGTTTTGGCGACAGTACGAAGTGACGAATCTCGTTGCTTTCATCGCTCTCAGAGTCATTCCCACGAAGCGCACCACACCCTCACTGTCATTCCAAACGGAGCGCACATCGCCCTCACTGTCATTCTGAACGGAGTGCGCAGCACGAAGTGAAGAATCTCATCGCCTTTCATCGCCCTCACTGTCATTCTGAACGGAGTGCGCAGCACGAAGTGAAGAATCTCATCGCCTTTCATTGTCTCCCTCGCTGAGATCTCTCACTTCGTTCGAGATGACACTGCTTTTCGTTGCTCTCCTAACGTCATTCCAGCGGAGCGCTGCACCCCCATTGTCATTCCGAACGGAGCGCATAGCGCGGAGTGAGAAATCTCATCGTGTTTCATCGCCCTTAGAGTCATTCTGAACGGAGTGCGCAGCACGAAATGAAGAATCTCCCTGTGCACTCACTATGTACTACGATGATTCCTCGCTGAGATCCTTCACTTCGCCTATCGGCTCGTTCAGGATGACAGTGCTTTTCGTTGTGTTGTCGAGCACCTAGACGCTCAAGGTAGCACAGGACGGTGAGATTCTTCACTTCACTTCGCTTCGCTCGTTCAGAATGACCCTATCCCTGCGGCTCGTTCAGGATGACAGTGCTTTTCGTTGCTTTCTCAGCGTCATTCCAGCGGAGCGCGCTGCACCCCTTCACCCAGTCACCTCGTCACCTTGTCACACAAGCGTGGCTAGAGATGAACCACCGTGCAGGCATCGCCGACGATGTTTTCGATGGCTCGCACAACGGACATGCGGTGGCACTGCGACGGATCGGCCTCGAAGCACATCAGCGCCGAGGGGCGGCTACGCGCCAGGTCGAGCGCCTGCTGCACCGCTTCGGGGTGCTCCTCCACCAGCGCATCCATCGCTGCAAAAAACGCCTCGTAATCGTGGGTGCGCCGCACTTCGTCGCGCAGTTCCTTGGGTGTGCCAAGCTCCACCAAGTGCGCGTAGTCGATGCCGACATTGGTGAGGTGCGCAGTAAAGCGCTTTTTGTTGAAGTCGGGCTTGCGGCTGAACGGCAACTGGCGCACATCGATGATCTGCGTAACGCCGTGCGCCTGGAGGATATCGAGGAATGTTTCGATGGTCTGGCCCTGATAACCGATGGTGTACAGGGTAAAAGTTGGCGTCTCCTGCATCGCTCACTTCCCTTCATTTTAGATATCCACAGATTCGGAGCGCACATCGCCCTCAGCGTCATTCCGAACGGAGCGCACTGCACCCCACTGTCATTCTGAACGGAGTGCGCAGCACGAAGTGAAGAATCTCATCGCCTTTCATCGCCCTCACTGTCATTCTGAACGGAGTGCGCAGCACGAAGTGAAGAATCTCATCGTGTGTTCTCAGCGAAACACAATGTCATTCCGAACGGCCGCATAGCGCGGAGTGAGGAATCTCATCGCCTTTCATTGTTTTCCCCGCTGAGATCTCTCACTTCGTTCGAGATGACAGTGCTTTTCGTTGCTCTCCTAACGTCATTCCAGCGAAGCGCACCACACCCCCATTGTCATTCTGAACGGAGTGCGCAGCACGAAGTGAAGAATCTCATCGTGTGTTCTCAGCGAAACACAATGTCATTCCGAACGGAGCGCATAGCGCGGAGTGAGGAATCTCATCGCCTTTCATTGTCTTCCTCGCTGAGATCTCTCACTTCGTTCGAGATGACAGTGCTTTTCGTTGCTCTCCTAACGTCATTCCAGCGAAGCGCACCACACCCCCATTGTCATTCTGAACGGAGTGCGCAGCACGAAGTGAAGAATCT
>Ga0207864_1004727_pt1 | contig 10056 bp, 8 predicted proteins | sample HigsolmetaAR202D_FD_184834 | JGI IMG/M metagenome (GOLD analysis project Ga0207864, IMG submission 184834) | Ionic liquid and high solid enriched microbial communities from the Joint BioEnergy Institute, USA - AR20-2-D (SPAdes) (version 2) ...
GCGCAGCCGCACCGGCTCGCGGCCGGGGTCGGGCGCCGGGCGGGCGGTGCCGCGGGGCGGCCGTGCGACCGCGGGCGGCAGGTCGAGGACCGCGAAGATCCGCTCCGCGCTCGCCATCCCGTCGGCGGCGGCGTGGAACTGGGCGCCGAGCCCGCGCAGCGGCATGTAGAGCTCGGGGGCGAGCAGCAGCACGGTGAGGCCGGCGGTCAGGCCCAGCGAGCCGGACGCGAGCTGCACCCCGACCGTGGCGGCGACGAGGGCGACCGCGATCATCGCCAGCAGCTCCAGCACCAGGGCGGAGAGGAAGGCGATCCGCAGCGTCTTCATCGTCTCGCGGCGGTAGGCCTCCCCGGCGGCGGCGATCGAGCCCGCCTGCGCCTCGGCGCGGCCGTGCGCGCGCAGCGTCGCCAGCCCGCCGACCAGGTCCAGGAAGCGGGCGCTGAGCCGCGCCAGCCGCCGCCAGCGGCGCCGCGTCGAGCGCTCGGCGAGGCGCCCGATCAAGATCATGAAGACGGGGATCAGCGGCGCGGTGACGGCGAGGATCGCCGCCGACTCGAGGTCGCGCGGCAGCGTCCACACGAGGATCGCCGTCGGCGCCGTCACCGCCAGCACCGCCTGCGGCAGGTAGCAGGCGAAGAACGGCTCCAGGGCGTCGACGCCTTGCACCGCGGCCGCCGCCAGCTCGCCGGAGCGCTCCGACTCCATCGCGCCCGGGCGCTCGCGCAGCAGGTGCGCGACCAGCCGCGAGCGCAGTTCCGCCATCACCCGCGCCGCGCCCGCCCGGCCGCCGGCCTCGAAGCCCGCCTCGACCAGGCCGCGGGCGACCGAGACCGCCGCCAGCCAGCAGAGCTGGGGCGCCAGCTCGGCGAGCGTGCGCCCGTCGACGAAGGCGCCGGCGATCACGTGCGCCAGCAGCGTCGCCTGGGCGACGATCAGCGCCGTCGCCGCCAGGCCGAGCGCGACCGTCACCGCGAGGTGCGCGCGGGCCGCGCGGCCGGCGCGCAGCAAGCGCCGCTGCGTCTCGCGCGCCTTGGCGCGCGGGTCGGCGGCGGGCGCCTCAGCCGCGTGCCGGCTGCGGATCGCCACCGGAACCGGCTCCCTCGCGCTCGGGCTTCCCGGCCTCCTCGTCGCGCCCCGCCTTGCCGTGGTCGAGCAGGTCGAGCGGCGAGCGCGCCTCGCGGAAGCCGTCCGCCGACACCCGCTGCCGGAAGACCCAGTAGGTCCAGGCCTGGTAGGCGAGCACCACCGGCACCAGCAGCACCGCGACCACGGTCATCACGACCAGCGTGTAGTCGGAGGACGCGGACTGCGCCAGCGTCATGTCGAAGGCGCCGGAGAGGCTGGAGACCATCGTGTGCGGGAAGAGGTCGACGAACAGCGCCGTGAAGAAGGCGAGGATCGCGCCCGTGGTCGCAGCGAAGGCGCGCCCGGGCGCGCGGCCCGCGAGCGCCGCCGCGGCGAGCAGGCAAACGGCCGCCACCCCCGCGACGAGCGCGGAGGCGACGTCGACGCCGCCGTGCGCGGCCACCGTCCAGGCCAGGAACCCGATCCCGACCAGCGCCGCCGCCGGGGAGACCCGGGCCGCCACCGCCCGCGCCCGCGCCGCCACCGCGCCCTCGGTGCGCAGCTCGAGGAAGATCGCGCCGTGGGCGAGGAAGATCGCCAGCGTCGCCAGCCCGCCGAGCAGCGCGTACGGGTTGAGCAGGTCGATCAGGCCGCCGGTGTACTCGTGCGAGGCGTCGATCGGCACCCCGTGGACGATGTTCGCCCAGCCGACCCCCCACAGGAAGGCGGGCAGGGCGCTGCCCAGGACCATCGCCCACTCCCAGCCGCGCCGCCAGCGGGGCGAGTCGTGCTTGCCCCAGAACTCGAACGTGACGTTGCGGACGATCAGCGCGACGAGGATCAGGAACAGGGCGAGGTAGAAGCCCGAGAACAGCGTCGCGTACCACTGCGGGAAGGCGGCGAAGGTGGCGCCGCCGGCGACCAGCAGCCAGACCTCGTTGCCGTCCCACACCGGGCCGATCGAGTGCAGGATCGCGCGCCGCTCCGCGTCGTCGCGGCCGGCGGCTCGGAACAGCATCCCGACGCCGAAGTCGAACCCCTCCAGCACGAAGTAGCCGAGCCAGAGGATCGAGATGAGGGCGAACCAGACTGCTTGTAGTGCGGTGTACTCGTCCATGTCGTTGTCTCAGTAGGCGAGGACCAGCTCCTGGCCCGGGTCTTGCGCTTTGCCGGCCTCCACCGGCCCTTTCTTGACGGTCTTCACGAACACCCAGCCGGCGATCACGGCGAGCACGCTGTAGAGGACCGTGAAGCCGCCCAAGGTGATCGCCGCCTCCAGGGCGCTGACCGAGGGCGAGTTGGCGACGTCGGTCTTCAGCAGCCCGAACACCACCCAGGGCTGGCGCCCCATCTCGGTGAACACCCAGCCCGCGGCGCTGGCCACGAAGGGCAGCGAGGCGGCCGGCAGCGCCCAGCCGAGGAAGCGGCGCGAGCCCTCCAGCCGGCCGCGGCGCAGCAGCCACCAGCCGTAGGCGGCGAAGGCGAGCATCGCGAACGCGCACCCGATCATCACCCGCCAGCTCCAGTAGGCGACGGCGACGATCGGCGTGTAGTTGCCGGGCCCGTACTGGCGCCGGTACTCGCGGTTGAGGTCGTTGATGCCCTCCACCTCGCCGCGCGGGAACCCGGTCGAGATCCACGACAGCAGGTTGGGGATCTCGATGTTGCGGTTCAGCCCTTCCGGGTTGGACTTGAAGTCGCCGACCGCGAACAGCGACAGGCCGGCGCCGCGCGTGGTCTCGAAGACCGCGTCGGCGGCCGCCATCTTCATCGGCTGCTGTTTGGTCATCAGCACGCCGTTGAAGTGGCCGACCGCGACCGTCGCCACCGAGGCCAGTACCACCATCGGCAGCGCCAGCCGCATCGCGCCGGCGAACACCTCGCGATCGCGGCCCTTGCGCAAGTGCCAGGCGGAGACGCCGATCAGCACCATCCCGGCGGTCAGCAGTGCCGCCAGCATCGTGTGCGCGAACGCGTACAGCGCCGTGTTGTTGAACAGCACGGCCGCGATGTCGGTCAGCTTCGCCCGGCCGTCCTCGATCTCGTAGCCGACCGGGTGCTGCATCCACGAGTTGGCGGCGAGGATGAAGTAGGCGGAGAGCGCCGTCGAGGCGGAGATCAGCCAGGCGCAGGCCAGGTGGACGCGTTTGGACAGCCGCCCCCAGCCGAAGATCCACAGCCCGAGGAAGGTCGACTCGACGAAGAACGCGGCCAGCCCCTCCATCGCCAGCGGGGCGCCGAAGATGTCGCCGACGAAGCGCGAGTAGTTGGACCAGTTCATCCCGAACTGGAACTCCTGCACGATGCCGGTGACGACGCCGAGCGCGAACGAGATCAGCATCAGCTTGCCCCAGAAGCGGGTCGAGCGCAGCCAGTGCTCCTCGCCGGTGCGGTGCCAACGGGTCTGGAAGAGCGCCACGCAGAAGGCGAGCCCGATCGTCAGCGGGACGAAGATGAAGTGGTAGAGGGTCGTGATGCCGAACTGCCAGCGCGCGAGTTCAAGTGAAGTCATTGCGCGGGCGACGATATGAGCGCCCCGGCCGCCGCCCATCCGGGGAGCGCCACAGCCCGCGGCGTGGGGTTCCCCGGTCCGCTCAGGGGGCGAGCAGGCCGCGCGCCAGCGCGTAGCGGGTCAGCTCCGGGCGGCTGCTAAGGCCGAGCTTCTGCTGCACGTGGGCGCGGTGGTCCTCCACCGTGCGGTCGCTGATTCCCAGCCGCTCGGCGATCTCGCGGTTGGTGTGGCCGAGTGCCAGCAAGCGCAGGACCTCGGTCTCGCGCGGCGACAGCGGCTCCTCGCCGCCGTCCCCCTCCCCCCGCTCGATCCCCGCCGCGACCGCCGGGGAGACGTGGCGCCCGCCGGCGGCCACCTCCCGCACCGCCTCGATCAGCTCCAGGTGGGCGTCGTCCTTGAGCAGGTAGCCCGCGGCCCCGTCGTCCAGCGCCCGCCGCGCCAGGCCGGGGTCGCGGTCCATGGTCAGCAGCACGATCCGGGTGCCGGGGGCGCGCTCGCGCAGGCCCGCCACCGCGTTGACCGCGATCCCGTCTGGCATGTTGACGTCGAGCACCAGCACGTCGGGGGCGTGCTCGGCGACCGCCCGCTCGGCAGCGGCGATGTCGCCCGCCTCGCCGACCACCTCGATCCCCTCCCGGCCCTCCAGCAGCGCGCGCAGGGCCCCGCGCACCACCGCGTGGTCGTCGGCCAGGACGACCCTGATCGCCGCGCCGTCGCCGCCGCCCGCGCTGTCGCCGCCGCCGCTCACCGGGCCGAGGGTAGCGCGGCGCCGTCCCTTCCCCGGGCCGGCACCGGGGGCGCCGCCGCCCTGCGAGACTTTCCCGGCGCGATGCCACCGCAGCCGGAGACGACGGTCGCCCTCGCCGACGACCACAACCTGATCCGCGCCGGGCTGCGCAACCTGCTCTCCGCCGAGCCCGGCCTGCGGGTGATCGGGGAGGCGGCCGACGCGGCGGGGGCGGCGCGGCTGGCCCGCGACCGCCGCCCCGACGTGCTGGTGCTCGACCTGCAGATGCCCGGCGCCCGGCCCGAGGAGGACGTGCGACGGCTGCGCCGCGAGGTGCCGGGGATGGCGATCGTGGTGCTGACGATGTGGCGCGAACCGCACCGCGCCCGCGACCTGTTCCGCGCCGGCGCCGCCGCCTACGTGCTCAAGCAGGCCGCCGAGCGCAACCTGATCGAGGCGATCCGCGCCGCCGCCGCCGGCCGCTCGTACATCGACCCCGAGCTGGGCGGCGAGCTGGCCCGGCTGGGGCCGGACCCGCTGGCGGAGTTGAGCGAGCGCGAGCGCGAGCTGCTGCGGCTGCTGGCCCTCGGGCACACCAACCGCGAGGCCGCGCAGCGGCTGCACCTGAGCGTGCGCGCGGTCGAGGACGGGCGCGCGAAGCTGATGGAGAAGCTGGGGCTGCGCTCACGGCCGCAGCTGGTCCGGTTCGCGATCGACCACGGCGTGATCGAGCCCACCGACGCCTGAGCCGGATCCGCGCAGCGGCACCCGGGCCAGGATCCGCGTCCCGGCGCCGGGCTCGCTGGCCAGCTCCAGGCTGCCGCCCAGCGCCTCGACCCGCTCCCGCATGCCGGCCAGGCCCCGGCCGGCGGTCTCGGCGCCGGGGTCGAAGCCGCGGCCGTCGTCGGCGACCGCGATCCGGACCTGGCCGCCCGCCAGGCGCGCGGAGACGCTCGCGCGCCCCGCCCCGGCGTGCTTGAGGACGTTGTTGAGCGCCTCCTGCACGAGGCGGTAGACGACGCGCTCCTCCTCCTCGGCCAGCGGGGCGTCGACCTCCACCGCGGTCTCGACCTCGATCCCGCCCCGCGCCGCGCACTCCTCGGCCAGGTTGCGCAGGGCGCCGGCGAGCCCGAGTCGCTCCAACGGCGCCGGTCGCAGGTCGTTGACCAGGTTGCTCAGCTCGTCGATCTGGCCCTCCAGCAGCTCCACCGCCTCCGCCGCCGCCCGCTCGAGCGCCGCGGCGCGGCCCTCGCCCTCGCGCCGCAGGGCGCCGGCGAGCGAGATCCGCACCGCCGCCAGCCCCTGCAGGGCGCCGTCGTGCAGCTCCTGCGCCCAGCGGCGCCGCTCTCGCTCCGCCGCCTCGACCTGCATCCGCAGCCGCTCCGACTCGACCGACTGCGCGGTCGCCACCGCGGTCGCGGCGCTGGCCGCGAACGCCTGCAGCAGGCTCTCGTCCTCCTGGCCGAAGCGGCCGCCCGCCTCCGGGTCGAAGCCGAGCAGGGCGCCGACCTCGTAGCCGCGGAACAGCAGCGGCACGACCAGCGCCGAGCGGGCGCCGAGCCGCGCCCGCAGGCCCAGCTCCGCGTCGGCTTCGGGGCCCTCCAGCCGCCGCGGGGCGCGCTTGCGCATCGCCTCGCCGTACACGGAGCCGGCGACCGGCAAGCTGACGTCCGCCAGCCCGCCCTCGGTCTCCCCCGCCTGCGCCGCCACCACCAGCGCGTCGCCGCGCTGCAACAGCACCAGCAGGCCGCGCGCGTCGACCAGCGCCCGGGCGCGCTTGACGATCAGGTCGAGGACGCGGTCGACGTCGGTCTCGCCTCCCACCGCGCGCGCGACGTCGACCGAGATCTGGGCCCGGCGCAGCGCCCGCTCCAGCGCCTCCTCGCGCTCGCTCAACCGCGTGTACAGGCGCGCGTTCTCGATCGCGATCCCGGCCCAGCTGGCCAGCGTCCGCGCCGCCTCCTCGTCGTCGGCGTCGAACTCCTCCGCGCCCCGCTTTTCGGCCATGTAGAGGTTGCCGAACGCCTCGCCGCGAACCTTGATCGGCACCCCGAGGAAGGAGCGCATCTGCGGGTGGCCGGGCGGGAAGCCGTAGGAGTGCGGGTGCGCGTTGACGTCGGCCAGCCGCAGCGGCTCGGGGTTGCGGATCAGCTCGCCCAGCACGCCGCGCCCCCGCGGGTGCTCGCCGATCTCGCGGCTCGTCCGCTCGTCGACGCCGACGAAGAGGAAGCTTTCGAGTTCGCGCCGCTCGCCGTCCAGCACCCCGAGCGCCGCGTAGCGGGCCGCGGTCACCTCGCGCGCCGCTTCCACCACGCGCCGCAGCACGGCCTCGAGGTCCAGCTCGGACATCAGCGACTTGCCGACGTCGATCAGGCGCCGGAAGCGCTCTTCCCGTCGGCGGTCGCGCGCCTGGTCGGCGTCGGTCATCAGGCCCTTCAATCCTAGGCCCTGCGGGGGCGCGGGCGCGAGGCGTCCTCGAACTCGCGGAACAACCCCGTGACCACGTAGGCGACCTGCTCGCCGACGTCGACCGCGTTGTCCCCGACCCGCTCCAGCGCCCGCCCCGCCAGCAGCATCGTCATCGCCCACTCGCGCCGGCCCGGGTCGCCGCCTGCCTCCAGCGCCGTCGCGAAGCACTCCCGGTTGAGCCGGTCGATCGCATCGTCGCGGCGCACCAGGTCGCGGGCAAGCTCGACGTCGCGCGCCGCGAAGGCGTCCTTCGCCCGGGCGACCATCTCCCCGGCCCGGGCCCCCATCTCCAGCAGCAGCTCCCGCATCCGCCCGTCGACCGGCGGCGCCGTCCCGGCGAGCGGGATCAGCTTGCAGACGTTGACGCACTGGTCCCCCATCCGCTCCACGTTCTTGAGCACGTGCAGCAGGGCGGAGATCAGCCGCAGGTCGGTCGCCACCGGCGACTGGGTGGCGAGCAGCGCGATCAGCGCCTGGTGCGCCTCCAGGTAGCGGCCGTCGATGCGGTCGTCGTCGGCGATCACCAGCTGCGCCAGCTCGACGTCCCGCCGCTCGAGCGCTGCCATCGTCCGCTCGAGCGCCGCCGCGACGAGGTCGAGGCCGCCCAGCGCGTCGGCCTCCAGCCGGCTCAGCTCTTCCTGGTAGGTGCTGCGGGAGACGTCGCTCATCGGTCCTCCTAGCCGAAGCGGCCGCTGACGTAGTCCTCGGTCGCCTGCCGTTCGGGGTTGGTGAAGATCCGCTCCGTGGGCCCGACCTCGACCAGCCGGCCCGGCTCGCCGCTGCGCTCGACGTTGAAGAACGCGGTCACGTCGCTTGCCCGCGCGGCCTGCTGCATGTTGTGGGTGACGATCACGATCGTGAAGCGGCTCTTCAGCTCCGCGACCAACTCCTCGATCGCCAGCGTCGCGACCGGGTCCAGCGCCGAGCAGGGCTCGTCCATCAGCAGCACCTCGGGCTCGACCGCGATCGCGCGGGCGATGCAGAGGCGCTGCTGCTGGCCCCCGGAAAGGCTCGCGCCCGGCTTGTGGAGGCGGTCCTTGACCTCCTCCCAGAGGTGGGCGCCGCGCAGCGAGCGCTCGACGATCGCGTCCTTCTCCGCCCTCTTCATCCGGCGGCGGTTGAGCGTCAGCCCGGCGGCGACGTTCTCGTAGATCGACATGGTGGGGAACGGGTTGGGGGCCTGGAAGACCATCCCCACCAGGCGCCGCACCTCGACCGGGTCGACGCCGGGGGCGTAGATGTCCTCGCCGTCGAGCGCGATCCGGCCCGCCACCCGCGCCCCCGGGGTCAGCTCGTGCATCCGGTTCAGGGAGCGCAGGAAGGTCGTCTTGCCGCACCCCGACGGCCCGATCAGCGCCGTCACCTTGTTCGGCTCGATCGTCATCGTCACGCCGCGCACCGCCTCGACGGCGCCGTAGTGGAGGCTCACCCCCTCGACTTCGATCGTCTTCGCGCGCCGCATCAGGCCGTCCTCCTCGCGTGGCGGCGCTGGATCAGCCGGGCGGCGAGGCTGAGCGCCATCACGATCCCGATCAGGGTCAGCGCCGCCGCCCAGGCGCGCTCGAAGGCGGCCTCCCGGAAGGCCCCCGGCGAGCGGTACTCGGTGTAGGCGTAGACGGCGAGGTTGTGCATGCGGCCGTCGAACGGGTTGACGTTGAGGGAGTCGATCACGCCCGTGGTCACCAGCAGCGGGGCGGTCTCCCCGACCACGCGCGCCGTGGCCAGCATCACCGCGGTGACGAGGCCGGCGAAGGCCGTCGGCACGACGACCCGGGCGATCGTCTTCCACTGCGGCGTGCCGAGCGCGTAGGCGGCCTCGCGCAGCGATCCCGGCACCACCTTCAGCGCCTCCTCGGCGGAGCGGACGACGACCGGGACCATCAGCACCGCGAGCGCCACCGAGCCCATCACCCCGAGCCGGATCCCGGGGCCGAAGAAGAGCTCGAACAGCGCGTACGCGAACAGCCCGGCGACGATCGACGGGATGCCGGACATCACGTCGACCAGCAGGCGGAGCGCGCGCCGCGGCCTGCCGCGCCCGTACTCGGTCAGGTAGATCGCCGCCAGCAGCCCGATCGGGACCGCGATCACGACCGCGACGCCGGTGATCACCAGCGTCCCGACGACCGCGTGGGCGGCGCCGCCTCCCCCCACCACGCCGCGCGCCGAGGCGGTGAAGAACTCGGCGCCGAGGCCCGGCAGGCCGCGCCGCGCGACCTCGTACAGCAGCGAGGCGAGCGGCAGCATCGCGAGCGCGAACGCGGCACCGATCGCGGCCGTCGCCGCCCGGTCCCGCAGCCGCCGCGCGCGGGCGGCGGCGGAGCGCGAGGCGAGCAGCGAGGGGGCCGCCGGCGAGGCGCCGGCCCGGGCGGCCATCAGGCGGCCTCCCGACGGGCGACGATCGCCGTCGCGGCGAGGTTGGTCGCCAGGGTGATCGCGAACAGCACCAGCCCGCCGGCGATCAGCGCGTTGATCGCCGAGCCCGAGGACTCCGGGAAGTCGAGCGCGATGTTGGCGGCAATCGTCGAGGGGTTCGCCTGCGAGATCAAATTGAAGGTGACGGCGCCGGAGACGGAGAGGATGATCGTCACCGCCATCGTCTCCCCCAGCGCCCGGCCGAGGCCGAGCACCGCGCCGCCGACGACCGCCGAGCGGCCGAAGGGCAGCACGGTGAGACGGATCGCCTCCCAGCGGGTCGCCCCCAGCGCCAGTGCCCCCTCTTCGAGCCGCCGCGGGGTCTGGGCGAAGGCCTCGCGGGCGACGGCGGAGACGAGCGGCAGGATCATCACCGCCAGCACCAGGCCGGCGACGAGCATCGTCCGCCCGGTGGCCGAGGCGGGCCCGGCGAAGAACGGCAGGAAGCCGAGCCGGCCCTCCAGCACGCGCATCACCGGAACCATCGCCGGTCCGAGGACGAAGATCCCCCACAGGCCGTAGACGATGCTCGGGATCGCCGCCAGCAGGTCGACCAGGTAGCCGAGCGCGAGGGCGATCCGGCGCGGCGCGACGTGGGTGATGAACAGCGCCGTCCCGACCGCGAGCGGCACCGCGACGAGGACGGCGATCGCCGCCGCCAGCACGGTGCCGAAGGCGAGCGGCGCCACGTAGGCGAGGAAGCCCTTGCCGCCGGGCAGCTCCGCGGGACTCGCGGTGAGCGCCGGCAGCCCCTCGAGCAGGAGAAACAGGGCCACCCCGGCGAGGACGGCGGCGACGCCGAGGCTCGCCGCCCTCGCGGCGCCGGCGAAGACGCGGTCGCCGCGACGGCGGCGCCCGTCTCGGGGCA
>Ga0207864_1004728_pt1 | contig 10055 bp, 8 predicted proteins | sample HigsolmetaAR202D_FD_184834 | JGI IMG/M metagenome (GOLD analysis project Ga0207864, IMG submission 184834) | Ionic liquid and high solid enriched microbial communities from the Joint BioEnergy Institute, USA - AR20-2-D (SPAdes) (version 2) ...
GGGCCAGGATGGTGCCGCCCGCCGTGGCCGCGGGGAACACCACGACCGCCACGAACGGGATCGACAGCAGCAGGAACGCGGGCACCGCGAAGCCCAGCGAGCGCAGCCTGCGGCGCCGCAGGCCCGCGAACCGGTCCCGCAGCCGCAGCAGGCCGCGCCGCTCGAACGCCGAACCGATCAGTTCCGCGCCCAGCAGCCAGCCGCCGACCAGCGTCGAGACCACCGGCACCACCGTCTGCCCCACCACCGGGAGGAAGCCGGCGACGAACAGCGGGATCGCCGTGGCCACGGAGATGAGGATCAGCGTCAGCGAGATGCGCAGCGCCCGCATGAGCGACCTCAGCAGCGGCTCGTCCAGCGGTTCGGGCGCGTCGCCCAGCTCCTGCTCGACCTCCTCGGCGATCTTGTCGTAGAGGGGGGAGCCGAGCGCCAGGGTGATCGTGGTGAAGCCGATGACCATGAGCAGCACGGACGCGGCGACGAGGACGATGCCGAGGGCCACCCGGACGGTGGTGGCCCAGCCGTCGCTCCAGTCGTCGGCGAACGGCGTCATCCAGGAGACGAGGGGGTCGATCTGCGCCACCAGCGCGATCAGGGCGACCAGGAACAGGATGGAGGTGATCAGGGGAGGCAGCGCTCCCAGCAGGAACAGCTTCGGCCGCCGCAGGATCATGCCGAATCCGCGGAGCAGCGCGCCGACACCGGTGAAGATCTCGCGCAGAAGAGTCACGGGGCGACAATAGCGCCGTGCGGGCACTCCGGTTCCGGTACGGCCGGGCGTACCGGAGGGAAAGTGGCTGATACGGCGGAAAGCACTGAGTCAGTTCACCGCACCACCCGCAGGCCGCCCCGCGGAGGGTCGCCCAGGCCGTGGGCACGGCGGTACCAGCCCTTCTCCGCCAGCAGGTCGGCGTGGGAGCCGCGCTGCACCACCCGGCCGTCGACGATCACGTAGATCTCGTCCATGTGCTCCAGCCGCGCCAGGTCGTGGGTGATCAGCAGGGTGGAGTACCCCTCGGAGGCCGCCAGCAGGTCGTCGAGCACCGCGTCGCGGGTGTCGGGGTCCAGGTGCGTGGTGGGCTCGTCCAGCACCAGGATGCGGGGCTGGGCCAGCAGGGCCCGGGCCAGCGCCAGCCGCTGCCGCATGCCGCCGCTGAGCCGCGCCCCGTGCGCGCCCACCTGGGTGTCCAGCCCGTCGGGCATGGTCGCGCGCACGTCCTCGGCGAGCCGCGCCCGCTCCAGCGCCTCCCACACCTGGGCGTCGTCGGCCCCGGGCCGCGCCAGCCGCAGGTTCTCGCGCAGGGTGCTGGCGAAGATGTGCGGGTCCTGCGGCACCCCGCTGATGAAGCGGCGCACCTCGTCGGCCGGGTGCTCGGTGATGTCGGCGCCGTCCAGCGTCACCGTCCCCGCGTCGGGGTCGCGGAAGCGGAACAGCACCGACGCCAGCGTGCTCTTGCCGGAGCCGCTCGGGCCGAGCACGGCGATCCGCCTGCCGGGGGGCAGGTCGAGGTCGATCCCGTCCAGCGCCCACGGCTCGTCGGGGCCGTAGCGCACGCGCAGGCCGCGCACCCGCAGCGTCGCCGCGCCCTCCTCGGGCAGCCCCGGCCGGTCGGCGGGGGCCTCGGTCACCCGCACCGCGGGCTCGGTGTCCAGCACGTCGAACAGGCGGGCCCCGCTGGCGCGGATCGCCGCCAGCTTGGCCGCCACCGCGGGCAGCGGCGCGACGATCTCGAAGGCCGCCAGCGCGGTCAGCACGACCACCGCGAACGGGACCGCGTCGAGCGCGCCGCCCGCGACCGCCGCCACGCCCAGCAGCAGGGTGGCCCACACGGTCGCTCCGGCGACCAGCGCGCTCGCCCCCGAGCCCAGGCCCAGGACCGCGGCGTCGCGCCGGGCCAGCCGGGTCAGCTCGGCGTCGGCGCGCTCCACCCGGAGCACGGCTTGCTCCATCGCCCCGTAGGCGACCAGGTCGGGGGCGCCGTAGAGGGTGTCGACCAGAGCGGTGGACAGCTCGCCGCGCGCCGCGGCCTGGCGGCGGCCTGACCGGCGGCCCAGCGCGGCCGCGAACAGCGGGACGGCCAGCCCGCCCAGGACCAGGCCCGCGGCCAGCAGCAGGCCGCCCGGCACGAACAGCGCCGTGCTCAGCGCCACCACCGCGCCGCCCACCACGACGGCGACCAGCGGCGGGGTGAGGCCGCGCACCAGCAGGTCCTGGGTCGCGTCGGTGTCGTTGACCAGCCGCGACACCAGGTCCCCGGAGCGGAAGCGGCGGACCGGCTCGCTGCGGGCCAGCCGCTGGTACACCCGCACCCGCACGTCGGCGAGGGTGCGGAACGCCGCGTCGTGGGTGACCAGGCGCTCCAGGTAGCGGGCCACGCCCCGGGTCACGCCGAAGGCCCGGGTGGCGACGACCGCGACCCCGAGCGCGGTGATCGGCGGGTGGGTGGCGGCGGTGGCCAGCAGCCACGCGGAGACGCTGAGCAGGCCCACCCCGGCGGCGGTGGCCAGCGCGCCCAGCAGCACGCCGAGCGCGAACCGCACGCCGCGCGGGCGGGCCAGCGCGACCATCCGCAGCAGCGGCCGGGAGACGCGGTGCGGTGAGGCGGGTCGTGTCATAGCGGGGCTCCGATCCGGCCGCCGGTGATGTGCACGGTCTCGTCGACCAGCTCCGACCATCCGCTGTCGTGCGCGACGACGACGCCGGTGCGGCCCTCCAGCAGGCGGGCCACGGCGCGGCGCACGGCGGCGGCGTTGTCGGGGTCGAGGTGGGCGGTGGGCTCGTCCAGCAGCACGATCGGCGCGTCCCGCAGGAAGGCGCGGGCCAGGGCGATGCGCTGGCGCTGTCCGGCGGACAGCCGCGCGCCGCGCTCCCCGAGCCGGGTGCCGTAGCCCTGGGGCAGGGTGGAGACGAAGTCGTGCGCCTCGGCGAGTTCGGCGGCGCGGCGCACCTCGGCGACGCTCGCCTCCGGTTTGCCCAGCCGGATGTTGTCCAGGACCGTGTCGTCGAACAGGTAGGGGTGCTGGGGCACCCAGGCGATGAGCCGGCGCCACTGGTCGGCGGGGATGTGGGACAGCGGCGCGGACCCGGATCCGCTGGGCCGTTCCACGAGGATCTCGCCCCCGGTGGGTTCGACGAAGCGGAGCAGCAGCGCCAGCAGGGAGCTCTTGCCCGATCCGCTGGGCCCGGTGAGCAGTACGCGCTGTCCGGGGCGGATCACCAGGGAGACCTCCGACAGCGCGGGGACGGTGCGTCCCGGGTAGGTCAGCGAGACGCGGTCCAGGCGGAGGCGGGGCGCGGCGCAGCCGTCGCGGCAGGGGCGCACCAGGGCGCGGGAGGACGTCTCCCGCTCCGGTGCGGGGTCCGGTCCGGCGGCCGCGTCGAGCCGCTCGTCCAGGACGGCGAAGACCTGCTCGGCCGCGGCGACCCCCTCCATGCTGGCGTGGAAGCGGGCGCCCACCTCGCGCAGCGGCAGGTACGCCTCGGGGGCGAGGATCAGCACCAGCAGCGCGGTCTGGTAGTCGACCATGCCGTACATGAGGCGCAGGCCGATCTCGACGGCGACCAGCGCCACCGCGATCGTGGACAGCAGCTCCAGCACCAGCGCGGACAGGAACGCGATGCGCAGGGTGCCCATGGTGGCGTGCCGGTGCTCGTCGGTGATCCGGCGGATGACGGCGGCCTGCGCCTTGGCGCGGCGGAAGACCGCGAGGGTGGGCAGGCCCTCCACCACGTCCAGGAAGTGGCCGCCCAGCCGGTTCAGCAGCCGCCACTGGCGCCGGGTGCGGGCCTGGGTGTGCCAGCCGACCAGCGCCATGAAGATCGGGATGAGGGGGAGGGTCAGGGCGACGACGAGGGCCGAGATCCAGTCGGCCCGGGCCACGACGGCCAGTACGGCGAGGGGGACGAGCACCGCGAGCACCAACTGCGGGAGGTACCGGGCGAAGTAGTCGTCCAGCGCGTCCAGGCCACGGGTGGCGAGTGTGGCCAGTTCGCCGGCGCGCGGGGTGCTCTCCCCCTCGCCTGTTCCGGGGCCGCTCGGCGCTGCCAGCCAGACCGGTCCCCGGCCCGGCTCCCCCCGGGGCGGTTCGGGGGAGCCGGGAAGCGCGACGCCCGTCACGCGGGCGATCAGACGTCGGCGGAGCTGCGACTTGGCGCGGGCCGCCGAGTGCAGGGCGGCGGCCTCGGTGCCGTAGGACAGCGCCGCCCGGCCCAGGGCGACCGCGGCGACGGCGGCGATCGCCCAGGACAGTTCGGCGAGCCCTTCGCCCGCGGCGGCGCCGGAGATGATCCGTGCGACGAGCCATGCCTGGGCCAGGACCAGTCCGGTCACGGCCGCCGCGCACAGCACGGTCACGGCGAGGTGGACGCGGACCGCGCTGGCGGTGCGTACCAGCCGGGGATCGAGGGGCTTCATACGGTGCTTCTTCCTTTGCGGATCAGGGGTGCTGTGCGCCCGCGGCGGAGGCGGGCGCCGGCTCGATGTGTTCCCGGGCGACGCGCTTGCGGAACACCCAGTAGGTCCAGCTCTGGTAGGCGAGCACCAGAGGCAGGAAGACCACCGCCACCCACGTCATCACGGTCAGCGTGTAGTCGGCCGAGGAGGCGTTCTCCACGGTCAGGCTGTACAGCGGGTTGGTGGTGGAGGGCAGCACGTTCGGGAACAGCGAGCCGAACAGCACCACGGTCGCCACGGCGATGGTCGTCGCGGTCGCGGCGAACGACCAGCCCTCCCGGCCCCGCAGCGACAGCGTGACGGCGGCGACCAGCGTGACGGCGGCCACCGCGACCAGCGGCAGCGTCCACGCCGCGCCGTAGGAGACCTGGGTCCACAGCAGGAACCCGGCGGCCGAGGGCACCGCGACCAGGGCGACCGCCGGGACCGCGCGGCGGGCCCGCTCCCGCACCTCGCCCTCGGTCTTGAGGCTGAGGAACATCGCGCCGTGCAGGGTGAACAGCGACAGCGTGGTGAGCCCGCCGAGCAGCGCGTACGGGTTGAGCAGGTCGAGCAGGGAGGCGGTGACGATGTGGTCGGCGTCCATGGGCACGCCGCGCACGATGTTGGCGAAGGCGACGCCCCACAGCAGGGCGGGCAGGGCGCTGCCCCAGAAGATCGCCTGGTCCCAGCGGGCGCGCCAGCGGTCGTCGTCGACCTTGCCGCGGTACTCGAAGGCCACCCCGCGCACGATCAGCGCGAGCAGGACCAGCAGCAGCGGCAGGTAGAAGCCGCTGAACAGGGAGGCGTACCAGGCGGGGAAGGCGGCGAACATCGCGCCTCCCGCGGTGAGCACCCACACCTCGTTGCCGTCCCAGACCGGTCCGATCGCGTTGATCATGACGCGGCGGTCGGTGTTGGTCCGGCCGAGGAAGGGCAGCAGGACGCCCACCCCGAAGTCGAACCCTTCCAGGACGAAGTAGCCGATCCACAGCACCGCGATGGCGGTGAACCAGATGACTGCGAGATCCATTGCCGGGCTCCTAGTAGACGAAGGCGGGGACGGGGGTGTCGCGGTCCTCCTGCTCGGAGTCGTCGTCCTTGGGCGGCACGACGTGGGCGGGACCCGCCTTGACGTAGCGCCACAGCAGCCCGGCCTCGACGACCGCGAGCACGCCGTAGACGAGGGTGAACAGGCTGAGCGAGAGGGCGACCTCGGTGAGGGAGACGCCGGGCGAGACGCTGGACGCGGTGAGCAGCTCGCCCACGACGGTCCAGGGCTGGCGTCCGATCTCGGTGAGGATCCAGCCGCAGATGTCGGCGGCCAGCGCGGCGGGCAGGGCGAGGATCGCCGCCCAGTACGGCCAGCGCTGCTCGGGAAGCCGGCCGCGGCGGGTCAGCCACAGCCCTGCGACCGCCACCGCGACGCCGGCCAGTCCCAGGCCCATCATCAGCCGGAACGACCAGTAGACGACGGGGACGTTGGGCACGTAGGAGCCGGGGCCGTAGGCGTCCTCGTAGCGTTCCTGCACGTCGTTGATGCCCTGGACGTTGCCGTCGAGGCTGTTGGTGGCCAGGAAGCTGAGCAGGTTGGGGATCTGGACGTTGACGTGGTTGCGTCCGTCGACCACGTCGCCGACCGCGAACAGCGAGAAGCCCGCGCCGTCCTCGTCCTCCCACAGCGCCTCGGCGCTGGCCAGCTTCATCGGCTCGTACTGGGCCATCAGTTGGGCCTGGTGGTGGCCGGAGAGGGCGACCAGCACGCCGGCGATCGCGGTGACGGCCAGACCGGCGCGCAGGGTCTTGCGAAACAGCCCGGCCTCGCCGGGGTGGGGGGTCTCGCCGGGGGTGCCGGTGTCGCCGTGGAAGCGGGAGCGCATCAGCTTGAAGGCGCTGACCGCGACCACGAACAGGCCCGCCGTGATGAACGCCCCGGCGACCGTGTGCAGGTAGGTCGACCACGCCTGGTCGTTGGAGAGCACCGCCCAGATGCTGGTGAGCTGGGCGCGGCCGGTCTCGGGGTCGACCTCGAAGCCCACCGGGTGCCGCATCCACGCGTTGGCGGCGAGGATGAAGTAGGCGGACAGGTTGGTGCCGATGGCCGCGGCCCAGATGGTGGCCAGGTGGACCCCGCGGGGCAGCTTGTCCCAGCCGAAGATCCACAGGCCGATGAAGGTGGACTCCAGGAAGAAGGCGAGCAGGGCCTCCATGGCCAGGGGGGCGCCGAACACGTCGCCGACGAACCGCGAGTACTCGCTCCAGTTCATGCCGAACTGGAACTCCTGCACGATGCCGGTGACCACGCCCATGGCGAAGTTGATCAGGAAGAGCTTGCCGAAGAACTTGGTCGCCTGCAGGTACTCGTGCTTGCCGGTGCGGTACCAGGCCGTCTGCAAACTGGCGACGATGACGGACAGGCCGATCGTCAACGGGACGAACAGGAAGTGGTAGACGGTGGTGACTCCGAACTGCCACCGTGCGAGATCGAGTGCGTCCATAAGCCCCTCCCGAAAGCCGGACGGTCCCGTGGCCGGAACTACTACAAAGTGTACTACTACAACTTGTAGTTCTACGGCTTGTAGTAGATTGCGGCGCTTGTCACAGCGGACGTCCGACAGCGTGGGGGAGGGTGGTCCAGCGGGGCGCGGCCCGCCGGACGGGGGAGCCCTACTCGACCGGCTCGGCCCCGCGCGCCACCAGCATCTCGTTCATCAGGTCGATCTCGCTCTGCTGGGCGTCGATCATGCCCTGGGCCAGCGAGACCACCTCCTCCTCGGAGGCCAGCCGCACCGCCGCCTCCGCCATCTCGACCCCGCCCCTGTGGTGCTCGATCATCAGTTGCAGGAACAGGATCTCCGCCTCCACACCCGAGGACTCGCGCAACTGCGCCATCTGCTCGTCCGTGGCCAGCCCGGGCATCCGGTCCGGCGCCCGGCCGCCCTCGCCGTGGTCGTGCCCGGCCATCCAGGCCATCGGCGGCTGGGAGCCGCGCAGGGGCAGGTCCCAGGCGGTCAGCCAGCCGTCCATGCGCCCGATCTGCGCCTGCTGGGTGAGGGCGATGTCGTAGGCCACCGTCTTCAGCCGGGGCTCCTCGGACTTGTCGTAGATGATCAGCGCCATCTCCACCGCCTGGGCGTGGTGGGCGCCCATGTCGCGCAGGAAACCCGCGTCGGCCGAGGTGTCCAGCGGCCGGTGGGGGCGGCTGGCCAGGAAACCGGCAGTTGCGGCGAGCACGACCAGGAGCACCACGATCGCCAGCGGGACGCGTCGCACCACGCGCGGTAGCGATGCCGTTACGGGCTTGTCGTCGTCTTCGTGATCCAACGGAACCATCCTGAGGGGAATCGCGTTGATTGGTGCGTATGTTCCTCCTGGGGAGCATAAGTGACAATGCTTACAGTCTTAACCGATGTCAGCCACTAGGAGTCACGGGTGGGCAAGAGTTCAGCGGAACGGCGACGCCAGGTCGCGCTGGAGATGCGTGCACGGCGGGAACGCGAGGCCCGCAACCGCAAGATCATCAGAATCACCACCATCGTCGCGGTGATCGCCCTGGTGGCGGGGGGCATCGGCTATCTCTTCTACATCGACTACCGCAACCGCAACATCGAGGGCGTCCAGGAGTACGCGGGGCTCACACGCCAGCACGTCACCGAGGACGTGTCCTACGAGCAGAGCCCCCCGGTGGGCGGCGACCACCACGCGGCCTGGCAGAACTGCGGAGTCTACGACGCGCCCTTGCGGAACGTGCACGCCGTCCACTCCCTGGAGCACGGCGCGGTCTGGATCACCTACCGGCCCGACCTGCCCGAGGCGGAGGTCGAGAAGCTGGCGGCGCTCTACACCCCGGGCAGCTACATCCTGGTCAGCCCCTACGAGGGCGAGATGGACTCGCCCATCGTCGCCTCGGCCTGGGGCGTCCAACTGGGCGTGGACAGCGCCGACGACGACCGGCTGAGCCGCTTCCTGCGCCTCTACGAGCGCGGCCCGCAGACCCCCGAGCCGGGCGCCTCCTGCGCCGGTGCGGTCGGACTCACCACCGCCGACTCCGACGAGGCGTGGGAGACCCTGCTGGGAGGCGTGCAGACCATGGAGCAGAGCGAGCAGGAGTAGCCTCCGGCCGCCCCTCGGGGCGGGAGGACCCAGGACGGGCGCCGCGGACCGACGGGGACGCGGCGCCCGCCGCACCTCACAGCTTTCCGGGGGGCAGTGCCGGGATCTCCTCCGCAACCAGGTCGCTGAGCACGGTCAGCGCCACACCGGAGGGCGTGTAGGTGGCGGGCAGCGTCAGTTCCACGTACGCCTCGCGGCCCACCGCCGTGAACAGGGTCGGCGAGTCCGCGGGCTCCGGCAGCCACGCGATGTCGTTGACCGACAGCAGTTGCGAGTCGGGCCGCAGGCCCGCGGGCCGCTCCACCCCGCAGCGCACCGCGATCGTCGGAGAGCCCCAGGCCGCCACCAGTTCGGAGTCGGGCACCACGGCGACGCGCTCCTGCTCGTAGAGGGCCTCGGGCAGCCGCGCCATCATCGCCCGGCACAGCTCGGCGGTCCGGGCGTCGGGCTCCGGCGGCTCCATCCGGACCGCGCCGCACCCCGACACCAGCGCGAGCACCACCGCCAGCACCGGGACGCAGGACAGCGCACGGGCCGCACGTCGCATCGGCATGGCTCCAGACGCTCAGGACTTCAGGTTCACGATCGGGCAGGTCAGCGTGCGGGTGATGCCGTCGAGCCGCTGGATCCGCGCGATGACCAGACGTCCCAGGGCGTCCACGTCCTCGGCCTGCACCCGCACGATCACATCGTAGGGGCCGGTGACGTCGTCGACCTGGACGACCCCTTCGACTCCGGCGATGTCCGCCACCACCTGCGCGGCTCTGCCGACCTCGGTCTGGATCAGAATGTACGCCTGCACCATGGGATGAAGCCTCCGCGACTCTGCGTTCGAGCGTGTGGTTGTCGTGCGTGCGGGACCCGCGCGGACCGTTCCGCGGGAGACGCCCGTCCGGCGGACGGAGAGCGGGTCTAGACCAATGTGCCGGAGCGCCACCGTACCCTGAGAACTGTGTCGAGCACCATTGGAACCCTCGGCGAATTCGGACTGATCGCCCGGGTCACCGCCAACCGCCCCCTCACCGACGACGTGCTCCTCGGACCCGGCGACGACGCGGCCGTCGTCGCCGCGCCCGACAGCCGTGTCGTCGCCACCACCGACCTGCTGGTGGAGGGGCGGCACTTCCGCCGGGACTGGTCCAGCGCGCGCGACGTCGGGCACAAGGCCGCCGCGCAGAACCTCGCCGACGTCGCCGCCATGGGAGCCCGGCCCACCGCGCTGCTCGTCGGCTTCGCCGCCCCCGCCGACCTGCCCACCGCCTGGGCGGAGGAGCTCACCGAGGGGCTGCACGCCGAGTGCGCGGCCGCCGGCGCCGCGGTGGTGGGCGGGGACGTCGTCTCCTCCGACACCCTCACCATCGCCGTCACCGCGCTCGGCGACCTACAGGGCGTCTCCCCGGTCCGCCGCGACGGGGCCAGGCCCGGCGACCTCGTCGCCGTCGTCGGCGACCTCGGCCTCTCCGCCGCCGGACTGGCCCTGCTCCGGGCCGGACTCGCCACGGGGCCCGC
>Ga0207864_1004742_pt1 | contig 10022 bp, 8 predicted proteins | sample HigsolmetaAR202D_FD_184834 | JGI IMG/M metagenome (GOLD analysis project Ga0207864, IMG submission 184834) | Ionic liquid and high solid enriched microbial communities from the Joint BioEnergy Institute, USA - AR20-2-D (SPAdes) (version 2) ...
GCCGATGGTGGGGGCGATCGCAGCCCGCCTGCTGGAAATGGGCGACGCGATGGTCGCTGAGGCCCGGCCGCAGAATGGCGAACAGACCGATGAATCGAAGCTGCCGGTCAAGGCATTCGCGAACAAGAGCCAGGTCATCCGCGCGGTATTGTTCGCCGGAGCGCACAAGCCGGCTGGCTGGACGCAGGCTGAAGGCAGGCCGTTCGATGAGCACATGGGCGCGGGCCGTGTGCGCTTCGACCGCAGTTACTTCATCATGTCGAACCCGCTGGCATCGCCCGATTCGCCGATGGGCGAGCAGGGCTGGCACTACGGCCGACTCAAGGCGGGTGAAACGATCAACTACGAACTGAACGTGCCTCAGGGCGGTGGCGAATTGTCGATCGTGCTGGTCTGGAATCGCCGCATCGACGGCCGCACAATGCACGATCCGGTGACGCAGCAGCCGATGTGGATCGACCTGCCGCGCCTGGCTGACCTCGATCTGACCCTGCTGGATGCCGCCAACCCGAACCGCGTGGTCGCCGCCTCCACCAGCCGCGTCGACAATGTCGAACACATCTACCAGCGCCGCGCCACCCCCGGCCGCTACACCGTACGCATCAGCCGTCACGACAACGTGGATGAATCCTGGGACTACGCCCTTGCCTGGCGCCTCACCCGCGACGACCCTGGTTCATCCGAATCAGACGAACCAGACGAAGGCGGCACGAACGACAGCACGTCAGGATCATGAGATGCTGAACCTTAACCTCCTGTCCCTCCGGGAGAGGCAAGTGAGCGCGAACGTACGCAAGTCGCACGAAGGTCTCTAACCACTCACCACTAACCCTTTTCACCCCTCAGAACGTCAGCCGCAGGCCCAGGCTCAGGCCGGTGCTGCTGGTGTAGCCTGGGGCGTAATAGTCGTGGTAGTAGCTGATGCCGGCGCGGCGGTGGAAGTAGCCCAGGTGGAATCGGCTGAGCGGGGAGTGGAAGCCGTGGTAGTAGTAGGCCGGCGGGCAGTAGTACACAGGCCGATAGAAGTAGGCGGGCACGTGGTAGAACGGCGGGAAGTAGTGCGTTACCACCGTGCGGACCGTCCGCTTCTGGATGACGCTGTCCGAACTTTTCCGCTCGTAGTAGTAGACATCATCCTCATCATCGCGGTCGCGATAGACCGGCACGTACTCGGTCTGGTACACCGTCGTGTATGAGCTGCTGTAGGTGTACAGCGGCGGCGGCCAGAAGTAGGAACCGAACGACAGGAAGATGAACGTTCGCGTCTTCGGCCGGAACTTGTGGTGATGATGGTGGTGATGATCGTCCTTCACCCTGCGAACGGGCTTCTCCGTCGGGTGCGGATGGTCGGCGATGCGTTGCCTGTCATCGCGATTGCGATTGTTGCGCTGCCTGAGATCGGCGGAACGATTGGCACGATCAACGGAACGCTGTTGCGTCAGCTGGCGCGCTTCGCTTCGGACTTCGCGCTGATCCACGCGCGGTTGGTCCAGCGACGGACGCGGCGTGTCCTGAATTCGCAGTCGCCGTTCATTATCCGTCAGACGGAATCGCTGCTGCGGCGCGGTCTGCCGTTCAGTCGATCGCACGGCCGGCTGTTCGCGGTTGCGAAGCCGTTCGACGGCACGTTCACGCGCTTGGGCCGCTTCGTTTCGCCGTGCCTCGCTGATGGCGGGAGTGTTCGCCTCCGACTGTGGCGTGATTCGGGCCGCAGCGTTTAGCCTGCGTGTGCCGGAACTGTCGCCGAAGGAGGGGCGGGCTGGTTCAGTACGCTCACGCACCTGCGGCTCGCTGGTCATGCGCTGTTCAAGGGCCTGACGGGCACGCTGACGCACCGCAGCCGCTTCGGACGCCTGCTGCTGTTGCGTGACGGAGGATTCGGGCCGGGCAGGCGTGATACTGCGACGCTCAACGGCCGGGGCGGTGTTCGCCCGGTCAGCACGCTGCTGAACGGTACGCCCCCAGTCAGCCTGAGGCGCTGCGGCATCGCGATTGATCGTGCGGCTGGGCTGCTCGATGACGCGTCGCTGCGTGTTGTTGGGTGTGGCCTGCTGTCGTGGGGTTGGTGTGGTACGGCTGGGCTGAGCCTGGCGGACGGTGGCCTGCGGCGTGGATGCGCGGGGTGCAGCAGTCGCGCGGGGCGCTGGTTTGGGGGCGGGTGCTGCAACCCGGGGCTGGGGCGCTTGCGGAGCAGGTCGGGCGCCACCATCGCGTATCGCCTGACGAGCGGCGGCACGGGTACCGGCAGCATTTCGGCTTTCCGGAGCAGCCGAGGTTGTGACCGGCAGCGACATCACAAAAAGCCCCATTGCCACGACGATTATTTGCAATTTTCGGATCATGGTGGGGCCTCCGTGGGCAAATGGGGCGGTACCGTCCCTATATATTGTTGTCGCGCTGGCCGGGTCCGTCCACAACGATTGAAAATTGTGCGATCGACACTGCGGGGGGTATGGTGTCGGGTCGGTGTCTGGTCGCTGCCGCTTCTATTGTTTGACGCGACAGGGGCCGATCTGTTCCGCACCGGCCGCCTGCCTGTTGTGGGTGGCAATGACACACCCTTCACTGGGAGAACGTGCGACGATGAGCGATATTGCCCTGTATCCATTGAAGTTCCAGCCGATCTACAAGGAAAAGGTGTGGGGTGGTCGTGCGCTGGAAAAGCTGGGGCGCACGCTTCCGCAGGGGAAGATCGGTGAATCGTGGGAGGTGGCGGACCTGCCGGGTACCTCGCCGTCGGGTGGCGGGGGAGGGCAGGAGCGATCGGTCATCGCCAACGGGCCGCTGGCCGGTCAGACGCTGCACCAGATCATGCACCGCTACGGCCGGCAATTCATGGGTCGGCTGCAACCGACCGCGTCGGGTGATTTTCCCATCCTCATCAAATATCTCGATGCACGCGAGAATCTGTCTGTGCAGGTGCATCCCAGTCCGCAGTATGCCGCGGCCCATCCCGAGGCGCATCTGAAGCATGAGGCGTGGTACATCGTGGATGCCGAACCCGGCGCGGCGATTTACAAGGGGATCCGCGCCGGCGTGACGCCGGAACAGTTTCGCGAGGCGATTGAGAAAAATGATCGCCAGGCCGTGGAATCACTTTTGATTCGCGTGCCGGTGAAAGCGGGCGATTGTCACTATCTGCCCAGCGGCACGTGTCACGCGCTGGGAGCAGGCATCGTGGTGGCGGAGGTGCAGACGCCCAGTGACACGACTTTTCGTGTGTACGATTGGGGGCGCACTGATCGCGAGCTGCACATCGAGCAGGCGATGCAGTGCATCACGTTTGGTCCGCCCGATGTGCGTGAGTATGAGAAACGCTCGCATGTCGCGGGCATGTTCACCGCGATCACACGGCTGGTGCTGTGCGATTACTTCCGCATCGAAAAAGTGCGCATGTGCGAGGGTTTCGAGCAGCAGTTGCCCTACGATCAGCCATCGATCTGGATGGTGCAGTCCGGTCGGGGCACGATCATGCCGGGCAATGGTGCTGCCCCGGTCGATTTCGGTGCGGGTGAAACATTGCTGGTGCCGGCGAATCTCGATGATGCGATTGTGAAGCTGCACGAGGACACGGTGTGGCTGGAAGTGACATTCCCGCAGGCGATGGGGCAGCCGCTGGCGTGAGCGTCAGCGCAATGCGTTCATGAGATCATCGCGGCGCACTTCCACCGCGGCGGTGACCGTGTCGGCTGCGCCATAGTAGATCAGCAGCGTGTCATCGCGCTCGACAAGGCCCGTGGGGAAGACAACGTTGGGCACGAAGCCCGTCGTTTCAAAGGTCATCTGTGGTGCGAGAATAGGCTCGGGTGTGTGGGCGATGATGCGCCCCGGGTCATCGACATCGAGCAGCAGGGCGGCACCGAAGTAGCGGCCGACACCTGCAACGCCCACCTTCTTGTCGTTGCCGTGATAGAGCGTGAGCCAGCCTCGCTCGGTGCGGATGGGCGGTGTGCCGCCACCGACACGACCGGCCGCCCAGTCGCTGTCCGCGCCGAGGAAGCGTTCATGCCCGCCCCAGTGGATCAGGTCGGGCGAGCGCGCCAGCCACATTTCCGGCGGCGCGAAGTGTGTCGACGGGTTGGGCCGGTGCAGTGCGACATACTGGCCATCGATCTTCTCAGGAAAAAGGACGACGTCCTTATTTTCCGGCGGAAAAATGATGCCGTGCCGCTCGAAGGTGACGAAGTCGCGCGTGGATGCCAGTGCGGTGCACGCGCCGTGCATGGAGACAGCCACGTAGGTGATCCACCACGTGTCGCCGATCTTTGTGATGCGCGGGTCTTCCACGCCATAGGTTTCGTACATCGTGGCCGGCCGCAGGATGCCTTCCTCGACGCATTCAACCGTGCGGCCGTGCTTCAATCGCACCACGCGCAGGTGCGAGATGAACGTGAGCCGCGTCGCGCCGTTCTCGAGGATGACCACGCGCGGGTCGCTCAGCAGCCGTTCCTCCACGGGAAGTTCATCGATTACCAGCCCCTCATCGGGTGACCAGCGCGGCAGGGCGATGGTGCCCGGTTTGGTGTGCCTCGCCTTTTCCGCCACACGCACCAGCAGCAGCACATCGTCGCCCAGGTCCGCCACGCCGGGATTGAACACGCTCACGATTTCGAGCGACTCGTGCGAAGGCGTCAGGTCCTGCGGCCGAATCAGACACTCGCACCACAACCGTTCGAGCATCATGCTTCTCCGTGCGCCAGTCGATCGGCGTCAACCGCCATCTTCAGCGAATCGTAGCCGTTCTGCTCCGTGATCCTGCGGGGATGATTGGGGTCGCGAATCCATGCGATCTGGTCGCGCAGCATGGCACGCAGCAGCTCGCCATAGCGATGCATCTTCGCGTGGCCCAGCCCCCAGGTAAGCTGAATTGTCTGGTAGATGTCCACATCACGGAATCGGCCGCGTGCCTGACGGTCCTTGCCACTGTAGGTGGCGGTCACATCGAGCTGGGCTGACTGGAAAATCTCCATGAGCTGACGCGTCTGCGCTTCATCCACCGCGGCGCGGATGCGCGCCACCGTCGGAATCCATTCATAAAGCGTGATGTCACCGCGCTCGAAGACGATGCGCAGTTCCTGCCGGTCCATGCGGCCGAGCTGCGTGAACCCGTGATAGAAGTTGACCAGCACATCCTCGCAGTAGAGCGCGGTGCAGTTGACCTGGTCCTCGACGCCCGATTCCGGTCGCCTGACCGCCTGTGCTGCGACAACCCTGCCCGGCCCAAACCAGCCGGTGAACATGTCGAAAAAGTGGACGCCGTGTTCGATGAAAATGCCGCCGCTTTTCTCGCGATCCCAGAACCAGTGTTCGGGGGACAGGCCCTCATCGGCCGCGTAGTTCTCAAAGTAACCGTGCAGCGGCGCACCCAGCACCTCCGACACGATGAGCTGGCTCACCATGTCATACAGCGGGTTGTAGCGCTGCATCAGGTTCGTCGTCAGAATCAGATGATTCTGGCGCGCCAGTTCGATCATTTCGTTTGCCTGTTCGAGGTTGATCGCCAGCGGCTTTTCGCAGATGACATGCTTGCCCGCCCGCAGCGCGAGCATGGCCTGCTCATAGTGCAGAAAAGGCGGGGTGGCAAGGTAGATGATGTCGATGTCATCCTGTTCGACCAGGGCTTCGACCTCGACGATGTCCGGCACGCCGAAGCGCTTGGCCGCCGCAATCGCTGCGGGGCGATGCGTGCCCGCCATGCCTGCCAGTTTCACCCCCTCGACCTGGGTGAAATGCTGAAGTGCGAACAGGCCGAACGACCCACAACCAATTACGCCGATGTTGAAGCTGTCGTTGGGCATGGACGTTCTCCAGGGAAACAAGGGACTCAGGGATAAGGGCTAAAGGACAACACATGTGGCGACCTGGGGGATTGGATACCTTCGTCCCTCAGTCCCTCGGTCCTCAGTCCCTTCATTCCTTATCTCTTTGTATCCAACACTTCACTGAAGAACCGCAGCCAGTTGCCGTGCAGGATTGATGCCAGATCCTCGTCGCTGTAGCCACGCGAGCGCAGGATGGGGGCGAGCCTGCCCAGATCGGCAATGGTGTCCAGATCATGCGGACAGCTTTCGACGCCGAACCCGCCATCCAGGTCCGACCCGATCGCCGCATGGCGTGCATTGCCGGTGATCTGGCAGATGTGGTCGATCTGGTCTGCCACGTGCGTCAGCGCGACCACCTCGCGCGGCATCCTGCCACGCTGCCAGCCCTGCACGAGGAAGTTGTTGAACGCCACCACACCGATGACGCCGTCGCGCTGCACGATGAGGCGAATCTGTTCATCGGTCAGGTGACGGTTGCCCGACACAAACCGACGGGCGTTGTTGTGCGTGGCTGCCACGCGACCTTCAAAGCGATCGAGCACTTCAAAGAAGCTCGTATCGGACAGATGGCTCAGGTCGACCGCCATGCCGATGCGTTCGAACTCCTTGAGCAGCAGTCGGCCGGCCTCGGTGAGCGGGCCTTCCTCGCCCGTGCCCACGGCATAGGCGTTCGCCCCGCCGTGCACCAGGCTCACCATCCGCACGCCAAGGTCGTACCACATCCGGGCCTGCTGCGGCGTTACGATCGCGTCCGCGCCTTCCATCATGACGATGCAGCCCACCGGCGGCTGAGTTTCCTTCAGACGCTGCTCCGGCAGGACGTGTCGCTGCCACAGCCGTGTCAGTTCCTCGGCCGTCTGGATGATCGACAGCTCGCCCATCGCTTCGAGCATGCGGTAGTAGGCGAGCTGCCCACGGGCCGCAGCATGCGCCTGGGCGGGGGAGCTGTAATCGTCCGATGCCCGCGAGGCTGCCTCACGCGGATCGTGTGGTGCCCGGCTTCGCACGTACAGCGTGCCCACGCACACCGCCACGTTACCCTCGCGCATCGCCGGAAGACTCACCGTTGCGCTGCCGCCGGCGCCGTCACGCCCACCCGGTTTCTCCCGGCGGCGCAGCTCCGCCACGGGCAGGGTCTGATCACGATCATGCGCCAGCGCGTTGTACGCGATGTCCAAATGACCATCGAAAATCGGCATCATGCGCGAAATTGTATCACTCAATCGCCGCGCAGATGTCGTCGCAGGAACGCCAGGCAGAGTTGCGTCCAGGTCGACACGTCGGGGCGATCCGGCGCCAGGCCCAGTCCGTGCCGCCCTGATTCATACACGTGCAGTTCCACCGGCACGCGGTGTTTGCGACACGCCGCGGCAAACTGAAGGCTGTTTTCCATCGCCACAACCGCATCATCAGCAGTGTGCCACAGGAATGTCGGTGGCGTCTGCGGTGAAACGTGTCGATGCGTGCTGAGCAGGTCCAGCAGTTGCGCATCGGGTTCCGGCCCCAGCAGGTTCTCGCGTGAGCCCCGGTGCGTGAACTCGCCTGCCATGTCGATGACGGGGTAGCACAGCACCGCCGCGTCCGGTCGGGCCGAGTGAACACCCGCCAGGTCATCCTTGTCACTGATGAAGCGGTCGAAGTGGACTGCGGCTGTGGACGCCAGATGCCCGCCCGCGGAAAAGCCCAGGATCGCGACCTTGTCGGTGCTCAGGTTCCACATGCGCACGTGGTCGCGCACCAGGCGGATGGCACGCTGGGCATCCTGAATCGGGACGGGATGTCGGTGGGGCGCACGCCGATAGCGCAACACCGCTGCGTTGAAGCCGTTCGCATTGAGCCACTGGGCGATGGCTGGCCCCTCATGGGCGGCCAGGTTCTGATATCCGCCGCCAGGGCAGACCACCACTGTTCCGAATGGGCTTCGTTCATCGAGCAGGAAAGGCGTCAGCGTCGGCATTTCCCCCGCATCACCCTGCCCGTCCGCCGGCCACAGTGGGATCGCTTCCGACATGTGCTTACTCCATTAACGTGATGACATGGACTGGAATGGGGCCTTACGACACACTGGCCATCTGCGGCACAAGCTCGCCAAAAAGTGCCAGCGGTGCCGAGCGCGTGATCCGCACGTCCACGATCGATCCGATCAGCGACTCATCTGCCTCGAACATGACGATCAGGTCGCCATCGGTCCGGCCGGCAAGCTGCGTTACCTCGGCGGGCCGCTCCCAGCCCAGCGTCACCGATGCGTCCGCCGTATTGCGCGACTTCTGCGTGCGCTGGCTGACCGATTCGACGAACACGCGCACCGTGCGGCCGACATACGCCGCGTGGACCTCGGCGCTGATCTGGCTCTGAATCGCAAGCAGCTCGTTGTTGCGTCGGCGCTTGACTTCCTCGGGCACATCATCGGGGAAGCGCTCGATCGCAGCCGTACCCGGTCGCGGCGAATACTTGAAGATGAAGCTGTTCTTGAACCGCCCGAAGCGCAGCAGTTCCGCCGTCGCCTGGTGGTCCTCCTCCGTCTCCGTCGGGAAGCCGCAGATGATGTCGGTGGCGATCTCGCAGTCGGGCAGGTAGTGCCGCACGCGCTCGATGAGGTCGCGATACATCTCGACCGTATAGTCGCGGTTCATCAGCTTGAGGATGCGGTTGGAACCGGACTGCACAGGCAGATGCAGATAGCGGCAGATGCGCGGCGAGTCGCGCATCACCTGGAGGATGTCATCGCCGAAGTCGCGCGGGAAGTTGGTGACGAAGCGCAGCCGCTGCAGGTCGGGGATTTCATCGTGAATGCGCTTGAGCAGTTGCGCGAAGGTCGTCACGTGGCGGGCGTTGGTTCCGCCGTTCGCTGTACCCCGCACGATCGCGCCCACCTGTGGCTGTTCGATGCCGTTGATTGTCACCGCGACGCTGTGGTCGTAGTGGTAGTGGTTGACCGTCTGGCCCAGCAGGGTGATTTCACGCACGCCCGCCTCGACGAGCTTGCGACACTCCTGGACGATCGCGTTGGGAGAGCGGTGTACCTCGCGCCCGCGCGTGTTGGGCACCACGCAGTAGGTGCAGAACTTGTTGCACCCGCGTGTGATACGCACGTAGGCGGCACCCTGGAACTCCTCGGGCGAGAAGCTGCGGGAAAGGTCCAGCATCTCAAGCTGGTCCTCTGCCGCGGCCAGTGTGGTCGACCGCCGATGGGTGTTGCCCTGCAGCGCGATCCTGGCCGCCCGCACGCCGCCCCGCGCCTCCAGCGAGGTCTTGACGACGTTGTCGATGAGCAGCGGTACCTTGTCCAGCTCGCCCGGGCCACACAGCAGATCCACGTGCGGGAATCGGCGGATCATGTCCGACCCCTCGCGCTCCGCCATGCAGCCCAGCACGCCCACGACAACATCGGGCCGGGCCTCCCGCTTGTGAATCGCCACCTCGCCCAGTCGGCTGTAGACCTTCTGCTCGGCGTGCTCCCGCACCGAGCAGGTGTTGTAGAGCACCACGTCCGCTTCCCGCCAGTCGTCGATGAAGCGGTAGCCCAGCGCCTGGAGCTGGCCCCGCACGAGCTGCGAGTCCAGCACGTTCATCTGGCAGCCGAACGTTTCCAGGTAAACCGATCTGTGCGAGCCGTGAGACATCGGCAACATCATAGTCGCTTGTCCGGCGACGGGGGGAGGCGGCGGGTAGACTATCCCCGTGCCACTGAACCATGGACTGATCGAGAGCGTCGACGTCACGCTGGCGGCCCTGCCGCTTGCGCTGGAGGGGCTGCGCATTGCCCACGTGACCGATCTGCACATCCGCCGGCCCGGCCGGGCACGCTTCGAGCGCGTCATCCGCCAGCTGGCGGGGCTGCGGCTGGACCTGGTCGTCATGACCGGCGATTTCACCGCTGACCCGGGTTACGAGGCAGCCGCTGTCGAATGGCTGGCGTCGCTGTGCCGGCAGGTCCGGCCCGCCCACGGCTTCTTCGCCGTGACCGGTAACCACGATGAGGTCGACCTCATCGAGCGAGCCGGGCACCTGCCCATCCGCTGGCTCACGAACGAAACCCACCGGCTGGAGGGGCTGCCCATCGAAATGATGGGGTTCCTCCACACCGCCACCCGCGAGCCGGACAGTGTGGCGACGCTGCTGCACCGCGGCCTGCCGGAACGGCCCCAGTCCGATGCGCCAAACCTCCCCCAACCACAGAAGGGGCCGAAGGTCATCTCC
>Ga0207864_1004744_pt1 | contig 10022 bp, 8 predicted proteins | sample HigsolmetaAR202D_FD_184834 | JGI IMG/M metagenome (GOLD analysis project Ga0207864, IMG submission 184834) | Ionic liquid and high solid enriched microbial communities from the Joint BioEnergy Institute, USA - AR20-2-D (SPAdes) (version 2) ...
CCCCTGCTTCGAGGCCGCCTACGAGGCGGCGATCGAGCACCGGGCGGCGCGGGCGCCCGGCTAACCTGCGTGGCCTGCTCGGAACCCGGAAGCCACGCCTTGAATTCGCCCTCGTCGGCGCCGCGGCGGCGCTCGTGGCTGCGGCTGCGCTCGCTCTCGCGATGCTGGCCAGCGACGCGACCGACGGCGCCTACGACGGCCGACCGTGGATCGGCGTCAAGGGCAACAAGCTGGTCAACCGCTCGGGCAAGCCGGTGCGGCTGATCGGGGTCAATCGGCCGGGGGCCGAGTACCAGTGCGTCGAAGCGGACCGCATCTTCGAGGGACCGGTCGACGACGACGCGATCGCGGCGATGAAGCGGTGGCGGATCAACGCGGTGCGGGTGCCGCTGAACGAGAGCTGCTGGCTGGGGCGCGGCGAAGTCGAGCCGGAGGTGAGCGGCGCCCCCTACCGGGCGGCGATCCACGACTTCGTCGAGCGACTGGAGCGGGCGGGGCTGTACGTGATCCTCGACCTGCACTGGGCGGCACCGGGCCGGTTCACCGCTACCGGCCTCATCCCCCAGGCGGACGCCGACCACGCGCTCGACTTCTGGCGCTCGGTGGCGAGCGAGTTCCGCGGCGACCGCGCTGTGATCTTCGACGCCTACAACGAGCCGCACGACATCGACTGGAGGTGCTGGCGCGACGGCTGCGTCGCCTACGACCGCTGGTTCGGCCACTACCAAGCCGCCGGCATGGCGCAGCTGGTGGAGGCGATCCGCTCCACCGGCGCCCGACAGCCGATCATGCTCGGCGGGCTCGACTGGGCGCACGACATGCGCGGCTGGCTCGCCCACGTGCCCGACGACCCGCAGAACGCGATCGTCGCCTCCAACCACAGCTACGGCGACAAACCGTGCCGGCGGCGCTGCCGCGCCGTGCTGGCGCGGATCGCCCGCCGCTACCCGCTGGTGACCGGTGAGCTGGGGCAGAAAAACTGCGGCCACGCCTACATCGGCTCCTACATGCGGTGGGCCGACCGCCACGGCGTCTCCTACCTGGGTTGGGCCTGGTACACGGCCCCGTATTTGACCTGCGAGAACGGGCCGAAGGTGATCGAGGACTACTCCGGCAAGCCGACCCGGTACGGGGTCGCGTTCCGCGAGCACTTTCGCCGTCTGCACCGGGTCGGCAAACCATGAGTGGCGCGCGGCTGCGCGGTCGCCGGCGTCTAAAGGCGGATCGCGGCGGGGCCGATTCCTAAGCTTCCGAGGCCCGCATGGCATCTGCGACCACCACCCAAGAGAAGCTGCCCGCGGCGCGGCCTCCGCAGGCGACCGAGACGATCCGGCTGCAGCCGACCAAGGGCTTCAGTCGCGTGCTCTCGCCGCGGGAGCTGTGGCGCTACCGCGACCTCGCCTTCCAGATCGCCGCCCGCGACATCACGGTCCGCTACCGCCAGACCGCGCTCGGGGCGGCCTGGGCGATCCTGCAGCCGGTCGGGTTCATGGTGGTTTTCACGTTGCTCTTCGGGCGGCTGGCCGGGATCAGCTCCGACGGGCTCCCGTACGCGCTGTTCAGCCTCGCGGCGCTGGTGCCTTGGACCTTCTTCTCGACCGCGCTGACGCTCGGCGCCGACAGCCTCGTCGCCAACCAGCAGCTCGTCTCGCGGATCTACTTCCCCCGCATCTTCATCCCGGTCGGCGTTCTGGCGGCCGGCTCCGTCGACCTCGGCGTCTCGCTGGTCATCCTGGTCGTCGTCGCGGCGGTCATGGGCTATCTGCCGACCGTCGCGCTGCTGGCGCTGCCGCTGCTGCTGGTGATGATGATGGCCACCGCGCTTGGCGTCACCGCGGCCCTGGCGGCCGTCAACGTCCGCTACCGCGACGTTCGCTACGTGGTCCCGTTCACGGTCCAGATGTGGCTGTTCCTCTCGCCGGTCGCCTACCCGAGCAGCGTCCTCGACGGGCCCTGGCGCGAGCTTTCCGCCATCAACCCGATGGTCGGGGTGATCGAAGGGTTCCGCTGGGCGGTCCTCGGGTCGGGCTCCGCCCCCTGGGACCTGATCGGGATCTCTGCCCTCGCGGCGGTGCTCTTCCTGCTCGCCGGGCTCGCCTACTTCGACCGCGTCGAGCGCACTTTTGCCGACCTGATCTGATGGGCGAGGTGGCGATCAAAGCGCAGGGCCTGGGCAAGTGCTACCGGCTCGGGCTGCACCAGATCGGCAACCTGCGCGAGACGATCAGTGCCGCCGCAAAGCATCCCTTGCAGGCGCTGCGCCGCCGTCGCGAGCGATCGGCCGGTGACCTGCTGTGGGCGGTGCGCGACTTCGACCTCGAGGTGCCCGAGGGCCAGGTCGTCGGCCTCGTCGGCCACAACGGGGCGGGCAAGAGCACGCTGCTGAAGATCTTCTCCCGAATCACGGAGCCGACCACCGGCTGGGCGGAGATCCGCGGCCGGGTCGGGTCGCTGCTGGAGGTGGGAACCGGGTTCCATCCCGAGCTGACCGGGCGCGAGAACGTCTTCCTCAACGGTGCCATCCTTGGCATGCGCCGGGCCGAGATCCGCAGCCGCTTCGACGAAATCGTCGAATTCGCCGAAGTGGAGCGCTTCCTCGACACCCCGGTGAAGCGCTACTCCAGCGGCATGCAGGTGAGGCTCGCGTTCGCCGTCGCGGCCCACCTGGAGCCGGAGATCATGCTCGTCGACGAGGTGCTCGCGGTCGGCGACTCGGCCTTTCAGCGCCGCTCGCTGGCGAAGATGACCGAAGTCGCCAAGGAAGGGCGGACGGTGATCTTCGTCTCCCACAACCTGGCGATCATCAGGGCGCTCTGTGACCGCGGGGTGCTGCTGGAGAAGGGGCGCACGCTCGCCGACGGGCCGATCGGCGACGTCCTCGACCGCTACCTGGAAGGGTTCGAGAAAAGCGGCTCCCAAGATCTGCTGGCTCGCACCGACCGCGACAGCTACGGGCGCGAAATGAGCCTGATCAAGCGGGTCTGGGTCGAAGACTTGAAGACGGGCCAAACAGATGTCGTGGTCGGTGGCCATCCGGCCCGGTTCGTGATCCAGTTCACCGAGCCGCTGCCGGACATGCACGGTTGGGTCGGCATCTTCAACAGCCTCGGCAACCCGGTGGTCGGCTTCGACAGTCAGATCATCGGGCCGCAGGACGAGCGCGTGGAGGGGATGGGGGACGTCGTCGAGTGCGAGGTCGACTCGCTGCCGCTGGCCGCGGGGCGCTACCGCATCGACGCGTGCATTCACGGCAAAGGCCTGTTCCAGGATGGGCTGATGGGAGCGGCGTTCTTCGACGTCGAGCCGGGGGTGATCGACGAGCGGCCGGCGCAACCCGATACCGAGGGCGACGTGCTGCTGCCGCACCGCTGGCGCCTGCCCGCCTGATCAGGCTGCGGCAAACAGAAGCTTGGTGAGGAAGCGCAGCGTTCCGTCTCCGCCTTCGACCTCGATTCGCGGCACCAACAGCGGATCGGTTCCGGGGTAGGCGAAACCTGGCTCGACCGTGCAGCAGCCCTCGAAGCCCGACGCTGCGACGGCGGCGCAGGCGCGCTCGTCGTAGCGGCCGTAGGGGAAGGCGAAGCAGGCCGGTGCCTCGCCGAGCACCTCCGCCAGCTCGGCTCGGGAGCCGCCGACCTCGTCCGTGACCCGGTCGTCGTCGAGCTCCGGGAGCGGGGCGTGGGTGCGCGTGTGAGCGCCGATCTCGATTCCCAGCTCGCGCAGCTGAAGCAGGCCCTCGCGGTTGAGCAGGGGGCGGCCGCCGACCGCGCCCTCGGAGTCCCAGTCGTTGCGGCCACCGACCCGGCCGCTGACCATGAACAGGGTCGCAGGGAAGCGGTGGCGGCGCAGGATGGGCGCCGCCACCTCGAGGTTGTCGCGGTATCCGTCGTCGATCGTGATCACGGCGGTCCGCGACGGCAGCGGCTCGCCGTCCCGCAATGCCCGGGCAAGCTCGCCGAAGCTGAGCACGCGGTACCGAAGCAGGCGCAGCAGGCGCAGCTGGCGAACGAAGCGGCGCCCGTCGAGCACGTAGCGGTCGCCCTCTCCGTCGCCGAAGGCGTGGTACATGAGCACCGCCGGCCCGCGGGTGAGGCGGGTCCACTCGCGGCGCGGCAGCGCGCGGCGCACCGCGAGCCAGAACGCGTAGCGGCTCACGAAGCCGAACCAGAGTCGGCGGCGCGCGGCGCCCGGCAGTGCGTGCCCCGGCGCGGCGAGGGCGCGCGGCGGCAGGCGCAGGGCGAGCAGCGCCCGGCGGGCGAGGACCTCGCGCGGGGTGGGGCGGTGGAACCAGTGCAGTAGCCCCGGCCGCGAGCGCGGCGCCACCTCGGCGAGGCGCAGGCACTGCAGGGCGCGCCGCCGCTCGGCGCGCAGAAGCTCGGCACCGGAGCGCTTCTCCACGCGGGTCGCCGTGGCGGCGTCGAGGAACACCGGCTCGCATCCTGCCTCGTGGAGGCGGAAGGCGAGCTCGAGCCCGGGCGCTGCGTCAGCGCCCGTTGCGCGCAGGGCATCGAGTGGGACCGAGAAGTTGGACCCGTCGCAGTCGGGCCACCTGGCGCCGCCGACGGCGAGGCGGTCCTGGTGCTCGTTCCACAGCTCGGCGTGAGCGGCGGTCGCCCGGTCCCCGGCCGCCGTGAGGGCGGTGCGGCCGATCGCGAGCAACGGACCGTCCGCGGCTTCGTGCGCACGGCAATGCTCGGCGACGAGTCGCGGGTCCGCGACCGAGTCGGCAGCGAGGAAAAGGGCCACGCGGGCGCGGGCACCGTCGACTCCTTCATCTGGTTCCAGAACCTCGAAGGCGTCGGGCTCGATCCCCTCCTGCGCTCGGAGCGATTCGCGGCAGCGCCGCACGGCCTCGGGTTCCACTTCGCCATGAAGGAGGACGCTGACCGCGGGCGTGCTCATTCCTGCACCGGGACCGGAGTGGTGACGATCCGTCGCCAACGGTCAGGGTCGGTGGTTCGCTTGACGCCCTCCCAGAAGGCGTAATGGGATACGAAATCGAACCAGAGCATCCGCGGCCGCCCGGCTGGCAGCAGGCGGCCGGGTCCGAGCAGGATTGCGGGCGGAACCCGCAGTGCCGAAAGGGCGCGGCGCAGGGCGAGCTCACGCGGGCTCGCCGCCCGGTACCAGTCGATCGTGCGCGGGCTCATCCCGGGGTGGCGGTCGATGAGCGACGGGCACACGGTGCCGTAGCGGTGCTGGTCGGCGAGGATGCGGCGGCCGCTCTTGCCGTCGTCGTGGATCGCCTCCGCGGCCGGCACGTAGCGGGCTTCGCAGCCCGCCTCCACCAGCCGGTACGCGAGCTCGAGGTCGTATGCGGCGGGGAGGGTGACGTCGAAGCCGCCCACCTGGCGCAGTCGCTCGGTGGCGACTGAGAAGTTCGCCCCGTAGCAGTCGCTCCACCAGGCGCGACGGCGAGACAGTTCCTCGTGCCTGCGGTTCCAGGACTCGGCGAAGGCGTGCGCGTACCAGTCGCGCGGGTTGTCAACTGGGCGCTGGGCGAGGGAGCCGATCGCCAGTAGCGCGTCGGCGCCGTCGTGGGCGCCGAGGTGGGCGGAGACGAGGCCGCGTGTCGCGATCAGGTCGTCGTCCATGACCAGGCACAGCGGCGCCCGCGCCGCCTCGATGCCGGCGTTGAGGGCACTCGCCTGGCCGCGGTTCGGGCGGCGGATCAGCCGGCACTCAAACGGGGTTCGCTGTTCGCCGACCATCTCCGAGGTCCCGTCCCGGGAACCGTCGTCGACCACGATCACCTCGAACGCCGCCGGGTCCCCATCCTGCTCGCACATCGACTCCAGGTAGCGCCGCAGCAGGTCGCGCCTTTCGTAGGAGGCGACGACGACGCTGATGCGAGGCTCGGCGCTCATCCGGCGGCGGTCAGCTCGCGCCAGCGGGGACGGTCGACGGCGTGGCGAACGGCGCTCCAGAAGGTGTAGCGACGCACGAGGTGGAACCAGAGCATCTTCCGGCCCTCGCCGGGGACCAGGGCGCCGAGCGCGGCGAGGGCACGGGGCGGGACGCGCAGCGCCAGCAGCGCCCGCCGCAGCGCGGTCTCGCGCGGGAAGGCACGGTCCGACCAGGGCAGCAGGCGCTGCGCCATCTCCTGGCAGCGCTCGGCGAGGCGGGCGTGGATCTCGCCCTGGCGGCGCTGGTCGGCGAGCATCCGGCGGCCGCTCTTCTGGTCATCGTGGACGCCGTGCGCGCGCGGCAGGTAGGTGGGGACGTAGCCCGCGCGTTCCAGTCGGTAGCCCATCTCGATGTCCTCGGCGGTGACCAGCTCCGGCTTGAACCCCCCGACGCGGTCGAACGCCTCGCGCGGGGCGGAGAAGTTGGCACCGTAACAATCGGCCCAGCCGATCCGTTCGCGCTCACGCTCGGCCATGTGCTCGTTCCAGCCGCGGGCGAAGGCGTGCGCGTACCAATCGCGGCCGTCGCGCGGCCGCTGGGTGATCGCGCCGATGCCGAGCGTGCGCGGCTCCTCGCGGTGTGCCTCGAGGTGGGCGGCGACGAGGCCGGGGTCGGCGATCATGTCGTCGTCGAGGAAGACGATCAGCCCGCCCCGGGCGGCGGCGATGCCGGCGTTGAGCGCTTCCGCCTTGCCCGTGGAGGGATTGGCCAGGGTCCGCAGCTCGAAGGGGGGCGAGAGCGAGGCGAGCATCTCGGCGGTGCCGTCGCGCGAGCCGTCGTCGATGACGACGACCTCGAAGCCGCCCTCGGGGGGTTCCTGCTTGGCAAGCGCCTCGAGGCAGCGGCGCAGCAGCGCGCGCCGTTCGCGGGACGGGATCACCACGCTGACCGTGGGCATACGCTCAGGCACCGTGGGCGGCGATGTCGAGCTCCGCCTCGATTAGTCCCAGGTAGAACTCCCGGCGGAACGGATTAGAGGGGTCGTCCGGCGCGACACCGCCGTCGCTCGCCTGCACGGCGCGGCGCACCCAGCCGAGCAACCGCAGGCGCTCGTAGTCGTCGCGCGCCAGGCCGGTTGCGGCGCAGTACTCGCTCACGCAGCGCGCCGCGACGGTTCCGATATCCGTGGTCGGGTCGAGGAGCCGACGCTGACTGGCCAGCATCGCATCCAGTGGAGCGCCTCGGTGCGAGATTGCGCCGTCGGCGAGCAGGGCGGCGCTGGCGAGGAAGAAGGCGAGATCTGTGCCCGGAAGCCCGCGCGGCTCCGCGTCCTCCCAATCGATCAGCACCGGGCCGGACTCGGTGAGGATCAGGTTCCACGGCTTGACGTCGCCATGTTCAAAGGCCGGGGCCGGTGTGGCGAGGCCCTGTAGGCGGCGGCGAAGGGCGGAGAGGACGGAGGGAGGCAGCGTCCCCGCGCAGTCGTCCTCGAAGCGCCGTAGGGGCTCCTCGACTAGGTGCGCGCGGTGCCCACCGGGGCCATCGTCGGCGGGGACGCGGGCCAGTTCGATCAGGATCCGGGTCACCTCCGGTGCCAGGCGAGAGAGCCCCCCGGCCGCTATCTCGGCGTCCAGCGGCCGACCGACGGCGTAGGTTTGCAGCAGGGCTGCACGACCCCCGCGGCGCCCCGTGGCCCGCAGCCTCGGAAGCCCGCGCAGGCCGGGCAGCTCGCGCTCCAACTGGCCCAGCATGCGTGCTTCCCACTCGATCCCCACCTCCGCTCCGTCAACGCGCGCGAACTTCGCCAGTGTGCGGGGAGGTCCCGGGTCGGTGGCCGAGAAGGGAATCCCGATCACCTTGTTCATGTCCGTGTTGCCGGGAGTCAGCAGCAACCACGCGTCAGGTATCGGGAGCCCGTGGTTCCCCGCCGGCGCGGCGGGCTGCGCAACCGCGCATACCGGGGCTATCCCACCGGTGCGCAGAGCCAGCCTCCAGAGGAGGCGAAGCAGGCGCGCCGCGGGCGATCGCGCTGGGCGGGAGGCCAGCAGCAGCGTGATCGCCCCGGGGACCTCGACCGGCAGCCAGAATTCGGGGGCCCCGGTGACCGAAGGCCCCGGCCAGTACGCCTGGACGCGGTGGAAGCCGGCCGCGAGCAGGTTGCGTCGGGCGCGTTGGACTCCGAACAGTCGAGGCAGACGCCAGCGGCATACCAGCGAGCCGCTCCCGCCCAGTCGGCGTCGCGCGGCCGCCGCCCGGCGACGGGTGGGAAAGCCGATGACGGTGACCGGCGAACCGCCGTCGGGGGAGTCGAGGAGGAAGCGCCAGTCGCGGCCGCGGAGGCCGGGGTCGCGCCGTCTGGAGCCGAGCATAGGCGTTAGTCTGCCCGACCCACCGTCGAGGTGGCCTTGACGATGAGCATGAGGGAGAAAAACTTCGCCTTGCAGGAACTGCGCCGTGTCCGGGAGGCCTTGCCTCACCGGCTGCGGGCCCGCAGGCGCCGCGTCTGGCCGCCGATCGGGATGGTCCGCTTCGGCAGCCTGCGCCGTCTGCACCCGATCGACCGCTTCTTCGGCTGGTCGCGGGGGACGCCGATCGACCGCTACTACATCGAGCGCTTCCTGGAGCGGCAGGCGGGCGACGAGGGCTACATCCTCGGCGACATCCGCGGTCGCGTGCTGGAGATCGGCGACGACCGCTACACGCGCCAGTTCGGCAGGGTCTGGGAAGGGCCGCCGGAGGAGGCGCCGCCCGGGGCCGTGACCGCGGTCGAGATCCTGCAGGCGGACGGGTCCAACCCGGAGGCGACCGTGGTCGGCGACCTGGTCACCGGCGAGGGCGTGCCGGACGCGGCGTTCGACTGCGTCATCTGCACCGAGGTGATGCAGCTCATCTACGACGTCAAAGCCGCCGTTGCCAACATCTCCCGCAGCCTCAAACCGGGAGGCGTGGCGCTGGTGACCCTCCCCGGGCTCAGCCCCCGCTGCCGACCCGACGCGGACATCTTCGGCGACTACTGGCGCTTCACCTCGCAGTCGGTCCGCCGCATCTTCGAGGAATCGTTCCCGCCCGAGAACGTGACCGTCGAGACCGCCGGCAACGTCCACGTCGCCGCCGCCTTCCTCTACGGCCTCTGCGCCGAGGACCTCCGTCGCGAGGCGCTCGAGCTTCACGACCCCGACTACGAGCTCAACATCCAGGTCCGCGCCGTCAAGCCCTCCTGACTCCGCCGCCCTTCGCACGCTCGTAGGCCACAAAGCTACAAAGCAACCGCTCGTGAGTGGCAACCGGCAGGGCGAAGGGCGACCGGAAGACAACCGACCCCGGCTTGTCGGCTTGTCTTATGTCCGCCTTGTTTCATGTATCGAAACATGAAACCACTACGCCTATGCTGAAGGGCCAGGACGTCGTGGTAATGCTGAAACTGCTCGGTTCGGCGGAGCAGTTGTCCGTGCGCGAGCTTGCGGGGCACCTTTCCTTTGACCCAGCCGGAACCCATCGATCGCTGCGGCGACTGGAGGAGGCTGGTCTCTACTCGGCCGGGCGAGGCGTGTCTACCCGGGTCCGGCATTGGAGTTCCTGATCCACGCGGTGAAGTACCTGTTCCCGGCGCGCCGAGGCGCGGAAGCTCGCGGCATCCCCACTTCCTGGGCCGTGCCGCCGCTCAGTTCCGAGCTGTCAACGCCGGTTGAAATCTGACCCCTTTCTGCCGGTTTAAAACTGACCCCCCCTTGGAGACGCGCAGGAAGGGCCGACGTCCCGGGTCGTCGGGCCCTCCTGACCGCTCCGGGCCGAGCCCAAGCCTGGTCGGGTGCGCTTTCGTAGCCTGGAGGGCGACAAGAGGCGACTGCGGGGAGGGGAGATCGAGGGGTTGTCAGGGACGGGCGGAGGGCGTGGCCTGTGCCTCTGCGGCCTCCGCGTAGACGCGCTCCAGGCGGTCGGCCCAGGCCTCGGGGGTGTGGTGGCGCGCGGCGAAGGCGCGGGCGCGGGTGGCGAGGGAGAGGCGGGCGGCGGGGTCGGACAGGAGGGCGGAGACGGTGGCGACGATCTGCTCGGAGCCCTCGGCGAGGGCCAGCGGCGGCTCGGGGTCGAGGGCGGTGAAGCCCTCGGCGCCGAGGCGGGTCGTGACCACGGCCTTGCGGCTCGCCATCGCGCGCAGGACCTTCATCCGCATCCCG
>Ga0207864_1004750_pt1 | contig 10017 bp, 6 predicted proteins | sample HigsolmetaAR202D_FD_184834 | JGI IMG/M metagenome (GOLD analysis project Ga0207864, IMG submission 184834) | Ionic liquid and high solid enriched microbial communities from the Joint BioEnergy Institute, USA - AR20-2-D (SPAdes) (version 2) ...
GGGTTGGCGAGACGTTGATGATCGGTGACGAGATCACTGTTACCGTGCTCGGCGTCAAGGGCAACCAAGTACGTATTGGCGTCAACGCGCCCAAGAACGTCTCCGTGCATCGTGAAGAAATTTACGAGCGGATCCGGCGCGAGCGGGAGGGCGAGGCCGGAGCGGCGGGAGAAGTGCAAGAGTAGCTTTACCCAGCCGCGCGTTTCTCGTATGCTATGCGCCCGTTGCCGGTGAACGGTAACGGTACACGGAGAGATGGCCGAGTAGGTCGAAGGCGCTCCCCTGCTAAGGGAGTATGGGCCAAAAGCCCATCGAGGGTTCGAATCCCTCTCTCTCCGCCACTTAAAAAAGTGGGCTTGACTACCAAACATTAGTTGGTAATAATTCACGCCCTCAGCAACGCGCCCGTAGCTCAGCTGGATAGAGTACCTGGCTACGAACCAGGCGGTCGGAGGTTCGAATCCTTCCGGGCGCGCCATATCGAAAAAGCCTGCAGAGATGCAGGCTTTTTTCTTTTGTGTCATTGCTGCCAGACGGCAGCTTTTTCTTTCCTGATTTCCCCTTTCTGTCTTAAGCGGATATCGGCCCGCTATCGCGGTGTGCGGTGGCCGAGCCTGATTATTCGCGGCCACGGGCAACGCCGCCGTTCGATCATGGCGAATCGCCCTCCCGCGAGGTCGCCTCGCTAGGCAGGCGAGCGCGCTGTACTTCCCGCCGCGGGTGGGGCTCTCTCTCGCCGGACGTCGTTGTCTCCGCCGCCAGGCGTCCCAATCCTAGCGTCTATTCTTGGCAGACGGCGGGGTAAGCCATGCTGACACCCGCTGAGTGGCGCGGCGTTCCCGACCTGGGGCTGAGTGGCCAGGTCGCGGTGGTGACCGGGGCCGGTTCCGGTCTGGGGCGGGCGTGCGCGCTGGCGCTGGGCCGAGCCGGTGCCGTGGTGGTGGTCAACGACGTGGCCAGCGCAGCCGATCGGGCGGTGGACGTGGCCGATCAGATCGTGGGCGAGGGCGGCGCGGCGCTGGCGCTGACGGCCGACGTCAGCCGCGAGGCGGAGGTGGCGGCGCTGTTCGCCGAGGTCTTGCGCCGCTGCGGTACCGTGCACATCCTCGTCAACAACGCCGGCATTCAGGACGGAGCGCCGTTTCCGGACATGAGCCTGGCCCAGTGGCGGCGGGTGATCGACGTCAACCTCACCGGCCAGTTCCTGTGCGCGCGCGAGGCGGTGCGCGAGTTCCTGCGCCGCGGCATGCAACCCGAGGTGTCCTGCGCCCTCGGCAAGATCATCTGCATGAGTTCGGTGCATCAGACCATTCCCTGGGCGTTCGAAGCGAACTATGCCGCGTCCAAGGGCGGTGTGATGCTGCTCATGCAGTCGCTGGCGCAGGAGCTGGCGCCGCACCGCATCCGCGTCAACGCCGTCGCGCCGGGCGCCATCCGCACGCCGATCAACCACGCCGTCTGGAAAGACCCCGCGGCGCTACAGGCGCTGCTGGCGCTCATTCCCTACGGCCGCATCGGCGAGCCCGCCGACGTGGCCCAGGCCGTGCTGTGGCTGGCGTCCGATCTGTCCGACTACGTGCACGGCACCACGCTCTACGTCGATGGCGGCATGAGCGTGTACCCGGCCTTTCGCGGCAACGGCTGACGTCGATGAGCAAACCGCTCGAGGACTACGGCTACATCGGCAACTGCTTCAGCGGCGCGCTGGTGGCGCGCGACGGCGGCATGGATTGGTTGTGCCTGCCGCGCTTCGACAGCGATGCCTGCTTCGCCGCGCTGCTGGGCGGGCCGGAGCACGGCCACTGGCGTATCGCCCCCGCCGGGCCGGTCCGTCGCGTCACGCGCGGTTACCGCGGCCTTACCGCGATCCTGGAAACCCGCTTCGAGACCGACGACGGCACCGTCACCCTCATCGACTTCATGCCGTTCCCCCGCAACGAGCACTACGTCGATGTGGTGCGGCTGCTGCGCGGCGACGCCGGACGGGTGCCCATGCGCATGGAGCTGATCCTGCGCCCGGGCTACGGCCGCACCGTGCCCTGGGTGCGGCGCCAGGACTATGGGCTCAGCGCGGTGGCGGGGCCGGACGCGCTGCAGCTGTACACGCCGGTGGAGCCGGTCGGGCACGATTTCATGACCACCGCCGACTTCCAGATCGGCGCCGGTGCGGTGATACCGTTCGTGCTCGCCTATCATCCCTCGCACCTGCCGGCCTGCCCGGTGGAGGATCCGCTGGCGCTGCTGAACGAAACCGAGCGCCGCTGGCGCGCCTGGGCCGAGCGCTGCCAGTTCGTCCGGCCCGACGGCCATCCATGGCGCGACGCGGTGGTGCGCGCACTGATCACCCTAAAGTCGCTCATCTTCGCACCCACCGGCGGCATGGTCGCCGCGCCCACCACGTCCTTGCCGGAGCAGCTGGGGGGCGTGCGTAACTGGGACTACCGCTACTGCTGGATTCGCGATGCCACGCTCACCTTGTACGCCTTGCTCGACGCTGGCTATCGCGAGGAGGCCCGCTCCTGGCGCGAGTGGCTGCTGCGCGCCACGGCCGGCGATCCGGACCAGCTGCAGATCATGTACGGCTTGGGCGGCGAGCGGCGTCTGCACGAGCTGGAACTGCCGTGGCTGCCGGGCTACGAGGGCAGCGCCCCGGTCCGCCTCGGCAACGGCGCCTCGTATCAGCGCCAGCTCGACGTGCCGGGAGAGCTCATGGATGCGCTGCACGTCGGCCGCAAGTACAGCCTCGAGCCCAGCGAGGCCGCCTGGCGGCTGCAGAAGACCATCCTCAAGGGCCTGGAGCAGACCTGGCGCGAGCCGGACCAGGGCATCTGGGAGATGCGCGGTGCGCCCCGTCACTTCACCCATTCGCGGATCATGTGCTGGGTGGCGTTCGATCGCGCCATCAAGGCGGTGGAGGATTTCGGCCTGAGCGGCCCGGTTGAGCGCTGGCGGGAGGTGCGGGATCGGATCCACGCCGATGTCTGCCGGCACGGCTGGAATCCGGACAAGCGCGCCTTCGTGCAATCCTACGGCGGCACCGCCCTGGACGCGTCGCTGTTGCTGCTGGCCCAGGTGGGTTTCCTGCCCGCGTCCGATCCGCGCTTCGCGGCCACCGTGGAGGCGATCGAACGCGAGCTACTGGTGGACGGCCTGGTGCTGCGTTATCGCGCCGAGGACAGCGCCGATGGCCTGCCGGGCGACGAAGGCGCTTTCCTGGCCTGCAGCTTCTGGCTGGCCGACGCCTACGTGCTGCTCGGCCGCTATGACGACGCGGTCGCGCTGTTCGAGCGCCTGCTCGGCTTGCGCAACGATCTCGGCCTGCTGTCCGAGGAATGCGACCCGCGCACCGGCCGCCTGCTCGGCAATTTCCCGCAGGCGTTTTCCCTCGTCGCCTTGATCAACACCGCCGACAATCTCGCGTCCGCGCACGGGCCTGCGCAGCGCAGGGCCGACGGCGGCGCGGGGTGAGGAAGCCCGGGCGCTCGGGGAGCGCGCTCACACCAGCCCGAGATCGATCGGGCGCGCTTGCGGGAACACCTCCGCCAACGCCTGGCCATCGAGACCGTACAGCCGCGCGAACAGGCCGGCGAGCGTGGCCCGATACTCGTTGAGCACCGGCAAATCGCGGTTCTGGTGCAGATCCCCCGGTCCCAACGGCGCCTGCTCGCCGCGAATGGCGCCGCCCCGTACGCTCCCGCCCAGCACCCACAGGGTGGAACCGTGCCCGTGATCGGTGCCCTTGCTGCCGTTCTCGCGGAAAGTGCGCCCGAACTCCGACATCACCACCACTACCGTGCGCTTCCACTCCGGCCCCAACGCCTCGGCGAGCTCGGCGAGCCCCTCGCCCAGATCGTGCAGACGTCCGCTCAGGGCGCCGCGCGCCGCCCCTTGCGCGGCGTGCGTATCCCAGCCGCCGATGTCGATGAAGCCAATGTTGTACTCGGGACGGTCGCGCAGCAGCCGTCCGATGCGCGCCGCCTCCAGGGCGAAACCGCTCGCCGGCAGGGCGTCGCGGGATGCGGTCTGCATCTCTTCGGCTAGCTCCTTGCTGATTTCCCGGCGCAAGCTCAGGCCGTCCCGCACCATCGGTTCCAGCGGGTGCCCGGCGTACATTTCCTCGAGCAGCGCCTCGTATCCGGCAGAGATCCGGCGCCGGTTCGCCACCCGCACCGGGGTGTTAGCCACAGGCAGGCCGCCCCGCAGAACCGGCGGCAACGTGCGGGTGAAGCTGACCGCATCCGGCCGCCGGCCGCCGCCAGCTCCTAGCTGGGCCAGGAGCCGGTTCAGGAATCCCGAGTTCGGATTCGGTTGGGTACCTGGCGCATGGCCGAACTCGATCCAGTCCTGCGCCTGGAAATGGCTGCGGGAGACGAACGCCGTGCCCGCGAAGGGCACGAACGCCAGTTCCCCGGCCTCGTACAACGGCAGCAGCGAGTCCTGGAGCGCCGGATTCAGCCCCCAGCGGCCATCCAGCGCGATCACCGCATCGGGATCGCGCTCGCTCGGTCGCGCCAGGGCGATGTGCGGCCGCGCCTCGTAATAGAAAGGCTCGGCGTACGGAACCACGGCGCTCAAGGCATCGTAGGCGCCGCGCAGGAATACCAGCAGGAACCGGCCGTTGCTGCCGCCGGTCGGCGCCGCCCACAGACGCCAGTTGACCGCGGCCAACGCCGCCCCGGCTCCCAAACGCAGAAAGCTTCGACGGTTCATGACCGACTCCGGCGTCACCAATACATGAACTCGGGACTGGACAGCAGCAGCGCGAGATAGTCTCTGTCGCGCGTGGCGCGTGCCAGAGCGTGTCGCGACTTCGGCCCAAGCGTGGCCACCAGCGCCTCGGTGGCCGGAGCGGCGCGAATCTGCGCCGCCGAAACCGGCTTCTCCAGCAGGCGAGGCACCACTGCCACCATCTCCCGCGCCAGCTCGAAGCGCTGCGTCAGTTGACCGGCACTGAGCCAGTCGCGGCCAGAGAGGCTGTAGCCATCCGGAGTCCGGCGGCCGAACAACGGCTGTCCGAGCGCCGCCAGCCAGCGCGACAGCGGCCGCACGTCCTTCAGCGGTTCGCCCATCGCCAGCAGGCGCACGGCGGACGCAACGAAGCGAAACGGGTCCTTGAAGGTGCGTCCGCCCGCTACCCGGTCACGAGCCTGCACGATGTTCCGCACGGTGGCGCGAATGTCGCCATCGGTTCGTTGGAAAACGCCGGCGGCGTTCGCCACCACCGCCTCCGGGACATCGTCCCCGAGCAGGAAGGTGCCGAGCTTGCCGGCGATGTGCCGCGCCGTGCTCGGATGCCGAGCGAGCAGGTCGATCAGCGTTTCGATCTCACTGAACCCACTCCCCGGAATGGCGACGCCCAGCACGCGCTTCTCGCCGAAATCGTGCTTGCGGGGATCGAACATGAACTCGCCGTGCTCGCGCACCATGCCGGCCAGCTGCTTGGGCATTCGGCCCGGCCGTATGGGCCGCAGTCCCAGCCCGGTCAGCACACGCGCAACCTCGCCGACATCCGTCTGGCCGTAGCCGCCGGTCACGCCCAGCGTGTGCAACTCCAGCAGCTCGCGGGCGAGGTTTTCGTTGATGCGCCCGGCGACGTTGTGGTCGTTGTCTAGGTACACGAGCATCGCCGGATGGGTGATGACCGCCAGCAGCAAATCGCGGAACCGGCCCAGGGCATGCGGGCGGATCGCCGACTCCACGTAATCGGGCAGTGCCGCGCCGACCAGCTCCTTGCGCCAGTAGACGTTGAAGTGATTGAACCAGAACAGCGTAAGCGCCTCGCTGCTGTCCACGGCGGCGTACAAGGAGCGCCCAAGGATTTCCCGGGTATAGCCGGATACGAGATCGCGGCGCGTCTGGCGCAGGCGCTTCCGCTCCTCGGTGCCTCGCGGGCCTTTCAGCTTCCGAAGCGCCGCTTGTGTCTGGCGATATTCGGCAAGAGCGGCGGAATAGCGCGCGAAATGATCCTCGTTCACCTGATGCCCCTGCGGCTCATCGCGCGGGTATGCCGTTTTATTACCTGCGCATATCGTGAAAGTGACGGTACACCGTCGATCGCTCGCCGGCAAAGGCTATCGGCTGGTTTTGCGTGGGTATACCGCTCTAGGCGAGTGGTTCCGGCAGGCGCAAGGAAGCCCGCGCGAGGCGGGCTTCCAATGCGGGAGGGCAATGCCTTGACGGTTGGGGCCGCCAAGTCACATCGCCAGGAAGGGGGCGAGCATCATCAACAACTCGGGACGGGGCGCATCGTTGATCAGCAACTCCCCCTTGGCAAAATCGAGCTTGATGCGATAGCCGGCGTCGTCGCGCACCACATAGCCTTCCTCTTCCAGTGCCGCGAGCGCGTCGATGAGCTCGTCGATGGATTCGAGCTCACCGTCGCTCAGCTTGACGAGCTCGTCGAGCGCCGAGGTCTTGAAGGTCGCCAGCGCGCCGAGATCAAGTCCGGCGATCAGCAGCTCAGGCTGCTCCAGGCGCACCGGCATGCCGCTGGGCTGGTGGTAGGCCAGCCGCCAGCTGAGCGATGCGGTGGGATCTGTCTCCGGCCCGAAGGAAAGCTGGACGCTCATGCTGGGCCTCTGCTCCAGGAAGCGGGTCACCAGCGGTCGCACGGTCTCGAAGTTGGCGTTCAGGAGCGCGGACTCGCTCGGGTGCTCGCGACCGATTTGTATGAGGTAATCCAGAAGCTCGCGATGCAGGCGCTCGCCCTTGGCCAGCAGCTTGATGTCGTGGATCTGCCGTTCCCCGATTTCGGCCGTGCGGACCCTCAGGGCCGCCTCGCTGAAGAAGAACTCGCCGTATAGGGTCTGCGACTGCTTGAGCACGATGTCGTTGAGAGCGAACGACATCTCCGGGCTGTCCACGCTGAGACGCTCGATCTCATAGCTGGCGCTGCCCGTCGCCAAGGTATCGGCTGCATCGCCCGTTTCGAAAGAAATCCGCTGGGCGCTGGCTTCGACTCCACCGTCATCGTCGAACAGGCGGAGCGGCTGAACGACGAACGAGCCGTTCATGGCGCCATCCTTGAAGATCAGCTCACCACTCATGCCCTTGAAGGCGAGCATGGGGCCGCCGTCCGGCAGCGGCTTTTCCACGCTAACCATGGCCACGTCCATGGTCCAGCCGGCGTCGCTCGGGCGAGTATCCGTGGTCAGGAACGCCTGGTCGCCGAACACGTCGTACAGCAGCTCGTGCACCTCGCTATCGCCGATGGGCCGCAGCTGGAAGGTCGTGTGAACCCTGGGCTTGAAGGCGTGCTCGATGCGGTGTTCCACCGCCAGCTCCACCGGCCCGATGCCCGCGTCCACGGTCATGGTGCCGCGCGCGCGCGATGTCAGATAGCCGCTGTCGTAGCGTTCGATGTTGTGGTCGATCAGCCAGCCGCCGAGCTCGGCGTGCTGGAAGTTCAGCAAGGCGTGCTTGGCCTTGTAGCCGACATAGACGGGAACGAGTGCGCCGGCCGCCACAACGGCGAGGGCAAGCGAAGATGCGACAGCGACCTTTCTCATGCTTTTTGTGCGCTCCTTTGCATTTGCGCGGGTGAAAGGAAAATGGCCGTTATGCGCCGGCCAAACGATGCCACGGCAGAATCCATCGTAGTCGGTGCACGCCGAAGCGAGGGTTTCCCGGAGTTCGGTGGCTCGCGGAAACGGGTGGCGCCGATGCTCGCGCAAGATGGCTTGCCTCGAGCGCGGTCGTGGCAACCCACGGTTGTTAATTTCTCGCTAATGTTGACGGCCGCCTTCGCGAATGCCGGACAATTGCTGCGATAGATGCCCGGGCATTATAGCTTTTGTGTGGTCTTCCAGGGAAGTCGTGCGGTCGTTAATGACCGATATGTTGCAGAGATTGAAATCAAGGAGGGTGGTGGAGATGGTAAAATTCACGCTGCTAAGGTGGTGAATATTTAAATATTTCTTATTGGCGTGAGCTACAGCCCGTGGAATGGAAACGGCCTTCTCGGTCAGCGTGCGCTCCTCGATGGGTCAGCGGTCAGCACCGGAGACGCAGGCTATGCGCCAGACAGGGAGGAGGCCGAACAAGGGGCTGTCAGCGATCCGTGTTTCTCTATGACGAATTGCGCGGTGGTCACGCCCAGCACAAGGTTTGGCTTGGATCGACATTTGCTTGCCGGGCGGAGCGCCAGGTTCTGGTGTTGGCGTATCGCTCGGCGCGTCAAACCCCGCTAGGCAGTTGGCCCGTCATCAGGGAGGATGGGCTTTATTCAAAAAAACGCTCGCCGATGTCGGCGAGCGGTGATTGAGGATAGGATAAAGACCTTGCTTCTTGTTAGAAGCTGTACGAAAAGCCGACCTGTGAAGATGATCAGATCGCCCTATTTTTAGAAATTGTAGGAAACACCAACCTGGAATAGCGTTTCGACAGGCTCGAAATCGACGACATCCTGTTCCGTCAAGCGAATGCTCTTGCTGGAGTAGTGGGTCTGCGACCAGTCCACCCGCACGGCCAGATGCTCGGTCAAGGCCGTTTCCATCCCGATGCCGACGCGGAATCCGCCGTAGGTGTCGCTCTCGGATAAGCTGTATTCACCATCACCGGGAATAAACTCGCGCAGAGAGTGTTCGTACTTGGTGCGCTGGTAGCCGAGACGGCCATAGAGAGAGGTGCTAGGCGTGATTTTCAGCCCCGCCAGTGCGGCTATGCCATAACTGGTTTTGGCCTCGGACTTGTATTCTACCTCATAGGGATCGGCGTCGCGCCACTTTTCGCTAGTTTCGTCGCTAGTTTCGGCGTTGCCGGTGCCAACGTTCGCTTCCAGACCGATGAAGGCGTTTTCGCCGATCTCAAACTTGACACCCGCGAACAGGCCGCCGGCGATGCCGTCGATGGCGTAGCCGTCTACCTGATACTTATAGGAATAATCGTCGGATCTATATTTGTATGTTCCCTCTAGCGACGAGCCCTGGTAGCCGGCTTGGAGACCGGCATAAAACTGAGGATTGGCGAAGGCGTTGGATGAGACGCCAAGGATGGAAGCAGCGGAAAAAGTGACAGCTAGCAAGGAGTTTGTTTTTCTCATTGTTGAGCTCCGTGGTTGGTTGTCAAATAAATGTTAGATGTCGGGTCCCGGATGATTGGTTGCTGCATAATCGACGAGGCCTGCTGATGGGCCGCGAGGTGCTGCGGGCCGTGATGGCAGGATCATCCGTCCGGGGAGGGGTAGCATGCTGATCACCTTGCACAAGAACGCCACCACCACGCCGGCCGTGCGCGCGGCCATCCAACAGTCCTCGGCCAGTGAGTACGAGCTGGCTCGCCAATACGGCGTGAGCCGCCAGACGATCCGGCGCTGGCGCAAGCGCGACAGCGTGCATGACGCCAGCCACACCCCGCACCGGTTGCAGACCACACTCAATGCCGCCCAGGAGGAGCTGGTGATCTACTTGCGCACGCAACTGCGGCTGTCGCTGGACGATCTGCTGGCGGTGGTGCGCGAGTTCATCGAACCTGGCATGAGCCGCTCGGCGCTGGACCGCCTGCTGCGCCGACGAGGCCATTCGCGCCTGCCGACCCCGGAGGTCCCTGCGCGCTCGCCCAAGCCCTTCAAGGCCTACGAGCCGGGCTATGTGCACCTGGACGTGAAGTACCTGCCGCAGATGGCCGACGAGACGGCCCGGCGCTATGTGTTCGTGGCCATCGACCGGGCCACACGCTGGGTGTTCATCGCCATCAAGAGCCACAAGACGGCGGCGGCAGCCAAAGCCTTCCTCAACGCGCTGCACAAGGCCGCGCCGTTTCGTGTACACACCCTGCTCACCGACAACGGCAAGGAGTTCACCGACCGCCAGTTCGGCTCCAAAGCCAAGGACGCCTCGGGGCAGCATGCGTGCGACGCCCTGTGTGAAGCCCTGGGCATCGAGCATCGCTTGACCCGGCCGAAGTCGCCGCAGACCAACGGCATGGTCGAGCGATTCAACGGGCGGCTTGAGCAGGTGCTGCGCTCGCACCACTTCAACAGCGCCCAGGACCTGGCCACCACGCTGCACCGCTACGTGT
>Ga0207864_1004752_pt1 | contig 10015 bp, 7 predicted proteins | sample HigsolmetaAR202D_FD_184834 | JGI IMG/M metagenome (GOLD analysis project Ga0207864, IMG submission 184834) | Ionic liquid and high solid enriched microbial communities from the Joint BioEnergy Institute, USA - AR20-2-D (SPAdes) (version 2) ...
GCGTCGCTTGCTGAGCCTCCGCTGCGGCTCGGGGCTGCGCCCCTCGCCTGCGCTACGGCCCAGCAAGCGACAGACTCGGTGCACCCGACTCTCATAACGGCTGGTACATGAATGGGGGGCAGGTCAATACGCTATCGTCCGTCACGCTGCCGTTCAGGACGGACCAGTGGCATCACGTTGTTGGTGCCGTCGACCGCGACAACGAGGAGATGTGCGTGTATCTTGGCGGCAAGTTGGTCGGCATCTAGATGATTCTCAGCGGTGGCGAACTGCAGACGCTTCCGCTGATGCTGATCGGCGCCGCGGGCGATCGGGAATCGCGGCACGGCGAACCATCCATGGCGTGTGCGGTGGCTTTGCAAGTCTGATGGACGAGGTTCGCATGTACGACTACTTGGTCTCGGCTGCCGAGGTTGTCCACTTGTACAGGCAGCAGCGAGGGAGTAAGTAAGTCGCAGTGTTTCAGTCTTCACGATATGTACACGTGTACATGTCGCAGATGGCTGGGGCGGGCTCATCGGGTTTGAGGGCGCGATTGTGAGAAAACTCCGCATCGTGTGTGTTTTGTTGGCGTGCGTTTCGGCGCTGCTGCCGTCCGCATCGCCCGTCGTTTTTGCTGATGAGACATCATCAGCGTCGACGGCGTTGCGGGATTACGTTTTACGTGCGGATGACAGTTATGGTTGGGTTGTGCGTCAGCGGACGACGCTTGGGGGGTGTGAGGTCGTGGAGCTGACGCTGACCAGCCAGGTTTGGCGTGGGCTGGTGTGGCGGCACCGGGTGTTTGTGGTTGTTCCGCCGGGGTTGGAGGGCCAGACCGACGCGTTGCTGGTGGTGGAAGGGGGCTCGTGGAAGGACTCGGATGCCGAGCCGCTGCCCGAAGGGGGCAAGCCGCTGCCGCGTCAGGCGATTTTGCTGGGGGGCTTCGCCCAGCAGCTTGGCGCCCCGGTGGTGGTGGTGCTGAACGTGCCGCGTCAGCCGATCTTCGACGGCCGCAAGGAAGATGCGATCATCGCGTTGACCTTCGAGGAGTTCCTCAACAGCGGCGAGATGGACTGGCCGCTGCTGCTGCCGATGGTCAAGAGCGTGGTGCGTGCGATGGACGCGGCCCAGGCGTTTGCGGAGAAGGAACTGCCGTTCACGATCGACCGCTTCACAGTGACGGGGGCATCGAAGCGAGGCTGGACGACGTGGCTGACGGCGGCGGTGGATGAGCGGGTGGCCGGTATCGGCCCGATGGTGATCGATATGCTGAACCTGGAGGCGCAGCTGGAGCACCAGCGGGCAGCCTACGGCACGTTCTCCGAGCGGATCCACGACTACACCGACCGCGACCTGCCGCGGCGGATGCGTGCTCCTGAGGGAGCGGGACTGCTGCAAATCGTCGATCCGTACAGCTACCGCGATCAGATCACCCAGCCCAAGATGCTGTTTTTGGGGACCAATGACGGATTCTGGACGCTGGACTCGCTGAACCTGTACTGGGACGGCCTGCAGGGGGACAAGTACGTGGTCTACGTGCCCAACGCCGACCATGACCTGGCGATGGACTGGCGTCGTGTGCTGGGAGGGCTGCGGGCGCTGCACCGCCATGCCCATGGGGTTGAACGCCTGCCGGCTTTGCAGTGGCAGTACACGCAGGAGGATCAGCAGGTGACGCTGCAAATCACCCCCGCAGCGGCGGATGTCTCGGTGGTTCTGTGGACGGCCCAGTCCCCCACACGCGACTTCCGCAAGGCGCAGTGGACCAGCCGTCCGCTGACGCTGGATCCGGACACACAGACAGCGACAGCGCAGGTGCAGGCACCTGAGCAGGGATACAGTGCGATGTACGGTGAAGTGATCTACAGTGGCGGCCTGCTGCCGCTGCACCTGAGCACGACCATCCGCGTGCTGGAAGGGCAGGGGCGGTGATGGTCAGCTTGAAGATGTTGCGGACATGGCTGCTGTGTGCGGGGATCCTGATTGCCGTGGGCAGCGGCTCAACCCGGGCGGATGAAGGCATCTGGTTCCGTTCCCAAGACCTGCCCAGCCCGGCGGCGACGGATGTTTCGGCGTTGGCGTCACGGGCGGTGCTTCGGGCATATTTGCAGGAGCATCCCGATGTGACGGTCGAGCCGTTTGTGATGCCGGCGATCGGCGGCTCGGCGATGGACTCGGGGCCGCTGATGGCCATCGCGGCGGGGATCCCGCCGAACGTGATCTACGTCAACTTCCGCATGAGCTCGACGTACCTGAGCCAGGGGTTCCTCGAACCCCTGGAGGTGCTGCTGGCTCGGGTGCTGTCGGACAACCCGCGCGTGCGGGAGATCGTCGACGGTGACCGCTGGGCGGCCGATCCCACGCCTGAGGAGGTGGCGGCTGCGATGGAGGCGATCCGCCAGCGCGTGCCCGGTCCGGCCTGGCAGGTGGTGTATCGCGAAGATGAGAGCGGCCGCTCGCGCGAGCGGCATGTGTGGGCGATCCCCACCAGCACGCTGGTGATGGGCCTGCAGTACCGCAAGGACCTGTTCGTGGCGGCCGGGTTGGACCCCGAGCAGCCGCCGCGTACGTGGGAGGAGTTGCTGGACTACGCCCGCCGCCTCACACGTCCTGAGCGCAATCAATACGGTTTGGGATTGCCCGGCGGCCAGACGCTGGGATGGGGAGCCTACACCTTCCTGGTCTCAGCCGGAGCCCGTGCTGTCTCGCAGGATGAAGAAGGGCAGTGGCGCGCAACCTACGACAGCCGCGAAGCCGCCATCGGCATGGAGTTTTTGTGGCGGCTGGTGCGTGAGCCGTTTGAACGCGACGGGCGGAGGATCAATGGCACGGTCTACATCGGCGCCGGCGAACTGCCGCTGATGTGGCAGCGTGGCCAGATCGCCATGCAGTTCGAGTACCTGGATGAGGAGCTTATCAGCCGCCTCAATCCCCAGCTTGTAGGCCTGGCCCCCGTGCCGGCAGGCCCGGGCGGAGCGGCCGCTGGGGAGATCAACTGCAAGATGCTGGGGGTCTTCAGCGGCTCGAGCCTGGCCCAGAAGCTGGCGGCGATGCGTTACATCTGGTTTGTCACCAGCCCCGAGGCTCAGGAGATCCGCACCGCCGTTTATGTCGAACACGGCTATGGGCCGTTTGTGAACCCCCGGCTGCTGGAACGCTTCGGCTATGAGCGGATCCTGCGTCAGGTCCCCCAGGGGTGGCGTCAGGCCTTTGAGCTGGGGATGGCCCAGGGGGTTCCCGAACCCTACGGCCGCAACACGCACAACATCTACCGCCACCTGTCACTGCCGATCCACAGCGTGCTGGAGATGGACCTGGGCCCGATGGACTATGCGCAGCGGCTGGAGGCCATCCAGCAGGTGATGCGCAGCTCGGCTGAGCAGATCAACATCCGTGTGCTGGGCAACATCCCGCCGGATCAGATGCGGATGCGTCGGCTGATCGGCGGGGCGGTGATCGCGGCGGTGGCGCTGGTCTTCGCGGCGGGGATGATCTCGGTGTGGCGACACTTCAGCCGCGTGGCGATCGCGTCGGCGGAGCGGGTGTCGTGGCGGCGTCGGCTGATGGGGTATGTGCTGCTGAGCCCGGCATTGATCCTGGCGGGGCTGTGGCTGTACGTGCCGCTGGCCTGGGGTGCGGGGATCTCGCTGTCGGACTACCGGATCGTACTGGCCAGCATGTGGGTGGGGGTGGACAACTACGCCAATGTGCTGTTTGACCCGCGGTTCTGGTCGGCTCTGGGGCGGACGCTCTACTTTGTGGCGTTGATGATCGTCCTGGGGTTCTGGCCGCCGATCCTGCTGGCCATCCTGCTGGATGAGGTGCCGACGGCGGGGCTGAAGTACCTGTTCCGCACGATCTTCTACCTGCCGGCGGTGATCGTGGGGGTGGTGATCATGTTCATGTGGAAGCAGTTTTATGATCCCAGCCCCAACGGCATGCTCAACCAGGTGATCCTGTCGCTCAACGACCTGCCTGTTGTTCCGGCCACGCTGCTGAAGTGGGTGATGGCGGGGTTGTGGCTGAGCTTTACGGGATTGCTGCTGATGCTGCCGCTGAAGCTGACAGAGGCGATGTGGGGCCTGCGCGCGGGTCTGCTGATCGCCGGGGGGATCATGGCGGGGCTGACGGTCTATGGCCTGTGGCAGGCGGGACCGGATGCGGCCTCGATGCTGGTGGGGCGCTTTGAGCTGGAGCCGATCCGCTGGATCGCCTCGCCGCAACTGGCGATGTTCTGCACGGTGCTGCCTTTGGTGTGGGCCGGCGCCGGGCCGGGGTGTCTGCTGTACCTGGCGGGGCTGAAGACCATTCAGCCGGAGCTGTACGAGGCAGCCGACATCGACGGCGCCAATGTCTGGCAGAAGCTGTTCTATATCACCCTGCCGCGATTGAAGTACCTGATCACCATCCAGTTCATCGCCGCGGTGATCGGGGCATTCAAGGGGGGCACGGACTACATCCTGGCCCTGACCGGCGGCGGCCCCGGGGATGCGACGACGATCCTGGGGCTGGAGATCTTCACGCGGACGTTCATGGAACTGCAGTTTGGCCCGGGGGCAGCCATGGCCTGGCTGCTGGGGGGGCTGCTGATCGCCTTTACCGCCTGGCAACTGAAGATGCTGTCGGCGGCGCAGTTCAAGTCCGCAGCCCGTCCCTGAAGAGACACGAGGAACACGCGACCATGGCCCTGATCGGTACTGTTGAAGCTGGCAGTTGGCGTGGGCGGCTGTTTTATGCCGCCATCATCGCGGTGCTGTGCCTGGGCGGGGTGACGATCCTGTACCCCTTTGCCATCATGCTCTCGGGTTCGGTGCGCAGCGAGCTGGATGAGTCGGATCTGGACCTGATCCCCGGCTACTGGCTCAGCACCCACACGCTGTACCAGAAGTTCCTGGAGACCAAGTACAACCAGGATGTCGATGCCCTGAACCGCGCCCACCACAGCGCGTACTACAGCTTCCGCCAGGTGGCGAAAGTGCAGGATGGCGACACGGCCCAGGCAGCTGAGGTCTTCAGGCGGTTCCTGCAGCAGACACAGCTTCCGGTGCACTGGCGTGTGCTGGGGGGGATCTATGGGGTGCGGACGGTCCCCGAGCCGCTGCGGGAGCTGCGCAAGCGTCTGCGGGAAGAGTTCGATGGGGACCTGGCCGCCTTCGGCCGCGCGATGGGCGCGATGCCCGCGGGCTGGAACACGATCATGCTCCCCCCGCCCCGCTGGGGCGAACGCCGCTACGACTATGCCGATGACGCGGTGCATCGCACCTGCTTTGCAATGCTGGAAGAGGCCGATCCGGCCCAGGTGCAGTACGTCTCGCTGACGGGGCTGTTCCTGGAGTCGATGATCTACCCGGTCTACGGCCGCGTCAGCACAAACGCCTACAACGCTGCCCACGCCGTCCCGCTGTCGAGCTGGGGACAGTTCCAGCTCCCGGCCACCGTGCCCACCGCCGACCCGCAGCTTCGCCGCGAGTGGGAGGAGTTCGTGCGCCAGGAGCTCAACCCCAGCTTCATCCTGTTCACAGGCGATCCCAAGGCGTTCAGCGAGTTCCTGCAGCAGGCCTATCGCGACGACATCGCTCAGTTGAACCAGGCCTGGCAAAGCGACTACGGCAGCTTCGAGCAGATCCCGCTGCCGTCGGGCCAGTGGCTCAGCGGCCAGCAGCGTCAGGACTATGAGCAGTTCCTCTCTCGCCAGCCGATCGAGCAGCTTCGCCTCACCGGCCCAGAGTACGCCTGGCAGAGCTGGCAACAGCAGCAGGGGCTGTCTTCCTCGCCCATGCCGGTGGCGGCCCTGGAGTATGACTATGTGCAGCGTAACAGCGGTCGCCTGCGCTGGACGTTTACCATCCGCAACTACGTCAACGTGTTCGATGAGCTGATCCTGGAAGGCCGGGCCATGCTCAACACGGTGATCTTCTGCTCGCTGGCGATCGTGGGGGCTTTGCTGATCAACCCCCTGGCCGCCTACGCGATGAGCCGCTTCCAGTTGCCCGGGACCTACAAGCTGCTCTTGCTGTTGATGGCCACGATGGCCTTCCCGCCGATGGTGACGCTGATCCCGCAGTTCATCCTGCTGCGCGAGTCGGGGCTGCTCAACACGTTCATCGCCCTGGTGCTGCCGCTGCTGACCAATGGGTACCTGATTTTCCTATTGAAGGGGTTCTTTGACTCCCTGCCGGCTGAGCTGTACGAAGCGGCGTCGCTGGACGGCGCCAGCGAACTGCGGATGTTCTTCCAGATCACGATGTCGCTGTCGCGTCCGATCCTGGCGGTGATCGCGTTGATGACCTTCAACCACGCCTATACCGCGTTCCTGTATCCGCTGCTGGTCGCGCCCGATCCGGACATGTGGCTGATCAGCGTGTGGCTGTACCAGTACCAGCAGAAGTCCTCCTCAGCCGGAGTCTTCGCCAGTGTCGTCCTCACCAGCCTCCCCACGCTGGCCATCTTCCTGATGACCCAACGCACCATCCTCAAAGGAATCGTCGTGCCGACGGAAAAGTGATCAGCCGCGCGTCGTGGTGAGGGTGGCGGCTCAGTTCCCATACTCATCGCGCGAATGCATACCCATAAAACACAGCGGCAGCCGCAGGGGAGAGCGGCTGCCGCTGTGATGGGGGATCGTGTGTGGGGCTGACGATCGCCGTCGGCGGGCCGGTATGTGCCAACGGGGTATACGAAATCAGGACAGGGCAGATGCGTTGTTTGTGTTTCCGGTGGCACCGGAGGGCTGGTTCCGCGGGCTAGAATGTGAATCTGCGGAGAATGGGAAATATGGAAAAGCCGGCGGACGGGGCTTCCCACTTCAAGTGGTCTTGGGCCCGGGCCATTACGCGAAGCTGAGTTCGCCTACGGTTGGGATTGCTGGCGAGGCAGATAGGGGGGTTGGCGCGGGCGCGTCGCGACCTCCACACACTATTTTCTTGATTTTGGCCGGAATGGTGTCAGAATATCAGCAATGTTACCGGTAACACTCGCATGAAAGCGACGCTTCACGAGATTGCTGTCCGGGCCAAAGTCTCGCGGATGACCGTCTCCCGCGTGATGAACCGGCCTGATGCGCCGGGGACCTCCCCAGCCACGCGCAAGCGCATCCTGGAGATCGCTCGCGAGTTGAACTATCAGCCGAACATCGCCGCCAAGGGGCTGACGCTGGGCAAGACCTTCCTGGTCGGCGTGATGCACTCGGGCGTCAACTTCGAGCTGTTGACGGAGCTGGCGTCGGGCATCCAGCGGCCCCTGGTCAGCAGCGGCTATGCACCGGTGGCACTGACGCATCGGACGGTGGAGGAAGAGGCTGAGAACCTGCGGCTTTGCATGGCAAGGCGGGTGGATGGCCTGATCGTCAACCCGCTGGTCAATTTTGATCAGCCGAACACCAAGCTGTACGCGGAGCTCGCGGGTGGCACGCCGTTGGTGGAGATGAACGGCCGGTATCTGCCGGGCGTGCCGCATGTGACGGTCGACTTCTTCGAAGCCGGTCGGCTGGCGACCCTGGCTGCCGTTGAGAAGGGGTTTGACAACGTCGTGCTGTACATCCACGACCATTATGCCAAGGGAGGCGAAGGGGCGGATCCGGCCTGCCGGCTGTTCTGGAATGCACGCGATTTCTACGACGGGTATACCGCCGCGATGAAAGAGGCCGGCCTGGAGCCGCGGGTAGAGACGTATCGCCTGTCGACGAACCTGTCCAAGCCCGGCGAGGCGTACGCGTCCGCGTTCGACAGTGCCGGGGCGATGCTGAAGTCGATCGCCGATGAGGCGACGAGCATCGTCTGCCTCTATGACGAGGCTGCGATGGCGGTGGCGCGAAGCGTCGAACGGCAGGGTTCGCGGAAGCGAATTCTCATCAGCGGGACGGGTGTTGGCTGGGCGCAACAGCAGTATCCGCAGCTTGTGCAGATCCTGAAGCTGCCGCTGGAGCAGGTGGGGTCGGAAGCGGTCCGGATGGTGCTGGAGCGGATTGAAGGAAAAGAAGTGGAGTCGGTCGCGGTCAAGCCGCAGACCGAAAGGCAAGGTTAGGCGTATTGAGGAACATTTACCCCATTTCATCTGATCACTTTATTCGGAGGTGGATATGAAAGCGGCACTGGTGGCGGGTCTGGTCGGCGGCCTTGTGGCGTCGAGCGCAATGGCAGCAGTTACGACGGTTGCCCGCTATTCGTTTGACAACTCGAATCTGACGGAAGGGCTGGACACCGGCATCGGCCATGACTCGGTCGGCGGCTGGCATCTGAAGGATGGGCCCTCGTCGGTGTCGTGGTCCAACGATGCTGCGCCCAACGGCGGTGCAGGCTCGGTCGTGTTCAATGGCACCAGCAGCTATCTGTCGACGTGGAATGTCCCGGACAATCCCCTGAATGGGCGGACGCAGAACTACGGCGTTGAGCTGTGGGTCAAGGCGTCCAGCGAGGCGAGCTCTGAACTTGTTGTGTTCGCCTTTAACCCCGACCAGTCGGGCATGCTGCAGATTCTGCAGACCTCCGATGGGGATGTTCAGGGCTTCGTCGGCGCGATCGCCGGCAGGGCGTACGTGGGCAACGGCGCGAACATCGTGAATGAATGGGTGCACCTGGCCGCGGTGGTCTTTGACGCCGACGTGTTCTTCTATGTCAACGGCGAGCATGTGGGTACGACGTCGCAGCCGCCCGAGCCGGTCCAGTCGGCATTTACGTTGGGCCAGAAGCCCGGTGGCGGCAAGCCGTTCGCCGGTCAGATCGACGAACTGCGTTTGTTCACGTTCAACTCGGGTGAGTTCCAGGTTTCGGATCTGAGCTACTACGTCCCCGAGCCGGCGTCACTGGGGATGATTGGGATGGCTGGTCTGGCGCTGCTGGGGCGGCGTCGCAGCCGGGCGTAAGGCAGGATGAGGGTACGGGAGGGACTTGGGGCGTGGTCGAGACGACTCGCCGGCCCCAAGTCCCGCCCGGGGCATGCAGAAAGGAAGTGCGATATGACAGGAACCACAAAACGGAAAACCGCCTTCACACTCGTGGAGTTGCTGGTCGTGATCGGCATTATCGCGCTTCTCATCTCTATTCTGCTGCCGGCACTGAGCAAGGCGCGCGAACATGCGCGCGCAGCGGCATGTCTTTCCAACATGCGGCAGATCGGCATTGGCATGATCATGTATGCCAATGAGAACAACGGCTTTGTCGTGCCGATCGTCGTGGACCAGAATGATGCCGACCCGAGCAAGCTTCGTACCTGGGATGAGCTGCTGGAACCGTACCTGGGCAGCGGCGTCGACATTCAGAACAAAGGGGACCAGGACAACGTCAAGGCGACGGGCCGCGGTACCAACCTGTTTGCCTGCCCGTCGGACGGCGAAGACCGGCTGAACGACAGCGAACCGCGAAGCTACTCGCGCGTGCTGTTCTATACGACGCTGTGGGAGACCTGGCCGGATCCGCCGTCCCCGGCTGTGCCGACCAACTACTGGGACACCTACAAGATCACGCAGATCCGCAGGTCATCGGACACGTTCATGGTGGCGGAGTGGCATCACCTTCGAAACATCCGCTACCAGAACGGTCTGCCGATCATGGTGCTGTACAACCAGTTCAAGGACCTTGTGGATTCCCAGTGGGGGCTGACCTGGTGGACGCCGAACTTCGGCAAGTTCCACGGCAATTCGTCGAACTTCGCGTTCTTCGATGGCCATGCCGAGACGGTCAGCCGCGAGGAGGCGCTCAATTACCGCCAGCACTGGTACTTCAAGCAGGGTTACTACGCGCCCTGATGCGTAGCTCATCGGAACTGACGAAGACTGTTCATGTGGAGACACATCGCCGTGGTGTCGATTGGGCGGCTGTTTCTTGTGTGTGTGCTGGTGTTCGCGGCTGCCCGGGGGGCATGGGCGCAGATCTCGAGCTGGCCGCCTGAGCCGCCGCGGAAGTATCTGAATACGTGGCTGATCAGCGGCCTGTATGGCGGCGATCAGCGCGCGGTCCGCATGTTTGACCGCGACTGGATCGGCGAGGCGCAGGCCAAGCCGAGCCTGGCGGCTCCGCGCGGCGGCGTCACGTGGCGG
>Ga0207864_1004761_pt1 | contig 10002 bp, 5 predicted proteins | sample HigsolmetaAR202D_FD_184834 | JGI IMG/M metagenome (GOLD analysis project Ga0207864, IMG submission 184834) | Ionic liquid and high solid enriched microbial communities from the Joint BioEnergy Institute, USA - AR20-2-D (SPAdes) (version 2) ...
CGCGGACACGTGCTGCAGCGACAGGTCGAAGTACGGCACGCCCGTCGCACAGATGGTGTCGACGAGCTTGTCGTTGAGCTCGCTCGGATACAGGTAGAGCAGCCGCACGCGCGGCACGCGCGCCGCCCCAACGGCCGTCCCCCACGCGCAGTCGCCGGCCGCCCCCCCGCGCGTAATCGCCGGCCGCCCCCCACGCGTAGCCACCGGCCGTCCCCCGCGCGTACCCGCCGCCCGCCCCCGCGCACCAACCGGCCGGCAGCGCCGCCACGCGTCGCCTGCCCCCTGCCACACCCTCACAGCCACCCCTTCTCCCGCGCAATCCTCGCCGCCTCGACGCGGTTGCGTGCGCCGGTCTTCGCGATCGCCTCGGACAGGTAGTTGCGAACCGTGCCGGGCGAGAGCCCGAGGGTTCGGGCGATGCGGGTGCTGGACAGGCCGTCGCCGGCGAGGCGGAGGACCTGGCGCTCGCGGTCGGTCAGTGGGTCGCGTTCGGTCCATGCTTCCTGTGCGAGCTCCGGGTCGACGGCTCGGCCGCCGGCGTGGACGCGACGGATCGCGTCGGCAAGGGTTTCGGCCGGGTTGTCCTTGAGCAGGTACCCGGCGGCGCCGGCGTCGAGCGCGCGGCGCAGGTACCCCGAGCGCGCAAATGTCGTCAGGATGACGACGCGCGTGGGGAGGCCGCGGCGTCGGACCTCGGCGGTGAGCTCGAGGCCGGTCAGGCGCGGCATCTCGATGTCGGTCAGGAGGACGTCGGGCCGGAGCCGTTCGACGGCCTCCAATGCCTCGGCGCCGTCCGTCGCTCGGGCAATGACGTCGATGTCGGGCTCGATCGAGAGGAGCGCGGCGAGCGCGCCGAGCACCATCGACTGGTCTTCGGCGATGACGACCCGGATCATGCCGTTTCGGCCTCCGCGGTCGGTCTTGCGACGTCCGTCGCCGGTCCCGCGACGTTTGCGGCCGGTCCCGCGGCCGCGGCCGAGCGCGTGGCGTTCGCCGTACGTTGGACGGCGTTCTCCGACGATTGGGCGACTCCTTCGGCCGGCCGGGCGGCGGCCGCGGCCGCGGCGGGGATCGTGACGCGCACGCGGGTCCCGCCGCGCGGCGTGGCGCGGGCGACGTCGACGTGCCCGCCGAGCGCGCCGACGCGTTCGCGCATCCCGCGCAGCCCGCCGCCCTCGGCGTTGCCCGGGCCGCGGCCGTCGTCCTCGACCTCGAGGGCGTAGACGTCGTCGCGGGTGCGGATGCGTACGCGGCAGACGTTGGCGCCGGCGTGGCGGACCACGTTGGTGACGGCCTCGCGGAGCGCGAGGGCGAGGACCGCCTCGCGGCGGTCGGTTCCGCCGGCGAGCCGGTCGTCGGCGTCGATCTCGGCGCGGACGCCGGCGGCGCGGAGCAGTGTCCGCGCGCGGGCGACCTCGTCCTTGAGCGAGGCGCGGTAGCCGCCGATCGCCTCGCGCACGTCGCGCAGCGCCTCGCGGGCCACGCTCTCGATGTCCCGGACCTCGCCCTTCGCGCGGGGCGGGTCGCGGTCGATCAGCTTGGCCGCGAGCTGGGCCTTGAGCACGACGAGCGAGAGGGTGTGGCCGAGCACGTCGTGCAGGTCGCGGGCGATGCGCTCGCGTTCGGCGACGGCGGCCAGGTGCCGGATCTCTTCCTGCGCCAGGCGGAGCTGCTCCTGCGACCGGCGCACCCGCACGGCGTGGACGTTCGCCGACGCGATCGTCGGCACGAGCATGATCGCGGGGTGCCAGCGCGCGGCCGGAAGGCCGAGAACGATTCCCGCGAGGGGGATGGTGGCCGTGACGGCCGTGATCCCGATCACCGCGTGGCGCGTCGGCTCGAGGTGCCCGGCGAAGACGCCGGCGTAGATGAAGAAGACGATCGCGCCGAAGTTGTTCGGGAGCAGCGCTGCGCCGAGCAGGGTCTGCGCGGCGACGATCGCCGCGAGCCGACGGCCGCTCTCCCAGTACGCTCGGAAGTAGAGGAAGAGGAACGCGACGAGGCCGCCGGCGTCGACGGCGAGCAGCCCCGGGCTCGGGTCGCCGCTCCGCAGCCGGGACAGGGGGGCGGCGAAGTAGATCCCGAGGAACGCGAGCCAGACGTACGGCGTCCAGCCCACGTACGGGTCGTCGGGGATGAGCCGCAGGCGCTTTCCGCGGCCCGCGGCTTCGACCGCCGGGGCCGCGTCGCCGCGCGCGGCCTCGGCCGCCATGTCCCGCGCCGGCGCGATCGGCTCCGACATCCGGCCCGGCGGGTTCGCCATGCCGCGCGCCCCTTCCGTCACCACGCGCATCACCGCAGCCGCACGTCGTCGATGAAGAACTCGAACTCGCCGGGCGCGGGTCCGCCGGCGAAGATGATCGCCATCACGTCGGACCCGTCAACCCCGAAGTCGCTCCACGGCATGAAGACCTCGGCCCATTCGGCGCCGGCGGTGAAGGTCCGGGCGACGGGCGCGCCGCCGCGGGACTGCGCGAAGATCATGACGCGGTACGTCTTGCCGTCGCCGCGGGCGCGGAAGCGCACGCCGGGCACGGACGAGAGGTCCGCCGGCGCCATCGCGGTCGCGCCCGGCGACCACATCGCGCCGTACCAGGCGTAGGCGACGACGTCGGAGATCGTGCCGGCGATGCGGAGCGCGTGGGCGCTCCCCTCCGCGCCGCCCGCCACCACCTCGACCGTCCCGGTCGACCGGCCGCCGGCCATCGCGTCCGAGGTCGGGATCCATTCGGTTCCGAAGCGCGCGGCGAGGGTTCCGTTCTCGAAGTCGCTGACGATGCCGTGCTCGAGGCCCTGGGGCGGCCGGCCGATGGCCATGGCCGCGCGCGCGACCTCCTCCGCGTAGGCGGTGCGGTCGAAGGCGACGCCGCCCTTCCAGACGCCGGCGATCCGACGCGTCGCGCGGATGTCGCTCGTCGGGTCGCCGTCGACCAGGACCAGGTCGGCGCGCAGCCCCGGCGCGATGCGGCCGCGGTCGTCGAGGCGGAAGAGCTTCGCGGGGATGCTCGTCGCCGCGGCGAGCGCCTCGGCGGGCGAGAGCCCGGCCGCGACGAGCAGCTCGAGTTCGTGGTGCATCGATGCGCCGTGCGCGGTGCCGGGGTTCGGCGCATCCGTCCCGGCCACGATCGGCACGCCGGCCGCGCGGAGCTGGCGGACGGTCACCTCGGCCGCGGCGTACGAGAGCGGCGGGCGGCCCTGCCCGCCCGGGAACCGCTGCGCGAGCCCGGCCCGCGCGTTGAGGCTCAGGTACGGCTCGATCGCCGGGTCGGCCGCGAGCGACGCGGCGTCGGGACGCCCGGCGTCGCCCGCGCCCGCGATGCTCGCGAGCACGGTGAGCGTCGGGACCACGAACGCGCCGCGCTCGGCGACGAGCCGGGCGAAGTCCGGGTCGGGCCGGCGATCGAGGAAGAGGTGGACGAGCGCGTCGGCGCCGGCTTCGACCGCCATGCGCGCGTCCGCCGCCGTGCCGACGTGCGCCACGGCGAGACGGTCGCGGCGGTGCGTCGCCTCGACGACCGCGCGGACGAGGCGCGCGTCCAGCGTCGCGAAGCGGATGCCGTAGGCGGAGCCGTCGTCGACGACGAGCTTGATCCAGTCGGAGCCCTCGGCGAGCCGCGCGTCGACGAACGCCTGCGCCGAGTCGGGCGACGCGATCGTCGGGATCTGCAGCCCGTACTCGGTCCCGTGCCCGCCCGGCGCGGTCACGAGCGTGCCGGCGGAGAAGATGTCGGCGCGGCCCGGCGCGCCGGTCTCGAGCTGTTCGGCCTTCCACCGCGCGGCCTGGCGATGGTCGGTGAACATGTCCAGCTCGGTCGTCACGCCGAAGACGAGCGCCTCGCGCAGCGCGTCGCCGAACGCGTGGGTGTGCGCGTCGATCAGGCCGGGGAGGAGTGTCTTCCCCGCGGCGTCGATCACCTGCGCGCCGGCGGGCGCGTCGAGCCCGGCGCCGATCCGCTCGATCCGGTCGCCGCGGACCAGTACGTCCACGCGCTCGTGCACGCGCTCGCCGTCGAAGACGCGGGCGTTGCGGAAGAGGAGCGTCGTCTCGGCCTGCCCGTCCGCCGGCTGCGCCTGCTGCGCCGCGGCGGGGCGCGCAACGGGCAGCGTCAATGCCAGCGCGAACGGCAGCCATGCGAATCCGCTCGTTCGGCGCCGACCCGGACGGGACCGCCCACGAGCGGCGGGGCATTCCCTGATCGTCGTCGCCATGTCGCCTCCTTGCGTGGATCGTTGGCCCGCTCGCCGTCCGGCGCCGCGGCGTCGATGGAAGGATAAGGGATCGTCGGGGCGGGGAGTAGCATCATTCGTCACGATGGATGGGTGACAGTTGTCAGGGGCTCGCTTGATCCCCCCGAACCGACCGGATTATCTTCGAGATCCCGGACCCGAAGCCGAGGCCCCCAATGGCGGCTCCCCACGACGGCGGTCCCGACAAGGCCGCCGTGACCGCACTTCTCGCCGAAGCCGACGCCGGCAACGTGGACGCCCTGAACCGGCTGATCCCGCTCGTCTACGACGAGTTGCGGAAGATCGCGCACGCCCAGCTCCGGCGCGAACGTTCGGACCACACGCTGAACACGACGGCGCTCGTCCACGAGGCGTACCTGCGCCTGGTCGACCAGACGCGCGTGCAGTGGCGCGACCGCGCGCACTTCTTCGGCGTCGCGGCGCTGGCCATGCGCCGCATCCTGGTCAACTACGCCGAGGCGCGGCGGGCGGCGAAGCGCGGCGGCGGCGCGGCGCCCGTCCCGCTCGACGAGGCGGCGCTCGTCCTCGACGACCGCCAGGTCGACGAGCTGCTCGCGCTCGACGAGGCGCTCGGCCGGCTGAAGGAGTTCAACCCGCGAGGCGCGCAGGTCGTCGAATACCGCTTCTTCGCCGGACTCGGCTACGACGAAATCGCGGCGCTCATGAACACCTCGTCGATCACCGTGCGCCGGGCCTGGGACGCGGCCCGCGCGTGGCTGCGCCGTGAGCTCGCCGACGGGCTCCCCGACCGCGAGGGCGGCCCGTTCGCCCCCGCCGAAGCGTCGTCATGAAGCCGACCGACCCGACGGCCGAACGCTGGGCGCGCATCGAGGCGCTCTTCTCCGAGGCGGTCGAACTGCCGGCCACGGAACGGGCCGCGTTCCTCGAGCGCGTCGAACCGGACCCCGCGCTGCGCGCCGAGGTCGAGGCGCTCCTCGCCGTGCACGACGCGCCCACCGACGGCCTGCTCGACGAGACGCCGCCGTGGGTGCGGGCGTGGGACGGGGAGGACGACGGTGGTGCGGGCGGCGGCGGGTTCGCGGGTGGGCCGGGCGCCGCGGGCAAGGCGGGCGGCCAAGACCTCGCGGGCGGCGCATGGGCCGGCGACGCCGCGCTCGACGTCGCCGTCGCATCCGACCCGACGCCCGACCCCGACCTCCCCGACCGCATCGGCCCCTACCGCATCGAGCGCCTCCTCGGGCGCGGCGGGATGGGGCGCGTCTACCTGGCCGAGCACGAGGCTGCCGATTTCCGCCGGCAGGTCGCGATCAAGCTCGTGCGACGCGGGCTCGACACCGACGACGTGCTGCGCCGGTTCCGCGCGGAGCGCCGGATCCTGGCGTCGCTGGACCACCCGAACATCGCGCGCTTGCTCGACGTCGGCGCGACGGACGACGGGCTGCCGTACCTGGTCATGGAGTACGTCGACGGCGTCGACATCCTTGAGCACTGCCGCCGCCACGCGCTCGACATACCGGCGCGCCTCGCGCTCTTCCAGGACGTCTGCGCCGCGGTCCACCACGCGCACCAGCGGCTCCTCGTCCACCGCGACCTCAAGCCAGGGAACATCCTGGTCACGTCCGGCGGCGTGCCGAAGCTCCTCGACTTCGGGATCGCGAAAATCCTGGACCCCGAGCAGACGGACGGGCACACGACGCGCCTCGCCGAGCGACGGCTCACGCTGCGCTACTCCGCGCCCGAGCAGCTCCGCGGCGAGCGAGTGACCACGGCGTGCGACGTCTGGGCGCTCGGCGTCCTCCTCTACGAGCTGCTCGCCGACCGGCACCCCTTCGGCGACGCGGGCGAGCGCACGCAGGAGGAGCTCGTCCGCGAGATCCAGGACCGCGACCCGCCGCCGCCGTCCGCCGTCGCGCCGCCGGAGCGCCGCCGCGCCATCGCCGGCGACCTGGACACGATCACGACGAAGGCGCTGCGCAAGGAGCCGGGCGAGCGGTACGCCTCCGTCGCCGCCTTCGCCGACGACGTGCGGCGTCATCTGGAGGGGCTGCCGGTCGAGGCGCGGCCGGCAACGATCGGCTACCGGGTCCGGAGCTTCGTGCGACGGCATCGCGTGGGGGTCGCGGGCGTGGCCGCGGCGTTCGTCGTGCTGGCCGGGTTCAGCGCGGTGACCGCCCGGCAGGCGCGGCAGCTCCGCATCGCGTCCGAGCGGATCGCCGCCGAGCGCGACAAGGCGTTCGAGGTCCGGACGTTCCTCCTCGAAACCTTCGGGATCACCGGGCCCGCGCAGCCGGGCGCGGACAGCGTCGCCGTGCGCACGCTCCTCGACCGACGGGCCGCAAGCCTCGACGAAGCCTTCTCCGCCGACCCCGCGCTCCGCGCCGAGATGCGCGGCGTCCTGGCCGAGGCGTACGAGCAGCTCGGGCTCCACGCCGACGCGCTACCGCTCGCGCGCAGGGCGCTCGACGAGAAGCGGGAACTTTACGGCGACGTCCACCCCGACGTCGCCGCCGCGCTCACCCTCCTCGGCTGGATCCTGCACCAGAGCGGCGATCTGCCCGCGGCGGACTCGGTGCTGCGCGAGGCCGTTCGCGTCGGGCGGCTGGCGTTCCCGGACGAGGGCGACGCACGGCTGGCGCGCGCGCTGAACGACCTCGGCGTCGTCCTCGAGGCCCGCGGCGATTACGACGGCGCCGCCGAGGCGTACCGCGAGTCGCTCGCGATGCGGCGCCGGCTCCTCGGTGACGGGCACGTCGGCGTCGCCGTCACCACCAGCAACCTCGCCGTCGTGCTCTACCGCCGCGGCGACCTGGACGGTGCGGCCGCGACCGCCGCCGAGGCCGTCGAGGCGTTCCGCCGCGCCCTCGGCGACGACCACCAGCGCACCCTCATCGCGCTCGGCAACCTCGCCGTCTTCAACGGGCTACGCGAGGACCACCGCGGCGCGGCCGACGCCTGGGAGCGCATCCTCCAGCGCCACCGCCGCGTCCTCGGCGACCGCCACGCCCAGACCGCGTACGCCATGATGATGCGCGCGAACCACCTCGCGCGGCTGGAACGGTACGCCGAGGCCGAACCGCTCGCCCGCGAGGCGCTCGAGATCCACGGCGCGGCGCTCGGCCCGCGTCACGAGCGCACCGCCCTGAACCTCCGCGTCCTGGGCGACATCGAACTCGCGCTCGGCCGCCCCGACAGCGCCGTGGCCCGCTACGCCCGCGCGCTCGACGTCGTGCGCGAGACGCGTGGGCCGGCCCATCAGGAGGTCGCCGCGCTGCGCCTGCGCGAGGCGCGGATCCATGACGAGCGCGGCGACGACGTCGCCGCCGAAGCCGCCTACCGCGACGCCGTTCGCATCTTCACCGACGCGCTCGGCGCGGGGCACTACCTGACCGTCGACGCGTCGCTCTACCTCGTGGAGTTCCTTGCCGCGCGGGGCCGCAGCGCACCGGCCGCCGCGCTCGCCGCCGAACTCGCGCCCGCCGTCGACTCCCTCGCCGCCCGCTTCACGGCGCTGCACGAGCGGCTGAACGCCGCCCGGGAGCGGATCGGCGACGGGCAGTGATCACTTCCGCTCCGATTTCCTGCGTAATCGACTGAGCGGCGTGCCCGGTCCCCTCGATCGGGCGCACCGCGCTCCGTCTCGCCTCGACCGAGGCGGGGCGCATCGACTCATGGCTCGGGAGATCGGAGTATGCTCAGCTCGAGGCGATCAGTCGCTGCCGTGGCCGCGCTCCTCGCGGCCGCGCTCCTCGTCCAGGCCTGCGGAGACGACGGGGGCGATTCGCCGTCCGGCCCGCCGGCCAGCTACACGCTTACCGTCACCCTCCTCGGGATCGGCACAGGCACCGTCACCAGCTCACCCGCCGGGATCGACTGCAAGGCCGACGGCGGCACGTGCGCCGCGAGCTACGACGAGGGAACGCAGGTCACCCTCACGGCCACGCCGGGGCAGGGGATGCAGTTCACCGGCTGGAGTGGCGACGGGAGCGGCACGACCACGCGCACCGTGACGATGGACCGCAACCGTGCGGTCTCCGCGTCGTTCGACGACCCGGACAAGGCGGTGCAGCAGATCGGCTCGCAGGGGGGCACCGTCGCCTCGAGGGATGGCGACGTCACGCTCTCCGTGCCGGCCGGCGCGCTCTCGAGCACCACGGAGATCACGATCGAGACGATCGACCCTGACGACCTGGGCGCGGAGTGGGAGGAGCTCCGCGCGGCCGGGCAGATCGGCGCGGCCTACGAGTTCGGGCCGGACGGTCTCACCTTCGACACGCCGGCCACCATCACGCTCGAGGCGCAGCAGGTCGGTACCGACGGCGACACGATCAGGGTGTCGCTCGCACCGATCTTCACCAGCGAAGACGGGGCGGCCGTGCCGCTCGACGACCTTGCGGTCGAGGTGGACCTCGCCGCGGGCACCGCGGTCACGAGCGGGAAGATCTCCCACTTCTCGCCGATCGTGATCACCAAGTACGATCAGGGTCGGCGGATCAAGGTCATAGCATGGGAAGAAGCCGAGGTGGGGGAGACGTTCTACTTCACACTGCAGACGGACGGGCAGGGGACCCAACTGGAACTCCAACTGGAACTGTCGTTGGCCACCACGGGAGCGGTCGAGCAGTTCGGGAATCCTGTGTATTACGGCACGGACCCCGTGTTCGCGCAGCTCCAGCTGCGCTGCAAGGAGGCGGGGCAGCACACGTACGACGTCCGGTTCCGGGTGATTCCGCCGGAGGGATCTGCCTCGGGTCCATTCGACGGCAGGTTCGAGAACGTGGCCGTGAGCTGCGTCACCCCGCCGCCGGTCGCCGAGCGGTACCACCAATTCGAGCTCGAGACCGTGTTCTATCTCGAGGCGATGTTCATCCCGGCCGCCTACACGCATGCGTTCATCTCCCCTGAGAAGGGGCAGAGTTCACGGGACCTCGGCGGGTCGTGGACTCGGGTCGGCCGGGTCGCCTCGGCGGCCGACGACGAGGCCGAATGCCCGCTCGTCCTCATGGCGGGCACGGGCGGCGCCGTGGCCGTGGACCCGTGCGACGGCACGGTCCTGAGGGAGTTCCCGGTGGTGGGGAGCCAGAACTTCGACGTGCTCGTGCTCCCGGCCCCGATGGAGGACAGGCACGTGATGCTCATGAGCGGCGTGGGCGCCTTGTCCTGCAGCCTCTTCGATAGTGGCGAGCTCGGGATGTGCGTGCTGGACTCGGGCACCTACCCCGATGCGCTCCTGATCGACGCCGCCGACCCGGGCGCGGGCGCCATCGTCGTCCGCTACCCGGGAACGGGCTCGCAGATCGAGTTCATGCGCTTCCGCCCCGATTGGGGAAGCTTCCAGTGGCTGCCGACCTTCGTCTCCATCCCGGGCCTCGACGGTGCAGGGATGATCCGGAGCGCGGTGGCGGGCGGCGCGCCGGCCGAGGAGTTCGCGCCGCCCGACCACATCCTCGCGGTGGCGGCGATGAACGAGGGTGCCGGCAAGCTCTACCACATCGACATGACCGGTGAAGAGCCGGCGATCACGGAGGTGGGCGAGCTCGAAGGCAGCGACCCGCGCCGCCTGCGCTGCGACCTGGAGTCGGGCATGTGTGCGGTGAGCGACTTCTCGGGTTCGCGCATCACGATCCTGCGCTGGGACGGCAGCAGCGCGCCCAGCATCACGGACGCGACGGCCGAAGGCGCGATCGCCAAGGGTCCGGTGGGGATCGACGTCTTCGGGCGCAGGATCGTGAGCGCGGGCTTCGACGACAACCGCTACTCGATCCTCGAGGTCGACGAGGCGGGCAAGATCGTCTC
>Ga0207864_1004762_pt1 | contig 10001 bp, 8 predicted proteins | sample HigsolmetaAR202D_FD_184834 | JGI IMG/M metagenome (GOLD analysis project Ga0207864, IMG submission 184834) | Ionic liquid and high solid enriched microbial communities from the Joint BioEnergy Institute, USA - AR20-2-D (SPAdes) (version 2) ...
CCCCACGCCATCGAAAACATCGGCCGCGGGGAGGCGCTGGTGTTCCTGGTCGACATCTACCGGCAGGGGTGATTGGCCACGAAGACACGAAGGGCACGAAGGAAGGCAATTCAACGCCAGGATGCCGAGGAGCCAGGAACGCCAGGAGAAAAAAAGAAATTTGAAGGGATCATGCTTATAGATCGACGTGCAGCATTTCGCCTGCACGATCGACTCTTCGCATTAACACGCTTTATCCCACTTGCCGACCTTGGCTCTTGGCGCCTGGGCGTTGAATCCCTTCGTGATCTTCGTGTCTTCGTGGCTATTGTCCACGCCGCCCAAGTTCATACAGCAGCGCAGCGTGCGTTCGGCGGCCGAGGTCGAAGCAGGTCAGTTCGAATTTTTCGTTGGGTGAGTGCAGGCGGTCATCGTGCAGGCCGAAGCCGATCAGCAGGCTGTCCAGCCCCAGCATTTTTTTGAAGTCCGCCACCACCGGAATCGTCGCGCCTTCGCGCACGAGCGCAGGCGGTTTGCCCGTGACGGTGCTGACCGCCCGTGACGCTGCCGCCACATGCGGACTCGTCCGACTGACGACCACCGGCGTCGCGCGACCGAACTCCTCGATCTTCCACGTCAGCCCGTGCACATCCTGCGCGTGCAGCCAGTCGACGAAGCTCTGCGCGATGCGGGCCGGGTCCTGCTGCGGCGCGAGTCGGAAGTTCACCTTCGCGCCGGCGAAGGCGGGGATGATCGTCTTGGCGCCCTGGCCCATGTACCCGCCATACAACCCGCAGATTTCCACCGCCGGCCGCGCCCAGCGACGCTCCAGAAACTCATAGCCCGCCTCGCCGAACGATTGCGTCACGCCCACTTCGCCCAGGAACGCCTGCGCATCGAAGTTCAGCGCGTTCCACTCCTGCCGCTCCGCATCGCTCAGGGGCAGCACATCGTCGTAGAAGCCGGGAATCGTTACGCGATGGTCGCTGTCGAACAGGCGGCCGAGCACCTGCGTGAGCATCGTCGCCGGGTTGGCGAGAGTGCCGCCGTAGATGCCCGAGTGCAGGTCGCGGCTGGGCCCGTGCAACTGGATGTCGAAGTAGAGCAGCCCGCGCAGGCCGTAGGTGATCGCGACGGTGTCGCGGTCCCACATCGCGGTGTCGCTGATGACCACCACATCAGCAGCCAGCAGCTCGCGATTGGCTTCGATGAACGGCGGCAGATGCGTCGAGCCGATCTCCTCCTCGCCTTCGATGAGCACCTTCACCCGGCAGGGCAGCCTGCCCGTCGTCTCATACCAGGCACGCACCGCTTCGATGAAGCAGTAGACCTGGCCCTTGTCATCGCTGGCGCCGCGGGCAAAGATCGCCCCATCGCGAATCGTCGGTTCAAAGGGCGGCGTATCCCACTTCTCCACAGGATCGGGCGGCTGCACATCGTAGTGGCCGTAGAACAACACCGTCGGTGCATCAGCGGGGGCGAGATTGTCCGGCGTCGTCGCCACCACCACCGGGTGCCCCTGCGTCGGATGAATCGCCACCTCCAGCCCGCAGGCGCGCAGCGCATCGGCCACCCACTGAGCCGCCTTCGCGATGTGCGGCGTGTACGCCTCATCGGTGCTCACGCTCGGAATCGCCAGCAGGTCCTTCAGCCGCTCCAACGCCGCATCGCGCGTGGCAGCCAGATGATCCAGAACAGCGGTCAGTTGCTCAGCCATGCAAACCCCGTTTCCCTCGATTGCCGTTGTCGCGAAATGTCATGCCATCGCTCAGGATCGCTCCGCCGGCTGCGGGTCCGGCAGCTCGATCTGCACACGCCCATCCACCACCCGCACCGCATATCGCGGCACCGGCGGCTCCTCCCGCGGAAAATCAATATTGCAGCCGGTCTCGATGTTGTACGTATAGCCGTGATACGGACAGGTGATCACCTTGCCGCTCACCTCCCCATCCCCCAGCGGCAGCCCCGCATGCGGACAGACATTGCTGATCGCAAAAAACTGCCCGTCCACGTTGATGACAACAATCTTTTTCCGCTGAGCCTCCGTACAAACCTTGGCCCCGGGCGGAAAGTCACTTTCAGGTCCGAGATCGATCCAGGTACTCATCAGACGTCACGGCTTGGAATCAGAAGGTTGAAGATAAACCGGGGCTTCAGATTTCGTTACGATTGAAGCTCCTTGTGGAGGTGAAGTGTACCGTGGAACTGCAGGCGTATCACTCGCTGGTGGCGGATCTGGCTGGGCGCGTGCTGGATGCGGCGGGGCAGGTGGTGGGGGGCGCCACACCCGTGACGGCCGACAGTGTGGCGCTGGGGGTGCCGGCAGCGCGGTTGCTTCTGACGGGTGAGGCGGCGCTGCACCATGCGCTGGTCGCGGGGTTTCGCACGCTCGCCGGAATCGGACGATCCGCAGCCACGACGGGCCTGATGCCCATGATGCGTACCGCAACGGGCGATCGACGGCCGATCTACCACCCGCTGGTCCTGCACCTGCATCTGGCAGCCTTCGAAAAGGCTTACGAGGAGATGCCCGCGGGTCTCTGGTCCGCCTGCGAGGATGCGATCCCCGATGCCATCGCCCCGTCGCGGTCGATCGAAACCTGGGCGGACACCCCGCCGCCGCACGATCAGGTCGATCAGGTGCTCTGGCACAGTCTGTGTGTGCTGGAGCAGGCGTCGCTGTTGAGCCGGGATGTGGACGTGGAGCTGGTCGAGTCGGTGGTACACGCGGCATTGAGCCAGCCCGGGCCGGCCGGGGCGCTGCACCCGTACGAATCAGACGATTCGCCCGACGCCTGGACCTATCGCGAGCTGACCGGCCTGCATGCTTTGGCGAACCTGGCACTGCGTCGACGGAACCAGACCTGGGCCCGCCGCGTCCAAGAGGTAGCCATGTACCATCTGGACCACACCCAGCCCGACTACACCACCTACGAGCCCTGGGCGGTGTTCGCCTTCGCCTGGTCACCCGCGACGAGCCTTTTCGCCGACCAGCAGTTGCACGATGTGCAGACGCATCTGGCAGCGGGCGGGCCCATGACCGGCATCGTGCCGGGGCTGCTGCTGACGGATGCAGCTTACGCGCTGGGGCAGTTCACGGTAGCCTGACGGGAGCGGCCGCGCGGTCACATGGCGTGTGGGGCGCTGGCAAATAGAATCAGGATCGCACCATGATTCAACGAAAACGACACCCCCGGTGGTTGTTCAGTCTGGCGGCGGTCGCGGGGGCGATGGTCGTCAGCGTGGCGCCGGCGCAGGAGGATGGGCCCACCCCCGGAACGATCGAGCCGGCACAAGCCGCGCCCCAGCAGGAGGTGTCTGCTCAGGCTCGTCTGCACGCCGCCCGGCAGGAGCTTGAAACAGTCGTCGATGAGGCGGGTCTGTTACGGCAGGGCGATGCACAGGACCGTGTCGCCCGGCTGGAAAAGCTGACCGAGCTTGGCCGTTCTCTGCAGGGGCAGGTCACAGCCGACGATCAGCTTGCCCTGGCGGACCTGGACCTGCGTGCCAACTACGCCCTGGCGCAGCATGCCCGTGCGACGGGCCATGAGCGGGAAGCGGGCTACCGCGTGGGCCGATTGCGCACCCTGGCGATGTCCACGCGGAACCTGTCCGCACCCGGGGCTGCCCTGCTGGGTGACTTCTGGCTTCTGCAGGCTGACCTTTTCGACCTGAACAACGCGGGACTGGACCTGGATGCCCGGCAGCGGGAGACGATCCGCCGGCTGGAGCAGTTCGTCACGACGCATGGCCCGCTGCTGACGGAGGCTGATCCCGAGGCTGAGCCAGCCGACGGCAAAGCGGATAGCGATCTTCTGACGGAGCCTGCTGAGGATGTCCCGCCGGCAGCGCTGGCTGGCACCCCGCCACCCGCTCCACCGCCACCGCCGCCGGCCGAGCAGGCCACACCCGACCAGCAGGACAATGCAGGCGATGCGAAGGAGCGCAGGCGTGCCCAGCTCAAGGATCTGGTCGAGAGCATGATTCTGGAGCAGCGGACTCCCGCGACCGCCGGCTCCCGGCCGCAGCCCCAACCTCAGCCCGATCAGCCGGTCGCACAGCCCGCCACGCCCGTGGTGAGCGTCGTCCCGTCATTCCGCTTCGACACCGCCACCCAGCGCGCACTCATCACCGATGTTCATCTGGCCCTGCTGCGGCTGTACGACGAACGCGGCCTGAGCGACCGCGTCGGCCCGCTCGTCGATACGCTTCGCCAGACCGCCCAGCGGCAGGGCAACCCTGCTTTGCTGACCAAACTTGACCGCTGGTTCGGCTACCGCCAGACCCTGGGCCGCATCTTCGCCGCCCGGGTGCCCACCGCCGACGGCGAAACCTGGTCCAGCGAGGACCATCGCGGCAAGGTAATCGTGCTGCACTTCTGGGCCAACTGGTACGAACCCTCGGTCGAAGGGTTCCAGGCTCTGGCCGCCCTGCAGCGCGAGGTCGGCGAGGCGAACCTTGCAATCCTGTCCATCGACATGGGCGGCACGGCGCAGGCCGCGACATCTCCCACGGTGAACTGGCCGATCACACGCGATGCCGCCATGCGGCAGCAACTGGCTGAACTGCTGGCGGTGCACACGCTGCCGCGTTACATCGTGCTCGATCGGGCCGGCCGGGTCGCGCGGGTCGGGTCGGGCGTCGCAACGGTGGCGGAGTACCTCAGGTCGGAGGCTGCACGCCCATCCGGTGCGGCGGAATCGCCCGCTCAGAAGCAGCCCTGATCGCCCGCGATCACGCCTGTTTCTGCAGCGCACGCACGAGCTGCGACTTATTCATCTGGCTGCGGCCGGGGATGTTCAGCCGGCGGGCACGCTGGTAAAGCTCCTGCCGCGTCTGCGATTTCAGGTCGCTGCCGTTGCCCGAAGCGGTGCGACGCGAACCGCGGGTCGATCGTGTTCCCGCCCGGCTCGATCGTGCCGAGGGACTGTCGCCCGTGCGGCCTTCCTCACGCCGCTGCTTGTTCACCGTCCGGGCGGCGATCTCCTTGGCGCGACGGCTTTGGCCCCGCTTGCGGGCGCTTTCCTTGATGTGCTCGTACTGACGTTCGTCCTTCGCGCTCCACTTGGCCATCGCAGACTCCTTTGCATGGGCGAACCGGCGGCACACCACGCCGCGCACCGCTTGTCGCAAATAACATGAAACGAGCAATCGCCCTTCGTCACCATCGGGTCCATGCGGAATGTGGGGTACGACATCGGACCAAAGTGGGTGGGCCACGAAGACACGAAGGGCACGAAGGAAGGCGCGATGGGTCGCGTTTCATCGCGCTTTGCATTCTCTTCTTTCTAAAACTACCTGGCGATCCTGGTCATTTGCCGTTTTAATCCATCTACCCTGCCTTCCTTCGTGTCCTGCGTGCCTTCGTGGTTGTTGGCGCGGGATCGGGCGGTTGCGGATAAACTGATGGGACACCGGGGCACCGGCCCCGGGGACTCGCTCTCAGATAACAACGGATGCTGGTCAGGAGGCGCGACGTGCGACAGAGCCTATCCATGATTCCGATCTGGGTTGCCGGGCTGCTACTGGCGGTCAGCCTGAACATGGGCGCCCAGGCGGAGGAACAACAGTCGCTGGAGGACCTGGTCGCGATTCTTCAGAACGTCGCCCAGACCCCCAGCAACGTCGAAACGTCCCAGGAGGACGCCCGCAACTTCGAGATGCTGCGGCGGGGAATGCCTCAGCTCAACGCCTATCTGCAGCGTAGCGACTTCGTGAACGCCCGCCGAATCGTGCGCACCTGGATGCGGCAGACCCGCTCCGATGCGCTGCAGAAGCTGTGTCAGGCGGTGATCGGTCACCTCGACAAGCGGCTGGATGAAACGGAAACACCACTGCTCGATCAGGCGGATGACCTGATCGAACGTGCGCGACAGGTTTGCCGCGCCGCGACGACATCAGCGGAGATCGACCCGATCATCGAAGCGTTGTACGAGTTTCGCAATTTCGAGCTGGGCCACAACCAGTCGCGTTCGCTGCAGCGCGCCCGTCAGCGCCTCGACAGCGCTGCACGGTTCGTCGAAACCTATCAGCTTTACCTTGACGCACTGGAGAACGAGGAACGCCTGCTGGCACAGAACTATCTCAGCCAGCTGACGCAGAGCTTTCAGTTTCGGCTGCTCACATCGAGCGAACTGAATGAGCGGCGCAACGAACTGGAGCGGCAAATCTTCGAGGATGCGACGAAGAAACTGGATCAGATCGCAGCGGCGATCCGTACCGCCTCGAACCTGACGGACCTGCAGAACCTGCAAGCGCAACTGGAGGAGGTGTACCAGCTGATTCAGAACAGCCGGTCGCTCTACGGCCTTCAGATGCGGGTGTCTCGCGCACGCACGTCACTGCAGACGTGGATGGCGATGCTGATGGCGGAAGCCGAGGGCGATGTGCGTACCGCACTGGAACATCTGCGTCAGATGCAGGAGGCTTCCTACCGGGACGCGAATCTTTTCCCGGCTGAGATGATCGTTGCCCGTCACGATGCCCTGCTGAAGAAGCTCAACGATGAAGGCTCGCCCCAGGATGCGGAAGTGGCGCGGTTGCTGGCGTCGATTCGTCAGCCTTCGGATTTCGCCCCGGTGCGTGAGCGGGTGGACATGCTGCGGATGACGGCGCTGTCAGCCACCACCCGGCGCGATTTCGATGCCCTGGTGATGGATCTGGACCGGCTGATCGCGCTGCATCAGTTGGTGGACGCCGGGCGAATCGATCCGGTGTGGACCGGAACCAACGCGCTGGATTCGTGGCAGCGGCACCGCTGGTCCGATGCGATCATGCGCTTGCGCGACGATGTGACGCGACGGGCGATCGCGGTCAGCGCGGGGCTGGACAAGTTCGAGCAGCGCGATGCGAACGAAACGCTGGCGGCGGGCACGCTGCGACTGGCGGATGAGGCGGCCGCGGCAGGGGACTGGCAACGTGTCTACCGCCTGCTGGATGTTTACGCGGTCGCCTTCGCCCGGCAGGTGCGACCCGCCTGGCTCAACGCCGAACTCACCGCCTGTCAGGCTTACCTCGCGGGGCTGCAGCTGGAGCAGTTCGGCCAGCGCGAAAAGGCAGCCGAATCCTACGTGCTCGTCCTGCAGCAGGTGGGCAAGCGCATCCCGCGCAAGGAAGCGGCTGAACGCCTGCAGGCGCTGACGAACAAATGATCGCGCCCGGTGGCAAAGCCCCCGTTCACTCGGCAACGTATGCCTGTGCTCCTTCCCGCAGCACAGCGGTTACACGCACGAGTTTCTGCACGATCTGCTCGATTGCACGCTGATCGGCGGCACCGACGAGCCGACCCTGTTGGTCGAACGCCTGGGCTGCGTTGGGGATCGACTTCTGATCGGGCAGCACCAGCACCTGCAGTTGCGTGAGAATCGCACGCAGGTGGACCAGGCCACGCATACCACCCAGGGCGCCGGTGGAAGCGGATACGATGACCGCCACCTTGTTGGCAAAGCACGCCCGCGGCGGATCGCCCGGCTGCGGACGCGACAGCCAGTCGATCGTGTTCTTCAGCACGGCGCTCAGCGAGCCGTTGTACTCCGGCGAGGCGATGATCAGAGCATCGTGCGACAGGAACAGCTCACGCAGTTGGCGGGCGCTGCTGGGCAGGCCCTCGCGTTCCTCCAGATCGCCATCGTACAGCGGCATGGGATAGTCACGCAGGTTGATGAGCGTGACTTCCGCGCCGGCCTCGCGGGCGGCCTCCGCGGCAAGCGCCGCCAGCATCCGGTTGTATGACCCCGTGCGGGTGCTGCCAGCCAGTGCCAGAACCTTGATGGACATCGATCTCCTCCTGATCGAACCGATCACGTTGGGCGGCAGTCATGTCGTGTTTGTCGTGGGGGTGACATGTGCCACTGTCTCTGTAAGATCTTGAAAAATAAGTGCCTGTGAAAATTTGGCGAAATTTGGGAAATTGGGGACGACACGTGTCGGGCGACAACCGCCCGGACCTTCACCTTCGCCAGCAGGGGCTCACTTCTCCGCGAAAAGCGATTCATCCTCGTCGGGCAGTGTGAGCTTCAACCCCAGGTGTTCCACCGCCCGTCGGGTGAGCTGCCTGCCCTTGCGGGTGCGCGCCAGGAAGCCGATCTGCAGCAGGTAAGGCTCCACGACATCCTCGAGCGTGCCGGCATCCTCGCCCAGCGTGGCGGCGATCGCCTCCAGCCCGACCGGGCCGCCGCGATACACACTGGCGATGACGCCCAGATACTTGCGGTCCAGCTCGTCCAGCCCAAGCTCATCCACGCCTTCCAGCCGCAGTGCCTCATCGGCGACGGCTGCATCGAACGTGCCGCGGTGCTTCACCTGAGCGAAGTCGCGCACCCGTCGCAGCAGACGGTTGGCGATGCGGGGCGTGCCGCGCGACCGACGCGCGATCTGCTCCAGGGCATCGCGCCGGGCATTGGTAGCCGGCAGCCCCAGCAGGTTGGCGCTGCGCTCGAGAATGCGCAGCAGGTCGCGCTCGCTGTAGTACTCCAGGTTGTGCGTGATGCCGAAGCGCGAACGCATCGGGCCGGACAGCAGCCCCGCCCGTGTCGTCGCGCCGATGAGGCAGAACGGCTTGAGCGGGATCGTGATCGTCTTGGCGTGCATGCCGCTGTCGACCGTCACGTCGATCCTGAAATCCTCCATGGCGGGGTAGATGTACTCCTCCACCACGGGGGACAGACGGTGAATCTCATCGATGAAAAGCACATCGCCCGCCTGCAGCTTGGTGAGCGTGCCAACCAGATCGGTGGGGCGGGTGAGCGCCGGGCCCGACGTCACGATCACGTGCGTGGCCATCTCGTTGGCGATGATGTGGGCGAGCGTGGTCTTGCCCAGCCCCGGTGGGCCGTGCAGCAGCACGTGCTCCATCGGCTCGCCGCGCTGCTTCACCGCCTGCAGCGTGATGCGCAGCTTCTCCACGAGCCTGGGCTGGCCCACGTAGTCGTCCAGCCGCTGAGGCCGCAGCGAGAAATTGAGCTGCTCCTCGCGTTCATCGGTCGCCTGGGCCGAGATGATGCGTTGTGTCGCCATGTCGAACCCGATTGTAACGGGCCCTGCACCGCCCCGCATGGCCGGTGCGCTCCAAAACGCGGAACACGTACGGAGGAGTTAGACGCAGGAAAAATGGAGGAGATGGACGCAAGGATGGAGGCGCTTGGCGAAAAAGATGGAGGGGAGACAAGCGCAAAAAGAAGCCCACGGATGAAAATCCGTGGGTTTCTTCTTTGTTGCGTTGAATGTGCCCGACAGCCGACCTCAGCGGCGCCGCTTACCCATGACGAGCATCGCGCCCAGCCCCACCAGCGCCAGCGACGCCGGCTCGGGGATGAAGACCGAGGAGGAGACGTTGTCGAAGGCCGCGCTGATGAAGGTGCCAGCACCTCCCGGCAGGTCATTCACGAATGCGCCGATGCCCGACCAGCCGGAGGTGTAGGTGTTATCAGTCCAGACGACTTCGCTGATCAACGTGGTGCCGGTCTCATCATAGAAGCGACCCGTCAGGTTGCTGCCGACGATGCTTAGCTCCATGACATACGTGCCGTTGAGGTCCAGCCCGTGGATGCGCAGCGACGGGGTTGGTCCCACAGGCTGCTCCTCCGGGATGTAAATCACGCCGTTGTCCACGCGGATCAACTGGAAGTCGCGTTCACCCCAGTCGAACGCAAGAACATAACCGCTGGCGCCACTGGAGCGAGCGACCAGATAAACGTAGTTGTTCGCATTATCCATTCCACCAGCGAGCGTTGTCTGCGGTCCCTGCGGAAGGATGGTGGCACGAACGACAACATCGGTAAACACTTCATCCGTGCGCAGTCCGGTGACCGTTTGGTCATATCCGGAGCCGAACGGATCCACCCAGCCGCCGGTGTGTTCCAGAACGAGGACGCCACTCGCAGCGCTCACATTGGAAATAGGTGCACCACCTGTGTGGTTGAAGAACATCCAACCTGCCGTGTCACCGTCATCAAAGTTATCCGACCAGTTGGCCTGAGCCGGGGCGGCAACGGCGAAAGTACCGGCCGCCAGAGCGACCGCGA
>Ga0207864_1004766_pt1 | contig 9990 bp, 10 predicted proteins | sample HigsolmetaAR202D_FD_184834 | JGI IMG/M metagenome (GOLD analysis project Ga0207864, IMG submission 184834) | Ionic liquid and high solid enriched microbial communities from the Joint BioEnergy Institute, USA - AR20-2-D (SPAdes) (version 2) ...
CGGGTCCGGCGGTCGATGACCAGGAACTCCTCTTCCACTCCGAACCGGAGGGCTTCACCGTCCACGCTCATGTCCGTGCCCACCTCACCGTCGCCGCACGACCGCGGTGAGCGCCGCGGTCCGCTTCCAGGCTATGAAGCAGACCTGTCGTGAGCCATGGGGGAACGGGATGCCCCCGACCGCCGGCACGCCCCTCAGAGCCTGCCCGGGAGCGGTCCGCCGCCGCTGGGACGCACCACAGGACGCCCGGTGACCTGCCCCGACGTCGGACTTATGAATTTCTCACTTATGTGCTGTGAGTTTTTCACGCCGTATTGATGGCGGCGGCACTGTCCCCCTCACGGGTTTTGCTTTGCACTTGTTGAAGAGACATTCCTGTGACGGATGCTTCGGCGAGGGGAGAGCTTCGATGATGCGCATCAAGGTGCTGGGGCCCCTTGAAGCGACCAGGAACGGTCAATCGGTGGCGCCGACGGCGGCCAAGCCGCGGCAGATCCTGGCGTTGCTGGCGCTGCGCGCCGGCGAGGTGGTCCCGGTGCCCACCCTGGTGGAGGAGATCTGGGGGGAGGATCCGCCGCGCAGTGCGCTGACGACCATGCAGACCTACATTTTGCAGCTGCGCCGGCTCATCGGCCGTTCCTCCGACTCCGGATCGGCCAAAGACATCCTGGTCACCCGCTATAACGGCTACTTGTTCCCGGCCGATGCCGTGACGGTGGATGCCCAAGAGTACGAGAAACTGGCCGAGCAGGGCAACCGTGCCTGGGAGCGCGGAGACTACGTGGCGGCGGCCGAGCTGCTGCGCAAGGCGCTCGATATGTGGTCGGGGGAAGCGCTGGTCGATGTGCAGCGGGGCATGCCGCTGAGCGTCGAGGCGACACGCCTGGAGCAGAGCAGGATCGGGGTGCTGGAGACGCGCATCGACGCCGAGCTGCGGCTGGGCCGGCACCACGCGCTGCTGGGCGAGCTGGCCATGCTGGTCGCACGCAACCCGATGCACGAGAACCTATGCGCGAAGTTCATGATCGCCTTGTACCGCTCCGGGCAGCAGTGGCGCGCCCTGGAGGTCTTCCGGCAGCTGCGCATGGCGCTCGCCAATGAGCTCGGCGTGGAGCCCTCGGCCCGGCTGCAGCGGCTGCAGCGCTCGATCCTCTCGGCGGACCCGGCGCTGGACCTACCGGAGACCGGGGCCTTCGCCGCCATCCCCGCCTGATCGTCCGGCGATGCACGGGCCACCGCGGGAGCGGATCTGCCCCATGATCTGCTCCAGGGCGGCTTTTGGGGCAGAGCCGCTCCCCGCTTCCAGGCGGCCGGTGCGGAATGGGGAGACGGACCGACCCGCGCGGCGGGCCGGCCCTGGACGGGAGGTTCAGCCGGCGTCCACGGCGGTCGTGGTGAGCCGGACGGAGAAGACCTTCGGGTCCGAGGTGCTGACCGCTCGCAGCGCCAGCGCGTGCCGCTTGAACTCCGGCCGCGTCACCGCCGCCCGCAGCGAGGCCCCGTCGGTCCAGCGGGCGACGTTCACGTACGAGCGGGGCTCGTCGGTCTGGCGCAGCAAGTTGTGGTCGATGAACCCCGGCTGCTCGGCGAAATAGGCCGCGGTGGTGGCGAACGCACGCTCGAACTCCTCCGCCGAGCCGGTCACCGTGAACCGGTTGATCAGGGTGACCGGGCCGTCGGCCAGCTCGGCGGCGCGGGCCTTCATGTGCCGCGCCACCACGTCCCGGTACTGCGCCAGGGTCTCGCCCGGGCTGGGACCGTCGAGCGCGGAGTGGATGAACTCCGCGATCTCCCCGTGCCGGTCCAGCCCGCTGTGGGTGAGCGAAACGACCGTCCGGTCCGGGCCGTCGGGCCGGAAGTCGACCTCGATGAAGCTGGCCTTCTCATCGTCGTGGATCGGCTGCCAGTTCGGCCCGACACGCCAGGTCAGCACGATCCGGCGGGGCGGGTCCCACTCCACCACGGTGCCCCAGGCGATCTCGGTCCCGTCGGCGCCCCGCTCGTAGTAGCGGCCGCCCACCTTGGGCTCGATGGTGATGGATTGGCGGTTCTCGACGAACACGTGATGTTCAGGCCACCACTCGATCGGATGCTCGGCGAAGATGGCGAAGGCGCGCTCGATGGGCGCCTCCACCGTGACCTCCTTGCGGACGTCGGGAACTCGCTTCGGCTCGGCCATGAAGACCCTCCTGGACCATCGGGAATTCACCCGACAGGTTCGGAGCCGGCTCTCGAAAGCCGATGGAGCCGAGATGGACAGGGAAGGGCGGGCGTCTCGACCGGTGATGTAGAGGGTCTCAAGGCACCGCCGTGATGGTTCCGGTATGCGCATCCTGGTCACCGGAGCCGCCGGTTTCATCGGCTCGTACTACGTACGCGCAATGCTCGACGGCGAGTATCCCGGCTTCACCGACGCCAAGATCACCGTCGTCGACAAGCTCACCTATGCCGGGAACCGGGCCAATCTGCCGGCCTCGCACCCGCGGCTGGAGTTCGTCCAGGCCGATATCTGCCAGCAGTCCCTGCTGCTGGAGCTGGTGGACGGGCACGACGCCGTGGTGCACTTCGCCGCCGAGTCGCACGTGGACCGCTCGCTGGTGAACGCCGGCGACTTCGTCAGCACCAACGTGCTGGGCACCCAGAATCTCATGCACGCCTGCCTCGCCACCGGGGTCGCACGGGTGGTGCATGTGTCCACCGATGAGGTGTACGGCTCCATCGAGCAGGGGGCCTGGACGGAGGAGTGGCCGCTCAGCCCGAATTCCCCTTATGCCGCCTCCAAGGCCGCCAGCGACCTGATCGCGCTGTCCTACGCGCGCACCCACGGGCTGGACGTGTCGGTCACCCGCTGCTCCAACAACTACGGGCCCTACCAGCATGTGGAGAAGCTCATCCCGCTGTTCGTCACCAACCTGCTGAGCGGCGAGCCGGCCCCGCTGTATGGTGACGGCTCCCACGTACGCGAGTGGCTGCACGTGTCCGACCACTGCCGCGCCGTGCAGCTGGTGCTCACCTCGGGCCGGGCCGGGGAGGTCTACAACATCGGCGGGGGGACCGAGCGGACCAACCGGCAGATCGCCGAGGAACTGGTACGGCTGTGCGGCGCCGGCCCGGAGATGATCCGGCGGGTTCCGGACCGCAAGGGGCACGACCGGCGCTACGCCCTGGACGACTCCAAGATCCGCGCCGAACTGGGCTACGCGCCCCAGGTGCCGTTCGAAGAGGGACTGGCCGCCACTGTCGCCTGGTACCGGGATCATCCCGACTGGTGGAAGCCGCTCAGGGAGAGCGCCGGAACCGTCCGTGAATCCGCCGTTCACGCGCTGGGCACCTGAACCGCACGAGATCGCACACAAGACCGGGGAGGCCGGTATGTACGGGGCGGAGGCCGCCAAGATCTACGACGCCCAGCACCGGGCGCGCGGCAAGGACTACCGGGGCGAGGCGACCGAGGTCGCCGCCCAGATCAGGCGCCGGATGCCGGAGGCGCGTTCCGTGCTGGACGTGGCCTGCGGCACCGGCGGGCACCTGGAGCCGTTCCTGGACATGTTCGACGACGCCGAGGGCCTGGAGCTGTCGGAGCCCATGCTCGACATCGCCCGGGCCGCGCTGCCGGGGGTGAAGCTGCACCACGGCGACATGCGCGACTTCGACCTTGGCCGCACCTTCGACGCCGTCACCTGCCTGTTCGCCTCGATCGCCTATGTCACCAGCGAGGCGGAGCTGCACGCCGCGCTGCGCTGCTTCGCCCGCCATGTCGTGCCCGGCGGGGTGGTGGCGGTCGAACCCTGGTGGCTGCCGGAGAAGTTCATCGATCGCTACTGCTCGGGCGACGTGGTCGAGGCGGACGGCATGCTCATCGCCCGCGTGGCCCACACCGTCCGCGACGGGGACGCCTCGCGCATGGAGGTCCACTACACCGTCGTCGGCGCCGACACCGGCATCCGGCACTTCGCAGAGGTTCACCGGGCGATGCTGTTCGAGCGGCGGCAGTACGAGGAGGCGTTCACCGCGGCCGGCCTGGACGTCGAGTACATCGACGGCATCCAGTGCGGGCGCGGGCTGTTCGTCGGCGTCCGGCGGTGACGGCTCGACCGAGTGTCGACCCGTCCTGCAGGGGGTGGGCCGACCGTGGTCGCAGACCGCTCCACACGCCGATCCGGAGGGAAACATGGCCCGACTGCTGCACATCGACTCTTCGCCCATGGGCGACATGTCTGTCTCCCGCGGGCTGGCGGCGGCCTTCCGCGCCCGCTGGGAGGAGGAGCTTCCCACCGGCACCGTCGTCTACCGGGACGTGTGCGCCGACCCGCTCCCGCTGCTGGACCGGGACGCCATCATGACGTTCTACATGCCGGAGGAGGCCCGTACGCAGGCGCAGGCCGAGGCGGCACGGTACCGCACCGCGCTGGCCGAGGAGCTGCTGTCGGCCGACGCCGTGCTGGTGAGCGCGCCGATGCACAACTGGACCATTCCCGCGCACCTCAAGGCGTGGCTGGACCAGGTGCTGATCGATGGCGTGACCCTGGTCCAGCCGGGGGAGACGCACCCGCTGGCCGGCCGGCCGGCGACCGTGGTACTCGCCTACGGCGGCGGCTACACCCCCGACGCCCCGCTGGCCGGCTGGGACCACGTCGAGCCGTATCTGCGGACGGTCTTCGCAGGTGCCCTGCAGATGGAACTGTCGGTCATCACAGCGCAGCTGACGCTCGTCAACGAGCCGCCGGAGCTGGCGGAACTGGCGCGCAAGTCGCGGCGCGAGGCCGAGGCCGCCATCGAGGAGCGCGCCCGCAAGGTCGCCGCGCAGCTCGCCGGCTGAGCGACCCCTTCCCGCCGCGCGACCCGCACGGGCCGGTCACCGCCCCGCCGGCCGGTGCGGGAACGGGCCGGCGGATCGGTGAGCGCACAGGACCTTTTCAACACGTGGCCCAAGGTGCCGAAGCGGGGCCTCGGTGCGTCCGTTACCGCGACGTTTCCATCTCGACCTGCAGGGGCGGTGTGCCGGAAAAGGTCCACAGGGCGGGCGTGACGGGACCCGATCCGTAATACCGCCCCGTTGCGGCCCCGTTTCCGGGGCCGCAACAGCCCTGGCCGAGCCCTCTTCCCCTTCTCGTCGGCTTGTGGGAACAGCCCGCCGGGAAGGGCTCGGCCATTCGATATGCAGGAAAAGGAAAAGGGACATGGTCGATCCTCTGGGGCGGTCGTCGCGGCTGCTTTCGTTGACCGGGCTGCGCTTCGTCGCGGCGTCGCTGGTGCTGCTGTGCCACTGCGGGATCACCTTGCTGCCGCGAGTGGCCCCCGAGCGGGAATTTGAGATCGCACTCTTTTACGCCGCCGGCGCCGTCGGGGTGTCGTTCTTTTTCATCCTCAGCGGTTTCGTGCTGACCTGGGTCGCCACCGACTCCGACACCAAACTGCTGTTCTGGCGCCGCCGGGTCGTGAAGATCTTCCCCAACCACCTGGTGACCTTCGCCGCCGCCGTGGCGTTGATGCTGCTCACCGGGGCCGCGGTGACCTTCGGCAACACCGTCCCGGTGGCGCTGCTGGCGCACGCCTGGATCCCCGACCAGGGGGTGCTGCTGAACTTCTTCATCAACACCCCGTCCTGGTCGCTGGCCTGCGAGCTGTTCTTTTACCTGTCGTTCCCCTGGCTGCTGGCGTTGATCCGGCGGATCCGGCCGGAGCGGCTGTGGGCGTGCTTTGCGGCCGTGACGGCCGCGATCTTCGCGGTGCCGGCGGTGGCCGGCCTGCTGCCGGCCGGCGAGCGGATCTACGGGAGCGGCGAGCCGTGGCTGGGCGGGTGGTTCATGACCTTCTTCCCCCCGGTGCGGGCGCTGGAGTTCGTGCTGGGCATCCTGCTGGCGCGGATCGTCATCAGCGGACGCTGGATCCGGGTTCCGCTGACCGTCGCGGTTCCGCTGGCCATCGGCGGCTGTCTGCTGAGCGCCTGGCTGCCCGACCGGTTCGGGGAGGTGGCGGTGACCGTCATGCCGCTGGCCTTCGTGATCGCCGCCGCCGCGACCGCCGATATCGGGCGGCACGGCACCGTTTTCGGCGGCCGGACGATGGTCCGGCTCGGCGAGATCTCCTACGCCCTGTACCTGGTGCACTGGCTGGTGATCGCCTACGGCCCGATCGGCCGCTCAGACCCCCAGTGGGGGCAGAGCTGGGGGACGACTGCGACGGTGCCGGAGGCCCTGCTGCAGGCTTCGGTGACCATCGTGGTCAGTCTCGTCCTCGCCTGGCTGCTCTACACGCTGGTGGAGCGGCCGGCGATGCGCCGGTGGAGCCGCCCGGCGCATCGCCCGGGTTCCTCTTCGGCCGAGGTCCCCGCCGCCGTGGCGGGTCGGCCGGTCTCGTGAGGGAAGGCGGCCGGGAGGGCTTTCCAGTGCTCCCGGCCGCCCGCCGCGGCTTCAGCAGGGCGTCGGGCTGGTGCCGGTGCGGCGCATGTCCAGCCGCGAGGTGACGGTGTAGTAGAGGTTCCACTCGGCGTCGTACTGGGCGGACTCGCCCTTGCTGCGGAACCGCGGCCCGGTCTGCACGGCCTTCTGGGAGGTCGTCAGCCACCCGAGCGTCTCCCCGTCGGGGCCGTAGAACCGCTCGGTGGCGGTGAACGAGAAACGATTGCCGCCCGTGTGCCGCCATACCCCCGAGCCTTCGGCGCCGCCGGCCGGGTCGTCCTCGGGCACCAGGCACAGCGTGCCGTCGGCGAAGAAGGACATCGCCACCTCCTGCCGTCCGCCGTCCCAGGAGACCACTCCGGTCCAGGTGCCGACCGGGTGCCCCGTGCGACGGGCGGCCGCCTCCGCCGGCGTCGCTATGCAGATCCCGGCCACCACGGCGGCCGTTCCGGCCGCGACGCGCCATGCTGTGCGGATCACTTTCCCTCCCCGTGACGAATCGGTCAGCGACAGATATCAGGAATGAATCGGAGAATCGCTCGAAATTCGCTGGAGGGGACGGCGGGGGGCGGTTCCAGGTGTTCACCAGCACGGCCCGAGTGATTCCGCTGATCCTCAGAGGAAATCCATGGGCGAATCCGACCACAGGAGCGTGAAATGGCGGAACTGACCCTTGAGCGGCTCAAGGAGATGCTGCGCGTCAGCGCGGGGGAGGACGAGTCGATCCCGCTCGGCGACGACATCGCCGACACCAGCTTCAGCGAGCTGGGCTATGACTCCCTGGCCCTGCTGGAGACCGCGGCCTTGATCAAGCGGGAGTACGGCGTGGACGTCACCGACGCCATCGCCGACATCGAGACCCCGGCCGCTCTGCTGGACCTCGTCAACACCGGCTTGGCCGCGTGAGCGGCGGCAAGGAGACGGGCAGATGACCGACAGGCGAGTCGCCTTCGTCACCGGCGCCAGCAGCGGCATCGGCCTGGCGGTGACCCGCACCCTGGCCCGGCAGGGGATCGCGGTGTACGGATGCGCGCGGAACGCCGAGAAAATGGCGGCGACCGTCGGCCGGCTCACCGCCGAGGGCCTGGAGGTGTCGGGTGGCCCTTGCGACGTGACCTCCGGGGAGGAGGTGCGGGCCGCCGTGGCGGACGCCGTCGCTCGGTACGGGCGCATCGACATCCTGGTCAACAACGCCGGCCGCAGCGGGGGCGGAGAGATCGCCGCGCTCGATGAGCAGCTCTGGCTCGACGTGATCGACACCAACCTCAACGGTGTCTTCCGCGTCACCCGGGAGGTACTGGCCAACGGTGGGATGGGCAAGGACGGCTACGGGCGGATCATCAACATCGCCTCCACCGGAGGCAAGCAGGGCGTGATCTACGCCTCGCCGTACTCGGCCTCCAAGCACGGGGTGGTGGGTTTCACCAAGGCCGTGGGCCTGGAGCTGGCCAAGACCGGTATCACCGTCAACGCGGTGTGCCCCGGGTACGTCGAGACGCCGATGGCCGAGCGAGTCCGGGCCGGCTATGCCGAGTACTGGGGCATCACCGAGCAGGAGGTGCTCGAAAGGTTCAACGCCAAGATTCCGCTGGGCCGTTACTCCACTCCGGAAGAGGTGGCCGGCCTGGTCGCGTACCTGGTGACCGATACCGCCGCCTCCATCACCGCGCAGGCGCTCAACGTCTGCGGCGGACTCGGCAACTACTGAGCCCTTTCCGCCTTCGGCCCCCGCGGATGAGGGCTCCCCGTCCCCGTGGCGGGATCCGCCCAGGCCCGGCGTCCGGGAAGCCGGGCCTGGGACCTGCCGGGGCCTTCGTCCCGCCGGTGTCCGGGACGGTACGGCGGGGCGTTCACTCCCCGACCGGGCGGAACCGGATGTCGTGGACCTCGCAGTCGGCGGCACCGAAGCGCAGCAGCCGCTCGCCCTCGGCGAGGACCTCCGCCTCCTGTCGTTTGGACAGTGGCTCGAACAGCCGGATGTCCAGTGTGGCGGTCTTCTTGGCCCGCTTGATGGCCCACAGCCCGCGCACGAAGCCGTCCACCGTCATCGTCGCGTCGATCCAGGCGTACTTGCGCTGCTCCTCGGTCACGATGCGGGAGCGGTCGTGGTAGCTGAGCACCACGTTGTCGAGCGCGGCCAGAAAGCGCACCGGGGCGGGCACGTCCGGGTCGGGGCGCGGTGCGTCGGGCAGGTCGAACAGTTCCCGCCCGTTTTCGTCCCGGAAGGTGCGCAGTTTCGGCCGCAGCGGCTCGAAGGCCTCCTTCAGCCCGGTCAGCCCGCTCCAGGCCCGCACGTCGCTGACCGTGGCCGGGCCGAAGGCCGCCAGGTAGCGCCGGATGAGGTCCTGCACCGACGGTTCTTTCGACAGCGGCCGGCCCAGCCAGTGCTCGGCGAGCGCGAACGGCGTGGCACCACGCCGCCGCCACAGGCCGTCGGGCGGCGGATGCAGGACCGGCAGCAGGTGCTGGGCCGACCGCGCCAGCGCCACCTGATCCCGTCCGGGCCACCGCTCGGCCAGTGCCCTGCCCAGCTCGGGGCGGGTCACCGTGCCGGATCCGATGATCTCGCGAGCGGCCCGGGCCAGTTCGGCCAGGTCGATGCCTTCGGTCTGGCGGCGGAAGGTCCCGTTCTGCAAGGTGGCCAGCAGCTTGTCGAACAGCGGCCGGAATCGCACGTAGTCGTCGGCGGTGAGCAGGTGCTGGGTGCCGCGGAAGAGCATCGCCCGCACCACTTGGCGATCGTGCAGCAGCCGGACCAGGTCCTCGATTTGGAAGCCCTCGATCCGCGACCACAGGCCGAAGTAGGGCGGGTCCGGGTCCTGGCCCTGCAGGCCGACCAGATGCTCGATCACCTTGGCGGGCGGCCAGTCGACCCGGCGCAGCAGTAGCTGGCGCTCCAGCGTCGCCCGGTTGAGCGCCCGGCGGCTCAGGGTCTCCATCACGTCCTTTCAAACGTCGACCGGGTCTCCAGCGGCGTTCAAGGGATGTTATCGATGCTGCCAGCGGGTGACACCGATTTCCCCGGCACCGGCTCGAGCATCGCTGGAATCCCGCTGAACTCTTTTCCGCACGCGGCCTGTGAGCCCGTGCGGCCGTGCCCGCCGGGATCGTGGGGGAAAGCCGGCCGTCACGATGACGAGCAGGCAGAACGGCGTGTTGAAAAAGGTTCACTGGAGCGGAGCGAGGAATGCGAGTACGTGAACTCGCGGTGGCCGGTGCGTTCGAGTTCGTCCCCCCGATCTTCCGGGACGCCCGCGGGCAGGTGGTGACGCCCTTCCACGGAGAGGGGTTCTCCCGGGTGGGCGGGCACCGGGCGTTCCCGGTGGCGCAGACGATTCACAGCGTGTCCCGGCGCGGCGTGGTGCGCGGCGTGCACTTCACCGTCACCCCGCCGGGCCGGACGGCCAAGTACGTCTTCTGCCCCCATGGCAGGGTGCTCGACATCGTGGTGGACCTCAGGCTCGGGTCGCCGACGTTCGGCCGCTATGACGCCGTGCCGCTCGGCCCGGACGACTGCCGGGCCGTGTACCTGCCGGTGGGGGTGGGGCACGCCTTTGTCGCCCTGCGGGACGGCTCGGTGATGTCCTAT
>Ga0207864_1004767_pt1 | contig 9988 bp, 10 predicted proteins | sample HigsolmetaAR202D_FD_184834 | JGI IMG/M metagenome (GOLD analysis project Ga0207864, IMG submission 184834) | Ionic liquid and high solid enriched microbial communities from the Joint BioEnergy Institute, USA - AR20-2-D (SPAdes) (version 2) ...
ACGATCCGGTACGGCACCGCGTCGAGCACCGTTCGCAGCGCCGGTTCCACCGGCGCGGCCCGATGCGTGGGCGGGGCCGCGGTTCCGCTCACGGGCCCGCGCCCGCCTTCGTGGCGAGGGCGGCGGCGCTGCCGCGCGCCGGCCGCAGCGCGTGCAGCGCGACCAGCGCCATGGTCAGCACCAGCACCGCCACCGCCTGGTGCAGCGTGCCGAGCCAGACCGGCACCACCAGCAGCAGCGTCGCCACGCCGAGCCCGAATTGCAACGTCACCGCGCCCAACAGGCCCAGCGCCGCGCGGCGCAGCAAGGCCGCATCCCCGGTCCCGCCGCCCCGCGCGGCACCGCCCCGCAGCGCCACATACGCCGTCCCCGCGGCGGCCAGCAGGGTCAGCGTGGCGAGCAGGCGGTGGTTGAACTGCACCGCCGCCACATTCTCGGTGAGGTTCCGCCAGGCGGGCTCGAGCCACCAATAGCCCTGCGGCACCAGGCGGCCGTCCATCAGCGGGAAGGTGTTGTAGTCGAGCCCCGCCCGGATGCCGGCGACGAAGCCGCCCGCGAGCATGGTCAGCGCCGCCAGCCCGGCCGTCGCCCACACCCAGCGGCGCAGCGCGCTCCCCGCCGCGGCCGTCGCCGGTGCCGACGGCCGCAGCAGCGACAGCGCGGTCCACAGCAGCGCCCCGTAGAGCGCCAGCGCGAAGCCCAGATGCACCACCAGCCGGTAGGGGGACACCGTCGTCCGGTCCGGCTCGAAGCCGGAGGCGACCATGATCCAGCCGACCACGCCCTGCATCCCGCCCAGCGCGAGCAGCAGCAGGAGGCGCGGCCCGAGCCCGGCCGGGATGCGCCCGCGCCACCAGAACCACAGCAGCGGCAGCAGATAGGCGAGCCCGATCAGGCGGCCCCAGAAGCGGTGCACCCACTCCAGCCAGAAGATCTGCTTGAACCCCTCTAGGCCGAAGCCCCGGTTGACCAGCTCGTATTGCGGGATGGTCTTGTAGAGCTCGTAGAGGCGGTTCCACTCGGCCTCGGACAGCGGCGGCAAGGTGCCGGAGAGCGGCGCCCACTCCATGATGGACAGGCCGGACCCGGTCAGCCGCGTCGCTCCGCCGAGCGCCACCATGATCCAGACCATGGCGGCGACCAGCAGGAGCCAGCGGGCGATGGCGCGCTCCGCGGCGCCGGCCTCCGCGGCGCGTGCGGCATCTCGCAGCGGCGCCGAAGGCAGCGGCGCCGACGGCATCGGACGAACGGAAGAGGACATGGTTTGAGTATAGGGTCCGGCACCGCTCCGCGCAGCCCGTGCGCCCGGTCCTTCCGGCCCCGCACGCCGCCGCGCTTGTCCCCCCACTCGGCCCCTGCTAACGGCCGGCCCACATGTCCGCCCCGCCAGGCACGGAGTCGCGCGCGCCGCTCGCATCGCCGCCGCCGGCCCAGCCCTCTGCCGCCCGCACGGCCGCCGTGCCGGATCCCGCCATGCCCGCCGCCGCGCCGGCCCAGACGGCGACGGCGCCGACGCCCCTGCTCTCCATCGTCGTCCCGGTGCGCAACGAGGGGCCGAATATCCTGCCGCTGATCGCCGAGATCCGCGCGGCGCTGGCGGCCGCCCCGGACGGTCCGATCGCCCACGAGATCGTCTATGTGGACGACGGCTCCACCGACGACACGGCACAGCGGCTGGAGGAAGCCGCCGCCCAGGGCGCGCCGCTCCGCGCCCTGCGCCACCGCACGAGTTGCGGGCAGTCCGCGGCGATCGTGACCGGCGTGAAGGCCGCGCGCGGCACCTGGATCGCCACCCTCGACGGCGACGGACAGAACGATCCGGCCGACATCCCCCGCCTTCTCGCCCGCGCCCGGGCGGAGGCGGCAGGCGACGCGTCCACGGCGGCGGTGCTGGTCGCCGGGCATCGGGTCCAGCGCCGCGACGGCCCGGTCAAGCGGATCTCCAGCCGCCTCGCCAACAGCGTGCGCGCCCGGCTGCTGCGCGACGCCACCCCCGACACCGGCTGCGGCCTCAAGGTCTTCCCCCGCGCGCTGTTCCTCGAACTGCCGCACTTCGACCACATGCACCGCTTCCTTCCCGCGCTGGTGCTGCGCCAGGGCGGGCGCGTGGTGAGCGTGCCGGTGAACCACCGCCCCCGCACCCGCGGCCGGAGCAATTACGGCACGCTCGACCGGCTGGCGGTGAGCCTGTTCGACCTGATCGGCGTCGCCTGGCTGCAGCGGCGCTGGAAACGGCCCGCTGCCGAGCCCCTGGTCTTGCCGCCCCCGACACCCGACGATCCCGGGCAGGCATGAGCGGCGCGGCCTCGCCCTCCCCTGCTGACGCTGCCGCGATCCAGGCCCGGCGGCGCGGCGCCCTGCTGCGGCTGGTGCTGCTCGCCTGCGGCCTGGTCGCGGCCGGGCTGGTGCTGCGCAGCCTCGGTGCGGTGCCGGGGACGGAGTGGGTGGACCGCCATGTGCGGGGCCGAGGCGTGCTCGGCGAAGCCGTGTTCCTCGCCGCCGGCGCGGCGGCGACGGCGGTGGGCGCGCCGCGACAGGGGGTCGCCTTCCTCGGCGGCTACGCCTTCGGCGCGACTCGCGGCACCGGCCTCGCGCTGGCCGCGCAGCTCCTTGGCTGCGCACTCTCCTTCTATTGGGCACGGCTGATCGGACGCGACTGGGCGGAACGGCGCCTCGCCGGCCGCTTCGGCCATCGGCTGCGGCCGCTGCGCGACACCCTGGCGGGGAGCCCGTTCGGCGCTACCCTTGCGATCCGCCTGCTGCCGGTGGGCAACAACCTCGCGCTCAACCTGCTCGCCGGCATGGCGGGGATTGCGGCGCTGCCCTACCTCGCCGCCTCGGCGATCGGCTACCTACCGCAGACGGTGATCTTCGCGCTGCTCGGCAAGGGCGTGCGGGTGGACGGGTTCTGGCAGCTGGCGCTGTCGGCCGCGCTGTTCGCCGCCTCGGTCCAGCTCGGCCTCAGGCTGCTGCGCCGGCACCGGGCGGCGCGGGCGCTGGAGGAGGCCGGCCCGGTCCGGCCGGCGGCGGTCCCCCCTGGCGCCGCCGGACCGGCTCAGTGCAGCAAGAACAGGCCGTTCGCGTAGCGCAGTTCAGCGGGGCGGGTCAGCGCGGCCGAAGCGACGCGGACCGAATGCAGCGGCCCCTCGATCTCGCGGCGCCAGAAGTCGAGGAAGCGGGTCAGCTCCGGAAATTCCGGCGCGAGGTCGATCTTCTGCCAGATGAAGGTCTGCAGCACGCCCGGATGGTCGGGCATGTGGTAGAGGATCTCGGCCGTGGTCAGCCGCCAGTCGGGAAACCTGACAAGATCGTCCGTGCAGTTGTTCAGCAGCATGGTGCGCTCTCTTCCGGGATCCTTCCTCCGCCGTGGGATGACGGACAGGTGCTGCCTTGCGCGCTCCCACGGTGCGTTCGCGACTATTGCGCGGTTCTTCGCCGGGACGGATGCGGTGGTGTCATGCCCTCCGGTACGCGATTCGATGCGGCAAGGTTCGCTACGGTCATGATGATAGGATCGCGCGGAGGCGGTTCAAGAAAAATTTTTTGGTTTCAATAGTTTAGCACTCGCACTCGGCGGTGGCTGCTCTCCGCTTGACGGTATCTGTGCCTCGCCCTAGATCGTTGGCACTCCTCTGGGGGGAGTGCTAACGGACATTCCGTCCGGCCGACCTCGCCGAAATCCCCCCAGTGAGAGCCATCACCACCGGGTCTGGCTGAACAACAGGAGAGGACCGAGATGAATTTCCGTCCCCTGCACGACCGCGTCCTCGTCCGCCGCGTCAACGCGGAGGAAAAGACGGCGGGCGGCATCATCATCCCCGACACCGCCAAGGAGAAGCCGCAGGAGGGCGAGGTCATCGCCGTCGGCCCCGGCGTGCGCAACGAGAAGGGCGAGCTGGTGCCGCTGGACGTCAAGCCGGGCGATCGCATCCTCTTCGGCAAGTGGTCCGGCACCGAGGTCAAGATCAACAACGAGGAGCTCCTGATCATGAAGGAGTCCGACGTGATGGGGATCCTCGAGAATTCCACCGCCGCGAAGAAGGCGGCCTGAGCCCCTTCCTCCGACGAACAACACAGCTTTCGAGGTAACGAGACATGGCAGCGAAGGACGTCAAGTTCGGCGCTAGCGCGCGCGAGCGGATGCTGCGCGGCGTGGACATCCTGGCCGATGCGGTGAAGGTCACCCTTGGCCCCAAGGGCCGCAACGTCGTGATCGACAAGAGCTTCGGCGCTCCGCGGATCACCAAGGACGGCGTGACGGTCGCCAAGGAGATCGAGCTCGCCGACAAGTTCGAGAACATGGGCGCACAGATGGTGCGCGAAGTGGCCTCGAAGACCAACGACATCGCGGGCGACGGCACCACCACCGCCACCGTGCTCGCCCAGGCCATCGTCCGCGAGGGCGCCAAGGCCGTGGCCGCCGGCATGAACCCGATGGACCTCAAGCGCGGCATCGACAAGGCCGTCGCCGAGGTCGTGAAGGAGCTGGAGGCCAGGACCAAGAAGATCACCACCTCCGCCGAGGTCGCCCAGGTCGGCACCCTCTCCGCCAATGGCGAGAAGGAAATTGGCGAGATGATCGCCAAGGCCATGGAGAAGGTCGGCAACGAGGGCGTCATCACGGTCGAGGAGGCGAAGAGCATCCAGACCGAGCTCGACGTCGTCGAGGGCATGCAGTTCGACCGCGGCTACGTCTCTCCGTACTTCATCACCAACGCGGAGAAGATGGTCGCGGAGCTGGATGAGCCCTACATCCTGATCCACGAGAAGAAGCTCTCCGGCCTGCAGCCGATGCTGCCGCTGCTCGAGGCGGTGGTGCAGTCCGGCCGCCCGCTGGTGATCGTGGCCGAGGACGTCGAGGGCGAGGCGCTGGCCACCCTGGTCGTCAACAAGCTGCGCGGCGGCCTGAAGGTCGCGGCGGTGAAGGCGCCCGGCTTCGGCGATCGCCGCAAGGCGATGCTCGAGGACATCGCGATCCTCACCGGCGGCCAGGTGATCAGCGAGGATCTCGGCATCAAGCTCGAGAACGTCACGCTGAACATGCTCGGCCGCGCCAAGAAGGTGCGGATCGAGAAGGAAAACACCACGATCGTCGACGGCGCCGGCTCCAAGGACGAGATCAAGGGCCGCTGCGAGCAGATCAAGGCGCAGATCGAGGAGACCACCTCGGACTACGACCGTGAGAAGCTGCAGGAGCGGCTGGCGAAGCTCGCCGGCGGCGTCGCCGTGATCCGCGTCGGCGGCTCGACCGAGGTCGAGGTGAAGGAGCGCAAGGACCGCGTGGACGACGCGCTGCACGCGACCCGCGCCGCGGTCGAGGAGGGCATCGTCCCGGGCGGCGGCGTGGCGCTGGCGCGGGCCAGCAAGGTCCTCGCCAACCTGAAGGGCGACAACCGCGACCAGGACGTCGGCATCGAGATCGTGCGCCGCGCGATCCAGACGCCGCTGCGCCAGATCGCGGAGAACGCCGGCAAGGACGGCGCCGTGGTCGCCGGCGAGGTGCTGCGCAAGGACGACTACACCTGGGGCTATGACGCCCAGAGCGACGAGTACAAGGACCTCGTCGCGGCCGGCATCATCGACCCGACCAAGGTGGTGCGCACTGCGCTGCAGGACGCCGCTTCGGTCGCCGGCCTGCTGATCACCACCGAGGCGATGGTCGCCGAGCGGCCGGAGAAGAAGGCTGCTCCGGCTGGCGGCGCCGGTGGCGGCATGGGCGACATGGACTTCTGATCCGCCCGGATCGGAGTTCGAACGGAGGAGGGGCGGTCCGCAAGGGCCGCCCCTTCGCCGTTTCGGCGGGCCGCCGCCCGACGATGGCCGGTCGGCCCGCTCAGGATGCCGTGAACCGGCATGCGCCACGCCGTTGTTGACTCCGCCCAGACGATCTGCGTCCATGGTGGAGCCAACCGCTCTTGGCTCGCCGTGCCGTGCCTCCGGACCACCGGGTGCCTCCATCGCGTCCCTGAGACCCGGTTGTTCCGCGCAGGCGATTGGCGCCCGCGCGGCTCCAGAGACAGAGAGGAGCCCGCATCGCATGGCGATCGGCACCGTAAAGTGGTTCAACGCAACCAAGGGCTTCGGCTTCATCGTCCCGCAGGACGGCGGCAAGGACGTGTTCGTCCACATCACCGCCGTGCAGAAGGCCGGCCTCCAGGGCCTGAACGAGGGCCAGAAGGTCAGCTACGAGGTGGCGATGGAGCGCGGCAAGGCCGCGGCCACCAACCTTAAGGCGATGTGACGCCGGGGGCGCGCCGCGCGGGCACGGGCGCAACCGCCCCGCCCCGCGCGGCGCACCCTTCCTTCACGGGCAGGGCGCAGCGCCGCCCCGCCCGCTTGCCTGCCCGCCGCCGGTCAGCCGGCGCGCGTCTCCTGCACCCAGATCCGCACCGCGCCGCTCTCGCGCAGGAACCGCTTGGCCTGCTCCTGGCTTTCGGCCGTCGCGGTCCTCAGGCCCAGCATGGGGCCATCCGCCCGCGCCTCAGCCCCCACGCCCGGCGGCGGATTGCCGGTCGAGGCCGGATCGAGCGATTTGCCCACCGCCTCGCCCGCCACCCCGGTCGCGCCCGCCGCCGCGGCCGCAGCGGCCGCCGCCGGAAGGGCCGCACCACCGCTCGCAACAACAGCCCCCGCCGCCAGCATCCCGGTCGCCGCCATCGCGGCGCCGACATGCAATTGGCGCTGGTTCCGCGCATCGGCGCCCTTGGGATCGTCATCCGGCGGACGGACCAGCGTTTCGGCAACCAGTTCACCCGGCCGGCGAATCAGCGCCTCCTCGCGCCGGGGCATCCCATCCGCATCCAGGCGTCCCACCGCCGCCCGCAGCGCCGGCTCATCCGCGTACTCACCCCAGACGATGGGCACAGCCAGCGGCGTGTCGTCGTATTCTCCGGTCCACGCGGCGCTGTTCACTTCGATGGTCATGGCGGAAGCCTCCGATCCCACTACCCTCGCGCCGGAGGGCGGCGCGTCTCGGACGGCCAACGCCCGCCGCATCGCACCGTTCCGGAGGACCGCCCCACTCGATGTTCGACCTCGCCGCGCTGGAAGACGCCGCCCGCCTCGTCCGCACCCACCTGCCGCCGACGCCGCAATATGCCTGGCCGCTGCTCGCCGCCCGCGCCGGCTGCGAGGTCTGGGTCAAGCATGAGAACCACACGCCGACCGGCGCCTTCAAAGTCCGCGGCGGCCTGACCTACATGGACCGCCTGCTGCGCACGCGGCCCAGCGTCCGTGCGCGCGGCATCGTCTCCGCCACCCGCGGCAACCACGGCCAGAGCCTCGCCTTCGCCGGCCGCGCCTTCGGCGTGCCGGTCACGATCCTCGTGCCGCACGGCAACAGCACCGAGAAGAACGCCGCGATGCGCGCCCTCGGCGCCCGCCTCGTCGAGCACGGCCAGGACTTCGATGCGGCGCGCGAGGAGGCGATGCGCCTCGCCGGCGCGGAGGGCCTGGAATTCGCTCCCTCCTTCGCGCCCGAGCTGGTCCTCGGCGTCGCCACCTACGCCCTCGAACTGTTCCGCGGCGTGCCCGAACCGCTCGATGCCCTTTACGTGCCGATCGGCCTCGGCAGCGGCATCTGCGCCTGCATCCTGGCCCGCGACCTGCTCGGCCTGCGGACCGAGATCATCGGCGTGCAGAGCACCGAGGCACCGGCCTACGCCCTCTCCCTCGCCACCGGCCACCCGGTCTCCACCGACAGCGCCGCGACGCGCGCCGACGGCATGGCCACGCGCATCCCCGACCCGGATGCCTTCGCCCTCATCCGCCGCGGCGCCTCGCGCATCGTGACGGTGACCGACGCCGAGGTGGCGGAGGCCGTGCGCGCCTACTGGCAGGACACCCACAACCTCGCCGAGGGCGCCGGCGCCGCCTCGCTCGCCGCGCTGCTTCAGGAGCGCGCGCGGATGCGCGGCCGACGCGTCGGACTGGTGCTAAGCGGCGGCAACATCGACCTCGCCCTGTTCCGCGACTGGATTCTCGGCGGCCGCTGAGCGCGCCCCCCGCTCCCCTCCTCGCCCCGTTCGGCCTGTGAGGAGGCCACCCGCCCATGTGCGTCCATCACCTCGATTGCGGTCCGCTCCATGCGCTCGGCGGAAGGCTGATGGATAGCGTCAGCCCCGGCGCGGTCGCCCGCCCGACCTGCCAATGCCTCGCCATCGAGACGGACCGGAACAGCGTCGTGCTCGTGGACACAGGATTCGGCCTGCATGGCATGGCCCCTGGGCGCACCCGTCCCGGCGGTAGCACATCTCCACGGCAACCGTGGCGCAGGCTTCCACTCCGGCATCAGGCGCAGCGAACCCGCGATAGGTACGAGGTTCGTCCCGGCGGTGACGACCGTGGGCGGCATGGCCCACGGCTACGCAGGGCAGGACCGCCCCGTGCCATCACCGGCCCGCCGCTCCATCCGCCCGACGCGGATCGCCCCGCGCCGGCGGCGATGGTCAGAGCACCTGGTAGCGCGCCCGCGCCGCCCGCTCGATCGCGCCGGCGACGAGCCGGTCGAGGTCCAGCGCGATCCGCAGATCCTGCAGGAAGCGCAGCTCCTCCTGCGTCGCGTCGCCGTCGGCCGCCGCGACCTCGCAGGCGAGCACATAGGCCGTCTCACGCAGCCGCGGTGGCAGCGCCTCGCGGATCATGACGCAGGCGCGGTCGAGCCCGTCGGTCTCGTCGAGCAGCCGCAGCACCGTCTCGGTGACCACCTCGATCTCGGCGGCGTTGAAATCGGCGAAGACCGGCAATTCCTGCACCAGCCGCGACATCATGCCGAGCTCGGCGTCCGACATGGCGCGGTCCGAGGCGGCCATCAGCACCATGGCGCAGATCAGCGCCTCCTGCGCATTGAAGCGCTGGATCGACCGGCCCGCACCGTTCCGGCGGATGAGGGCGGGGTCGAGCCGCGACTCGGCGGACGCCGGGTTGGCGGAAGGCATGAGAGGAATCTCCATTCGCTACCCTCCTCGCGCCATAACCGCCACGGGTCAACCACGCGGCGTTCACGCCTGTGACAGCGGTCACGGCCAAGCAGCTGCGGGGCCGGGCAGCGCGGCCGCGCATCACGGCTGCGCCAGGAATTCCCGCGTCCCGGCCACGGCCTCCTTCAGCCCGACTCGACGCGGCACCACCCCTGCCGGCAGCCCCGCGAGCAGGCGCGAGGGGCAGGAGCGGTCGAGCAGCACGAACACGCCGCGGTCGTCGGCGCGCCGGATCAGCCGTCCGAAGGCCTGGCGCAGCCGGTGCCGCGCCAGCGCGTCGTCGTACTCCTTCGGCCGCCCCCCGGAGAGATGCGTCCGCCGCTCGCGGTGCAGGATCGAGGGCCGCGGCCAGGGCACCCGGTCGAAGACCAGCAGCCGCAGCGAGCGCCCCGGCACGTCCACCCCGTCGCGCATCGCGTCGGTGCCGAGCAGGCAGCTCTCCTCCTCGGCGCGGAAGACGTCCACCAGGGTCGCGTTGTCCATCGCGTCCACATGCTGCGCGTAGAGCGGGATGCCCGCCTCCGCCAGCGCCGGCGCGATGCGCGCATAGGTCTCACGCAGCCGGCGGATCGCGGTGAACAGGCCGAGCGCGCCGCCCCCCGCGGCGAGGAACAGCGCGCGGAACGCCGCCGCAACCTGCCCGGGATTGTCCTTGGCGACATCGGTCACGACGAAGACCCGCGTCCGCGCCGCGTAGTCGAAGGGCGAGGGCATGGCCGCGCGGATCGCCGGCAGCGGCAGGTGGACCGCGCCGGTGCGCGCCTCCGCCGCGTGCCAGGCGGCCTCCGGGTCCTCCTCCTCGTCCTCGCCGCCCCCGACGCGGTCGCGCAGCGTGGCGGAGGTGATCAGCAGCCCATGCGCCGGCGCCGCCACCGTCGTCGCGAAGGGCACCGTCGGGTCGAGCCAGTGGCGGTGCAGCCCGGCATCCACGTCCCGTCCCTCGCGCCGCTCCAGCGCCAGCCAGTCCACGAAATCCGGCCGCTCCCCCGCCGCACGAGCCATCCCGGCCA
>Ga0207864_1004769_pt1 | contig 9983 bp, 6 predicted proteins | sample HigsolmetaAR202D_FD_184834 | JGI IMG/M metagenome (GOLD analysis project Ga0207864, IMG submission 184834) | Ionic liquid and high solid enriched microbial communities from the Joint BioEnergy Institute, USA - AR20-2-D (SPAdes) (version 2) ...
AAACTCGGCCTCGACCTTGCGCATGGCTCGACGGAACTCGAGCGACTCGAGAATGCTTTCCTCCACCAGCGCGGTACCGCCAGGGGGTTCCATCATGGCCGCCGCCACGTCACACGATGCGATGATGGCGTACTGTGGCGACGTGGACGTGTGCATGAGGAATGCTTCATTGAAGATGTGGCGATCGAGCTTGCGCGTTTCGGATTCCTGCACCAGGATCTGCGACGCCTGCGACAGGCCCGCCAAGAGCTTGTGCGTGGAATGCGTGGCGAAGATCATCGCGTCCTTGCTGCGCGGTCGGTTGCGCCCGATCGCGTGCATGTCGGTGTAGAACTCGTGGAATGCGGCGTGCGGCAGCCAGGCCTCGTCGAAATGCAGGGTCTCGACCGTGCTGCCCACCATCTCCTTGATCATCTCGACGTTGTACATCACCCCGTCGTATGTGCTCTGGGTAATGGTGAGGATGCGCGGACGCTTGTTTGCCGCTTCACGTGCGAACGGGTTGGCCTCGATCTTCTTGCGGATGTTGTCGGGATGGAACTCCGACAGCGGGATGGGGCCGATGATGCCCAGGTGATTGCGCGTGGGCTGCAGGAAGACCGGGATGGCGCCGGTCATGGTGATGGCGTGCAGGATCGACTTGTGGCAGTTGCGGTCGACCACCACGACGTCGCCTGGTGCAACGCTGGCATGCCAGACGATCTTGTTCGAGGTCGAAGTCCCGTTGGTGACGAAAAAGCAGTGATCAGCACTGAAGATGCGTGCGGCGTTGAGTTCGGCACGCGCCACCGGCCCCGAGTGATCGAGCAACTGGCCGAGTTCTTCCACCGCGTTGCATACGTCGGCGCGCAACATGTTCTCGCCAAAGAATTGGTGGAACATTTGCCCGACCGGGCTTTTCAGGAATGCCACCCCGCCCGAGTGACCGGGGCAGTGCCACGAGTACGAGCCGTCCTGCGCATACTTCACGAGCTCGCGGAAGAACGGGGGCGCCAGGCTGTCGAGATAGGCGCGCGCTTCACGGATGATGTGACGCGCCACGAACTCCGGCGTGTCTTCGAACATGTGGATGAAGCCATGCAGCTCGCGCAGGATGTCGTTGGGAATGTGCTGCGATGTTCGGGTTTCGCCGTACAGGTAAATGGGGATCTCCGCGTTCCGAAATCGGAGCTCGCCGATGAAGGCCCGCAGGTTCTTGATCGCATTGGCCACATCTTCCGGCGAATCGACGTCGAACTCCTCGTCGTCAATTGACAGAATGAAGGCACTCGCACGACTTTGCTGTTGAGCGAACGACGTCAGGTCACCATAACTGGTGACCCCCAGTACTTCGACCCCTTCGGCTTCTATCGCGGCTGCAAGCGCACGAATGCCCAGGCCCGACGTGTTCTCCGAGCGGAAATCTTCGTCGATGATGACAATCGGGAAGCGGAATTTCATAGTGCATCCACCTGAGATCAGAGTTCGTGGCGAGACCAGCAGGCTGCGATTTCACCACAACGCGTCGCCGTCCGTCGCGCACGGCAGTGTCATGTCGCTGGCGCAACGCCAGCAACGGAAGTGTTCCAGACGAGTGTTTGCGGGCAGAACGCAACCATGGTGCCCGGCTCGCAGATCCCCTGCCATGTGATAGGTCGGAAATGGCGCATTGGACTCAGGCTGGACCCCCTGCGTTCCGGTAACGCCCGCGACCGGGCGAATGTGCCGGCCCATTGTCGCGTTCCGGACCCTCCGCTCCCACCCCATCGGCTCAGGCGCGCGGCAGTGTAACGCCTCTCTGGCCCTGGTACTTGCCCTGTCGGTCGCGATACGAAACTTCGCAGACTTCGTCGCTGCCGAAGAACAGGATCTGGGCGCACCCTTCGCCAGCGTAGATCTTCGCGGGCAAAGGCGTCGTGTTCGAAAATTCGAGTGTCACATGGCCCTCCCATTCGGGCTCGAGCGGGGTCACGTTCACGATGATCCCGCAGCGGGCATAGGTGCTTTTCCCGACGCAGATGGTGAGGATGTCGCGCGGGATGCGGAAGTATTCCACCGTACGCGCCAGAGCGAAGGAGTTTGGCGGAATGATGCAGATGTCTCCGCGGAAATCGACAAACGATTTTTCGTCGAATGCCTTGGGATCGACAATGGTGGAATTGATGTTCGTGAAGATCTTGAACTCGTCGGCGCAGCGAACATCGTAACCGTAGCTGCTGGTGCCGAAACTGATGACGCTTCGGCCCTCCACCGTGCGGACCTGCCGGGGTTCGAACGGTTCGATCATGCCGGCTTCGGCGGCCTGACGAATCCAGCGGTCGCTCTTGATGCTCATGTGTGGTTGTCTACCCTGAAAATAGGCGATAAGGCCGAATTTTAAGAAGAATGCATGGTGTATGCCATGCACAACATGCAACCCTGACCGCTGAAACTTCGACCGCTAATTCCGCGACGCCGGTGTACGCGCCACGACCAGCGCGACAACCCGGGCAGCGCCGGCGTCGTGTAGAACCTGCGCGATCGAGTGCATGGTGCTGCCGGTGGTCATGACGTCATCCACCACCGCAACCGGGAACCCCTGCACGTGCAGCCCTGCCCCGAAGTGGAGCCCGAACCGTCCGCCAGCCCGCGCGAGCCTGGCAGAGCGGGACAGCATGCGCTGGCGGCCCATTCCGTCGTCGGTAACCCGCACCACGGACGGCAGCACCCCCAGGCCGAGCCTGCGCCCCACCGCCCGGGCGATCTCTCCGGCGGGGTTGAACCCGCGCTGCCGCAACGCCGGGCGTGTGGCCGGTACCGGGATGAGACGTGTGTCGGGCAGCAGCCCGCGCGGATCGCGCGCCACCGCGTCGGCCAGCAGACCGCCCAGGGTGGCAGCCAGCCCGAAGCGCCCCGACTGCTTGACCTGCAGGATGAGCGCATCGAACGGCGGTACATAGTCGAATGCCGCGATAGTGTAGGCGAAAGCGGGCTGCAGTGCAGAGCAATCGGGGCAGTGTGTCATTCCTGCATCGAACCGCAGCGCACAGCGCGGACACCGTACGGAAACAGCCACCTCGCGGGCCGCTGCCGGCAATCCCGCCTCAACAGCAGGCCTGGCGTGGGAAGGTGCCTGCCCGGGGACACCATGCCGGGGCAACGGTTCGTCATTCTCCGTGATCCAACGGTAGCAGGCGTCGCACAGATTGCGGCCGCGCGCCGCGCCCGCGCAAAGGGGGCACGCAGTGGGGATGCTGTCGACACAGCGCTGCCAGAATGAAGCGATATGGTTCAAGCTGCCACCTGTGAAGCAGGACCAGGCCGTGCAGGCTGATGCCCGGGTACCACGTGCGGTTGTGCGCCCGGCAGCTTGCGCCGCGCGGCCCGCGGTGGCGTACCATACGGGTTACACCAGCCGTGCTTGCAGCAGATTAACGCGGCTCGCCTACCTTTTTCCGGCACCATGAGTTTTCGCACACACCCGTCCCTGCCCATCGAAGCCCGCCACGTGCAGGCGCAGTTCACCCGGCGTGGCTCGCTCGACGAGGCCCAGTTCCTGTACGGCGAAATCGCGCAGCGCATGCTCGACCGGCTGGGCTACATACGCCTGCAGCCCCTGCACATTCTCGATGCAGGCTGTGGTACCGGCACCGCGCTGGCGGGCCTGCGTCACCGCTATCCGTCCGCTCGCTACACTGGCCTGGACGCCTGCGCCAGATTCATTGACTACGCACGCTCTTTGCATGAGCCGGCCCGCATGTCGAAGTGGCTACGCAGTCTGATGTCGCGCGCTACGGCTGCGGGACAGATCGAATTCCGCGTTGGCGACCTGGCACGTACTGGGCTGCCGGCCGAATCGGTCGACCTCCTCTGGTCGAACTTGGCACTGCACTGGCACGCCGCTCCGCACGAAGTGTTCGATGAATGGCACCGCATCGTGCGCGTTGACGGACTCGTCATGTTTTCCTGTTTCGGCCCCGCCAGCCTGCGCGAGCTGCGTGCCGCACTGGAGTGGGCCGGTCTGGAAACTGCCACCCTGCCTCTGGTCGACATGCACGACCTGGGCGATCTTCTGCTGGAAAGCGGCTTCACCGATCCAGTCATGGACCAGGAAACCCTCATCCTTACTTACGAAGATCCTGCCCGGCTGCTGGCAGACGTGCGCGCCCTGGGTGGCAACCCCAATCCGCATCGTCGCAAGGGTCTTGCGGGGCGCGCTTTTCGTGAACGGCTCATGAAGGGGCTCGAGGCCCAGCGCAATGCTGGGGGCGAGATACCGCTGACCGTAGAAGTGGCTTATGGCCATGCATGGCGCGGTGCCATGCAGCGGCGGGGCAATGAGACCCGCATTTCAATCAGCGCCATCAAGCGATCCGCGCGCTGAGCTGCACCGCGAGACGACACGGCCAGCGCGGTACGCCATGAAGCCCGCGGCACCGAGGCTCGCGACTCACTCATGCGCGGATGCGGTCCTCGCCCGCATATACGGTGGCGCTGTCGCCGCGCTGAAATCCCAGCAGGATGAGCCCAGCTGCACGGGCCTGACGAACGGCCATGGCTGTGGGCGCCGAGACCGCCACGAGAGCTCCGAAACCCGCCACGACCGCCTTCTGTACCATTTCGAAGCTGGCCCGGCTGGACACCAGGGCGAAACCGCGCATTGGCAAGCTGGCGTCCGGCAGTCCGGCTTCCGGGAAACCCGCCTGCACTGAAGCACCCGGTGCCCGCGGCATACCGCGGGCCAGATGCGGACGCCGCGGTCCATGAATCGCGCCTACCAACTTGTCGAGTGCATTGTGTCGGCCCACATCTTCACGTACGCAGGCCACTGCCCCTTCCTCCGTCGCGTAGGCAGCCGCATGGGAAGCGCCCGTGGCATCGTGCAGGACCTGGGCCGCGCGCATCTCGCGTTGCGCCCGCCGCACAGCCGCCAGCGACAAGGTGTACGTCTGGGGCAAGGACGGCATGTCGAGGCGCACCTGAGCCAATGTTTCCACGCCACACAGGCCGCAGCCTGTACGGCCGGCCATGATGCGCCGGCGCTCCCGCAACCGCATCTCGCAGGCAGTGGCGATCTCCAGCTTGATGACAATGCCCGCTTCCTCGGGCTCGATATCGATGCCGCGAATATCGGCGACACGGCCCACGATGCCTTCCGTCAGGGCGAATCCGCGCGCGAAGTCTTCGAGATCGGTGGGGGTGGCGAGCATGGTGGCATGGCTGATGCCATTGAACTCGAGAGCTACCGGCACCTCTTCCACCAGTGCATCCGGTTCCCGCCCCTGCAGACGGCCCTCACGCACACGCTGCACGGAAAACGTCGACCAGGCCGGCAGCAGTGCTTCCCGATCGCCGGGTGGAACATCCCTGTCCGGATGGTGACTCATGATCGTCTCGACTGATGCGCTGACAGCGCGGACACCCGGGCACCCGTACCAACCGGCATGCAGGGTCAGGTGGCACGCGCCGCGGCGGGGCGCAGCTCATCCGCGTGCTGTGCCACCGCTTCGCGCACCAGCGGCATCAGGCAGATCTCGCCTTGGCAGCCGTCCGGATGCTGCTCGAGGAAATCGAGCAACGCGACCCGCATGCGCGGTTCCCAGAATCGCCGCAGGTGCTGGACGATGCCATTCACCGCTTCAGCGTGGTCGGGCATGGCCTCGAAAAAAGCCCCGATGCGATTGGCCATGCGAATCAGGTTGGCGACGTCCATGCCTTACTTCCCCGTAAGAACCAGGTCTTCATCGCGCTTGCGCATGCGCTCGCGCAGCAGGCGATCCTGCTTTACCGAGAACTGCGACCAGCGTTGCTGCCATGCGGAGGGTTCGTGCACCGCCATCACCTCGACCGCCGTCACCTTGTACTCGGGACAGTTGGTTGCCCAGTCGGAGCTGTCGGTGGTGACCACGTTCGCGCCCGATTCCGGGAAATGGAAGGTGGTGTAGACCACGCCCGGTGCCACCCGCTCGGTGATCTTCGCCCGCAGCACCGTCTCGCCCGCGCGGCTGCGTACCCCGACCCACGCGCCGTCGACAATACCGCGGTCCTGGGCGTCCTGCGGATGGATCTCGAGCAAATCCTCGTCGTGCCACACCACATTGGGCGTACGCCGTGTCTGGGCACCCACGTTGTACTGGCTGAGGATGCGCCCGGTGGTCAGGAGCAGCGGGAAACGCGACGAGGTACGTTCGTCGCTGGGCACGTACCTGGTGATAAAGAAACGCCCCTTGCCGCGGACGAACTCGCCCACGTGCATGACCGGCGTGCCTTCCGGCGCCTGCTCGTTGCACGGCCATTGCACGCTCCCCAGTCGATCGAGCTTCTCGTAGCTGACCCCAGCGAAGGTGGGCGTCAGACGTGCGATCTCGTCCATGATCTCGCTGGGATGCGAATAGTTCATGGGGTAGCCGAGAGCATTCGACAATGCCTGGGTAATCTGCCAGTCGGCCATGCCGCTGAGCGGTTCCATGACCTTGCGCACGCGCGAGATGCGACGCTCGGCGTTGGTAAATGTGCCGTCTTTTTCGAGGAAGGAACATCCAGGCAGGAAGACGTGCGCGTACTTTGCCGTCTCGTTCAGGAAGATGTCCTGCACGACGACGCATTCCATGGCCCGCAGCGCTGCGGCCACATGCTGCGTGTTCGGGTCGGACTGCACGATGTCCTCGCCCTGACAGTACAGCCCCTTGAACGTGCCCGACAGCGCGGCATCGAACATATTGGGAATGCGCAGGCCCGGCTCGGACTGCAGGGGTACGCCCCATGCCGCCTCGAAGCTGGCACGCACGGCATCGTCGGACACATGGCGGTAGCCCGGGAACTCGTGCGGGAACGACCCCATGTCGCATGACCCCTGCACGTTGTTCTGCCCACGCAGGGGATTGACGCCCACGCCTTCGCGGCCGATGTTGCCGGTCGCCATCGCGAGGTTCGCGATCGCCATCACGGCGGTGGAGCCCTGCGCATGTTCGGTGACGCCCAGCCCGTAGTAGATGGCGCCGTTGCCACCGGTGGCGTACAGGCGCGCGGCGCCGCGCACGAGCGCCGCAGGTACCCCCGTGATGGATTCGGTGGCTTCGGGCGAGTTTTCCGGGCGCGCCACGAAGTCGCGCCACTGCCGGAATGAATCGCCCTCGCAGCGCGCGGCCACGAAGTCCTCATCGACCAGGTTCTCGGTGACTATGACGTGGGCCAGCGCCGTGAGCAGCGCCACGTTCGTACCCGGACGCAGCTGCAGGTGGTAATCGGCCCGCACGTGCGGCCCAGCAACCAGATCGATGCGCCGCGGGTCGACCACGATGAGGCGCGCGCCCTTGCGCAGGCGGCGCTTCATGCGTGAGGCAAAGACCGGGTGGGCATCCGTGGGGTTGGCCCCGATCACCATGATCACGTTGGCGTGCATGACCGAGTCGAAGGTCTGAGTGCCAGCGGATTCGCCCAGCGTCTGCTTCAGCCCGTAACCCGTGGGCGAATGGCACACTCGCGCACAGGTATCGACATTGTTCGTACCGAAAGCTGCTCGCACCAGCTTCTGCACCAGCCAGGTTTCCTCATTGGTACAACGCGATGACGTGATCCCGCCGACCGCATCGCGCCCATACTGCTGCTGGATGCGACGGAACTCGCTGGCCGCGTACCGGATGGCTTCTTCCCACGACACCTCCTGCCAGGGATCGTCGATACTGCGCCGGATCATGGGCCGGGTGATGCGGTCCTTGTGAGTGGCATAGCCCCAGGCGAACCGTCCCTTTACGCATGAATGGCCGCGGTTGGCCTTGCCGTCTTTCCACGGCGTCATGCGAATGACCTGCTGGCCCTGCACCTCGGCCTTGAAGCCGCAGCCCACCCCGCAATAGGCGCAGGTGGTGACGATCGACTCAACCGGCAGCCCCATTTGGTACACGTTCTTCTCTTCGAGCGCCGCAGTGGGGCAAGCCTGCACGCAGGCGCCGCAGGAGACGCAGTCGCTTTCGAGGAACGAGTCGTCCTGCCCCGCCACGATGCGCGAATTGAACCCGCGACCCTGGACCGTGAGGGCGAATGTACCCTGGATTTCCTCGCAGGCACGCACGCACCGGCTGCACACTATGCATTTTGAGGGATCGTACACGAAGTACGGATTCGACTTGTCAGCACAATCGGCAACATGGCTGGCGCCCTCGAAGCCGTATCGCACCTCGCGCAAACCGACAACTCCGGCCATTTCCTGCAGTTCGCAGTCGCCGTTGGACGGGCACGTCAGGCAGTCGAGCGGGTGGTCGGAGATGTACAGCTCCATGACATTACGCCGCAGTTTCTGCAGGCGATCGGTGCGCGTATGCACCACCATGCCCTCTTCGACCAACGTCGTGCACGAGGCCGGATAGCCGCGCCGTCCCTCGATCTCGACCAGGCACAGGCGGCATGAACCAAACGCTTCCAGCGAATCCGTGGCGCACAGGCGCGGCACGGCAATGCCGGCCTCTGCCGCAGCGCGCATGACCGATGTGCCTTCCGGCACGGTTACCGTGCGCCCGTCGATCACCAGCGTGACCGTCTGCGAGGATGTGCGCGCCGGCGTCCCGAAGTCGCGTTCGCGCGAAATGACCGTCTCCTGCATGTGCTTCTCCTGATTAGCGGACCGGCTCAACGGCCTTGCGCGCCAGGCCGAAATCTTCCGGGAAATGTTCGAGAGCCGACAGCACGGGGTAAGGCGCCATACCCCCCAATGCGCATAAAGAACCCGACAGCATGGTGTCACAAAGGTCGCGCAGCAGCTCGACCGCCGCGTCGCGCTCGCCCCCTTCGCAGGACAGGATGCGGTCGATCACCTCGACCCCGCGCACCGAACCGATGCGACAGGGCGTGCACTTGCCGCATGACTCGATCGCACAGAACTCCATCGCATGGCGGGCCATGGCACCCATGTGCACGCTGTCATCGAAGGCCACGATACCGCCGTGACCGATCATGGCCGACATGCGGGCGTAGGATTCATAATCGAGCGGAACATCCCATTGTGACTCGGGCAGGTAAGCACCCAGCGGGCCCCCGACCTGCACCGCGCGCAGCGGCCGTCCGGAGGCACTGCCCCCGCCAAAGTCATACAGTAGTTCACGCAGGGTGACCCCGAAAGCAACCTCGACCAGCCCGCCCCGGCGGATATTGCCGGCCAGCTGGAATGGCAAGGTGCCGGTGGATCGGCCCATGCCAAAATCGCGGTAGGCCGCCGCGCCATGCGCCAGAATGTACGGCACGGTCGCCAGCGAAACCACGTTGTTCACCACGGTGGGCATGCCGAACAGACCCTGGACGGCAGGCAACGGCGGCTTCGCGCGCACCAGCCCGCGCTTGCCCTCGAGGCTTTCGAGCATGGACGTTTCTTCACCGCATACGTAAGCGCCCGCGCCCTTGCGGATCTCGATGTCGAACGAAAAGCCGCTGCCATGGATGTTCTGGCCGAGCCAGCCGGCCGAACGGGCGAGGTCGAGCGCGGCACCAAGCGTGGCGATGGCGTGCGGATACTCCGAGCGCACGTAGATGAAGCCCTTGCTGGCCCCTACCGCGTAACCCGCGATCAGCATGCCCTCGATGAGGCAGAACGGGTCGCCCTCCATGAGCAGCCGGTCGGAAAACGTGCCGGAATCCCCCTCGTCCGCATTGCAGGCGATGTACTTCTGTTCGCCCGGCGCGCGCCGCGTGGTCTGCCATTTGATCCCGGTAGGAAACGCCGCACCGCCGCGGCCGCGCAACCCCGACGCCACGACTTCCTCGATGACGGCCTCTGGCGAGCGTCCCAAGGCAGACCGCGCACCCTGCCAGCCCCCATGCCGCTCATAGTCGTCGAGGCTGAGCGGGTCGGTGATGCCCACGCGGGCAAAGGTGAGCCGCTGCTGCCGGGCCAGATAGGGAATGGATTCGGTGAGCCCATGTGCCAGCGGATGGGGCGGACGCGCCGTCTCCGGAGTCCCCGCTGTCGCATCGCGGCCGGGCTGAGCGGCATCGCCCTCGAAGCAGCCGGCGTCGAACAGTCCCGGGACGTCTTC
>Ga0207864_1004772_pt1 | contig 9982 bp, 9 predicted proteins | sample HigsolmetaAR202D_FD_184834 | JGI IMG/M metagenome (GOLD analysis project Ga0207864, IMG submission 184834) | Ionic liquid and high solid enriched microbial communities from the Joint BioEnergy Institute, USA - AR20-2-D (SPAdes) (version 2) ...
GGAATGCCGAAGACATAAAAGATATGGCTTTGCCTCCGTGTCATTATGCTTTCCAGTTCTTCGTGGAGGCAGACAAGGATGGCAAACCGTCACGCCTCAATTGCCAAGTGAACATGCGCAGTGCCGACATCGGCACTGGGGTACCATTCAACATAGCATCATATGCTCTCTTGACGCATATTGTTTCGCTCATCACAAACATAGCCCCGGGCACGCTCGTGATAAATATGTGCGATTGTCATTTATATTCTAAGCACGACGATGCGGCACGAAAGCTACTCGGTAGGAGCCCGCGGCAATTTCCGCTCCTTAGAATCTCCCCAGAGGTACAAAACCAAGCATCTTACGGCGCCCTGAAGATTGATGATATCGCGTTCAAGTATGATTCGCCGGCCCATTTCGCGATAGAAAACTACAACCCACATGAGAAGTTGGGGTTTGATATGGTCGTGTAAGTGTTTAGCCGGGCCAACTTTGACCGGGCCAACTTTGGCCTAGGACTTGCTTCCGGCCTTGGACCCTATACCCAGAGCTTATTATTTTTGACCCGCGCCAATAAAAAATTTGAGCTATCGAGTCGCATTGACATGGAGTTCACCGTCGGTATGGTTCAAATTGGAAGTGTCGCGGAATAAGCTGCGAAAACGATGGGCTGTGTTTATGCGGAGAGGAACAGCCAGGACACGACCGTCAAGACAAGCAACTATAGACTTGATCACTTGATCACTTGATCACCCAACCACATCTAGGCGTGTATCATTGGCCAGAAACTATCTCATAACTCCCGCAATATAACAGAGTCGCGCGAGGATACCGGGATAGATATTCCACTGTTTTCCTCCGGCCATATCGATGTTGACATTTATCATAGCACCACTCCTACAATTTTCCCGCAGCCATATAAACTAATATGTTCTGGATACAAAATGAGCGACACAGTCATCACTCGGATTCTTACGAGGAAGAACGGATGCATAGTATTGCATATAAGCTATAATGGCGACGTTGGGGTTGACCTAGTCGCCGAGACTACCGCCGAAAAATTCGTCGCGGACTGGAGCAGGTTCATGGATAAGGATTCTGTTGTTATTATTAACGGCATGAGAATAGAGAAGGTTGATGATGATGTAATCATTAGTACCGGAGAGAAACTGTGTGTAAGGGTGTCAATGCAGCAGTTCAGGTCTGCGCTGGAAATGATACAGACTCAAATCGATATACTCTCCGCACGTTTGGGCGCCGCATAACGCACCAAAAACAGCAGCAACAGGCGCCGCGCCGAGGGGGGTCTTTTTTGGTTCGCGTTTTTAAATTTGAATATTGTAGTAAACTAACGAATCATGAGCGGCAAGCCCGAAAAGATAGTTGTATCTGATTTCAAGGTCACCGACGCAATGCCCAAGGTTACCAACCCAGAAGTTCAGAAGCTTCTTCCGACAAGACTGAAACCTCAATTTGCGAGTTTTCAGATATCCGGCGTCGACACGTCAGTACCGAACGCAATACGACGAACTATCCTATGCGAGATGCTTGTTAAGGCTATGACGGCCGAATTTCATGACTTCAGTAGCACGGATCCATATCATAAGCCGAAGGAAATCCTACATCGCCTGGAGATGATTCCGATACTCCAAAGTACACCAAAGGATTCCGTGTTCGAGCTGAAAGTAACCAACACCACTCCCCATAGGATGCATGTTAAAAGCTCGCAGATCCAAATCGTGCGAGGGCCGAAGGAGCTACCGTTCAATGAGACATTTACTTTGTTCACACTAGAACCCGGGGCCAAATGCCACATTAGGAACATTAAAATCAAAGAGGCCTACGGATATGATAATGGTACGTACGTGATGGCCTTGGCGCCTACCAGTATCGCACTTGATGTAGAACCATACAACCCGTACACAAAAACCGGTGTCCGTTCCAGTGTTGCCAACCCACAAAAATGGCGCATTGAGTTCGGCACGAACGGTATAATGGACCCTAAGGACATCATAAGACTGGCCTGTGATAATATCATTGAGCGCGCGCATATCGAGAATCTATTCGAGAGCATCAAGTCAAACAACTCAATACATGTGCTGAGAATAGAAAATGAAAGTGCAACTATTGCTAACCTCATACAGAGATCCGTCCTCCATTTGTTTCCAAATGTTGACATCACCTGCGATCACAATTCATCTGAAAGATATATTGTTATCAAAATGCGTACCGATGAGGACCCTAAAAAGATCCTCTCGGAGGCTATCGGCCGCATCGAGCGTATTTACAAGACAATCAAGGATCAGATCTAGCCCGCGGCCAAGGGTCTCCCTTAGTATGGCCCCCGTTGGGGCATAGAGTCTATTTTTGGCGGACTCTGCGCCGACAGTATTTGGCAATTTGAATTTTTTGTGCGCAGTTTTATATGACAACCATGAGAATACTGCTGATTGTTCAGGACTCATCCAATTCCATCGAACTGCTCAAATTTATTGAGAGAAATATACGGCGTATAAATGCCGCCGGGGTGAATCTAGACATAAAAAAGATAGAGAACTTTAATGAAGACGCGCTTAGGTCTCTCAAAAACCGCGGAATAACCCGCCTACCAGCCCTAATCACGCAGCACAAAAACTACATCGGCCGCAGAGAAATAGAGCAAGCTCTGCGTAAGCTATGCGCGCCGCCCAGCGATCACTCAGACTATGATGATCTGGACTTGCATGGCTATTTTATGAAGCATATAGGGTGTCCCAAGGACCCTTCCAAAGCATCGACAAATGTCTCTGACGAAGACTCGTTTGGTGATGCATCTAAAGAAATACAGGAGCGGTTGGCCGCATATATGAAAAATATACCGTCTCACAGACGTGGTGTCAATACTAGCCCAGAAATTGCTACCGATCAGCCCCAGGCAACACAGGAACATCACCCGGCGCCTCAACATCAACCTCGTAACAATATCGCCCAGGAAGATATGAGTGTCTATATCAACCACGGTGACGCCGACAGCATGATGATCTCTGCATGGTTACAAAATAATGTACAGTAACACGCGCCCGGGATTGATGTATTAAAAAATTATAGTTTTTGTTTGTATCAAAGATGGAGCGCAGGGATATAAATATCACCATCGAAGAATTTAATGCATCCATGGGCCGCCTCATGACAATGCTTGGAGAGAGAATAAGAAGCGATGCGGAGGCTGCAAAGTTGGAACGGGTACGACGGCATTTTAATTTGGCCAAAGGCACAATGAAAGAGGCAATAATATCACAAATTACCCCTATAATCATTGGATATGATGATATTATATTGTGCGAAGATTCTGACAAAAAGGAACAGTTTCTCAAGAGTGTCGATATTGACAAAGAGATTTCCAGGCTCGGCCTGAAAGGGTTTGAAGCTGATGCAGTCAGATCATTATTTGAGCCCATTAAAAATCATTTCTTTCGGGCGACCGCCAAAGAAAAGGAAAAGGTTTACGAAGAGCTGACCCTTATCTTACGTAACTGCCTAGAGTGGCAACTCTATATTGAGGAGCGAAAGCGGCGGCAAAATAAATAAGCCTCATTCAAAATTTATTTTTTTTCTTATTAGAAAGAACAACAGCACCATCATAACAGGATGAGTATTGTCAAAGTAAAAACGAAAAAGGTCCCCATATTTGACGGGAGTGACATTGTCAAGTCCTTTAATGCTATGGTTGGGCCCGATAATGTCGATCTCGACATAGCTTATCCACGTTACAAGCGCATAAGGGAAATCTGCGAAAAATTGCTCAAGCTATATTCGTTGTTCGCGGATTCGCCGGTTATGCAACGACCCGGCATAGAGTTTTCTCGGCCAAAGGAAGAGATTCGCAGGTTTTATGAGGAAAATGCCGACCTGGATAAACTGTTTGGGGTCAACTTGGACAAATACCAGGTATATTCTTCGGCCACCGAAGAGGACCGCGCGGCATTCAGCAAATCATATGAATCTGCAAAAAAATCCGAGCTTATCAAGAAGTTCATAATAACATGCAATAATCTGATACCATACAAGAAATTTCTCGATGTCAAAGCCGTAAACTATAAATTTGTCGATGCCATTCCTGGCGCCGAGTGGTCACCGCTCCCATTCACGAGTCTCAATATCAAGCAGATATTTGCACACCTAACGCCGGCAGAGAAAATATTCATTATAACAGTATTGAGCAAGACATTAGAGTTCTCGCTGAGCTTATTTAATGAAGTCAATTCGCCAGACATTGATGTTGACAAAATCGTACAAGTTATGAGCAATAACATTGACAGGCTAATTAAAATCCCCGCGCTCCAACGATGCCGCAATGCAATCGCGTGCATCAAGGCGTCGATGAACTTACTCAGGGATAATTTCAGTGAGTATTATAAGGATTACCTTGCAACAAATGACCAAACTATCATTTTGCAGAACTTCATCGCGGATGTTGCCAAACAACAGAGCACCAGCGATATTAGAATCATTCATGAGTTCCGAACAATCATCGACTATTTCAAGAAACAAAGTAACCAAGTGAAAGACAAACGTACCAAGGATTTGGTTAATCAATTATCTCAAGTCGCTGACACGCTGCCGGACATCGCGAGCGAGGAAGCGAAAGATGATGACGGGAGTGACACAATGAACTACTGTGGTGTAGTGAACCTTAACGAATAGGCTACGCAGACCCCGCGTAGATTTTTTCGCTCCCTATATATCAAAATGGATACACAACTGTTCATCATACTTTTGTTTGTTGTTATCATAGTGTTGGCCATTGTCACACGCAAGCTATCGCATACAGCGCTCATAGTAGCGCTTGCGGCCAACTTTATGGTGATATGTATCAACTATCACAAGATCAAAAAACAACAGCGCGAGGGGACGCGGCGCGATCTTACGCGCGTCGATGCGGAGGAGACCTTCGAGGAGGCGCCGGACTCCGGTGGCCTCCCGGAAGAAACCCCCGACGGCGAGCCTCCAGAAACAATATATGGGCAGGATTATGTTGACTGGAAGCGATACGATGATACGCCTATTGATGTGCTCCCGAGGTCCTCAAGCATCAATGACAACGTCGCCGCGAGGGGCTTGGTGGATAGAACAAAGCGTGCCATAACTAGCAACTTACTTAAAGACGTCGACTATTACAGGTATCATTTCGGCAAGGAACTTGACATAGAGGAGCGCAAACCCTGGTGGGGACGCTACGACAGGTAGACACCCGGCCAGTGTACTTAATTAGAAGATCTGTTTTTTAACAACAAACCATATAGGATGATCGGCGGTACATTTAATCCGCGTACATATAATCGCTGTAATACGTTCGACACACATGAGTACCTGAAGAATAGGATACTTGGATCCGACGATGGGTCTGCAGGAAGCGACAGTGGAGGGAGCCGATATATACCTCAGCCTGTGCCTGCTACACAGCAGAACTCGGCTCCCCAAAAAACCCCGGCTGCCTCCGGCCGAGGGGCGGCCGGCCTGGCCTCATACGGGTTTGAGGATGTTGAGGTCTACCTTGATTCCGCCCGCAGAGATGGTGGTGATCTCGGCAGCGGGGAGGTTTTCTGGATCGGCAGAAATATTAACAATTCGGTGAGTCTGGAGAATTGCGTCCAGATAACGGTGGGTGACTTCTACTTTCCAAAAATACAAGTACCACTTGGTGCCCCTGATATATTTTATTATTCTCGCGTATATATGGAGATAACTAGCGCCCCTACGTCCGACGCTACACTGGCCCATAGCGGAATACGATATCATTTCGAGTTCGAGGTCGAGAATCATACTGGACAAGCAGTGCATCTTGTGCCTGTAAAAAATACATTCTACTTTAAGAACCCCATCAATTCAATGGATCAAATAGGCGTAAGGTTTCTCGTTCCTTGGTGGTTCGGCGGCTGGAGCACCTTGGCGATTCCCAAGGATGTGGTGGATGTAGAGATTATGCCGGGGACAAACCCGGCCCGGCTACGACTCAACGATGACCCTGTACAGGTTATAGGTCATATAGGTACACCACCGGCGCCGGGGGTTGCCGTTGCATTCTCCGGCGTGTCCACAGACGACCCCACGGTCAATTCCCAGCTACTCAATCCAAGAGGTCTATTCATAACCGAAATAGGCCCAGATTATGTTGACATTGGTTCGGTCGATGCATCCTGGGTAGGCTCGCCCGGCCCAAGGTTCAATATGTTCGTTGCAAAAAATAGATTTGCGATACCTATGAGGTTCACCCTATATAGGGAGCGCCGCACAAATCATCTTGTGGCAGTGCATCATTAAACTTCTAACTTGCCCGGGCGCTTTTTTTGGCGGCTGAGATACGACCGAAGTCGCTGTCCGGCGGCCGGAGTTGCTCCAGTGGCCAGACAGGATCCAAAGGACCTGGAGTCGCTCCCGGCGGCCAGAGTCGCCGTATGTTTAGGCAGTGGCCGCCAAGATTGCCTCGATCACTTTATCAAAGCGTGTATCGGATTCTTTCATTCTGCGATATCCATTTATTTTAGGATCGAACTCATAGACAGCATAGTCAAAGACAGAATCCTTGTCGGGAACATAATAATATTTTTGCCCATCGACCTCTATGTCCCTGGCCGTTATTGTTTTTTCGCGAATACTTTGACAAGGGTCCGGCGCCCGAAGATCACGCTCGAGGTCATCGGTAAATAGTTGCTTATTATCTGGATGACACACTCTACAATGTGGCTCGGCATTGAGTTGGCACTCCACAGATACTTCCCTGAGAGTCTCAAGGAACGATTCTATCAGCTTATGATTCTTGAGGCTCTCGGACAATAATTCTTCGTCGGTCGTTGGCTCCGTCTGGCCTGCCTGCTCTTCCACCGGGGGTACGGCCACATAAATGTAGGGAGTTACGTTCTTTTCTTCAGGAGGAAGATCCTTGTGCGAGTCGTTTCTGACGGCGCGAGCTATGACTTGCTCAATGCGACTCCAATTCCAGTATGGCTCCAATATATGGACATGCCGAATATTTTTGAGGTCCAATCCCTCTGCTCCTGTACTCGAAACCAAAAGTAGATCAATCACGCCGCCGTGCTTGTTATCAGGCGAATTAAATAGATCCTGCAAGGCAGTCCGCTCGGAAATCTTCACGTCGCCGGTCACGAGCGCATACTTCCCTCCGCCGTCTTGGCCGCCGACCAACACATCATCAAGATTGGGTTCGTCGCGGCGTAGGAAGCGATCTACCTCACTTTCAAGGGCGCCCAAGAATTCTTGGCGGCCGGCCTCGTCGTCGGCCGAGGGTACCGCGGCGCTTACCCTGGTCCACCCACGGCTTTCTAGGAACGCAACAAGATCACGCAGGCCCCCCGTATTGACAAACTGGCTATACACAAGACCCAATTGGCCGCGGTGTTTTTGCAGATTTTTATATAGCTGCTTGAATTTTGGGGAGCCGTCGGTCGCGTCTGGATAGCTGTTGCTAAGCTGCCGCGATCTAACTCTATAGCTGCTCGAGGCGCCGCGGGGCTTTGTCAGCGGCGGGAGGTCACGTGCAAACATCCGCTTTGTCTCTTCCTTTTCTATGTCTCTTGCGACGTTGTAGAGCGCAAATTGGCCGGGGTCCATCGGCACACGCTCGATGACGAGCTCGCGGAGCTCTGGAAACTCGGCCTTTGATTGTTGACCGACCACACCCACGGCCTTGCCGATTGAACTCTTGTGGGACACATGGGATACTAACCCGAACAAGCGATTCTGCAGTCGCTCCTTATTTTTGACGCCTGTTCCGTCGTCATTAACAAACATCCTATAGAAATCCTTATATGACTCTGGCAGTAGAGGTTCGCCGGCCAACATATTGACACATGGTACTAACTCGAACGGGTCGCTCGCGATGGCAGTGCCGCTCAGAAATACTATACGAAGATTCTTGGCGCGCATAACGTGATCATATAAACCTTGAGCATTCTTGCCGCCATTGATTATCATTCTGAAGAGATTATGGGCCTCGTCAACAATAAGAAGTTTGCCTTCAAGCGATATACTTTTGATTAGCGTACCTATGCGTCGCTCGAGGACTTTGTCCAGTTCTTCTACGGTGCGACCCTCCGCCGCGCGGCTCATTTGTGACAGCATATTACTTGCGTTGAGTGACGCGAATGCAAAATTCTGGTCGATCCATTTTTCTACATCGACACCTTCAAGGAAGGTGGGCTCGGCCTCGCGGCGCATTCGGATATATTTCATGATTGCCTTGCGCATATTTTCGCGCAGAGATCTGGTCAGTAGCACTATTGGCTGACGCTCGGACAGATTATCTACCGCAATGGCCGCGGCTAATATAGATTTACCCATGCCCATTGTGTGATACACAAGAAGTCCGCGCGTACCTGCGTCGACATTGTTGAAATAGATCCGCGCGATATTCTGGTAGTATTTTAGTACATCATATGAAGTTTCCCATCGGGCAGATTTGAGATATTCAAATATCTCCTTCGTGAAATTTGTATTATTTCGATTAATCTTGATGCGCTTCATAACATATATCTATACATATATCTCAAGACTGTAAAATATGACCCCTCGGCCCATTTGCGTCACACGAAGGTGATGGTGGTCGCTGGGATTGGTACAAAAAAAGCACCGCTCTGTACAGGTATTTACATATCCTGCATTCGGTGATCAACATCTATTCCTCCTTCGGTCGCGAGAATAGAAGCCGGTGCCACCATGATTGGGGTGGTGGAGGTGGTTAATGTGATCTTTTGAATCGTTGGCCATGGATATTTCTCTATATCTATCGTAGGAAGCATCATTACAACCACTGCCTAGTATGACCTTCCGGAGCTTATTATCATACGTTGTTGGTTTGTAGTGATTGGACATTGTTTACACACAGTCTTTATTAATTTACAGATAAAAAAATCAATTTTCTAAGAATTCAATTTTCTAAAATAGGATCCCCGTCGGGCCCGGTGTATCTTTATTTCTTCTTGCGTGAGCCTGTAGCTTTGCTGCTCTTTTTTGCGGAAGCGGACTGGGACTTTGAGCGCTTGCGACTACGGCTGTTGTCGTATCCTCCGCGCTTTCTGCTGGCCGATCGTCTTGATACGGTTGCCTTTCTGCTAATCATACTGCTTGATATATAAGCGATACAAAAAATAATATCAAAATTAATTCGCGGTCTTATCGTGTGGGTCCTGCTTGGTCAGGTTTATTTTGTTGAGGCCCTGCCTGGCCGGGTTTATTCTGGTGGGGCGTGGTCGGGAATACTAGGGTGTTTTATTCTCAAGGTGTTGACACAGCTTGTCGCACTGTACGGATAGAAGAATGGGTTCAACATAGGGGCCCGAGTTTCTGTCACATCACATCCCGGACAAATCCAGAAATTCTCCCGCCGCAAGAGCAACAACAGTAGCACAACAATAACTATTGCCAATACGACACTGAACATTTGTATACTAATCAAACAAAAAATCCTGCGCATCACTCCCATTGGATCCTGACCATACTTTGGAATTTTTCCCAGTCGAACTTCTTGAGACCCTCACCGACCTCGACGTTCCAAGGCGCGTCGCTCGCGAATAGATGCTGACGAAACTCGAACATCAATTCATCGCTTATCCTATTTTCACGAAAGTACTCATAGGGTACATTGTTCAAACGCGACCAAATATAGAACAAAGAATATACACCACATTCCGTGCGGCTCTTTTGTTGTCTTATGCTTGAGACCCGGACGACATCGACATCAACATACTTCCTAAACCTCTCTGATATCATCTCCATTTCAAGCTTAGTCCTCTCCATCCAGCTGACCCATTCCGGGGCGGGTGCGTTGCCGCTGCTATTGAAGAACTCAACGGTCCACCGTTCATCACCCCTAGCATCAGCAAAGAGAGCCATCCAATGCTTACCCGGCCCTTGATAGGTGTCGGAGTTAATCACGCAGGCGGCGCAGCGATATTTTCGGCCGTCATATTCACCCGTGTATAGGTCAATGAAATGAATGGTTGCC
>Ga0207864_1004774_pt1 | contig 9976 bp, 4 predicted proteins | sample HigsolmetaAR202D_FD_184834 | JGI IMG/M metagenome (GOLD analysis project Ga0207864, IMG submission 184834) | Ionic liquid and high solid enriched microbial communities from the Joint BioEnergy Institute, USA - AR20-2-D (SPAdes) (version 2) ...
GGCCGCTCCCGCCGGCGGCGCAGCCGCCGGCCCCCCTACGTCCGCACCCGCGCCGCCAGCACCAGCGCCGCCGCCGCAAAAACCCCGTTCGGGATCCACGCCGCCAGCCCCGGCGGCAACGCGCCGCTCGCACCGGCCGCCCCCGCGACGCGGAACAGCATGAGATACAGGATCGTGATCGCGAGCGAGATGCCGACGCCGTAGGCGGAGCCGCCGCGCTGCGACGACGTCGACAGCGGGACCGCGAAGAGGATGATCACGAGCGTCGCGACGGGGATCGCGACCTTCTGCGCGCGTTCGACCATCAGCTCGAGCGGGCGGCCGCCGGAGCGCTCGATGATCTCGATGAACCGACCCAGCTCGGCGTACCCCATCTCCTCCGGCGACCGCGGCTCGGCCAGGAGCTGCAGCGGCGTTTCGGTCAGGCCCGGCATGCGCAGCTCGTCGAAGCGGAACGCGCGCTCGGTGTCGGGACCGAACATGGCGCGGTAGGTGCCGTCGCGGAGGACCCAGCCGGTCTCGGGCGTGTGGACGGCCTCGCGCGCGTCGACGTAGATCGACGGGATCTCCGGCTCGTTCCCTTCGCGTTCCGCGATCACGCGCGCCATGACGCCCCGCACGGCGTCGAGGCGGCGCACCGAGAGGACCCAGCCGTCGGTCGTGCGGTATACGAAGTCCGAGCGGCTCGTCCTCCCCCGCGCGGCGGGCTGCTCCAACGCGGCAACGCGCGCGCGCTCCGCCACCGGCACCAGCTCCGAGATCCCCAGCCCCGCCACCGTCAGCAGCACGCCCAGGATCGGGAGCGGCGCGTACAGTCGATAGAAGCTGACCCCGCCCGCCTTCGCCGCCGTGACCTCGAAGTACCGCGTCATGTTGTTGACCGTGAACACCGCAGCGATCAACGACGCGATCGGGAACGAGTACAGCACGAAGAGCGGGACCTGGTAGACGTAGTTCAGGAAGATCTGCCCCGCCGTGTATCCCCGGTTCAGGTGCCGGTCGAGGTTGTCGGTCAGGTCCCCGAGGATGAAGAGGACCGGCGCCGCCGCGGCGAAGAGGAGGAACAGCCGCAGGAACTCGGAGAGAACGTAGCGGTCGAGGATGCGGATCCGCATGTCAGGCCGCCCTCCTCCGCAGCACGATGGCGGCGCTCCGTGCCGCCGCCGTGCGTAGCGCGTAGAACAGCTCGTCCCATCCGCCGCCTCGCGTCGTCGACGTCTCCTTCCCGAGGTGGCCGTACGCCAGGACGCCGAGGATCAGGAAGACGACGTCGATCGCCCACATCCCGGCGGCCGGAGAGACGATCCCCTTGTCGCCGAGGTTCTCGCCGCCCGTCAGCCCGATCCAGTAGATCGAGAAGATCACGAGCGAGAAAGCGATGACCATCCCCACGCCGCCGCGGGGGAACCGCAGCGCGAGCGGCGCGCCGATCAGCACGAAGACGATGCACGCGAACGGGATCGCGTACTTCTTGTGCAGCTCGACGCGGTGACGATTGATCCCTTGCTGGACCGCCTCCATCCGGGACTTGAGGGAGCGCAGTTCGGAGGCGAGCTGCTTCGAGATCTGGTCGCCATCGGTGGCGACCGTCGGGTCGAGGATCAGCGCGCCCGCCGAGGGCGGCATTCGCGCGGTGTCCACCAGCTCGATCGGGATCCCGGGTCGCGCTTCGATCGGGTCGCCCGCCCGGGCGCGCGGGCCGCGCAACGCGTAGTCGATCGCGGTGAAGACGTGCTTGGTGACCTGGGTGTGCAGGTCCTCGAGCTCCCGGCGCCGGTCCTCGATCTCCTTGGACAGCATGGCGATCGACATCTCGCGGTCGCCACGGTAGGCGTTCGTGCTGTCCCGCTCGAGCACGTTCCCCACGCCCGCCAGCCGGATCACCTGCTCGTCGAAGAACATGCGCATGAAGCGCTCGGGTTGGCGCGAGTTCCGCTCGTGGATCCAGCCGTCGTACAGCGTCAGGTAGAGGTCGGTCCGCTCGGCGTTGAACGCCATCCGCCCGCTGTCGGCGTAGATCGTGCGGTCGCGGCCGGTCGTGCTCAGGTCGTAGATGACGACGTCGAAGAGCCGGTTCTCGATCGGCTCGATCTGCGCGACCTGCAGGAAGTACTTCGACCGCTGGTCGCCGGCCCGGATCTCGTTGATGACCTGCTCGCGCAGCTCGAGCGTCGGGCTCTTGCGCCCGATGTCGACCAGCAGGTTCCGCAGCCGGTGGTTCGCCTCGGGGAGGATCCGGTCGTTGAACCAGACCATCCCGCCGGTCAGGATCGCGGCGATGACGAGGAGCGGCGCGAGCAGCCGCGTGAGGTTGACGCCGCTCGCCTTGAGCGCGGTGATCTCGTTGTCCGCCGTGAGCTGGCTGAAGACGTAGAGGACCGACACGAGCACCGACATCGGCAGCGTCAGTGCCAGCGTGTAGGGGATCGACAGGACGAAGACCTCGGCGATGATCGAGAAGGGCAGGCCCTTGCCGGCCAGGTCCTGGAAGCGACGCGCGACCGTGTTGATCAGGAGCAGCCCGGTCAGAACGCTGAGCGAGAAGATGAACGGCCCGAAGTGGGCGCGCAGGAGGTAACGGGTCAGGATGCGCATGCTTCGATCGTTCTCGCTCCGGGGCGACGCCGTGCTGCGCGGCCGCCCCATGCGCCGCGCCGTAACGTGTTGAGTGGCGCGGGCGCGGGTAGTATATTCGGGCCATTCCACTGCGACAACCCCGCGCGTCGCCCGGAAAGCGGGGACTTCGAATCGGGCCGGTCCCCGAAGACGGGGCTCCGGGAGACGGCATGCGCCATCGCTGGTACCTCGTCCTCCTCCCGTTCGTCTCTGCCGCACCGCTCGCGGCGCAGGACCCCGCGGCCCGCGACCCGGCCAGGGCGCCCTGGCGCCTCGACGCGCCCGCACCGCCGCCGCTCTTCCGCCTGGGCCTCAAGCCCCTCGGCCCCGTGTTCCCGATCGATTTCGGGACGGACCCGGTGGCACGGGCACCGGGGTTCGGCACCGGCGGCGTCCGGGGACTCCCGGCCGCGCCGGGCGCATTGCCCGGCGCCCGGGCCCGTGCCTGGACAGGCGCCGATGCCGGCACGTGGGCCGACGCGTGGGCCGATTCGACCCGCGCCCGCCTCGCGGCCGGCTGGACGACGTGGCGGCCGCGGCCGCCACGCGAACCCAGCGACCTCGCGCGAAAGGCCGCCGACCTGCTCCCCGATGCCCTCGCCGATTTCGCCGACCTCGGGATGCGCGTATACGGCCGCGGCGAGCTGGGCGGCGACTGGACCCGCTACCGACCCTGCGACCCCGCGCTGCGGCTGAACTGCAACCCCACGTACTTCCCGCTGCTCACGCCCGACGTTCAGTTCGGCGTGCAGATCCAGGGCACGATCTCCGACCGGCTGCACATCGACGTCGATTTCGACCAGCGCAGGGAATTCGATGCGGCCAACAACATCCAGGTCTACTACCAGGGACTGCCGGGCGAAGTTCTGCAGCGCGTCGAGGTCGGCGACGTCGCCTTCGAGCTCCCCGACTCGCGCTACCTGACCGCCGGGATCCCGGGCGGCAACTTCGGCTTCAAGGCGACGGCGCGGATCGGCGCGCTCGACGTTCAGGCGATCTGGGCGCAGCAGAAGGGCGACGTCGCCACGCGGCGGTTCCGGATCGACGGCGCGGGCGCGGCGCAGGGGCTCGTCCAGGACGCCGAGGTCGTGCTCGACGACGTCGACTACGTGCGCGGCCAGTTCTTCTTCCTGGTCGACCCCGCGCTGCTGACCGGCTACCCGCACGTCGACGTGCTCTCGCTCCGCTCGAGCGATGCGCCGCCGGAGCTGCGGCCGGGCGCGGGCGGAGCGGGGATCCAGCTCTACCGCGACGAGCGGATCTCGCTGACGAACCCGGAGCAGCAGGCGCAGCTCGGCTACTTCCTGGCCGACGCCATCACGGCCGACGGCACGCTCCGCCACAGCGGCCGGTTCCGTCGCCTCGTGCCGGGCGAGGATTATCTGGTGCACCCGAGCGGGCTGTGGCTGATGCTCCGCTCGCCGCTGCGGCCCGACGAGGCGCTCGCCGTCGCGTACCTCCCCGAGGCCGGCCCGCCGGTCGGGACGCCGGACGCCGAGACGGCGCCGCCGGGGACGACGCCGGTGCTGCGCCTGATCCGCGGGCCCGCGACGATCCACCAGCCGGGTCAGGCGACGTGGCCGTTCGAGATGCACCACGTCTACAGGCTGGACGCGTCGGCCGGCGTCGACCCGGCCAGCGTCGAGCTCGAGATCTCGCTCGGCGAGCGCTCGGCCGGCGCGACGCACCGCGAGGCGCTCGGGCTGTCGCTCTCGTTCCTCAAGCTCTTCGGGCTGGACGAGGACGCGCCCTTCGAGTGGCTCGACGAGGCGCACCTGTTCCGCCCCGCCCAGGATCTGTTCGGCGCGGTCGTCCCGGCCCGGTTCGGCGGCACCTACATCGTCTTCCCGACGCTGCAGCCCTTCGCGGAGCCGCCGCCGCTCCCGAGCGTCGGGCTGTCCGCCGAGGACGCGGCGGCGATCCTCGGCGCCGACGCGAACCGCGCGATCTACGAGGAGCCCGACCCGGTGCTGCGCGAGGGGAGCGCGCGCTTCCGCCTCAGCTTCCGCTACCGCGTCCGCGTCGAGGGGATCGCATCGTCTTTTAGCCTGGGCGCGTTCGGGATCCGCGAGGGGAGTGAGCGGCTCACGGTCGGCGGGCGGACGCTACGCCCCGGGATCGACTACACGATCGACTACACCCTCGGCCTCGTCACGCTGACCAACCCCGCGCTCCTCGCCGGGATGGGCCCGGACGCGGCGATCGAGGCGACGTGGGAGCAGAAGGCCGCGTTCCAGCTCGCGCCGACGTCGCTCTACGGGCTGAACGCGCGCTACGACCTGGGCGGGATCGGGCGCTTCGACCTGGTCGGGCTGTACCAGACGGAGAAGGCGATCGTCAACCGCCCGCAGCTCGGTTTCGAGCCGGGCTCGGCGTTCCTCGGCGGCGCGAGCGGGAATCTCCACTTCGGCGCGACCTGGCTGGACGACCTCCTGGGCCGCCTCTCCGCGACGGCGGACACGGTCCCGTCCGCGATCCGCATTGCGGGCGAGCTCGGCGTCTCGCTCCCCGACCCGAACCGCCGCGGCCACACCTACCTGGACGACTTCGAGGCGAGCGACGAGTTCCCGCTCCGCCTCGACCGCGACGCCTGGCGCCTCGGCTCCCGCCCCGGCGAGCGGACCGGCGCGACCGACGTGCTCCCGCCCGCGCTCGATGCGTCGACCGCCGCGCCGCTCGTCTGGCAGCACGACCTGCTCGACCCCTCCGGCCGCGTCGTCGGCCCGCTCCTCGCCCGCGAGATCGACCGGCAGATCAACGTCGCCGGCGCGGAGCGCACGGAGCCGGTCCTCTACCTCTCCTTCGGCGACGACTCGACAACCGGGGGCGATCGGCGCTGGCGCTCGATGACGACCGTCCTCGAGACGACCGGCCGCGACATGACCCGCAGCGAGTACCTCGAGTTCTACGCCGCTGCCGAGACCGGGCGCGGGCTCGCCCTCGTCATCGACATCGGGACCGTGGGCGAGGATGCGTACTACATCGATCCGGAGGGGCGGACCACGGGCACGTACCCCGACGGCCGGCCGTGGGGGCTCGGCGTCCTCGACGAGGAGGCGCGCATCGCCGAGCGCGAGATCTGGGGGCCGGCGCTCGACTCGCTCGGGCTGTGGAACCAGCCGTGCCGCGCCGAGCCGGGCCGGCAGTCCTACCCGCTCGGCGACCCTCGCGCCAACTGCGCCCGCGGCAACGGCCGGCCCGATACCGAGGACCTCGACGGGAACGGGATCCTCGACGCGATGGACGGCGCCTATTTCCGCTACGTCGTCCGCCTCGAAGGCGCCTCGCCCTACCTCGTCCGCGACCGCGTCGCGACAGGGACCGAGTTCCGGCTCTACCGGATCCCGCTGCGCGGGCCGGGTGCGATCCCGATCGGCGGCGCGACCGAGGGGACGTGGCGCTACATCAAGCACCTCCGCATCACCGTCACGGGGCAGCCGGGCAGCGCCGGCGGCGACATCACCCTCGCCCGCATGCGCGTCGTCGGCTCGCGGTGGACCAAACGCGACGCCGACGGGATCCGCGCGGGACTCTTCGACGATCGCCCCGGCATCGGCGTCGGGACCACCAATTTCCGCGTGGGGCCGGTCAGCCGCATCACGGAGGGTGAAGCGTACGTGTCGCCGCCGGGCGTCGGGGATCAGCTGCAGGACCCGACCAGCGCGTTCGGCGGCAACACCGTCGAGTTCAACGAGAAATCGCTCGGGCTGACCTACGACGCGCTCCAGCCCGGCGACCGCGCGGAGGCGTATTTCCGCTACCCGCAGCAGCCGCGCAATTTCCTGAATTATCGCGAGATGCGGCTCTGGGCCGTGCCGCGCGGCGGGCAGTGGGGGGGACCGGGCGAGCGGCTCGTCGTCAGCGTCGGGACGGACGCGCGCAACCGCTACATCTACGTTACGCCGCTCCGCGTCGCGCCTCCGGTCGTGCAGCCGGAGGCGTGGCACCCCGAGGTCGTCATCGACTTCGACCGGTGGTTCGAGCTGAAGGCGTGGGCCGAGCAGATGCTGATCGAGGGCGATACGCCGCCGGGCGAGCCGGTCGTGGTCTGGAGCCCCGACAGCACGTACGCCGTGATCATGGAGGACCGAGCGCGGGCGCCGAACCTTGCGGCCGTCCGCGAGATCGGCTTCGCGGTCTACAACGCCGGCGGCGCGCCGGTCTCGGGCGCCGTCTGGATCGACGAGCTGCGCCTGGGCGGGGCCGTGACCGATCCCGGGCTCGCGGGGCACGTCGGCATCGACCTGCGCGCCGGCAGCTTCGCGACCGCGAGCGTCGCCTACGCCAATCGCGGCGCGGGCTTCCGGCTCCTCAACCAGACGCCGGGCTACCAGACCACGCGCGACATGACCGCGGTCGGCACGGTCCACCTCGGTACGCTCGCGCCCGAGTCCTGGGCGCTCGACGCGCCGGTCACGGTCTCGTACTCGCGCTCCGGCCTCGAACCGACGTTCCTGCCGGAAAGCGACGTGCGCGCCAACCGGCTCCCGGGGCTGCGGCGGACCGGCTCGCGGCGCACGCACGTCGGGTTCGCGCTGCGTCGCACGCGGTCGTTCGAGAACCCCGTCGCCGGGTTCCTGCTGGACGGCGCGGCGGTTCGCGTCGATTACCGCACCGCCGCGAACGCGTCGCTCACGACCGAAGACCGCTCGGAGGGCGTCGAGGCGGCGGTCGGCTGGACCCGCACGCCCGAGCCCCGCGACGTCGACGTCGTGCCCGCGCCCGTCGAGGCCGCGCTCCGCGCCCTCGCCCCGCGCGCGATCGAGGAGACCGACGCGTTCCGCCGCCTCGCCTCGATGCGGCTGCGCTGGACGCCCGAGCTCGTCGCGCTGAACGGCACGTACCAGCACGCCGAGACGCGCAGCTACCGCTACGCCTCGATCCTCGAGAGGCCGGAAGACGCCGACGTCCGGCCGGTCGAGGCGCCGCGCGAGGGGCTGATCTCGAGCGCCCGGATCACGCTCCGCCCGATCGCGTCGCTGCACGCGGGCGCGACGTTTGCCAGCACGCGCGACCTGCTCCCGACCGACCGCGCAGGCGCGCGCCCCGAGGAGCGCGAGGCGATCGCACGCGCGCGTTCCGAGCTGGCCGGCGTCGATCTCGGCTGGGAACGCCAGCGCACGCTCTCGACCTTCGTCGACTACCGCCCGCCCGTCGCATCGTGGCTGCGGCCGAACGTCGGCTTCACCGCCCGCTACCGCGCCGACCGCCTCGCCTCCCGGTTCGAGACGATCGATTCGGCCGCCGTGCTCCAGCGCGCCTTCGACGGCGACCGACAGCTCACGCGGTCGGTGGTGATCGATCCCGCCGCGCTGGTCGGCACGGGCGGCGGGGCGCGTGGCGGCGCGGAGGGTGGCGCCGGCGGGGGCACGGGTGGAGCCACGGGGGGTGGCGGCGGGATCGGCGGCGTGGCCCGGGCGCTCCTGCGCGCCGTCGGCCCGTTCGACCTGACCTGGACCGATGGCGTCGGCTCGCGCTTCGACTGGCGCGCGGTCGACCCGGGGTTCGGCTACCAACTCGGGCTCGGCAACGGCGACGCGTTCCGCATCGTCGACGGCGACACCGCGGCGATCTTCGACCGCCACGGCTCGTTCCGCGCGCGGGGCGGGGTGCGCCTGCCGCTCGGCACACGCATCGACGTCGCCTACGGTGAGTCCGACGCCTCGGTCGACGAGAGGCGCGCCGGGAGCCGGAACACCCGCGAGACGACATGGCCCGACGTCGCCTTCACGCTGGCGGAGCTGCCGCGCCCCGGCGCGATGCGCGCCGTCGTCAACTACGGCTCGCTCAGCGCCGGCTACCGCGAGAGCGTGCGGACGAGTATCTTCGGCGCGGCCGCCGGGCAGGAATGGGCCATCGACGAGCGCGCGATCCCGCTCCAGCTCGCCGTCGGCTTCGCGAACGGACTCGGCGCGACGTACACCGGCCAGATCGCTTCGGGATCGGGACGCGACCCGACCGGCCGCACCGAGCACCGGGGGGAGCAGCACGCGGTCCAGATCGCCGGCACCTTCATCGCGCCGCGCTTCCTCAGGGACAGCTTCCCGGCGCCGATCCATGCGTCGCTGCGCTGGAGCTACCACGCCCGCGCGCAGTGCCGCGTCGCCGCCTCGAGCGCGGCTGCCGGCGGGGGGTGCATCCCGTTCGTCGATTACATCAACCGGGAGTTCGGCGCGACGCTGAACACGATCGTTTCCCAGCTCACCGTGGGGTTCCAGATGAGCTACGTCGACCGCCAGAGCTACGTGGGCGCCCGCAACGGCTCGAGCCAGTTCCAGCTCGGGCTCTTCGGCGAGTTCAACTTCGCCGCCGGCAACTTCGCCGACGGAGGCGTCCGGTGAGGCGCGCCGCGGCACTCGCCGCCCTCGCCCTCGCCGGGATCGTCGCGGCGTGCGAACGCGGCGGAGAGGTCACGCCGCGCGGCGGCGTCGACGTCGCCGTGCCCGACTTCGACGGCCAGGCCGCCTACGCGCTCCTCGAGCGACAGGTCGCCTTCGGCCCGCGTGTCCCCGGCACGCCCGGCCACGCCGAGCAGCTCGCGTGGATGACGGAATACCTCCGCGAGCGCGCGGACACGGTCATCCTCCAGCCGTTCGACCACCAGGCGCGCCGCGGCGGGACGGTTCGAATGACCAACGTCTTCGCGCGGTTCCGACCCGAGCTCTCCGACCGGATCCTCCTCCTCGCGCACTGGGACACGCGCCCCACGGCCGACGAGGACCCGGACCAGAACCGCCGCAACGAGCCGATCCTCGGCGCGAACGACGGCGCGAGCGGCGTCGCCGTCCTCCTCCAAATTGCGGATGTCCTGTCCCGCCATTCCCCGCCGATCGGCGTCGACCTACTCTTCACCGACGGCGAGGATTTCGGGCCGGACGAGATGTATCTGGGCGCGACGTACTTCGCGGCGAACCCCGTCCCCGGTCCCGGATATCGGCCGCTGTACGGCATCCTCGTCGACATGGTCGGCGACCGGAACCCGATCTTCCCGATCGAGGCGCTGTCGTACGACTTCGCGCCCGAGGTCGTCGAGCGCGTCTGGCGACTCGCGGCGGAGCTCGGCTACGGCCACGTGTTCGTCCGCCGCCGCGGCCGCGCGATCGGCGACGACCACGTGCCGCTCAACCGCGCCGGGATCCGGACGATCGACATCATCGACTTCGACTACGGCCCGGGGAACGCCTACTGGCACACCCACAAGGACGTGCTGGAGAACACGGCGCCGGACGGGTTGGAGGCGGTGGGGACGGTTTTGACCGGGTTGATTTATCGCGGGGGGTGAGAAGGCGCGCCGAGGGGCGCGCAGGTAGGGAAAGCGGTCCGCTCGTGGCGAGAGCGCGCCTGTGGCGCGCCGGGGCGG